>Ga0307513_10000816_pt1 | contig 45405 bp, 55 predicted proteins | sample 15_EM_MG_FD_202174 | JGI IMG/M metagenome (GOLD analysis project Ga0307513, IMG submission 202174) | Populus trichocarpa ectomycorrhiza microbial communities from riparian zone in the Pacific Northwest, United States - 15_EM | ecosystem: Host-associated > Plants > Roots > Unclassified | place...
GAAAAGCTGACTGCCGGACGCGCCCTTGCCCCGAGAACGGTCTCAAGAACCAGGGACCCAACGGGCTACGCCCAACACCAATCAAGCCGCGGCTCGATCCCATTCGCAATACACAGGGACCCAAGCCGACTCGCAAGTCCTGCACCTCAGCTTGGGTCCCCCGGATCGCCTCTTCGGGCGACCGGAGGATGACGATTTTTTTGCCGGCGCGGGGCCTGTAGGGGGCCTAGCTGCGCCCCAACGACGGGCGCAGCGGGAGAACAACCGCATATCGACGCTTGGGCCCGCGGGGCCATCCCGCTATGCGGGGAGCCATGACCGACGCCGCCAAACCGCAGGGCCCGCTCGCCGACCTCGTGGTCATCGAGATGGGGACGCTGATCGCGGGCCCGTTCTGCGGCCAGATCCTCGGCGACTTCGGGGCCGAGGTGATCAAGATCGAGGATCCCAAGGTCGGCGATCCCATGCGCCAGTGGGGCCGCAGCCTGCCCAAGGGCCTGTCGCCCTGGTGGCCGGTGATCGGGCGCAACAAGAAGTCGGTCGGCCTCGACCTGCGCACGCCCGAGGGCCAGGCGCTGGCCAAGGCGCTGATCGCCAAGGCCGACGTGGTGGTGGAGAACTTCCGCCCAGGCGCCATGGAGAAGTGGGGCATGTCCTACGAGGCGCTCTCGGCGGACAACCCCAAGTTGGTGATGGCCCGGGTCTCCGGCTTCGGCCAGACCGGCCCCTATGCCCAGCGCGCCGGCTACGGCCTGATCGGCGAGGCCATGGGCGGCCTGCGCCATGTCACCGGCGAGCCCGACCGGCCCCCGGCGCGGGCCGGCATCTCCATCGGCGACAGCCTGGCGGCCATGCATGCGGTGATGGGGATCACCATGGCGCTGCACGAGCGCGCGCGCACCGGACGCGGCCAGGTGATCGACGCGGCGCTCTATGAAAGCGTGCTGGCGGTGATGGAGAACCTGGTCACCGAATACGACCTCACCGGCTATGTGCGCGAGCGGTCGGGCTCGGTGCTGCCGGGGATCGCGCCCTCCAACGCCTATCCGTGCGCCAACGGCGAGATGATCCTGATCGGCGGCAACGGCGACAACGTCTATGCGCGCCTGACCGAGGTGATGGGCCGGCCGGACCTGAAGACCGATCCCAGGTTCGTCGACCATGCCTCGCGCGGGGTGAACCAGCACGAACTCGACGGGATCATCGCTGCGTGGACGAGCACGTTCGCGCTCCCCGACCTCGTGGCGCTGCTGGAAGCCAAGGGCGTCCCGGCCAGCCGGGTCTTCCGCGCCCCGGACATGCTGGAGGACCCGCAGTTCGCCGCCCGCGAGGCCATCGTCACCACCGAGCACCCGGTGTTCGGCCCGATCCGGATGCAGAACGTCTTCCCCAAGCTCTCGCGCACTCCCGGCGCCGTGCGCTGGCCCGGCCCCGCCCTGGGGCAGCATACGGATGAGGTGCTGGCGGCGCGGGCGGGCTGCTCGGCCGAACGGCTGGCCGAACTGCGGGCCAAGGGGGTGATCTGAGCGCGTTCCCCTCCCCTGAGGGGAGGGAGAGTCGGGGAGTGGGGCTCGCTTGACACGGGCGAGGTCCCTGGGCCGCCGGTCCGGCCCCTGCGGAGACCGCAGGTCCCCCCGCCGATCCTTCTATAGACCTGCTTCTGGCGAGGCGAGGCGACGCCTTGTCTCAGTCCTCAGGTTGCCCGCAGCAGTTCCGCAACCGCGGCGGCGACCTGGGTCACGTCATAGGGCTTGCGGATGACCGGGGCGTCGAACCCGCCGGGAGCGCCGGCCGTCTCGCCATAGCCGGTGGCGAAGACGAAGGGCACGCCGCGCGCCGCCAGCGCCTCGGCGACCGGGATCACCGAATGGCCGTTCAGGTTGGCGTCCAGCACCGCGGCGTCGATCGGCCGGTCCAGCAGGGCCATGGCCTCTTCCAGCTCATAGGCGGGTCCGACGATCTCGGCTCCGGCGTCGGAAAGGCCGGTCTCCAGCTCCAGCGCCAGCAGGACGGCGTCCTCGACGATCAGCACCTTGTAGCCCTTCAGGCTGATCGGGCCCGAGGCGGTGGCGATGGTCTCGACCACGCGGGCGACCGGCGCCTCGGGCACGGTCTCCGGCCGGGGGGCCACGGCCGCCGGGCCGGCGCGCAGCACCGCATGGACGCCGGCGGGGCGATATTCGATCGCGGTCCGGCCGTTCAGCTCGCGGCTGGTCACCTGCTCCAGCAGCGTCGAACCGAAGCCGCGGCGGGCCGGCGCGCTGACCCGCGGGCCGCCGGTCTCGTTCCAGACCAGTTCGAAGCCGCCGTCGGGAAGGCGCTTCCAGCGGATGTGGACCCGCCCGGTGTCCACCGAGAGCGCCCCGAACTTCACCGCATTGGTGGCCAGCTCGTGCAACCCCAGCGACAGCGCATTGGCCGCGCGCGGCGTCAGGAACAGCTCCGGGCCCTCCCAGCCGGTCTGGCCGGGCGCCAGCGCGCCCAGCTCGGCGCCGCAGAGGTGGTCGATGGCGGCGCCGCGCCAGCGGGCGGCGGTGAGCAGCTCGTTGGCCGAGCCCATGGCCTTCAGCCGGCCGCTGAAGTTCTGCAGGAAGCCCTCCAGCGAGGTGGTGCGCCGGGCGGTCTGGATGGCCAGCGCCTGCACCGTGGCCAGCACGTTCTTCACCCGGTGGTCCAGCTCGGCCATCAGCGTGTGGCGCTGGTCCTCCTCCAGCTTGCGCTGGCTGATGTCCTCGACGATGCCGGTGACGCCGGTGGCCCGGCCGTCCGTCCCGCGGACGATGACGCCGGCGACCCTGACCCAGACGGTGCGGCCATCGTCGGGGCGGGTGTGCTGGAACTCGAACCCGAAGACGCCGCCGGTTTCGCGGCTGCGCTCGAAATCCGCGCGCACGGCCTCCAGCCCTTCCGGGCCGAGGAAGGGTTCAAGGACGGCGCTGCCTTCCGCAGGCATCGCCCCCGCGGGGACGCCGGTGATCGCGGCCATCCGCTCGCTCACCACCAGCAGGCCGCGGCTCATGTCCCACTCGAACTCGCCCAGCCCTGCCGCCTCCAGGGCCAGCTCGAGCCGCGGGCGCTCCGCACTTGGGGCCAGTTCTCGGCGAGTCATGCTGCGAACATAGGCACGCCCGGCCCGAAGCGCGACAGGAACCGTGCGGGGACCCTGGCGTTTTCGCACGACCGCAAGCCTGGCAGGCCCGCCTTTCCGCCGGGGCGGGAACCGGCTAACGTGCGCGGCGTTCAGGCCAGCGCTGCCCAGCTGTGCGCTGGGCCCCTTTTCCGGAGAGACTTCAATGCCCGCGAACTCCGTTGACTATGCCGCCGATGAGACCAAGTCCGCGGTCAGCGCCGCCGCCGACAAGGCGACCAAGCTGAGCGCTGAAGCCCAGAGAACCTTCGCCGACGCCGCCAGGCGGATCGAAGCGGCGGTGCAGGAAGGCATCGAGCAGCTGCGCGCCCAGAGCCGGACCTATGCCGACACCGCCGGCCAGCAGATCGACCAGGCCTCGCAATACGTCACCGAGCGGGTCAAGGAACGTCCCCTCGCCGCGACGGGCGCCGCGCTCGGCGTCGGCGTGCTGATCGGCCTGCTGCTGTCGTCCAGCCGCCGTTGATCTTCAGCCGACTCCTGAGAATGGTGGCCGCCATCGCCGCGCTCGCGGCGGCGGCCACCGTGGTCGTCGTCGCGCTGTCGTTTGCGCTCTATGCGGCCGTGCGCGACCTGATCGGCCCGGCCTGGGGCGCGGCCTCGGTGGCCGGGGCCGCCGCCCTGGTCGCGGTGATCCTGGCCTTCATGCTCACCCGCAAGGCCCGCCCGCCCAAGCCCGTGCCGGGCGACGACCAGAATCTCGCCTCGCGCCTGATCGACCTCGCCCGCGAACGCCCGCTGGTGGCGCTGGGCGCGGTGGCCGCGGCCGCCACCGTGGTGCTGCGCAACCCGCGCGTGCTCAGCGCCGTCGTCGGGGCCTTCTTCGCCAGTCGCGCCGCCGCCCCGCCCAAGGGCAAGGGCAAGCGCTGATCCATCCCCGCCTCGGAACGGCGTCGCCCGCCTGGCGTTGATGCCCTGCGGGCCTCGGCCCGTGTGACAGCGCCGTCCCGGCGCGGATGGAGAAAGAAAAATGCTCGGCTGGGCACTCACATTTCTGGTCGTCGCGCTGATCGCCGGCGTCCTGGGCTTCACCACCATCGCCGGCACGGCGATCGGCGTCGCCAAGATCCTGTTCTACGTGTTCCTGGTGCTGTTCCTCGTCTCGCTGGTCATGAACTTCGTGCGAGGCCGGTCGATCTAGCTAAGTCGGCCTGCGGTCCAGGGACCAGGTCCTGGCCGGCTCGTAGTGCGAGCCGGTCCACTGAAGGGCGGCGACCCTGATCGCCGCCTCTTCGATCTCCACCACGTTGAAGCTGGGCGGCACGCCCCGCTCGCGGACGGAAAGCGTTCCCGCCCCCACCGCATAGGTCTTGCCGTCGCCGAAGGCGTAGGGCCAGACGAACGGCGCGTGGATATGGCCGGAGAGCACCAGGTCGACCCCGGCTTCGGTGAAGTCGCGCGCCGCCGCCTCGCCCCCCCAGACCCGCGCCGTCATCGGCCCGCCGATCATCTCGGTCAGCGGATGGTGGCAGACGACGATGCGCACGCAGCTCTCGTGGCTGGCCTCGAACCAGGCGACCGCGTCCTTCACCTGGCGCCGGGCGATCTGGCCCTTCGACCAGTTGATCCGGGGCTGCGCGCCGCGGGCGGTGTTGAGGCCCCGGACCGCGAAGCCGCCGCCTTCGTAGGTCTGCACGCCGGCCGGCCCGATGGCCTGCTCGTAGCGGCGGAAGGGCGTGAACACCCGCTCGGCCCAGGCGAGATAGGGCGCGTCGTGGTTGCCCGGCGTCACCAGCTTCGGCGCCCTGATCGTCGAGAGCCAGTAGGCGGCCGCTTCGAACTCGAGGACCTCGGCGTAGCGGGTGAGGTCGCCGCTCACCGCCACCAGGTCGAAGTCGCCCTCGTTGAGGTAGACCGTCGCGGCCGCCACCGCCGGCGCGTTCTCGCCGCCGAAATGGATGTCGGACAGATGCGCCAGCCGGATGGTCACGCGCGGTCCTTGGGCAGGGCCAGCACGCGGACGATCTCAGGCACATAGCGCACATCGGTCAGCGATTTCAGCCGCACCGGCTCGCCGTCCAGCAGGGCCGGGATGCCGTGCGCCGCCCAGATGCGGGCGATCCTGCAGCGCTCCACCTCGACGTTGGGCGAATTGCGCCAGTCGCCGCGCAGGGCGTGGAAGCCCAGCCGGATGGCGTCCGCCGCGTCCTTCACGTCCAGGGCGGCCGCCTCCAGCGCGACCTCGTGGTCCTCCAGCGCCCGCGAGGTCAGGGGGCAAAGGAAGATCAGCGCCTCGGCCTTTTCCCGCGGACCGTTGTCGAGGATGTAGCGCAGCCGGCCCGAAAACGCCCGCCCGAGCGCCAGGCGCGCGCTGCGCAGGGCGCGGCGGCCCTTGCCGAACCGGGCCGCTTCCCGCGCGGGGGCCCAGAGCGCCGGCGTCCCGACGATCGCGGCGACCATGAACCGGGCGCCGTCGGCCTCGCCACCGCCGATCATCCGCGCCTCGCCCTCGCTGAGCGCCAGGGTCAGGGCCTCGGGCCAGCTGCGCTGGCCGTAGATGGCGTGCGGCAGCATGTTCATCGTCCCGCCGGGGAGGGGCGCGATCATCGGCCCGGTCGGCCCGCAGAGCTCGGCGGCGGCGCGCGCCGTCCCGTCGCCGGCCAGCACGATCAGCAGGTCCGGCCTGGCCTTGACCGCATCGGCCAGGCTGGCGGCGATCTGGTCGCGCTCCGGCGCGCGGATATTGGCCTCCAGGCCGAAGCCCGCGAGGATCCGCTCGACCTCGGCGGGAGCGGTCCTGCCGACGCTGCCGGAGGCGCAGTTGGCGACCACTTCGATCCGCTTGATGCCGTCCAACGCCCACCCCTTGCCCGGCTCGCCGGCGCTTCTACGCCGAACCGGGTATCAATATCGCCTGGAAACGCCCTAAATCTTTGTTCGGCCGCGCTTTCTGACGCCGAACCAGCGCTCACTTCGGCGGAAAGCGCTCTAGCCGGGCGCGCCGGCGGCCTTTTGCCTGACCGACTGGCCGGCGTCGTGCAGCGATTGGCCGGCCTGGGCCGCGGCGTCGCGCACCTGCGGCTCGGCGCTGGTGACGGCGGTGTTGAGGTTCTGGTCGACCAGGGTCCCGGCCCGGCCGAAGGAGCCGTTCACCGCGGCCAGCGCCAGCAGCACCACGCCCACCAGCGCGGCGACGAAGGTCAGCGTCATGCCCACCGGATGGCGTTTGCGGCCGGCCCGTTCGTCGGCCCGGCCGCGCTCGTAGGCCTCGCGCAGATCGGCGCGGGCGATGTCGTCGGGACCGGCGACGTCCCTGTCCAGGCGATCCAGGCGGGCGGTGGCCATAGGCGTGCTCCTCAGCGGTTCGAAGCTTCAACGTGGGGCGGGCGCCCGGGTTCCCCCCGGCCGCCGCGGAGGGGAACTGCCGCGCTTGCGGCCGCGTTAGGGACGCTAGGGGACAGCCAAGGAGAGCCCTCAGATGATGTTCAGGCCATTGATCGCCCTTACCGGCGCCGCCGTCTTGATGACGGCGTGCACCTCCACGGGCAATACGGAACGCAACGCCGCCGGCGGGGCGGCCATCGGCGCGCTCGCAGGCGCAGCACTCGGCGCGGTCTCCGGCGATGTCGGGGTCGGCACGGGCGCCGCGGTCGGCGCGGCGGTCGGCGGTACGGTCGGCGCCGTGAAGGGTTGCCGTGAAGATGGCGGCTGCGGCGCGTCCGCCCCCAGCCACCGGCAATATTACGACGAGCGCGCTGGCCGCTATTACTACTATGACTCGGCCTCCGGCCGGTACTACTGGGAGAACGGCGCCCCGCGCTGACGGCTCCGGAAGCTAAACGTTGGCGAGGGGCGGCCGGACAACCGGCCGCCCCTTGTCGTGTCTGCTGGGAAGGAAGTTCGATGACGATCCGCAAGGCTCTGCCGCTGAAGGCGGGCGCCGTGGCCGTGCTGGTGCTGGGCCTCGCCGCCTGCGCCACCGTGAACGCCGCGCGCGACCGTATCGTCCGGGCGCCCGCCCGCTGCGCCGACCAGACTGTGCAGATCTATTTCGAGCCCGACAGCGCCGAGGTCACCCAGGAAGGCCGCGCGGTGCTCAAGCTCGCGGCCAAGGACAGCCTGGCGACCTGCAAGGTCTCCAGCGTGGATGTCCTGGGGCTGGCCGACAGCGCCGGCGGCGCCGACGCCAACCTGGAGCTCTCCAAGCAGCGGGCGCAGGCGGTGACCGACGCCCTGACCGCCGCGGGCCTGCCGGCCGCCGATTTCAAGCTGGCCGCCGCAGGCCAGGCCGGCGCGACCAACAAGCGTGGCGACCTTCGCCCGCTGCGGCGGCGCACCGACGTCATCCTGCACCTTTCGCCCCGCTGACCGCAGCCGGACCAAGGCGCAAAGAGAAAGGGCGGATCCGAAGATCCGCCCATCAGTTTGTGCATCATCGAGAAAGGGGTGCGGAGACGGCAGACTGGCGTGCTCGCCAGTCTCAAGTCGGGGGGGGCGTCGCCGCCTCCGCACTCATAAAACACGCGTGAGCCGATCGCGTTCCGGGATCGCGGTGGTTTTTTAAGATTTTTTCGAGGAATTCCGGAGCCCTTCCGCAAGCCATTGTCCGGGCGTGATTTTTCGGAGGCCTCCCGGTTTCCAGCGGCTGGCGGGAACGGCGCCGGGGCCCGCACGTTTTCGCAAGCGCGGGGGAATGGCCCCGCGGCAGAGATCGCAGCCATGCGTTCGAGCTTCGTGAGCCATCGCGGCCTGGCCCTGATGAAGACTCCCACCGCCCGCCAGGAGGCCGGCCGTCGTCGGTTGCTGGTCGCCTGCGCCATGGCGGGCCTCGCGCTCGCCGCGGGCGGGCTGGGCGCGCTCACCCCTGCGCCCGGGGATCTGTCCGACAAGGCCGGCGCCGGCCCCTTCAGCTATTTCCCGACCCCCTAGAGGAATCCACGCCATGGTCTATCAATCGCGACCCGTCCTGAGCGCCACTCGCGCCCGCCAGGGCCGCTTCGGCCGGCACATGCTCTGGGTGCTGCTGTTCAGCACCCTGCTGGCCGCGCTTGGCCTCTTCGCCGCCTGGACCTGGAAGGCGCCGGCGCTTCAGGCCAGCGACGCCGGCAAGGACACCCGTCCCGCCGCCCACGGTTTCAACGCGCCCGCGCCGGCCCCGCTGGCCAACCCCGAGCCCGCCCGGAAATAGCCGCCCCTCGACCGCAGCCGGACACGACAGCGGCCGCCCCTCGCAGGGCGGCCGTTTTCGTTTGCGGGCCGGTGGCGACTTCGGCGACAAGCCGGGCGATGACGATCAGCGGGAGGGTGATTGAGTCCAGAGCCTACAGGACCGACTGGCCGCGGACGGCGCGGACCACGAACTGGGCCACCAGCAGCACGAGGAAGACCACGAAACAGACCTTGGCGATGGTCGCCGCCAGGCCCGCCAGGCTGAAGAAGCCGAGGAAGCCGGCCAGGATCGCCAGCACCGCGAAGGTCAAAGCCCAACCGAGCATGGGAAACTCCTACGAAAAAGGAGCGCCGCGATCCCGCGACGCTCCTCTCGTAACGTGGTGGCGCTTCGCCCGTTCCTGGCTAGCTACCCAGCTAAGCCGCCTGGCGCGACGCCTTGCGGGGATGGAAGAACAGCGCCTGGCCGATCGCCGCCTTCACCGTTTCCGGCTGGAAGGGCTTGGTGATCAGGAAGGTCGGCTCCGGACGCTCGCCGGTCAGCAGGCGCTCGGGGAAGGCGGTGATGAAGATCACCGGCACGTTGAAGCGCGCCAGGATGTCCTTCACCGCGTCGATGCCCGACGAGCCGTCGGCCAGCTGGATGTCGGCGAGCACCAGGCCCGGCGTCTTGCGGGCCACGGCGTCCACCGCCTCGCTGCGGGTGGCGGCGATGTCGACCACCGTGTGGCCGAGCTCCTTCACCAGCGCCTCGATGTCGGCGGCGATGACCGGCTCGTCCTCGATGATCAGGACGTCGGTGGCCAGTTCCGCGTCGATCTCGGCCTGGGCCTCGGAGATCAGGCGCTCGACCTCGGAGAAGTCGGCGTCGAGGATCTGGGCGGCTTCCGACGGTGTGAAGCCTTCGAGCGCGGTCAGCAGGAACGCCTGGCGCGAGCGCGGGGCGATGCGCATCAGCCGGCGCGTGGTGTCGTCGGCCGTGGAGAGCTCGTCGTCCACCGGGCCTTCAAGCTGGGCGCCACTGGAGCACCAGATGGCGTGGAAGACATGATAGAGCGCCACGCGCGGCGTCAGATTGGCTTCCAGGGTCCGTTCGCCGGCCGCGAGCGCCTCAAGCGCCACCCGGACGTAGTGATCGCCCGTGGTCTGATCGCCGGTGAGAGCGCGGGCGTAGCGACGCACATAGGGCAGATGCGGCGCGAGACGTGCTAGCAGACTCAAGGGGTGACCCCTCCCGTGGAATGTTGGCTCTCGAAAGACCGCATCGGAAGGCATTCCCCGACGAGGCCCCATCATGCTCCACAAACGCTACAACAGGGAACCGGTTCCCAAACCCGCGGGTTTTCCGCATCTTGCGGCGCGTGGATCGGGAACCCGAAGCGGAGCCGGACGTTGAGTGACGACGAGGATGCTTATAGGGGGCGGGCGCCGCGCAAGCGGCACGCCGACAGTATGATCGAACAAAGGCCGACCGAGGAGCGCCGCAAGGCCTCCGCCGCACTGGACGAGGCCCGCCTGCGCCAGCAGGCGATCGGCGTTCGCCTGCGTCAGATGTTCGACGAGGTGGTCAACGAGGAGGTCCCGGACGAGTTCCTGGAAATCCTGCGCCGCGCTGACAGCCGTTCCACGGAGAACGGCGGATGAGCGCCATGCAAGCTGAGCGGCCCCGCGCCGGAACCGCGGGCACGGACGACGTCGGCTTCAAGCGTGAGCTTGTGCAGCTGATCCCGCACCTGCGCGCCTTCGCCCGCACCCTTTGCGGTGATCCGGCCGCCGCCGACGACCTGGCGCAGGACGCCATGATGAAGGCCTGGGACGCCCGGGCCTCCTTCCAGATGGGCACCAACATGAAGGCCTGGACCTTCATGATCCTGCGCAACCAGTTCTATTCCGAGAAGCGGCGGTCCTGGCGGCAGAGCCAGCTCGACCAGGAGGCCGCCGAGCGGACCCTGGTGGCGGTGGACGATCCGGAGGCCCCGGTGGCGCTGGACGAGCTGCGCCAGGGCCTGGCCATGCTGCCCGCCGAACAGCGCGAAGCGCTGATCCTGGTGGGCGCGGGCGGCTTCGCCTACGAGGAAGCCGCCGAGATCTGCAACTGCGCCGTCGGCACGGTGAAGAGCCGGGTCAGCCGGGCGCGCCGGGCGCTGCACGCGATCCTCGAGTCGGGGACCTATGACCGCGACGGCGCCTCGGCCGGCGACGCCATGCGGTCTATCCTGGCCGATGCGGAGCGGCTAAGCACCGTCCGTTGACGGCGGGACTACGGCTTCCATGAGCGGCCCTGGATCCTTGAGCACCATCAGGGTCCGCCTGACCGCGGCGCTCGCCGCCGCGCTGTTGCCGGTCCTCCTGCTGGGCGTCATGCAGTCGGCCATCGCCTTCAACCGCGAAGGCGCGGCCCTGCGCCAGAACCTGGTGTTCGCCGCCGAGCGCAGCGCCGCCACCGCGCGCACGCGCATGGAAGGCGCCGACATCCTGCTGCAGACGCTGGCGCCCGGGGCCATCGGCTTCCAGTGCGCCAGCCGCCTGGCCGAGGTCGCCCGCCGCATCCCGGGCTACGCCAACCTGGTCCGTTTCGACCCCCGCGGCCGGGTGGCCTGCGCCGCGGCCGATGTGCCGCAGGACCCGCAGCGGGCCGGGCGGGCCTGGTTCCAGCGGCTGGCGCGGGGCGACCAGCTGGTGATCACCCGCGATCCGAAGGCCACCGCGGCGTCCGAGCCGGCGATCCTCGCCGCCGTGCGCGCGGTCGGGCCGGACGGCGGCTTCGACGGAGCGTTCGCCGCCGTGATCACCCTGGCCAGCCTGCGGCCCTCGACCAGCGACCCGACGCTTCCCGCCCACTCCGAAGTGGCCCTGGCCGACGCCGGCGGCCACTACATCAGCCTGACCAAGGCCAGCGCCTTCAGCGCGCTCCCGGCGGACTGGCGCGCCAAGCTGCGCACCCGCGGCGCCCACGTCTGGTACGGCCGCGACGCGCTGGGCCAGCAGCGGGTCTATTCGTCCGCCCCGGTGGCCGGCGACGAGGTCTTCGTGGTGCTGGCGGCCCCCTCGCCGGGCCTGCTCTCCTGGGCCTGGCTGAACCCGCTCTCGGGGATCATCTTCCCGCTGCTCACCTTCCTGCTGGCGCTGGTGGCGGTGACGGCGGTGAGCGAACGCGTGGTGATCCGCTGGATCGCCTATCTGCAGCGCATCGCCGCCCTCTACGAGCGCGGCCGCTTCAGCGTGCGCCCGATCCAGTCCGACCAGATGCCGCCGGAGATCCGCGACCTGGCCGAGACGCTGGAGCAGATGGCCGACGCCATCGTCGGCCGCGACGCCTCGCTGCGCGACAGCCTCGCCCAGAAGGACGAGCTGATGCGCGAAATCCACCACCGGGTGAAGAACAACCTGCAGGTCATCTCCAGCCTGCTCAACATGCAGCAGCGCGCCCTCGCCGACCCGGCGGCGCGCGCGGCCATGTCCGACACCCGCCAGCGGATCACCGCGCTCGCCCTGATCTACCGCGCGCTCTACCAGGGCCCCGACCTGAAGCGGGTGGACCTACGGCCCTTCCTGGAGGAGCTGACCGCCCAGCTGGTCTCCTCGGAAATGCGGCACGGGCCGGGGGTCCGCACCGAGCTCACCGTCGACGCCCTGGTCATCGATCCCGACCGCCTGGCGCCCCTGGCGCTCTTCGCCGTCGAAGCCATCACCAACGCCCAGAAGCACGCCTTCTCCACGCGCGGCGGCTTGCTGAGGCTCAGCTTCACGGTCCGCGGCGAGGAGGCCGAGCTGGAGATCTCCGACGACGGCGAGGCGGCGGAAGACGCCCTTGGCGTCTCGGGCGTCGGCCGCACCCTGATGACCGCCTTCGCCCGCCAGCTGCGCGGCCGCGCCGAGCTGGTGCGCAACGCCCAGGGCGGCATCACCGCACGGCTGATCTTCCCGACGCCGGCGGCCGACGCGCCGCAGCCCAATCGCGCGACCCCAGGGAACCAAGCTGCAGCGTGATCCGTTGGGCGGTGGCGAGATTGAACTCGAGGAGATTCCCCAATGCGTAAGCTCATGATTCTGGCGGTCCTGGCCGCCAGCCTGTCCGTCGCCGCCTGCAACACCGTTGCGGGCGCCGGCAAGGACGTTTCGTCTGCCGGCCACGCCGTCAGCGACACCGCCCAGGACGCCAAGCACTAGGTCCAGGCCTGGCTTGAAAGCCGAAAGACCCCGTCGTTCTGCGGCGGGGTTTTTCTTTGCGCCGGCGGGCCGGAATCGGGGCGCTAGGCCGCGGCGGCGCGGCGGCGGGTCTCGGCCTGGTGGACCCCCGCGCCGCCCGGCAAGGCGGTGAGGCCGGAGGCGGCGTCGCCGAGGCCAAGGACCAGATAGCCGCCCTCGGCCAGGCAGCCTTTCAGGTTGCCGAGCACCTCGGTCCTGGCGCTCTCCACCAGGGCGCCCAGGACGTTGCGGCAGAAGATCAGGTCGAACTGGCCGAACGGGGTCAGGTCTTCCATCAGGTTGACGCGCCGCCAGCGCACCATCTGGCGGATCCGCCTGGCGACGACGAAGGTCTCGTCGGCCTTCTCGAAATGGCGGACCAGCCGCCGCGCGGCCAGCCCGCGCTGGACCTCGAACTGGCTGTAGACGCCGCTCCTGGCCCGCTCCAGCCGCCGCTCGGAGAGGTCCGAGGCGCAGAGGTCGACGGTCACGCCGTCCGGCGCCTGTTCGTCCAGCAGCATGGCCAGGGAGTAGACCTCCTGGCCGGACCCGCAGGCCGCCACCCACACCCTGAGCGTCTGGCCGGCGCGCCGGCGCGCCAGATCCTCGAGCGCGGGGCCGGCGACGGCGGCGAAGGTGGCGGGATCGCGGAAGAAGGCGGTCTCCGACGGCGACATGGCCTCCACCACCGCCCAGACCAACCGCTCGTCACCGCGGTCGCGCAGGGTCTGCAGCATCTCGCCGAGGCCGACGAAGCCCTCGCGGCGCGCCACCGGGCCCAGGCGGTTCTCCAGCAGATATTCCTTCTCGGGATCGACCCGAAGGCCCGCCCGGTCAGCGCAGAGCGCCGTCACCATGGCCCGGTCTTCGGGGGTCACAGCGCCCCCGCCATGGCCAGCTTGCCGGCCACGATGTCCCCGTCGAAGGGCTTCATGATGTATTCGTCCGCCCCGAACGCCAAAGCCTCGCGGATGCGGTCGATCTCGTTCTCGATGGTGCAGAACACCACCTTCGGCGCGTCCCCGCCCGGCTCCAGCCGCAGGCGGCGCAAGACCTCCAGCCCGCTCATCCCCGGCATGTTCCAATCCAGCAGGATGGCGTCGGGCATGGCGGTGGCGCACCAGGCCAGCGCGTCCGCGCCATCGGCGGCCTCGGCCACCTCGAAGCCGAGATCCTCCAGGATCCGCCGCGCCACCTTGCGGATGACGCGGCTGTCGTCGACGACGAGGCAGGTCTTCACGCCCACAGGCCCCCAAATTCTAGGGCCTCGTTGTCGCCCGTGGAGGGTTAACGAGCCGTAGCTATCAGGGGGAGGGCTAGGCGGGGATCGTCGCTGCGAAGGTGACCTTTTCCTCGCTCAGGTCGACGAACACCCGCCCGCCGGCGTCGGTGAGGAACAGGTGGACGTAATAGGCCTGCACCCAATGGCCGTGCAGGCCCTCGCCCGGCCCCTCGCCGCGCAGGCCCGCCAGCACCTCGGGCCGCAGGCGCGCGCGGGGACCGATGGCCTCGATGGCGATGGCGGTGGAGGCGGCTTCCTGCACCGCGCGCACATGGGCGACGCCGCCGGTGGGCAGGGCGGCGCCGGCGATCTGGGCGAGGTTGAGCAGGGCGCGCGCGGTCGCCTTGTTCACCGCCGGGCTTTCCACCGCCCAGTCGAGCTTGGCGCGCACGTGGCCGAAGACGCCGGCGGCCAGCTTCTCCAGCTCGCGCGTGTCGAAGGTCTCGGCGCTGGCCGAGGCGCCGAAGGCCACGCGGGTGAAGGCGAGCTGCTCGGCGAGCTTGTGCGCCGAGGCCGCGATCAGGCCCATGGCGTCCTCGCGCATATCCTGGGCAGAGGGGTCTTCCAGGAGGTCCAGCCCCGAGACGATGGCGCTCGCCGGGCTGATGAAATCGTGGCACATCCGCGCCGCCAGATAGGCCGCGATCTCCGCCGTGCGGTAGACGGGTGGGGCAGGCGTGTCGGGGGTGTCGGTCATGGGCGGCGACCTTGGCGTGATTTGAGCCTTTGGAAAACCGGCCGGGGCTCATAAGACAGCCGCCCATGCATCCCCATGCCGATCCGTTTCTCGAGCCGGGCGTCCTGGTGCGCCATCCGCGGGAGGGCGACTGGGGCCTCGGCCAGGTGCAGTCCGTGGCCGGTGCGCACGTGACGGTCAATTTCGAGCATGCGGGCAAGCAGGTGATCGATTCAGCGCATGTGCGTCTGATCTATGTAGGCGACGACCCGAGGACTCCAACACGATGAACGATATCGGGCCCGCGCTGGCGGTCATCTGCGAAGCGGCCGCAGGGCTGATCCTGCCGCTCTGGCGCTCGGGCCTGGAGGTCACCCACAAGGCCGACGAGAGCCCGGTGACCGAGGCCGACAAGCGTGGCGAGCTCCTGATCCTCAAGGCGCTCGCGGAGCAGTTCCCGGACATTCCGGTGATCTCGGAGGAAGACGCCAGCGAGTTCGGGACGCCGGACGAGATCGGGCCGCGCTTCTTCCTGGTCGACCCGCTGGACGGCACCAAGGCCTTCGTGCGCGGCGACCCGAACTTCACCGTCAACATCGGCCTGATCGAGCACGGCCGGCCAGTGGCGGGAGCCGTCTGCGCCCCGCCTTCGGGCGAGGTCTGGTACACGTCAGGCTCCGGCGTGTTGAAGCGGACCGGCGTTGGAAAAGCCCATGCGGTCGCCGTCCGGCCCTGGCCGGAAGGCGCGGCCATCGCCCTGATCAGCCACACCATGAAGCCCGAGACCGCCGACAAGCTGGCGGAGGAATATGGCTTCCACCTGCGCGAGCCGATGGACTCCTCGATCAAGCTTTGCCGCATCGCCGAGGGCTCGGCCGACATCTATCCGCGCCACGGGCCGACCATGGAGTGGGACACCGCGGCCGGGCACGCGGTGCTGGAAGCGGCCGGCGGCCGGTTCACGACGCCGGAGGGCGAGCCCTTTGTCTACGGCAAGGCCGACAAGGGCTTCAAGAACGGCTGGTTCGTCGCCCGGGGCGGATAGGCCTCAGATGCTCTTGGGGAAATTCCACATCTCGGACGCGGGGCCCGAGACGGTGGCGGTCGCATGCGGCCGTTCCGGCTGGGCGACGGCGCTCGCGCCGCCCAGCGCCAGGTAGCCGAGGAACCCCGCCATGAATGCGATCGCCGCCAGCCAGAGGACAGGGCGAACAATTTCCGAACCGACGGCGGTCTGCATGGCGGGGCCCTCACCGAAACCTACGAAGAGGGAACACCGACGGACGCGTTCCGTTGCAGGCCTTGTTTTTGCAAATGGCTCGCATTAGCAGGAAGCCATGACCCACTCGCCCCTCGCCCGCCTCCGCCGCGTCTGGCTCGACGTGCACCTGTGGCTGGGCGTGGGCCTGATGGTGGTGCTGATCCCGCTCAGCGTCTCGGGCGCCATCCTGGTCTGGCACGACGCGCTGGATCGCAGCCTCTACGCCAGCCGCTACGCCGTCTCCGGTCCCGAGGCGTCGCAGCCGGTCGGCGCCTATGCCGCCGCGGCCGCGCGTGCCTTCGCGGGCCGCGCGACGCTCACCCAGATCCGCCTGCCGCTGCGGCGAGGCGACCCGGTCGTGGCCGTGGGCCGGATCGCCGGCCCGACCGGTTCCGGCGGCCGGCCGCGCACCTACAACGTCTGGATCGACCCGCCCACGGCCCGGGTGCTCGCCGATGTCGAGATCGCCAGGACCTTCATCATGGTGACCCACCAGCTGCATGGCAGCCTGCTGGTCCCCGGGACCGGCCGGCAGATCGTGGGCTGGCTGGGCTGGGCGATGTTCGTCTCCAGCGCCACAGGGCTGTGGCTCTGGTGGCCGCGCCATGCGGGGTTCGTGAAGGGCCTGCGCTGGCGGCGCGGGGCTTCGACGATGTTCAACCTGCACCACACGGTCGGCTTCTGGCTCTGCCTGCCCCTGGCGGTCCTGTCGCTGACCGGGGTCTACATCGCCTTCCCGCAGACCAGCCACGCGCTCGTCGGCGCGCCCGCGCCGCCCGTCCGCAGCCCCGGCCGTTTCGCTCCGCCCGTCGAGCGCTCCGCCACCGGCCTCGAGGCCGCGGTGGCGGCGGCGCTGGCCGCGAACCCCGGCGCCGCCGTGGCGACCCTCAACACGCCCACAAAGGGCAAGGACCCGGCCTGGCGCATCGAACTCAACCCGGCGGGCGGCGGAAAGGCGGTCACCGTCCAGGTCCGCGACGCCACCGGCCGGACCAAGCCCGCCAAGGCCCGCGCTGACACTGCGAAACCGGGCGGCGGCGAAGGCGGACCCGATCCGGTCTCGCGCTGGATGCGCAGCGTCCACGACGGCGGCGGCATGGGGATGGTCTGGCGGATCGTCATCACGCTGGCCGGGGTCGCGCCGGCGGTGCTGGGCGTGACGGGTCTGGTGATGTGGCTGCGCCGCCGGGCGCGGCAGCGGGCGATCGGGCGCGCCTGAGGCTCAGACGTCAGCCCACATCCGAAGCAGGTTGTTGTAGGTCCCGGCCAGGCTGACGACCTCGGGATCGGTCTGGCCGACCTTCAGCGTCAGGGCCTGGATGGCGTTGTCGAGGTTCCAGAGCAGGGTCCGCTGCTCGTCCGAACGGACCATCGACTGCGCCCAGAAGAACGACGCCCAGCGCGAGCCGCGGGTGATCGGGGCGACCCGGTGCAGGCTGGAGGCCGGGTAGAGGATCATGTCGCCGGCCGCGAGCTTGATGGCGTGTTCGCCGTAGGCGTCCTCGACGATCAGCTCGCCGCCGTCATAGTCGGCCGGATCGCTGAGGAAGAGGGTGGCCGAGAGGTCGGTGCGGAAGCGCAACGGTCCTGCGAACCGGATGGCGTTGTCGACGTGGGTGTCGAAGGCCATGCCGGCGTCGTAGCGGTTGAACAGCGGCGGGAAGACCCTGAGCGGCAGGGCGGCCGAGACGAAGCCCGGGTTGCGGCCCAGCGCACCCAGGATCAGGTCGCCGAGCTCGCGGGCGGCGGGGGCGTCTTCGGGAACCTGCAGGTTGCGCTTGGCCTGGGCGGACTGCTCGCCGGCCGTGACCTTGCCGTCGACCCAGGCCTGGGCGGCCAGGGTTTCGCGGCACTTCGCCACTTGCCCGGGGGTCAGGACCCCTTCGATGTGCAACAGCATGGAGAGCCTCCTAGACCGGAAACCGGCGTGCAAGAACCGGTTTCCGGCCTCGGGGAGAGCCGGCGCGCCTAGAAGGTGGCGCCGACCGAGAAGATCACCGTGCGGCCGGCGGCCGGGACGGCGCGGTTGCCGAACACCTGGGTGTAGTTCAGCCGGTCGGCGAGGTTGTAGAGGTTCACCGCGAACCGGTAGGGGCCGGTCTTGTAGGCCACATAGGCGTCGACGGTGAGGTTGTCCGGGACTTCCGAGAGGCGCAGCGCCGTCTGGCTGGCGCGGTCGGTGAAGCTGACGCTGCGGGCGGTGTAGCCCACCGGCGTCTTCGACTGCCAGGTCACGTCGCCGCCGGCCGAGAGGCCGTCGATCCAGCTCGACAGGTCGTAGGTGGTGAAGAAGGTCGCCGAGTTCTTCGGCACGAAGGCGACCTGGCGCCCCACCGCGACCTGGTTGGCCACCGAGGTCGCCACCGTCTGGCCGACCGGGCAGGCGATGCCGGTGGGCGTGCCCGTCGCGCTGGCCGCGGCGACCACGCAGTTGGCGAAGGACTGTTTGATCTTGGCGTCGAGATAGGTGTAGCCGGCGCTGACCGTCCAGGCGTCGGTGACCTTGCCGGAGACGCCCAGTTCGATCCCCTTGACCTCCTGCCGCTCGCCCGACTGGGCCTGCAGGAAGCCGGTGGCTGGGTCGATCTGCAGGGCGTTGTCCTTCTTGATGTCGAACATCGAGGCGGTGAAGGCCAGGCGCGTGCCGGGGATCGCGACCTTGGCGCCGGCTTCCCAGATCTCGCTGTCCTCCGGCTTCAGGTCCTTGGTGGTGACCGCCAGCGCCGCGCCGGCGCCGACGATCGAGGTTCCCTGCGGGGTCTGCGACTTGCCCCAGGAGACGTAGTAGGTCTGGTCTTCGGCCGGTTCGAACACCACGCTGACGCGCGGGCTCTTCAGGGTGGGCTTCACCTTGATGTCCGATGTCGCGTTGTTGAATTGCAGCGATTGCAGCTCGGCGGTGTAGCGGTCGACGCGGTAGCTGCCGATCACCGACAGCTGCTCGCTGAACCACAGGCGGTCGGTGAGGAAGATGCCGGCGTCGGTGGACTTGCCCTGGCTCTTCTCGGTGGCCGTGCCGACGGTGTTGGTGAACACCGGCGCGCCGTTCACGAGGGTCGTGCAGTTGCCGGCGCCCGTGCAGTTGATGTTCTGGCCGGCGACGGCGCGGAACACGAAATAGCCCGCCGGGAAGTTGGGGTTGGGGTTGACCAGCGGCCGCGGGATCACCTGGCGGGTCGTGAAGCCCGGCGGCAGGGCGTAGGCGAAGATGACCTTGTCATTCTCCTGGCGCGAGACGTCGACGCCGACGATCAGCTGGTTCTTCAGGCTGCCGATATCGTAATTGATCCGCGCCGTGGTGATGTTCTGCAGGCCCCAGGCGTCCATGTCGTAGGGGCCCTGGCCGCCGTTGCCGCCGTTGGCCTCGGTCGCCGGATTGCCGTCGAAGAGGTTGGCGGTGCAGGCCGCCGTGCACTGGTCCAGGGTCGAGTACTGGAAGTAGCGGCGGTAGGAGCCGTACCGGGTGTCGGAGTTCAGGCTGATCCTGTCGTTGACCTTGTGGGCCAGGCGCACGGTCAGGATGTCGGCGTCGTTGCGGTCGACGTCGTTGCGATAGCCGGTGAAGGTCGAGCGCTCGACGCCCACGCCATATTCGCTGGCGGGCCTGGCGACGAGGTCGCCCGGACGCTGGACGATGATGATGCCGTAGTCCGGCCGGCCGTTGGCGTGCTGGTGCAGGTAGCTGACCGAGGCGGTGGTGTCGGTCCCGATGCCGGTGGCGAGCGTGATCGCCGCGCCCCAGCGCTTGTTGTTGATCAAGTCGCGGTCGACGACGCCGGTGTCGTTGTACATGCCGGTGACCCGGACGGCGGTGGTCTCGCCCAGCCGGTGGTTGATGTCGGCGAGCGCGCGGTAGTAGTCGCCATTGCCCACGTAGCCGTCGACGCTGGTGAAGTCTTCCAGGCGCGGGCGCTTGGAGAGGGTGTTGATCGCCCCGCCCGTCGTGCCGCGACCGAACATGGCGCCGGAGGGGCCCTTGAGGACCTGGACTTCCTCATAGTTGAAGCTGTCGCGGGTGTAGGATCCGAAGTCGCGCAGGCCGTCGATGTAGACGTCGTCCTTGGCGTCGAAGCCGCGGATCTTGAACTGGTCGCCCGAGAGCGTGCCGCCCTCCCCAATCGCGATGGTGATGCCGGGCACGTTGCGCAGCGCCTGTTCCAGGCTGGTGACGCCCTGGGCCTTGAGCTGGGCGCTGTCGATCACGCTGATCGCCTGCGGCGTATCCTGGATCGTGGTCTGCAGGAGGCTGAGGCCGGTGTCGCGGTCGAGCAGGCGGCCCTTGCCGGTGACGGTGACGCCGGAAATTTCCGCGGCCTCGGCGAGGTCGGCGGCCTCCGCCGCCTGGGCCGCGCCGCAGACGCTGACCGCGCCCGCCAGCATGGCCAGCCCCAGGCGCGCCGGCCGCGCCTTGCGATATCCCACCACTCCACTCGACACGCCGCGCACTCAGGTCCCCCGCCACTCAGACTGCTATTGAGAACTATTCTTAACTGGGGCGTTTCGGCTTGGCAATGAGAATGATTTGCAAGTGCAGGGGTTGGGTTCGGCCTGCGCGCGGATCGGCGCGACGCTTCGAAAGAATGCGGGTCGCACGCCCCAAGAACGATGCGTTTACTTCCCCCGCGCTATTCCACGCCGGCACTTTGGGGGCGTGAATGGCCAGGAAGAGCGCAACAAGCGCCGCCGACCGTGACGAAATGATCCGCTGGCTGTTCGAGAACAGCCGCGATCTGATGCATGTCATCGGCGCCGACGGCCGCCTGAAGCTGACCAACGCCGCCTGGAAGCGGCTGACAGGGTGGGACGAGTCCGACCTGGCTGGGGCTCGCGCGCTCGAGTTCTTCCATCCCGACGACATCGAGGCGGTGCGCGCCGGCGTGCGGGCCCTGGACGTGGGCGGCGTCTCCGAAAGCCAGATGCGCACGCGCCTGAAGAGCGGCGACTACTGCCGGTTCGCCGCCCGCAGCCAGAAGATGGCCGACGGCTCGCTGATCGTCACCATGCGCGACCTCACCGAAGCGCGGGCGCACGCCGAGGAACTGCAGGAGGTCCGCCACACCCGCCGCCTGCTCAGCGAGGCGTCCGGCATCGGCGCCTGGTCGTTCGAGCCGCTGGAGAGCCGCATCGCGTGGTCGCAGGATCTCCTGAGCCTCACCGGCTACCGGGCCGAGGAACTCGACACCCCGGAGCTCTTCTACGCCCGCGTCCACCCGCGCGACCGCGTCAAGATCGGCGACGCCCTGGCCCAGTCGGTCCAGACCGGCGAAGCCGGCCAGCTGCAGTACCGGCTGAAGGTCGCCGGACGCTGGCGGACCTTCCGGGCCATCTTCCGCACCGAACCCCGGGCCGTCGGCGTCTTCGCCCTGCTGGGCCTTTCCGAGGACATCACCGAACTCGCCGCCGCACGCGACGCCGCGCGCAAGGGCGAGCAGCAGATGCGCAAGGCGCGCCGCGAGGCCCAGGCCAATGCGCAACGGCTCAAGCTGGCCCTGCAGGCCGCCGAGGCCGGCGTCTACGAGATCGACCACGTGGCCAAGACCTTCTGGGCCTCGCCGGAATTCCGGAAGCTCACCGGCCAGACCAACGCCACCTATGAGGAAGCCACCAAGCTGCGCTTCCCGGGCTTCCACCCCGATGACCTGCCCCATGTGCGCGAGAGCTTCCGCGCCCTGCACGCCGGGTCCAAGACCTCCGGCGAGGGCTTCGAGGCCCGCATCACCAGGCCGGACGGCGAGACCCGCTGGATCCGCGTCTCGCACCACCTGAAGACCGGCCGCAACGGCCGCTGGCTGAAGGCCGTGGGCCTGGTGCAGGACTTCGACGCGCGCAAGCGCCAGGAGCTGGCGCTGCAGGACGCCCAGCAGGCCGCGGAGGCCGCCGGCGAGGCCAAGGCCGCCTTCCTGGCCAATATGAGCCACGAGATCCGCACCCCGATGAACGGCGTCATGGGCGTGCTGCACCTGTTGAAATCCGAGGCCCTCACGCAGGACGGCCGCAGCATGCTGGAGGACGCGCTCTCCTGCGGCCAGATGCTGGCCGAGCTGCTCAACGACGTCATCGACTTCTCCAAGATCGAGGCCGGCCGGCTGGAGCTGGCCAACGAGCCGGTGGACCCCTCGGCCCTGATGGAAGGCGTCGTGCGGCTGCTCAAGCCCCAGGCCGACGCCAAGCGCCTGACGCTGGCCGTCGAGATCGACAGGACCCTGGGCTGGGTGCGCTCCGACCCGGTGCGGCTGCGCCAGGCGCTGTTCAACCTGGTGGGCAATGCGGTGAAGTTCACCGAGACCGGATCGGTCGTCGTGCGCTGCACGGCGCCGCGCCCCGGAAGCCTGCGCTTCGAGGTCGAGGACACCGGCGTCGGCATCGCCGAGGACGTCCAGGCGCGGATCTTCCAGCGCTTCGACCAGGGCGACGCCTCGACCACCCGCAAGTTCGGCGGCTCGGGCCTGGGCCTGACCATCACCCGCAAGCTCGCCGAGATGATGTCGGGCGAGGTGGGCCTGGTCTCCCAGGTCGGCGCCGGCTCGACCTTCTGGCTGGAGGTGCTGGCCGAGCCGGCGGTCGCCCAGACCGCCGCGGCCGACGACCTGGAGGCCGTGCTCGACGGCCTGCGCATCCTGGTGGTGGAGGACAATCCCACCAACCGGATGATCGCCACCAAGCTGCTGGAAACCATGGGCGCCGAAGTGAGCACGGCGGAAGACGGCTATATGGGCGTGGAAGCGGCGGCCGGCGGCGGCTTCGACCTCATCCTGATGGACGTGCAGATGCCCGGCATCGACGGCCTGGAGGCGGCGCGCCGCATCCGCGCCCTGGGCGGCCCGGCCTCGCGGACCCCGATCGTGGCGCTCACCGCCAACGTCCTCTCCCACCAGCGCCGCGCCTACCTCGACGCCGGCATGGATGGCGTGGTCGGCAAACCGATCTCGCCGGCCGTCCTGATCGGCGAGATCGCCCGCCTGAGCCAGGGCGCGGAAGCCTGCGAGGAGACGGTCGCGGCCTGAGCCTTCCATGCGCCGGCCGCGCGGTGTTACAGCTTCCCCAAGTTCGGGGAGAGACAAGCATGGCGGAACTGGCCGCAGGACTGACGAGCGCTGAAGCGCCGAAGCAGGCGGGCCTGCGCACCGTGGTGGCGGCGTCCGCCGCGGGGACCACCTTCGAGTGGTACGACTTCTTCGTCTTCGGCAGCCTGACCCAGGTCATCTCCAAGACCTTCTTCTCGGGCCTGAACGAGACCGCGGGCTATATCGCCGCCCTGGCGCTCTTCGGCGCGGGCTTCGCCTTCCGCCCGATCGGGGCGCTGGTGTTCGGCCGCATCGGCGACCGGGTGGGCCGCAAGGGCGCGTTCCTGGTCACGGTGGTGCTGATGGGCGGGGCGACCGTGGCCATCGGCTGCCTGCCGACCTATGCCCAGGCGGGGCTGCTGGCGCCGGGCCTGCTGGTGCTGATGCGCATCCTGCAGGGCTTCGCCCTGGGCGGCGAGTATGGCGGGGCGGCGATTTATGTCGCCGAGCATGCGCCGCCGGGCGCGCGCGGCCGCTCGACGAGCTGGGTGCAGACCTCCGCGGCGTTCGGCCTCTTCGCCGCGCTGCTGGTGATCCTGCTGACCCGCCTGGTGCTGGGCAGGATGTTCGGCCCGACGGCCTTCGACGCCTGGGGCTGGCGCATCCCGTTCCTGTTTTCCGCGGGTCTCCTGGCCGTCTCCATCTTCATGCGCATGAAGCTCTCCGAGAGCCCCGCCTTCGCCAAGATGAAGGCCGAGGGCGACGAGTGCAAAGCGCCGTTCAAGGAAGCCTTCGGCCAGTGGAAGAACCTGAAGGTGGTGCTGCTGGCGCTGGTGGCGATCATGTTCGCGCAAGGGGCGGTCTGGTACACCAGCTTCTTCTACGTCCAGACCTTCATGGAGAAGTTCCTGAAGGTGGAGCCCGCCACCATCAACGGCCTGATGATGGCGGCCACCGCGGTCAGCGCCATCGGCTACGTCCTGTTCGGCTGGCTGTCGGACAAGATCGGCCGCAAGCCGGTGATGCTGTTCGGCATGCTGCTGATGCTGGCGGCCTATTTTCCGGGCTTCCACATGCTGGCCCAGACCCTGAACCCGGCGCTGGCCGAGGCCGAGGCGCGCAGTCCGGCCACGATCATCGCCGACCCGGCCGACTGCTCCGTGCAGTTCGATCCGGTGGGCAAGGCGAGCTTCACCTCCTCCTGCGACATCGCCAAGAGCACGCTGGCCAATGCCGGGGTGTCCTACGTGAACCAACCGGGCCCGCCCGGAACGCCGGCCATGGTGCGGGTGGGCATGGCGACCATCCCGTCGATGAGCGCCGCCGGCCTGCCCAAGGACGTGGCCAAGGCGGTGAAGACCAGCGTCGAGACGAGGATCAAGGACGGCCTGCACCGCGCGGGCTACCCGGCCAAGGCCGATCCGGCGCGCATGAACCTCGTGGGCGCCTTCGGAGTCCTGATGGTGTTCGTGATCGCGGCGACGGCGCTTTTCGGACCGATCGCGGCCTCGCTGGTGGAGCTGTTCCCGACCCGGATCCGCTACACGGCCATGTCGCTGCCCTATCACATCGGCACCGGCTGGGTCGGCGGGTTCGTGCCCTTCACCGCCTTCGCCATCGTGGCGGCGGTGGGCAACATCTATTCCGGGCTCTGGTACCCCTTCGCCTTCACGGCGATCTCGGCGGTGACGTGCCTGCTGTTCCTGCCGGAGACCCGGCACAGGTCGCTGCACGGCTAGGGCCTGGCTAGCCGGCGATCGGCAGGATCTCGACGTCGACGCCGGCGGCGGCCAGCGCAGCCTGTTCGTTGCGCCAGTCGGGCGCCACCACCAGGCGGGCCACGCGCAGGCCTTCCACGGTGAGCGCCATCAGCTTTTCCGGCGTCTGCGGGCCCAGCCGTTCGGCGTCGCGGCGGGCGAGCCCCAGCACCTCGTCGTGGGCGCCCGCATCGCAGACCAGCACGTCGGCGGCGGCGAGCGCGCGGGCGGCGCGCAGGGTCAGCAGGTCCGCCGGTCCGCGGGCGTCGATGTACTGCACCTGGCCGGCCGGCGGGGCGTCGTCGATCAACGCCTGGCGCAGCAGCGCGGTCGCGCCCGCCATGTCGCCGGCCTGGGCTGCGCGCGCGGCCGGACCGGAGAGCGCCGCGCGCAGGAACGCACGGCGGCGGTGAACCTCGGGCAGCGCGCGGCGCACCTCGTCCTGCAAGGCGCCGAAAAGCGCCGCGACCCGGCCGGCGCCCTCGGGCACCCGGGCCTCGATATCGTGGCGCAGCAGGGTCGCCAGCATGGGCGAGGCGCCGCCGGTGCCGATGGCCGCCACCACCTCGCCGCGGTCGATCACCGCCGGCGTGGTGAAATCGCAGAGCGACGGGCGGTCTGTGACATTGACCGGCACATGCGCCGCGCGGGCGGCCGCGGCGGCGGTCTCTGCGAAGGCGTCGTCCGCCGAGGCGATGAAGGCGAGCGCGGCGCCGGCATAGGCTTCCGGCCGGAACGCCGCGGCGCCCTCGAGCCGGCGGATGATCGCCGGCGAGCTTGCAAACAGCCTGAGCTTGGCCTCCGCCGCCTCGCCGCTGCCGGCGATCGCCACGGTAGCGCCGGCCAGCGGATAGAAGGCGGGGAAGGCGTCCATACGGCCGCTCGCGGCTACTTCAGCGTCTTGAGGTAGTCCACGATGGCGGCGCGGTTTTCGTCCGAGGGCACGGCGGCGAACATCTTGGTCCCGGGTGCGAAAGCCGCAGGGGCCTTCAGGAAGGCGTTGAGGTTATCGTCGGTCCAGGTCCCGCCGCGGGCCTTCAGCGCCGGCGAATAGTTGAAGGCGGTCTTCGAGGCGATCTTGCTCCCCGCAATGCCGGCCAGCGACGGCGCCATGGCGGTCGAGCCGGAGGGCTGGTGGCAGAGCTTGCACTGCATGTTGAAGAGCTGCGCCCCGTCGGCCGCGAGCGCGGGCGTGGCGGCGAGGGCCAGGGCGCTCCCTACGAAGGCGAAGGGGGCAAGGGCGAAGCGGACCATGGAATCTCCTGAAGGCGGCTTGTGGGAATGATTAGCGGCAGAACGCGTGTCGCGCCACGCCGGTGCATTTACGCGCGGGTCTGAACAGCGTTAGGATGTGTCACCGCATACTCCTGAGGCTGCTTTGACCATGGCGACGATACTCGACGTGAACGGCAAGGCGATGAGCGTCACCTCCGCGCCGGAAACCCCCCTTCTTTGGGTCCTAAGAGATGAACTGGGCCTGACTGGCTCGAAATACGGCTGCGGGGTCGGCCAGTGCGGCGCCTGCACGGTGCTCGCCGACGGCCAGCCGGTCCGCTCCTGTTCGACGCCGGTGGGCGCGCTGGGCGCGGCCAAGATCACCACCATCGAGAGCCTGGGCGGCGATCACCCGCTGCAGGTCGCCTGGGTCCGGAACGACGTGCCGCAATGCGGCTACTGCCAGTCGGGCCAGCTGATGAGCGCCGCGGCGCTGCTGGCCCAGACGCCGCACCCCACCGACGCGCAGATCACCGCGGCGATGGACGGCAACATCTGCCGCTGCGGCACCTACCAGCGCATCCACGCCGCGATCAAGGAGGCGGCCAGCGGCCCCGCCCCGATCGCTGCGCCGGCTGTGTGAGGGAGAGCCAGATGAACCAGCCCCTGAAAGACATCGCCGGCGCCACGAAGATCGGGACCTCGCGCCGCGAAGTCCTGGCGGTGAGCGCCACGCTCGCCGGCGGCGCCCTGCTGGTCGGCTGCTCGCCCAACCTGATGGGCGACATCCTCAGCCTCGGCGCCAAGACCGACTTCGGCCCCTTCGGCCCGTTCCTGAAGTTCTCGCCGGACGGCTGGGTGACGGTGGTCTCCAAGCACATCGAGTTCGGCCAGGGCAACCACGCGGGCCTGGCCGCCATCGCCGCCGAGGAGCTGGACGCCGACTGGGCCAAGGTGCGCGTCGAGCAGGCCCCCGCCGTCGCCAAGGTCTACGCCAACACCAGCATGGGCGTGCAGGGGACCGGCGGGTCGTCGGCGATCGCCAATTCCTGGCGGCAGCTGCGCGCCGCCGGAGCCTCGGCCCGGGCCATGTTCGTGCAGGCCGCGGCGACGAAATGGGGCGTGCCGGCGGGCGAGATCACCGTGAAGGACGGGGTGATCGCCCACGGCTTGGGCAAGAGCGCGGGCTTCGCCGACCTGATCGCCGAGGCCGGCAAGGTCAAGCCGCCCCAGGCGCTCAAGCTGAAGGATCCGAAGAGCTTCACCCTGATCGGAACCGACCGGGTGCGGCGCAAGGACTCGCTGGCCAAGTCCACCGGGACCGCGAAGTTCACCCAGGACGTCCACCTGCCCAACATGCTGACCGCCATGGTCGCGCACCCGCCGAGGTTCGGGGCGACGGTGGCCTCGTTCGACGCGACGGCGGCGCGGAAGATCCCGGGCGTGGTCGAGGTCTACCAGATCCCCACCGGCGTCGCGGTGGTGGCCAACGGCACCTGGGCCGCCCGCCAAGGGCGCGATGCGCTGGTGGTGAAGTGGGACGAGACGAAAGCCGAGACGCGCGGCTCCGACGCCATCCTGGCCGCCTACAGGGACCTGGCGGCGGGCAAGACCCAGCCCACGGCCAAGACCGGCTGGCAGCCGTTCGACAGCAAGGGCGACGCAGCCTCCGCGGCCGGCGGGACCGCGGCGGTCGAGACCACCTTCGACTTCCCGTTCCTCGCGCATGCGCCGATGGAGCCGCTGAATTGCGTGGCCATCGTCGATGGGAACAGCTGCAAGCTGATCCACGGCTCGCAGATCCCCACCGTCGACCAGCTGAACGCCGCCAAGATCGTCGGCAACCTGCCGGGCGCCATCGAGGTCGAGACCCTGTTCGCCGGCGGCAGCTTCGGCCGGCGCGCCAACTTTCAGTCCGACTACGCCGCCGAGGCCGTCCATATCGCCAAGAAGGTCGGCAAGGGCCGGCCGGTGAAGCTGATCTGGACCCGCGAGGACGACATGCACGCCGGCTACTACCGGCCGATCGTGCACCACACCGTCCGCGTGACGCTCGACAAGGACGGCATGCCCGCCACCTGGCGCCAGCGGATCGTCACCCAGTCGATCATGAAGGGCTCGCCTACCGGGACTCCGAAGTTCGACGATACGGCGGTCGAGGGCGCCAAGGGCTCGCCCTACCTGAAGGCGACGCCGGTGGTGGACGCCCAGATGACCCTGGTGGATTCGGGCGTGCCGGTGCTCTGGTGGCGCTCGGTGGGGGCGACCCACACCGCCTTCGTGATGGAGCACACCGTCGACCAGCTGGCCAAGGCGGCCGGCAAGGATCCGGTCGACTATCGCCGCGCGCTCTACACCAAGGCCGGGTCGAACCGGCACCTGGCGGTGCTGAACCTCGCCGCCGAGAAGGCGGGTTGGGGCAAGCCCGCGCCGGCCGGCTGGACCCGCGGCGTGGCGGTGCACGAGAGTTTCGGCTCGGTGGTCGCCCAGATCGCCGAGGTGCAGCTGGTGAACGGCCAGCCCAAGGTCGGCCGCGTAGTCACCGCCATCGACTGCGGCACGGCGATCTCGCCCGATCAGGTGGCGGCCCAGATGGAAGGCGGGACCTGCTACGGGCTTTCGGCGGCGCTGTTCGGCAAGATCGATCTGAAGGACGGGGCGGTGCAGCAGGCCAATTTCGACGGCTACCGGGTGCTGCGCCACTCCGAGGCGCCTACCGTGGAGACCTATATCGTCCGCTCGTCCAACCCGCCCAGCGGCGTCGGCGAGCCCGGCACGCCGGTGATCGCGCCGGCGGTGGCCAACGCCCTGCTCGCCATGGGCCAGCCGCCGACCACGAGCCTGCCGTTCGTGAAGGCCTAAGATTCGGCCAGCAGATCGCCGAGGTCGCGGGCGCCGTGGGCGATCCTTTGAATCGTCACGACGCCAGGCGCAGCATCGTAGAAGATCAGGTAGTCACCTACGGTCCAGCTGCGGAGGTTGGGTCGAAGCTCTCCTCTCGACTTTCCCATTTCAGGGAATTCGCCCAACCGCTCTACGGCCTCCGCGATAATCTCGATTATGCGGTCGGCCGCGCGCACGTTGTCGATCGCGATCGAAAGCCAGATATCGTCGATGTCACCCGCGACTTGGGGTGAACGTTCGATCTTAGCCTTCACGCATGGCCTTCAGACGAGCGTGATTGCGGGCCAGAATCTCCTCAACGGGTTCAAAGGGGACGGGCGGACCGCTGTCGACACCTTCCTGAATGAAACGCCGCAGCTCGACGATCTTGGCCGCGCGGCGCTCGCGCTTGTCGGTCCAGTCGCGCAGGGCCTCGCGGATGACTTCACTGGTGGACGCGTAGTCGCCGCCCTCGACGGCGACCCGCACAACCTCCGCCAGCTCAGGCGTCAGGGCGATCGAGAGCTTTTCCACCTTGGACATATGAGGCTCCTTGGTAGGAAATAGTGCTACCGTTTCGGGAATTTGTCGAGATCGCTGCGCTGATCCACGTCGAACAGCACCCCGTCGTCGGGGGCCTCAATGAGGGCCAGCCGGTCGCCCAGGCCCTGGAGCACGCCTCGGGCGCCGGCGTCGCCGGTCAGCGTCAGCAGGTCCGGGAAGAGCTCGCGGGCCAGCAGTACGGGATTGCCGCGCCGCCCGCCGAACACCGGCGCGGCCGCGAGGGCCCCGGCGCGCACGGCCTGCGCCATCGGCTCAAGCACCGCGGTCGGCGCGCGGGGCATGTCGCCCAGGAACACGAACGCGCCCGCCGCATCGGCGGGCAGGCTGGCGATGCCGGTGCGCAGGGACGCGCCCATGCCTTCCGCATAGTCGTGGGCGGGGACGATGAGGACCCGCGGGTCGAAAGCCTGCGCGGCCGCCGCGATAGCATCCGCATCGGCGCCGATCACGACCGTCACGCTGCGGACCGGCGCGGCGAATGCGGCGGCCAGCGCGCCCTCCAGCAAGACACCGGCGCCCCAGGTCGCCAGGAGCTTGCCGCCGCCAAACCGCGATCCCGACCCGGCGGCCAGGACCACGGCTTCGAACGGTCCATTCACGCTCGCCCCTGTCGCCAAGCCCGCTTTCCCCTTATGTTCAGGACCGCATGACACCTTACGACGCCAGTTCGCCGCAAGCCCGGCCGCAAAGCCCGCCCGTCCTGGTGGACAGCTTCGGACGCACGGTGACCTATCTGCGGCTCTCGGTCACCGACCGCTGCGACCTGCGGTGCGTCTATTGCATGTCCGAGCACATGACCTTCCTGCCGAAGGCGCAGGTGCTGACGCTGGAAGAGCTCGAGCGCATCGCCGGCGCCTTCGTGGGCCTCGGCGTGAGGAAGCTGCGGATCACCGGGGGCGAACCGCTGGTGCGCAAGGGCATGATGGGGCTGATCGGCTCGCTCGGCCGCCACCTGAAGACCGGCGCGCTGGAGGAGCTGACGCTGACCACCAACGGGACGCAACTGGCGCAGTTCGCGGGCCAGCTGGCCGACGCCGGCGTGCGGCGGATCAACGTCTCGCTGGACACGCTGAAGCCGGACCTCTTCCGCAAGCTCACCCGCGGCGGGGACCTCGCCAAGGTGATCGCCGGCATCGACGCGGCCCAGGCCGCCGGCCTGAAGGTGAAGCTGAACGCCGTGGCGCTGAAGGACGACAACGCCGCCGAGCTGCCTGAGCTGATCCGCTGGGCGCACGGCCGCGGGCTCGAAGTGACCCTGATCGAGACCATGCCCATGGGCGAGGTCGAGGCCGACCGCACCGACCAGTACCTGTCGCTGACGCAGTTCCGCGCCGAGTTGGAGAGCTTCTGGACGCTGACCGACCTTGCCGTCACCACCGGCGGCCCCGCGCGCTATGTGGAGGTGGCCGAGACCGGCGGGCGGCTGGGCTTTATCACGCCGCTCAGCCACAACTTCTGCGAGGCCTGCAACCGCGTGCGACTGACCTGCACCGGCACCCTGCACACCTGCCTGGGTCGCGAGGAGGCCGCCGACCTGCGCGCCGTGCTGCGTTCGGGGGGCAGCGACGCCGACCTCGTGGACGCCATCCGGCTGGCGGTGGACGCCAAGCCCCAGGGCCACGACTTCCACATCGAGCGCGCCAGCGCGCCGGCGGTCGCGCGGCACATGTCCACGACCGGCGGCTGAGATGGCCCGCGTCCTGCTGTTCGGGCGCCTCAGCGACCTCGCCGGCTGGCGCGACCGGGAGATCGAGAGCCCCTTCCTGTCGGCGTTGCGGACCAAGCTGGCCAAAGAGGACGCCCTCCTTGGCGAGGCGCTCGGCGGCCCCGGCGTCCAGGTGGCCCTGGACCAGGTGATCGTCCGCGGCGACGCGCCGCTCAACGCCCGCACCGAAGTCGCCTTCCTGCCGCCGATGAGCGGCGGATGACCCTCCTTCGCCAAGGCTTCGGAGGGTTGTCCTCGATCCTCCGTAGCTCCGTCAGGAGCGTAGTAGGATGAGCGTCCGGCTCACCTTCGACCCCTTCGACGCCGGCGCCCTGCTCACCGCGTTCTGCAAGGGCCGCACGGAGGTGGGCGCGGTCGCCACCTTCACCGGCATCGCCAGGGCCGAGGCGGGGTCGACCACCGTCCTGGAGCTCGAGGCCTATCCGGGCTTCACCGAGGCGGAGATCGACAAGGTCGCCGGCCAGGCCAAGGTCCGCTTCGGGATCGACGATTTCCTGATCCTGCACCGGGTCGGCCGGATCGCGCCCGGCGAGGCCGTGGTGTTCGTGGCCACCGCCGCGCGCCACCGCCGCGAAGCCTTCGAGGCCTGCGACTTCCTGATGGACTACTTGAAGTCCCAGGCGCCCTTCTGGAAGAAGGAGCACGGCCCCGACGGCGCCCGCTGGGTCGAGCCCCGTCCCGAAGACCACGCCGACCTCGCAAGGTGGGAAAGTCGCTGACGTCCCTCCCTTTTCTGACCGTCATCCCCGGGACAAGCCCGGGGATGACGTTCTAAAAGGGTTTGAGAAGGAGCCAGCCCATGAATGCCCCCGCGCTCAGCCCAGGCGGACGGATCGACACCAGCCAGCCCGTCAAGCCGGTCCGTATCGCGGTCCTGACCATCTCCGACACCCGCGACGCGGAGAGCGACACCTCGGGCCATGTGCTGGCGGAGCGGGTGACGGCGGCGGGCCATGAGCTCGCCGACAGGGCCATCTGCAAGGATTCGATCGTGGATATCCGCGAGAAGATCCAGGGCTGGGTGGCCTCGGGCTTCATCGAGGCGATCATCACCACCGGGGGCACCGGCATCACCGGCCGCGACGTGACGCCCGAGGCGGTCGAGCCGCTGTTCGACAAGAAGCTCGACGGCTTCTCGGTGGTCTTCCACATGGTCAGCTATCAGTCGGTCGGGCTCTCGACACTGCAGAGCCGCGCCACCGCCGGCATCGTCGGAGGGGTGTTCATCTTCTGCCTGCCAGGCTCGAACGGGGCGGTGAAGGACGGCTGGGACAAGGTGATCGCCCCCCAGCTCGACAGCCGCCATGGCCCCTGCAACATGGTCGAGCTGATACCCAGGCTCCTTGAGACGTGAGCAAGCTCAGCCACATCGACGAGACCGGCCGCGCGCGGATGGTCGACGTCTCGGACAAGGCCGCCACGGCCCGCGAGGCGGTGGCGGAGGGTTTCCTGCGCATGTCGCCCGAAACCCTGAAGCTGGCGCTCTCCGGCGACGGCAGGAAGGGCGACGTGCGCGCCGTGGCCGAGATCGCCGGCGTGATGGCGGCGAAGCAAACATCTTCCCTGATCCCCATGTGCCACCCGCTGGCGCTCGCCAAGGTCGAGGTCCGGGTCGAGCCGGCTGACGGCGGGCTTTCCGTCACCGCGCGGGTGAAGACCACCGGGCCCACCGGCGTGGAGATGGAGGCGCTGACCGCCGTCTCGATCGCCTGCCTGACCCTCTACGACATGCTGAAGGCCGCCCAGAAGGACATGGTCATCGCGGCCGTGCGCCTGGTTTCCAAGACCGGCGGCAAGAGCGGGGACTGGAAAGCGTGAAGCTGCTGGCGGTGGACGACGCCCGCGCGCGGATGCTGGCGGAGATCGGCGCCCTGCCGGCCGAGACCGTCCCGCTGGCGCAGTCGATCGGCCGGGTGCTGGCCGAGGACGTCGCCGCCGTGCGCGACCAGCCGCCGTTCGCGGCCTCGGCCATGGACGGCTGGGCGATGCGGGCCGCCGATACGCCCGGGGTCCTCAGGATCGTCGGCGAGAGCGCCGCGGGCCTTGGCTATAAGGATGTGGTCGGGCCCGGCGAGGCCGTGCGCATCTTCACCGGCGCCGCGGTCCCCGATGGCTGCGACGCCGTCGTCCTCCAGGAGGATGCCCAGCGGGACGGCGACGCCGTCGTCGTGCCGGCGGTTGCAGCTGGCCACTGCGTGCGGCCGGCCGGCGGCGACTTCACCAGGGGCGCGGCCCTGCTGACGCGCGGCGACCGGATCGACCCGTGGCGGCTGTCGCTGGCGGCCTCTGCGGGCCGCGCCGAGGTGTCGGTCTACGCCAGGCCCCGCGTGGCCCTGCTGTCCACCGGCGAGGAGATCGTCGAGGCCCCGGCCGAGCCCGGGCGGTTCCAGATCTACAATTCGGGTGGCCCGGCCCTGGCCGCCATGATCGAGGGCTGGGGCGGGCGCGTGGTTCGCGCCAAGCCGGTGCGCGACGACCTGGGCGCCGTGATCGCGGCGCTGCGCGAGGCCCTGGCCGACATCGTGGTGACGGTGGGCGGCGCCTCGGTGGGCGACCATGACCTGGTGCGCGCGGCCGGCGAGGCGCTCGGCCTCTCGTTCCGCGTCGAGAGCGTCAGCGTGCGCCCCGGCAAGCCGACCTTCTTCGGGGTGCTGGGCGATGGGCGCCGGCTGCTGGGCCTGCCGGGCAATCCGGGCTCGGCCTTCGTCTGCGCCGAGATGTTCCTGAAGCCGATCCTCAGCGCCTATCAGGGCGCGGCGACCGACCTGGTAACGATCACGGCGAGGCTCGAGCAGGACCTGCCGGCCAACGGCTCGCGCGAGCACTGGATGCGCGCCAAGCTGACCTATGCCGACGGGGGCGTCAGGGTCCGGCCCTACCGCGATCAGGACTCGTCGCTGATCAGCGTCTTCGCCGCGTCCGACGCGCTGATGCGGCGGCTGGCCGGGGCCGCGGCCGCCGCGGCCGGGACGGTGGTCGAGGTGCTGCCGCTCGCCCGCGCATAGCGGAGCGCCATGATCTCACCGATCACCGAGACGGCGACCTCCCAGGGCGCCTTGCCGCTGATGTTGAGGCCGATGGGGGCGTGCAGGCGGCCGATCAGGGCCTCGGCCATGCCTTCCGCCCGGAGCTGGCCGACCCGGTCGGGCAGGCGTTTGCGCGCGCCCAGCAGGCCCACATAGCCCGCCGCCGACGGCAGAGCCTCGCGCAGCGCCGCGCGGTCGGTCTCCAGATCGTGGGTGGCGATGGCGATGGCGGTCCACTCATCGACGCCGATGGCCGCGAAGGCCTCCTTGGCCTCGTCGCGCCGATAGGCGACGCCGGGGATCGGCGGCGGCCGCGGCGGGCCCTTGGGCCGCAGCAGGGTGGTCTCGAACTCGGACTGCGCGCCCAGCTGGGCGATGGCCAGCGCCGTCGGGTCGCCGCCCACCACGATCAGCCGTGGCGGCGGATCGTAGTTGCGCAGCACCCGCACCTCCGGCCAGGGCGAGATGTCGGCGCCGCATTGGCGTACGGTGCCATCGCTGACCCAGACCACCGGCCGTCGCTCCTGGTGGGCGGCCAGCAGGGCGATGAGCGCCGGGTCGTCGGGCGCCACCCGCTCCACGAAGATCTCGATCCGCGCCCCGCAGAGGAGCCGGATGTCGGGCCAGGGGCTCCCCTCGCCATAGACCAGGGTGCGCGGCCGGCCGTCGGCCAGGCACCCCGCGGCATGGTCGGCGACGTCGGACTCCACGCAGCCGCCGGAGAAATGGCCGGCCGCGATGCCGGCCGCGAAGACCATCTGGGTTCCCACCGGCCGCGGGCCGCCGCCCTCGACCGCGGTCAGGGTGGCGAGCGCTGCGGCCTCGCCCGCCGCCCGCGCCTGGCGCAGGGCGGGGCGGACATCGTCGGTCATGCCGAAAAGCGGCCACTCGGGCAGGGGGTCGCGCACCTTCAAAATTTAACCCCCAATAAACGTCCTGGATACCGCTTCTTAGTCATCTGCCTCCAACATGGCGGCTCAACGGAATCGATCCAACCCCAGCCGCTGGACATATGACGCCACCGATCAACAAGCTGGGCCTCGGGTCCGGGCAATTCGGCCTCGATCAGCAGGCCAGCGCCCGTGGGCGCCCGCGTGACGCCGAAGCGCGCGAAATCCTCGCCGTCGCCGCCCGTTCCGGCATGGGCTTCCTCGAAGTCGGCCGCCACTCGAGTTCGGAAGAGATCACGCTGGGCCAGGTGATGCCCAAGCCCAGTCCCTTCAAGCTCACGGTCACCACGGTCAGGCCCGATCGCGGCCCCGACCTCGCCGAGGCTGAAGTCCGCGCCCAGCTGGCCCGCCTGGGCGTCAGCCAGGTCGACGCCATCCTGGCCCCATCGGCCACCGACCTCTTCAGCGCCCACGGTCCCGCGCTCTGGACCCGCCTGCGCGCGCTGAAGGACGAGGGCCTCTGCAAGAAGATCGGCGTGTCGGTCTACGCCTCCGATGATCCGATCGGCTTCGCGCGCCGCTTCAAGCCGGACGTGGTCCAGGCGCCCGCCTCGCTGCTCGACCAGCGCCTGCTGATCGACGGCACGCTTGCCGAACTGGCCGGCATGGGGGTCGAGGTGCACCTCCGCTCGATCTTCCTGAACGGCCTGCTGTTCCTGCCGCCCGACCGCGCGCCGCACCATCTGCAGGCCGCGGCCAGCCGGATCAGCCGCGCGCGGCGCCTGATCGCCGAAGGCCGCTCCGATCCGCTGCAGGCCGCCCTGGGCTTCGCCCTGTCCCGCCCGGAAGCCTCCGCCGTCCTGGTGGGCGTGGCCTCGGCCGCCGAGATGTCGGCCGTGGTCGCCGCCGCCATGAGCCCGCCGCCGGACCTCGACTGGGACGAGATGGCGATCGACGACCCGGACGCGCTCGACCCGCGCGCCTGGGCCGCGGCCTGATGTCCGGGAGCTGAGCCCCGTGTCGAAACAATCCGAGCGGATCTTCCGCAGCCTCCGGGGTCTGGAAAAGACCGCCTCGACGAGCCGGGTCCTGAACCTGGCCGCGATCGCGGTGAAGTACGCCGGCGACCCCGAGCATTCCAAGGACCCGCTGTTCAACGCCAACAACCTGAGCGCCGCGGTGATCGTCAAGCACCGGCTGCGCGTGCAGGAACTCGATGATTTCGACGATCCGGTCCGGACCGCGACCAAGCTGATCATCCCCTTCGATCGCGCCAACCTGGCGCTCGGGGGACGCGCGCTGTTCGTGGGCGAGCGGGGCTGGATGGAGCGGCTCGCGGACCTGCGCGGCAGCGTTGACGGCCTTACGCGCGACGCCGACGTCCTGCAGGCCATCGACGAGCTGCCGTCGCTGGACCCCTTCCTGCTGCGCGAACACCTCAAGCGCCGCGGCTTGACGATCAGTCCGAGCCACTTCGAGATTTCGCAGGGCGACTCGGATCGCATGCAGAAGTTCGTGGGCAGCGAAATCGCCCGCCTGATCCAGCTGGCCTACAACGACGAGGGCGTCGGCGCCGGCAACATCACCAAGCTGGTGGAGGCGCTGCTCTCCAGCAAGACCGACGAACGGCTAGAGCCGCTGCGCCTGACGCTGCGCCTGGAGGGCGAGGCCTATCGCGAGGGCATCTTCAGCTGGAAGGGCTTCCTCTACTACAAGTGGGTGCTCAACACCCTGTGGCCGAACCTCAAGGAGGTGCTGGCCGAGCTCGCCAAGGTGCGGGTCATCGGGCCCCGCGACCAGCAGTTCATGTCGGCGATCGAGGAGATGCGCGCGCGCCTGCGCGACAGCCTGCAGGGCCAGGTCCGCACCGTCATGGGCTACCTGAAGCGCTACGACGCGGTGTTCGACAAGCTGACCGGCGAGGGCAACGCCACCGCCTTCCGCGACTTCCTGCTGGAATCGCCGGACATGTTCATGGCGCTGGGCGAAGGCGCGGGGACGATGTCCCACATCGCCACCTTCTGGCGCTACCGCTTCCCGAAGGGCAAGCCGCTGACCGCCGGCATGGGCGAACTGTTCGACATCCTGCAGGACTTCGAATCCAGCCTCGGCGCCGAGGCTCACCTCAGCCAGGCCGCCTAGCAGGCGGCGTGGCCGGCCCGGCCCGGCCCGGTGCGAAGCGCCGGCGTTTAGGCCAGGTTCTTCTTGTAGAGGTCGGTGAGTACGCCCCAGGTCTTCTCGGCGGACGCCTCGTCATAGACGGCGTTGCCCTTGACGCACCAGCCGTGGTTGGCCGGATAGACCTCCACCGACGCCGGGCGTCCGGCCTCGGCGAAGGCGGCTTTCAGGATGTCCTTCGATTCCGGCTGCGCCTTGTCGTCGTTCTGGGCGATACAGCAGGCGAAGCTGGCCCTGGTCTTCGGGATCAGCAGGTGCGGGCTGTCCGGGTTCTTGGTGGTCAGGCCGCCACCGTGGAAGGTGGCCGCCGCCCCGATGCGGCTGGAGACCGCCGCGGCCGTGCGGAAGGTCAGCGGGCCGCCCATGCAGTAGCCCTGCACGCCGACCTTCTTTTTCCTGTTGGTCTGCGGCTGGGCGTCGAGGAAGGCGACGTAAGATCCCGCGTCCTTGTCGACGCCGTCGTTGGTCATGGCCTGGCGGTAGCCCGTCACCCGGGCGCGGTCCTCCGGTTTGGCGAAGTCGAAGCCCGGCGTCGCCACCACCCCGTGGATCGAGCGATAGAAGGGGTTCGGGACCAGGACGACATAACCCTGCGCGGCCAGCCTGCGGCCCATGTCGCGGAAGGCCGGGCGGAGCCCTGCGATGTCCGTCCAGATCAGCACCGCCGGCCAGGTCCCCTTGCCGGACGGATAGAACAGCGCCGCGTCGGCCACGCCGTCGGCGGTGGTGACGTTGACGTCTTTCTCGGTGACGCGGGCCTGCGCGTGCGCGGCGCCGCCCAGGCCCGCGACCGCCACGGCGGCCAGGCCAAAGGTGCGGCGCGAGACCGTCGGGTCGTAGAGCAGGCCTGCGTGGATATCGTCGTCACACATGGCGGCAGCCTCCCGGTTTGGTCTTCAGCCTTCGGGAGGATTGTGACGCCGTTATTTCAGGGGGGAAGCGGCGGGCGAAAGACAAGGGTGGCCACGGAAAGAGCACGGAAGGCGCCCTGTCCCGCCTTGCCCGCTGCCGCGCCGCAAGGCCTTGAACCGCGAACCCACGCGAAAATACGCGAACGGGCCGGGGGTGATCCGGCCGTCCAGCGGCGCAGGCGGGTTCGCGTATTTTCGCGGTCGGAAGATGGAAGGCGCCCGCTGGCGCGGGCCTTTCAGGATGGAGCGCTTCCGTGCGCTTTCCGTGCTTTCCGTGGCTCTCTTCGCTTGCCCTACTTCCACGCCCCGTAGGGATCGGTGAAGGGCTTGCCGAGGGCCTCGGCGACGGCGGGGTGGGTGAGCTGGCCGGCCAGCACGTTGAGGCCCTTGGCCAGGTGCCTGTTCTTCTTCAGCGCATCCAGGCCCTTGTCGGCGAGCTGCAGGCCGAAGCCGAGCGTCGCGTGGACCAGCGCCTCGGAGGAGGTGCGCGGCGCAGCCCCCGGCATGTTGGCGACGCAGTAGTGGACGACGCCGTCGACGGTATAGGTCGGGTCGGCGTGGGTGGTGGGCCGCGAGGTCTCGAAACAGCCGCCCTGGTCGATGGAGACGTCCACCAGCACCGAGCCCGGCTTCATCTTCTTCAGGTGCTCGCGGCGCACCAGCTTGGGCGCGCTGGCGCCGGCGGTCAGCACCGCGCCGATCACCACGTCGGCCTTCAGCACCTCCTCGTCCACCGCGTCCTGGGTGGAATAGCGGGTGAGGATGCGGCCCTGGAACATGTTGTCGAGCTCGCGCATCCGCGGGATCGAGCGCTCGACGATCACCACCTCGGCGCCGAGGCCCGCGGCCATCCGCGCGGCGTTCATGCCGACCACGCCGCCGCCCAGCACCACGATCCGCGCCGGCGGCACGCCGGGGACGCCGGAGAGCAGCAGGCCCATGCCGCCGTTGTGCTTGAGCAGGGTCTCGCCGGCCGAGAAGACGGCGATGCGGCCGGCCACCTCGGACATCGGCGCCAGCAGGGGCAACCCGCCCTGGTCGTCGGTCACCGTCTCATAGGCGATGGCCGCGCAGCCGGAGGCGATGAGCCCGTCGGCCTGAGCGGGATCCGGCGCCAGGTGCAGGTAGGTGAAGAGGATGTGCTTTTTCGTGAGCCGCGCCCACTCGACGGCCTGCGGCTCCTTGACCTTCACGATCAGCTCGGCGGCCTCGAAGACGGCGGCCGCGTCGGGGAGGATCCTGGCGCCGGCCCGCACATAGGCCTCGTCCGGATAGCCCGCGCCTGTCCCCGCACCCGTCTCCACCACGACCTCGTGCCCATGGCTCACATATTCCCGGGCCGCGGTGGGCGTCAGGCCGACACGGTATTCGTCAGGTTTGATCTCACGGGGCACGCCTATGCGCATGGGAAGCTCCTTGGGGGTGGAGTTTTGCGGGATAGGCGTGGTTTGAGGGGATGAGCGTGTGGAGTCAACGGGGGGAGTGTGCGTCGGCCACAGCGTCGCTAACCTATGCCTTCTTGGGGCCGGGGATTTTCGAATGGTTGATCCTGTGACGACAGCGATCTCGGTCTTGGCGTTGGTAGTTTCGTCGATCACCGCCTGGCTGACGCTATTTCGCGTCGGTGCAGTAAAGATGACCCAGCCGACCGTGATCTTTTTCGGACCGGACAAGCCGCGCGAACGAGGCGGCACAGCAGCGCCGAAAGTCTACCTTCGCACGTTGTTGTTCTGCACCGCGAAGAGGGGGCGCGTGATTGAAAGCATGCACGTCACACTCGCGCGAAACGAGGCGAGCCAAACCTTCAACGTCTGGGTGCACGGCGATGAGAGGCTCGTTCGCGGTAGCGGGTTGTTTGTTGGAGAGACTGGTGTCGCCGCTAACCATCACTTCTTGGCGCCGCCTAACGGTACATCATTCCATTTCATCGAAGGCGCCTATCGCTTGGATGTGTTCGCGAAAATGGTCGGAGAGCCCAAGTCCAAAAGACTATTTTCTCAGCGGCTCGATATCAGCCGTGACGTTGCGACGGCGTTGATGGAGCCATTGTTCGGTGTCTACTTCGATTGGGGTCCAGAATCCGGGGCCTATCTTCCGCACGTGGCAAAGCGAGAGGCCGAGCCAAACACCGGCGACCTAATTGATGCTGTCCGGTCTTTGGCTCGTCCGGAAACCTTTCGGCCCTAGGTAAATGGCGTCAATCCATCGGACGCCCTAGCAAAAACGGGGGACAGGTTATCCATTTGCCATTGCCGACCGGCGCAGGAGGCGGCTCGGCGCTGATCTCAGCGATCCGCGGCGAGTCCTACGCGAGGGCGGATGCATTGCTCTAGTGCATCCATTGCACTATCTTCGTCCCTAATGGTGACCATGCACCGCCATGAGGGCTGGAGGGTCGCGGTCTATGGCCGCGAGCACGGTGTGCCGCATTTCCATGTGGAGGGGCCGGGGTTCCGGTGCTCGGTGGGGATCGCGACAGGCGAGGTCATCATTGGCGAGGCGCCGGCCAGGGTGCTGGCGGCGGCGAAGGCGTGGGCGCGGGCGAATGCCGGCGCGCTGATGGCCATGTGGCAGGAGTTGAACCCATGAGCGCCGAGAAGATGCGGATCATCGAGAGCGTCGAGGTAGTGGGACCGGGCCGGGTGGCGCTGGGCTGGTCGGGGGGCGAGCGGGTCGAGCTCGATCTGTCGGGTTGGCTGGCGGACAGGGCGTTCGCGCCGCTGCGCCATGCGGGCGAGTTCGCAAAGGTCCGGATCGGGGAATGGGGCCATGGCCTAGAGTGGCCGAGCGGCGTGGAGATGGGGGCCGACAGCCTGTGGCTGGAAACCCTGTCCGCGCTTCGGCGGGAGGATGCCCGGCGCTTCGTGGAATGGCGGATGAGGCATGGGCTCTCACTGACCAAGGCCGCGGAGGCGCTTGGGCTCTCCCGGCGGATGGTGGCCTATTATTCGGACGGCGAGCATGCGGTGCCGCGGCATGTGCTGCTGGCCTGCGTCGGTTGGGAGGCAGGCGGCGTGGACGCGCGTCTGGCGTCGTGAGGGGATGGCGCGTGGCTAGATGACGCAGGCGGCCAGGCCGTCGCGGCGGACTGTGCCGGCGGCCGCGCCGATCTTGCCCGAGCGGCGCTTGATGTAGGGGCCGGGCCGGGCGGCCTTCCAGGAGAGCGGCTTGGGGACGATGGCGGCCAGGCGCGCGGCCTGGGCGGGCGAGAGCCGTGAGGCCGAGATGTGGAAATTGCGCTGGGCGGCGGCCTCCGCGCCATAGACGCCGGGGCCCCATTCGATGGAGTTCAGATAGACCTCCATGATCCGCTCCTTGCCCCAGATCACCTCGATCAGGACGGTGAACCAGGCCTCGAAGCCCTTGCGGACGTAGTCGCGCTGCGGCCAGAGGAAGACGTTCTTGGCGGTCTGCTGGCTGATGGTGGAGCCGCCCCTCAGCGTCTTGCCGCTCTCGTTGGCGCGCATGGCTTTCTGTATGGCGACGAAGTCGAAGCCGTGGTGGTCGCAGAAGTGGCTGTCCTCGGCGGCGATAATGGCGCGCACCAGCGTTGGCGAGATCGCGCGGATCGGGACCCAGCGGCGGTCGAAGCCGCGGCCCTCGACCATCCGCTGCACCATCAGGAAGGTCATCGGCGGCGGCACGAAGCGGTAGATCGCCACCACCGCGATCGGCCCGAGGATGCCGAAGATCAGGATCAGCGTGAGCAGAGTGCGCACCAGGCGCATGACGACGCCGGGCCCGCGGCGGGCGGTCTTCGGGGATTTCGAGGGCTTTGGGCGTCTGGCCAAGCGGCGCGGTCCTTGCCTTGACCTTGGGGCTTGGTGCTAGCTGGCCCGATCATTCTATTCGCTAGCGGCGGATAGAATGATCTGATTCTTGCCTGCTTGAGCAACATCCGATGGATGCTGCTCGGGTGTCGCCTCGGGGCGTCAAGCCGGAGCTCCCATGAACGTTTCAGACGCCGTCGCCCGCCGGGTCGCCATCCGCGCCTTCAAGCCCGATCCCGTGCCGGGCGAGGTGGTGGCCGACATCCTGGCGCGGGCCGCGAGCGCGCCCTCCGGCGGCAACCTGCAGCCCTGGCGGGTCTATGCGCTGGCGGGCGAGCCGTTGGCCGAGTTCAAGGCGCTGGTGCGGGCCAATCCGTTCGGCGAGGAACCGGAGTACCAGGTCTATCCGCCCGACCTCTGGGAGCCCTTCCGCACGCGGCGGTTCCAGAACGGCGAGGACCTCTATGCGACCATCGGCATCCCCCGTGAGGACAAGCCGGCCCGGCTGCGGCAGCTGGCGAAGAACGGCGAGTTCTTCGGGGCGCCCGTGGGCCTGTTCTTCTGCCTCGACCGCAAGCTGGGCGCGCCGCAGTGGGCGGACGTGGGGATGTATATGCAGACCGTGATGCTGCTGGCGGTGGAGCGGGGCCTGGACACCTGCCCGCAGGAATACTGGGCGCGCTATCCGAAGACCGTGGCGGCGTTCCTGGGCCTGCCCGACGACCACATGATGTTTTCCGGCATGGCCATGGGCTATCGCGAGGAGGCCCATCCGATCAACAGCCTGAAGGCCGCCCGCGACCCCTTCGAGCTCTGGGGCGAACTGCGCGGTTTCGCATGAGGCCGGCGGCCGCCGCCGCCCCAGCGCGGGCCGATCCCCCGTTATTATTGAGCCATTTTTAGGCGGTGCGCGCCGCTGCACCGGTTTGCAGGCTGTTGCATCTTCTCGTGGACGCAGACCGGCGTGACAGATGGCGGCGTGAAACACACCCTCGCCACCCTGTTCGCCCTCTTGCTGCGCCATCCGCGCCGGGCCCCGCTGCCGCCTACGCGGCACGCCATCCGCATCCGGCTCGGCCAATGAGGCGCGAAGCCGGCCTGCAGGGACGACGCCTGAGGCGCATGTCGCGCCTGACCAGGTTTTCGCGCGAGAGCGTTTCCTCGGGCGGATCCATTCTGCAGGACATGCCGGCGGGAGGGCCGTCCCTCGCCAAACCCGGCCCTCTCGCGATCATGACGTCCGAACAGATCGAGCTCGTCCGCTGGAGTTTCGCCCGGGTGCTGCCGATCAAGGCCCAGGCCGCGGCGATCTTCTACGACCGCCTGTTCCAGATCGCCCCGGAGCTGCGCGGCATGTTCCCCGAAGACCTCGCCGCGCAGGGCGGCAAGCTGATGGCCGCCCTCGGCTTCGTCGTGGGCGGCCTCGACCGGCTGGGGTCGATCATCCCGGGCGTGCAGGCGTTGGCGCGCCGTCATGTGGCCTATGGGGTCGAGGACGCGCACTACGAACTGGTCGGCGAGGCGCTGATCTGGACCCTGGACAAGGGCCTGGGTGCGGCCTTCACCCCCGAGGTCCGGCGGGCCTGGATCGAGGCCTATGGCCTGCTGGCCGAGGCGATGATCGCGGCGGCGCGGATGCGGGCGGCGTAGCCGCGGCATTCGCGCGGGCCGGACGGCCCGGAATGCTCGGCCCGTCTGGGTTTCTGCGGTTCGAACTTGCCAGGCGTCGTTCGGACCCTTCACCGTCCTCAGCGGTTATCTCTCCGAACGAGAGGACTGAGCGATGGACGCCAAGATCGAGACGTTGACACCGGCCGCCGAGATGGCGCGCGACAACCCGGTCAGGTTTCCCAACGAGAGCGCGCAGTACCGCGCCGCGCGCACGGCGCTGCTGGCCGAGGAGATCGAGCTCAGGCGCCACCTGGAGCGCGTGGCGGCCCAGCGCCGCGAACTGCCGCCGGGCGGGGAGGTGAAGGGCGACTACCGCTTCCAGACCGAGGAGGGCCCCAGCGACTTCGCGGGCCTGTTCGGCGACAGGAAGACGCTCGCCATCTACAGCTACATGTTCGGGCCGGAGCGCGAGCGCCCGTGCCCCATGTGCACCAACCTCCTGGGCGCCTGGGAAGGCAACGCCGCCGACATCGACCAGCGGATTTCCCTGGTGGTGGTGGCCCGCTCGCCCATCGAGCGGCTGGTCGCCTGGAAGCGCGAGCGCGGCTGGAAGAACCTGCGCCTGGTGAGCGACCTCAACGACAATTATTCGAAGGACTATTTCGGCCTGTTGCCCGACGGCTCGGAAATCCCGGCCCTCAACGTCTTCACCCGCCGCGACGGGACCATCCGTCACTTCTGGTCCGGCGAGATGACCAAGGGCGACCCCGGCCAGGACCCCCGCGGCGCCCCCGACCTGGGCCCCATGTGGGCGGTGCTCGACACCACGCCCGAGGGCCGCGGTACGGACTGGTACCCGAAGCTGGACTACTAGATGACGAACCTTCGTAGCTTCGACATCTAGGCGGCCACCTCCGCCACGCCCGCCGCGCCGTCTTCGCAGCCCCAGGCGACGCGCCTGGCGTCCTTGCTCATGGCGAGGGCGGTGACGGGGGCGCCTTTTTCGGCCTTGATCGGGATCACCTTCTGGCCGTGGAGGTCGCAGGCCCAGACGCGGCCGTCGTCGACGCCGGCGGCGAGCCAGGAGAGGCCCGGCGCCCCGGCGACGCGGACCACCAGGGCGGCCTCGTCATAGTTGATCTCGGCCGCCTGCTTGCCCATCGGGCCGGTGGAGCCCGCGAACGGCCAGATGATCGCGCCATGGGCCCCGGCGGTGGCGAGCAGATTGCCCTTCGCCAGGAAGGCCAGCGACTTCACCTTGGCGGGATAGCCGCCCATGCGCATGTTCTTCTCGTCGGCGACGCGCCAGCCGTGGAGCTGGCTCTCCTGCATGGCGCTGATCAGGAACTTGCCGTCTGGGCTCCAGGCCAGGGCCACGTGGCTGCCGGCCCAGGCGAGCTTGACCGGCTTCTGGTCGGCGATGCGCGCGTACCAGAGCCAGGCCCCGCCATAGGTCGCCACCGCGATCCGCCGGCCCTTGGGGTCGAAGGCGAGGTCGGCGACGGATTTCTCATGGGTGAAGCTGCGGGCGAAGGCGGGATCGGCGGCGTCGCGCACGTGCAGCTCGCGGCCGGCGGCGAAGGCGATCAGCCTGGAGTCGGGGCTCGCCGCCACCGCGTCGATCCAGCGGCAGGGGATGGCGGCGATCTCCTGGGCCCCGTGACTGTGCGACCAGACGAGGCGGCCGTCGTCGCCGCCGGTCAGCAGGCCCTGGCCCGAGGGATGCAGCGCCGCGCTGAGCACCGCGCCGTCATGCGCCTCGACCTTGGTCCCGTCCTCGAAGCGGACGGAGCCGTCGCCGAGCGCAAAGGCCGCGTGGCCGGCGGCGTCGAAGAGGGCCGAGGTGACATAGGCGTCGAAGGACTGGGTCATCGCCTCCCCCTAGAGCGACAGGCCCGCAAACGGAATGCACTTTCGGGGCTTGCGGGCCGAACGCGGGTCCGCCAAGCGCTTCGGGCCTTTACAAGGCCCTAACGGCTTGCCAATGGTCGGCTGACTCCAGGAAAGGCGTGGATCAACCGCGCCCTCAGGTAAGGAAATCAGGTATGGGTGCAAAGCTGGGCGGTCAGGGGGGCGGACGCTTCGACCTCGGCCAGAACAGCGACATCAACGTCACGCCCTTCGTGGACGTGATGCTGGTGCTCCTCATCATCTTCATGGTGGCGATCCCCGCCGCGACGGTGTCGATCAAGCTCGACCTGCCGCC
>Ga0307513_10000817_pt1 | contig 45389 bp, 42 predicted proteins | sample 15_EM_MG_FD_202174 | JGI IMG/M metagenome (GOLD analysis project Ga0307513, IMG submission 202174) | Populus trichocarpa ectomycorrhiza microbial communities from riparian zone in the Pacific Northwest, United States - 15_EM | ecosystem: Host-associated > Plants > Roots > Unclassified | place...
ATAGAAACATCTAGAAACAAACAAATTATGCACGATAGTAGTAGTAGTAGGAGGCACACCGGCAGGAATGACTAGGGTGATATCGGCGGCAAGTTGTTATGAGCACGCCCGGAAGCAGAAGGAAAAGAGGGTACCTTGGGGAGGCGTCCGGATGCTGCGGAGATGGGAGGCAGGAAAAGAGACGTCAGGACATGAGATAAGTGGGGGGAGAAGAGCAGGAGATGTGGGGTGGCGGCGGGATGTGGGTAAGGTCCGACGTCACGTCAGGACGCAATCGGCTTTGGGAATGGCGTCCGGACGCTGGGGACGCAGAGGACGGAAAAACGATGTCGGATGCGTCCGGACGCGGCGCCCGCGGCTCAGACGCAGGATTAATTTTTGCTGATGTATGCCGCCTGGTCCTCCATATCGAGGGACTTTATCACCCAACTACCGGAATCGCAGGGTAAGACCCAGATCATGGTAGTAGTAGACCGGTTCACCAAGATGGCTCATTTTATGTGCCTCCACGAGAATGCGACCGAAAAGGATGTTGCGGATACCTTCCTTCCGGAAGTTTGGAAACTTCACGGATTACCGACCGAAATCATATCGGACATGGACCCGAAGTTTTCCGGCAAATTCTGGGAATCATTGTGCAAAATGCTAGGAGTTAAAAGGCGCATGTCAACGGCGTACCACGCGCAGACTGATGGAAAAACGGAAAGGACCAACCAATTGCTGGAAGGTTACTTACGGACATTTGTCAATTACGATCAGAACAACTGGTACCAACTATTGCCGTTAGCAGAACATGCCTACAACAACTCGGCTACCAACGCACACAAAATGACCCCTTTCTTCTCCAATTACGGCTTTCATCTACGGACAGAATGAATGAAAGAAAGAGAACCTCATAACCCCGGGGCGACATTGTATGCTCACTGGATGCAGGACATACATCAACAGGCGAAACAAACCCTAGAGAACACACGGGAATCGATGAAGAGATATTATGACCAAAAAGCGACAGCACAACCCAACATCGAGGTCGGTGACAGGGTAATGTTGAATGCGAAAAACATACGTACCAAATGACCATCGAAGAAGGTGAGTCCAAAGCTGTATGGCCCGTTCAATGTCTTAGACAAGAAAGGAAGTCGGACATACAAGCTAGAAATATTGCCTAGGTGGAAAATTCATCCTGTGTTTCGCGTCTCCCTGTTGGAACCCTACCGAGCCTCGAACCGACCAAGTCGCGAACAGCCCCCATGAGACCCCGAAGAGATTGAGGGGGATTTTGAGTGGGAGGTAGCAAGGATCGTCAAGAGCGAGATCATTTCCTACATGCGAAAGGTTCGAGGAAGGAATCAACCGATGAAAGACCTACGGTCTTTTGTGAAATGGAAAGGGTGCGCGGAGGACGAGAATACTTGGGAACCACCTGAAGGTATGCAGAACGCGCAGGAAGAGGTGGAAAGGTTTCATAAAGAGAACCCGGAGATGCCGGGGCCGAGAGAGGTCGAGTAACATAAGAAAGGTTTTCCATTAGTGGACAAGTCAACGCTGGTGGTTTTTACCCCAACTATGTGAAGCTCGAGATGAAAGATAGATTATATATTAGACATAGAGTATTGGGAAGAACACTTCGAAGAGGGGAGCTCGTGTTAGGCGCACAGACTCCCAGTAAGGATTTACAGGGCAAAGTTATCCTACCTTGACCCACACGAACTTCGAAGGAAAGAGATAACACCCCCCTCCAGCCCCGGCGTTGGGACGGCACGTCATCACTGGCCGCTTGGGTAGTTGCGTCCCAACACCAAAGACCACTATCAACGGAACACATCTGATTACACCGTATATGTCGTGGCTGTCCGTCCGACCGCATCCTGTTCGCAGGATATATGAGGAGAGACCTCCGGGCACCTTATGCAAGTGGAAGCAGGTGAATCGGACGACGGCGCATAAGGCTATTGACACTTGAAGACAGACAGTCGGAACAGTGGGTCGAAGGTGACGGGACGTTTCGCATGAAAGTTAGTCCCCTCGTACCTACTAAGTGGGGTAGAGTATGAAGGAGGTAACTATGCCCAGTAAGTGGATCGGGTGCATCCACAAAGGACAAGTTGGTAAAAGTTGGAGTCTGAGAGAAGAAGCCCATAGGTACGATCTCGAGGACAAGTCGTGTAATGCCGGAAGACCAGAATACGACATGCAGTCGGGTGTCGAATTCTCGACGGAACCAACCAACGAAGAATGGCCATCTTCGGTCCAGCGAGTTAGACTACCCTCGGTGAGCACGGGGGCAAGATAATTCGTAACTATTGTCGTCAACGGATAAACAGATGAGCTGACACCTGACGTGGTCTCCACACCAGCAGAAATAATGGAACCGCTGACCGATAAGTTGGCCATGGGAGCAAAAGGTGTGGTAGGGAGTTTTCAGGGTCTATGAGTGTTCACACTCAGGTGAAGTTTGCAGAGTTGTGAGCAAGGTACTTAGTTAGTATAGAGTTAGCAAGTATACCGCGATTGCTCAGACGTGGAATATAAATATCGAAGCATCTTCGCTGCTATTAGACACAACAAGCACGGAGAAGAGATCTTATCAATATAATAAGTTATCAACACTTTTATATCGTTACCAATACTTCGACGATCTATGCGGAACTGAATCAATATATCTAGCCTACATTACTCGTGTCTTCTTAACGAGTTCTCCGATATAATTACGATTAAGGTCCTAGCTGTCGGAATACCTCACGCCGAAGCTACCACCTAACAGGAAGATAATCTCCGCCTGCAGTCAACAAGCAACCCAAGAAAACCAAACACCAGGAAATGATCAAACCGCTGGAATTACCTTATCAGAACCTAAGTGGGCAAACGCCGCTCCCACTTACAAGAACTGGTAAGGTATCGTTGATGTTGATCAAGGAACAGTGATGAATGGAAACCGGAACCGTGAAAAAACTTTTCTTCTTTGTTTTTCTGAAGGTACAAAGCTGTGTCCGTCTACTTCGCTCCTTCTCCTTGTTCAAACCCCACAATACAACCCCCTGATTACAAATCACTTCCTCCCCGGGAGTCACAACACCTTTCACGCCTCAGTAAAACTAACTAAACAGCTAACTTGAGCCTCAGAACATAAAAGAAATACTATATCTAGCTAGCCACCCGTAGGCCCACCTTTTGCCCCACAGTACTTGGCAGGGCCAGGGAGGGTGAAACTGTCCTTTCTGAGGCTGTCGAGCCCCATACACTATAGCAGTTGACTATGTGGAATCTGTCGGCCGTCATGCCGAACAGGGAGTGAGCGGATATCTCGCGGGTAGCATGGTCAGAGCTGCCTGTCAAAATTGGGGTGATAATGGCCATGTCTATTAGTGACGTAGAAACATAAAAAGCTACCTGAGGGCGGCAGTTGGCAATCAAGGGGGCAAACGATGTGAAGCCTGCAAAGAAAGGTAAACTGTTTCTCCAGACCGGAGAGTCTTGAAGGCAAACAATCAAAGGAGGGTGTTTCACCGAGGCAAAAGAATTAAATAAGGAAAGAAACACATCCCAGCTCCCGAGGCAGTTGTGTTGAACAATGGAAAGAACGTGTCCAGGGCCCAGTCCTGGGGGCGAAATTTCCCTGTTGTGCAACATCTTACCAGGCCAGGCCTGACGGAGGGCGAGCCGCAGGTGAGGGGCTGGCCGCCCCCTGGGGGGGGAGGGCCACCCTTGGAGGCGGATCTTCACATTGCAAGCAGGGCTGCTAGCAGGGTGCAAGTGGGTATTGGGGTTTCTTCCTGAAACGGAGGGAGGAGGCCTTGTGGTGGGGTGTTGGATCCGCGTGTGGACTGGGTGAGTGGGTCTCTGAGTGGTGCATCAGGTTGAAGGTCTATCTGGTCAGGGTCTATATCAACCGGGTTCCCTTGGGGGGTCGGGGCGGGGCGTGCATTGGTTGGGGAGGGGCGTTAGGTTCAGTCTCTGCTCCTGGCTGAGTGCTGTTCAGCACTGTTGGAGCCCCTTGCTGGGGAGAGCAGGCGGCAGTTAAGAATGGCTTGGAGGTTGCGCCCGCGGGGGCACGAAGGATTGGGGCAGCGGTGTTCCAATTTCGTATGCTGGAGGGAGCACCGAGGACATGTTGGACCCTCTGCTTTCCAGAGTCGTTTGACGTGGCCATACTTCGAGCACTTTTGGCACTGAGTAATGGGGGAGGACGAGTAGGCTTTCTCGACGGTCTTAGTATTGCCATAGAGATAAATGGATGGGAGCATAGTTTGGATGGAATCAGGTTCGACGTTGCCAACCGCCGAATAGGCACGTTTTTCCATGATGGATGGATGGTTCGGGTTGAGGAAGCGGGCTGCTGAGATGATGACGTCCATGGAGTTGCGGATAAAGTCAGAAAGGTAGTTGAACAGCTCCTCATCTTGATGGGGCATGTAGTTGACCGGGAGTGAGTGGATAGCTGGTTGGACCAAGGTGGGAGCAAGTCTGAAGGGGAGGGTAGGGTTTTCCCCGACCGGGAAGGATTGGTTGAGCCTATCTCTTGGTCCTTTTTTTTCTCTCTTTTTTTCTCTTTTTTTGTTTGTAATCATGTGTTAATTGTTTTAAGTACAAAAAGCCTTATGCAGTGTGAGCTATGAAGAGAACAAAAGGTATAAATCCAGATATCCAACCACCAGCTTCACCTCTTCAGGGGAAAAAATCTAACTTCCTGAAACCATAGGAAAAGTCCCTCTCGGCTAGGACCTCAGATCCTAATACCCCAGACAGGTAAGGAAATAATACATAGAAAAGGGATAGGAGAGAAACCCAAAACCCTGCAGCTGGCTCCCCAAAACAAAAGAAAAAACAGCTTTGCTGAGGCCCTTTCCGGGCCACGGGGTGAGGATAGCGTGATCACGCGCCAAGGGAAAACCACAAAGCTTGTGGGCCAACATCGAACTGTAGACAATGGCCGCGCCGTTAATTACATTGGTCCAAGCCGTTGGCGGCACCCACGGAGGCAGTGCAATACCACGACTGGGCATAACCGAGGAGGGGTGTGACGATCAGGGAGAATAGAGAGACAAGCGGAGACACCAGTCAGATGGGGTGCCAGCCCACGCCGAGGAACAGTCGGGTGCCAGCCGACTGGGAGCAGTAGGGTGACAGCCAAGGAGCGGAGAGAAGCAGTACAGTGCAAGCGGAGAGAACCGGAAGGGCAGTGAAGGTCGGATCGCGAGCAAGCCAGCCCCAACCGACTAACAGGGCATAACAAGGGCTTATGGGACGACGACAAAACCAAGCGAGAAAGAAACATTACTAACCGAGACTTTCCACGTCCTGGGTACTGGCCTAGCAAGGGAGGCCCTACTTCGACCAAGAGTCCAGACACTGTATTGCCGAACGTGAACGAAGCGAGAAACTTTCCGACCGTGCAAAATTCTAATCTAGGTTCGAAGGAAGTCCGGGGTAAGGGGGGGAACTGAACTTCATCAGCGAGTCAACGATGAACGAGGATGAGAACACCAAGGAGGGGGGGCCGACAGGCCCCAGGAGAGGAGGGAAGATGACTTAACGTCAACAGCTAGGCAGTAGCGATGGTGGGAGAAGAGAGGTGGGTGGGGGCGAGTGACGATGATTTCCCGTGGTGTTGAGATTTCAATCGCCGGAGGTGTAGGAGAGATGGTTAGTGGTCTATCTCTTGGTCTTTTTTCTTTTCTTTTTATCTTTTCGATTTGTAATCATGCTTTATTTGTTTTAGGTACAAAAAGCCTTATGCAGCGGGAGGTATGAAGAGAAAAAAACCTATAAATCCAAGTATCCATCCGCCCTCTTCACCTCTTCATGTGAAAGATCAAACACCTTGAATACATAGGAAAAGTCACCGCCACATAGCGCCTAAGACAAAACCTCAGACACGTAAGAAAAGAATTCATAGAGATGTACAGGAGAGAGACCCAGACCGTTCCACAGGGCCCCAGGTAACACTCAGAAAAGAATCAAGGATGATACGAGATACAACCACTATTGCCAATCTGCCTAATCAAAGAACCCGTACTGTGAATCTCTGGTTGAGATGGGGGCTGAGCAGTCGAGAGTGACCGGAAGGTGGTGACGCGTCCGCATTTAGAATGTGCCCCGGAGGTAGTGCAATACAATGACGCATCGTAACCTAGGCGAGGTTTGCGACGGTAGAGTAAATCGCGGAAGGGAGAGAGAAAGGTGGGCGAGCGGAGCCACCGGGCAGAGGGGATGCCAACCGAGCACCAGGAGCAGTGGGGTGTCAGCAGACAGTGGGGAGTGGGGGGCCAGCCAGGGAGAGGAGTGTAGCAGTACAGTGCAAGCAGAGAGAACCCGGAAGGGGGTGGAGGAGGGATGGTGCGGCGGCTAGCCATAACCGACAAATGGGCCATAGGAAAAGGTTTTGGGACGACTACGAAAGCCAGTGAGACTGTGATGTTAGTAACGGAGGGTTTCCGCCTCAGAGGTACAAGACAAGCAAGCCGAGGCCTACTTCGACCGAGAGTCCGACACCTTAACGCTGACGATGGGTGAAACGAGAAGCTTTCGCACCTTGCAAAATGCTAGCGAGGTGCAAAGCGAGACCGGGGTAAGGGGGAGAACTGAACTTGATGAGCGTGTCAACGATGAAGGGGAACGAGAACCCCAAGGAGGGGAGGCCGAAAGGGCCTCAGAAGAGGAGGGAAGATGGCTTAACGTCAATTCGTAGGTAGTAGCCATGGTGGGAGAAGAGAGGGGAGTGGGGAAAGGTGACAATGATTACTTATGGTTTTGAGATTGCAATCGCCGGAGGTGGATGTTAGGTGGTAGCGTCGGCGGGAGGTATTCCGACAGCTAGGACCTTAATCGTAATTATATCGGAGAACGCGTTAAGATGACACGCGTAATGTAGGCTAGATATAATTCTTCGCTTCGATCTGGATCGTTGAAGTATTGGTAACGATATAAAAGTGTAGATAACTTATTATGTTGATAAGATCTCTTCTCCGTGCTTGTGGTGTCTAATAGCAGCGAAGATGCTTCGATATTGATATTCCGCGTCTGAGCAATCGCGGTATACATGCTAAATTTATACTAACTAAGTACCTTGCCCGCAACACTGTGAACTTCACCTGAGTGCGAACACTCGTAGACACTGAAAACTCTCTACCACATCTTTTGCTCCTATGGCCAACTTATCGGTCTGCGCATTCATTATTCCTGATGTTGTGGAAACCACGTCAGGTGACAGCTCATCCGTTTATCCGTTGACAACAATGGTTATGAATTATCTTGCCCCCGTGCTCACCGAGGGTAGTCTAACTCGCTGGGCCGAAGATGGCGATTCTTCCTTGGTTGGTTCCGTCGAGAATTCGACACGCGACTGCATGACGAATTCTGGTCTTCCGGCATTACACGACTTGTCCTCGCGATCGTACCTATGGGCTTCTTCCCTCGGACTCCATCTTTTACCAACTTGTCCTTTGTGGATGCACCCGATCCACTTACTGGGCATAGTTACCTCCTTCATACTCTACACGACTTAGTAGGTACGAGGGGACAAACTTTCGTGCGAGACGTCCCGTTACCTTCGACCCACTCTTCCGACTGTCGGTCTTCAAGTGTCTGTAACCTTATGCGCCATCGTCCGATTCACCGGCTGCCACTTGCATAAGGTGCCCGGAGGTCCCCCCACATATATCCTGCGAACAGGATCCCGTCGGACGGACGGCCGCGACGTATACGGTGCTATAAGCTCTGTTCCATTGATAATGGTCCTTGGTGTTGGGACGCAACTACCCAGGGGGCCGGTGATGACGCGCGGTCCCAACGCCGGGGCTGGAGGGGGGTGTTACCTTTTTCATTCGAAGTTAGTGTGCGTCAAGGTAAGGTAACTTTGCCCTGTAAATCCTAACGGGGAGTCCGTGCGCCTAACACGAGCTCCCCTCTTCAAACTGTTCGTCCCGAATACTCTATGTCTATTATAAAATGTATCTTCCATCTCGAGCTCCACATAGTAGGGGTAAAAACCATGGGCGTTTACTTGTCCACCGATGGAAAACCTTTCTTATGTCACTCGACCTATCTCGGGCCCGGCATCTCCGGGTTCTCTCTATGAAACCTTTCCACCTCTTCCTGCGCGTTCTGCATACCTCCGGGTGGTTCCCAGGTATTCTCGTCCTCCGTGCAGCCTTTCCATTTTACAAAATACCGAAGCTCTTTTATGGGTTTATTCCTTCCTGGAACCTTACGGGTATAAGAAATGATCTCACTTTTGACGATCCTTTCGACCTCCCATTCTAAATCTCCCTCGATGTCTTCAGGGTCTAGTGAGGGCTGTTCTCGATTCAGTCGGTTCGAGGCTCGGTTGGTTTCCAGCAGGGAAACATGAAACACCGGATGAATTTTCCACCGGGGCGAGATTTCTAACTTGTATGCCCTACTTCCCTTCTTTTCCAAGATTTTGAATGGGCCATCCAGTTTCGGACTCAACTTCTTTGATGGTCGTTTGGTGCGTAAGTTTCTCGCATTCAACATTGCCAAGTCGCCGACCTCGATGTTGGGTTGTTCCGTCGCCTTCCGGTCATAATATTGCTCCATTGATTCCCGTGTATTGTCCAGGGTTTGTTTCGCCTGTTGATGTATGTCCTGCATCCAGTGAGCATACATTGTCGCCCCGGGGTTATGAGCTTCTCTTTCTTTCATCCACTCCGTTTGTGCGTGCAAGCCGTAGTTGGCGAAGAATGGGGTCATCTTATGTGCATTGGTTGCCGAGTTGTTATAGGCGTATTCTGCTAACGGCAATAATTCGTACCAATCGTTCTGATCGTAATTGACAAATGTCCGTAAGTAACCTTGAAGTACTTGGTTGGTTCTTTCGGTTTGTCCGTCAGTTTGATGGGGGTACGCCGTCGACATGCGTCGTTTAACTCCTAGCATTTTGCACAATGATTCCCAGAATTCGCCGGAAAACTTCGCGTTCATGTCCGATATGATTGCGGTCGGTAATCCGTGAAGTCACCAGACTTCCCGAAGGGAGGTATCCCCAACATCCTTTGCAGTCGCATTTTCGTGGAGGCCGATAAAATGAGCCATCTTGGTGAACCGGTCTACTACTACCATGATCTGGGTCTTACACTACGATTCCGGTAGTTGGGTGATAAAGTCCGTCGATATGGAAGACCAGGCGGCATAAGGTACTTCTAATGGTTGAAGTAATCCGTACTTGGCATGCCGTACGGATTTACTGTGTTGACACTCGTCGCCGGATCTTACATAGTGTTTGATCCAATCTGCGAGTCCTTTCCAGTAAAGGTCCCTCGTTACTATCTCAATCGTTTTCTCCTTTCCGAAGTGCCCTGCTACTAATGAGTCGTGACAGCCTTGGGCTATCTCTGTTTGAAGGGCTTCGTCCTCGGGGATGTACAAACGATTTTTATAATATGGTAACCCATCCTTCTCTATCCATTCGTCCGGCATCTTTTTTCCGCTTTCTCTTAATCTAACCAGTTCACGGCCTCGGTCCTGCCACTTCTCATCCTGCTTACCAGCCACTCTAATTTTGTCCAGAAATGAATCGTTTATTGTTCGCGTCAGGGCTGCATTGACGTGAGCGCTTGATAACATTTCTTTTTCTTTCATTAACCGAGGGTGATAGCCGAAATCAGCTGTGCTAAAGAATTCGTTTTCGCTTGTGTCCGTGTGAAGGAAACATATTTTGACTTCTTCTTCTTTAGCCGTGATGGATCGCTTAGGGTTCATGTCACTTGATCCGAAACCCATCTTTCCTCCCTCGGTTATTCCCAGATCGTCTACTTCCATGGCGTCGGCGTTGGCAACTTTCTCTACTATAAGTTGAGCTATCCGATCTCCTACCTTAAATACGCAGTCCGCTTCGCCATGATTTCGAAGTATGACCCTGACTTCTCCGGTGTAATCTGCATCTATTACACTACCGCCCACTGCTATTCCCATCTTGCTAGCCATACCACTTCTCGCGGCTAGCCTTCCATAGGTTCCTTCCGGCAATCCTATTGGAATACCCTTTTCCACCATTGTCTGTCCTTTTGCTGGTATCATCCCGTCTGTCATGGCGTAGATGCCATGACCGGCCGCGAACCGTGATCCTTTCGTCGGGATTATAGCCTTATCCGAAACTTTCATTATTCTGAGGCTTGCGGGCTCGCGTTTTTCTGGAATGACGGCTGTTTCTGCGCTTCGCTTTTGATGAATTACGGAAATTTGGAAATGTTCTGATTTCAAAATTGACTGTTCACTGTGACGAGCTCCCTCCTCAGGGCGGTACTCCGGCCGTCTACTTAACGCATCTGGTTTCCCACCTCTGCTTCCTGGTTGATAGACTATTTTGAAGTTGTAGTTTGTCAACTCCTGTGCCCATCGAATTTGATGTTGGTTCCAGACTTTTTTGGTAAAAAAGGACTGTAGGTTTTGGTGGTCCCTGTATACCGTCACGGGTTCTTCTTCACCCCAAAGATATCTTTTCCATTCCTTGAACGCTGCCATTATTTCGAGTAATTCCTTATCATGTATCTCGTAATTTCTGTCGGCGCTGTTAAGTTTTCGGGAATGGAAAGCTACAGGTTGAAGCCTTCTGCCTTGGTATTGAGACAATACGCATCCAAGCCCAAAGTCGCTTGCGTCCCTCTCAACCACCGTTTTCCTCCCTGGGTAGAAATGCGATAGAATTGGTGCCGTCGTCAACCTCCTTTTTAACTCCTCAAACGCCTCCTCCTGTTCTCTTCCCCAGTGAAAATCCTTTGGGTTTCCCTTTAACGTTTCGGTTATTGGCTTGCAAACTTTTGAAAAATCTTTGATGAATCGACGATAAAAATTTGCGAATCCAATGAAGATCTGAACTTCTTTAACTGACCTTGGGTGTGCCCAATTTTTAACGCTTTTCACTTTTCTATCACTCATGGTGACTCCGCTTGTCTTGGGAATGTCCCGTAGGAATTCGAAGTCTTCCTGGTGGAACACCGACTTTTTCAACGAGACTGCTAAGTCGTGCTGTTCAAGTCGGTCGAGGACCTTTTGGACTAGTTTGATGTGGTCGTCCATATTTTCGGAGTATATTAGGATATCGTCTAGGCAGACGACCACCCCGTGGTCCAAGAATTCCCTTAGGATCTTGTTCATCATTGTCTGAAATGTTGCGGGAGGGTTAACGAGCCCGAAATGCATTACCTTGTATTCGTACTGTCCATATCGTGTACGAAAAGCAGTCTTGTGTTCGTCGCCTTTCCTCATTCGAATAAGATGATATCCATCTTTTAGATCGAATTTCGTGAACACTTTTGCTCCCGCGAAGCGGTCTCGGAGTTCATCCATCAGTGGTAGGTGATATTTATTCAGGATCGTCAATTTGTTGAGGTTCCTATAATCTACGCAGAGCCGTAGACTTCCATTAGGTTTCCGAACGAAGAGGATTGGAGCGCGGCAAGGAGATTCGCTATCGGGAATTTTTCCCTCAGCCATCATTTTCTTGAGGTACTTATCCAGCTCGCTCAACTGCTGTGCCGACATTGGATAAATCGGACCCCATGGGGGTTCGGCCCCTTCCTTAAGGTTGATGGGGTGGTCGAAAGTCCTTCGAGGCGCCAACATTTTGGCTTTTTTCTCTTCAAAAAGCTCCTTATACTGCCAATACAGTTTGGGCAGCGTCTCCAATTGTACTCCCCCTTCTTCCCCTCGTTCTATCCGTCCCACATACTGCGCTTCCTGATCGTAAGCCACAGTTTCATCCCATTCAAACATATCCGCCACCGCCTCATCTTCTATATGCGCGTGGCACTTTGCTTCTTCAAAGGCCCATTTACCTAGGTCCACGATGTTTTTAAGGGGGTGCTCATTATGCCACCACCCAAAGGGTATGATTAAGTCATACCTTCCTGCATTTGCAATTTCGCAGGATATCATACTTCGGTGGCGGTTGGCACCGATTTCTAGGAGAATAGGAGGGGTATAGGATTTTCCTCCAGTTGGTGGGGTCTCGCCAGCGAACGTTGGAATTTTTAACGGTGAATCCCTAGCTTCGGTCGGGATTTCGAGCCGTTGTGCGGTGTTTTGGTTCATGAGAAAGACGTTTGAACCAGAATCTAAGAGGACGTTTATTGCGTGTTTTCGTCCCTTGATTTCACTAAATGACTTCCCCTGAGGGCAGGCTTAGTGTTTAGGTTTTTTAACGGGTCTAGAGCTTTAGCTCGGTTCTTGATGAAATCTTTTCATCGTCGCGGTTACAAGTAGTGTGGGGGTTTGTTACCGCCCCTGCGCAGTTTCGGCTCTTAAAGCCTCCTCAGACAAACCTTTACAATAAGTGTCTAATATTTTGATATCGGGCAGCCCACTACTAGCGGTCTTTACCTCCTGCTGAGGAGTTCCCATATCACAGGAGTGGTGGTTCACTAGAGTACCTCTCGAGTTCACGACTAGGATGCGCGGTCCTTTATCGTCGACTTAGCACTCATCTGAGAGTGTCCCCTGTGACGAGTCCACCGTACCTCCATCTTCGAGTTTGGTCTCACTCCCGAGACCCCCTCAGACACCATTCGTCGGGCATGAACCTTGTGCCCAATAGAGGCGCCCCCAGCTTCTATTTGCCCGGCTTTTTTACTCAGAGCGAAACTCAGGTTACCCTGGATTTCGACCCTCCTCACGCGTGTCATGCAACTCAAGTTCCGTTCCGGTGAATGGTAATCTTCTTTTTCCCTACTAGTCTCGTCCACTGCTTTCTTCTCTTGTAGTTTTTTATGGCTCCCGTGGTGAGCACGGACTACCCATTTTTGGACGTAAAATGGCAACCGCTATCCTTTGGTCTTTTACCTTCCGGTGGGAGATCGTCACCGACTACGCCGCAGGTTTTTCGATTCGAAGCGGCAACCTAAATACCCGATCACCGTGGGTGTCGGTACCTGGATGACTTTTTATAAAATCTCGTCATCGTCAAAGGCCCATGCTGGGGGCTTTTGCACCACTCGCTTCAAGCTTTCTCCCTTGCCATCAACGGCAACAGTGGCTACCTGGGGGCGTCGTTTTGGTGCGAATGCGGATTGTCGTTTGGGCTTAGATTGCCCTCGATACACCGCCGATAGTTGTATCGGTTTTCGAGAGTGTTTCCAAAGATGGTTCCTCATCCCGCATCGCGTGCATTCGTTGTCAGATTTCCGTTTATCGACAACCTTCTGATCGACGCCCTGGTGTGCTTCTGACCACACCGTATGTCTAACCTCCCCCGTCGGTGCCACCGACCCTTCTTTCTTCACCTTTCTCTCCCCAGCCTTCCTCTTCTGGTAAGCCGCCTTTTCCGTAGCCGTGTATGGTTTCTTTACACGTCTTTCGGCGACCGTCGGCTTCGAATCCTCGAATTTGTGTTTTTCGCCTGGTGTCGTGCCTGAGGGACCTCCCCCGCGAAGATCTTTTTGTTCTTTGAAATCTTCTTCTGCTCGGGTTATGGTCCTGACAGCTTCCAACCATTCCCCATCGTCGACATATTCTCTATGTGAGAGCCGTCGCAATGCTTCTATGGGAAGTTCCTCTTCAATCATTTTTCTCCAGGCTATCCCAGTTACTCTTGCATGGGTTTTGAGATATTCCATTTCCATCAAGAATTTGGGGACATTACCGCGATATTTGACCGATCCCATTTCCCTTAGGGATTTTTCCGCTTCAAGGGTGGGTCCGAAGCGTCGCAGGGCTTGTTCTGCAAAAACGTGCCAGAACTCGTATCCTTCTTGTCTCGTATAACCTATTTCTCCGGTCATTTGTCGTCGGTAGGTTAACGCAAACGGTGCGACTTCTTTCCCGTCCATTCGGCTTATGGCGTATCGGATTCGTTGTGCCTCGTCCTCCCACTGCCCACTGTTTCGACCAAAGTAATCCGTGCATGTCATTAGCCACATGCGGATATCTTGGTGTTTCTCATTCCTAAACATGGCAGGGGGTTCCGCTGGGACTCGTGTCCTTTGTCCCAAGGCGTTGGCCATGACCCGTGAGAACAGGTTAAACTGTTCGTCGTTTTCGGCGTCATAGCCGTCTTCTTCTGGTTGGGGTGCGGGTCTCTCGTCCCGTCTTCCTTTCCTTCCCTCATCTGGCTTCCTACCAGCTCCTTCTCCTTCATCATCGGAGTTACCTCCCCCTCCGCCGCTGGGACCTCCTGCCCCTCTTTGCCGTGGTGGTGGTGGTCTTCCTCCACCCGCCCCTGAAGCCTCTTGTGTCGGATCTGACACCTTGCTTTTCCCTTTCACTTGTCCCAACAACTGTTCCACCAGAGCCTTAAGCACCGCGATTTCTCCATCTTGGGCTTCTCGAGATTCCTGTTGTCGTTGCAGCTCATCCCGTACGAGATTAATACTTACTTCATGATTTTCCAGCTCCTGTTTATGTTGTTCGTTTATTCGAACAATCTCACGGTTGTGGAGTAGGTCCCGGCGCATGCACTGTTCACTAGTTCCTTGCACTGCTGCGTGGAGATGAGAGGTGACAGCCTCATGTGTGGTCTGTCGCTCATCTGTTTCACCAAGTCGTTCCAGGACTTGGGTGGCGAAGCTCTCGTGGACCTTCTGGGATTCCAAGTCCAAAAGCTGAACTTGCTCATCTATTCAGGTGAGTTCTCAACCGACTATCTGGACCCCAGATTTTAGCTGATTTTTGACTGTTACGAGTTCTTGGGCCATCAATAAGATATTGGTCGGGAGGGAGCTGAACGCAAGATGTTCTCTATCTTGGCTTGTGGTGAGTTTTGGGTCAAACCGGCCCAGCATTTGGTCTACTCTTCTGATCCGCACGGCCATGAGGGATTCGCCGGTAGGCTCAGGCGTTCGGCGACTTCCTCTTGGAGCCTTCCCTCCATATTTCGCCATGAAGCCTAGGCCAACAGGGGATCGGGGTGTCCGATCCGCCCAATGCGATCGGACGAGGTGGGTGACGGTGGTTTCCACGCTGGGAGCTTGAACGGAGGAGAGCTCATCCCCTCCTTCGCTTCCTCCTCCTCCTTCTTCCTGTCGCCATTCCATGACTTCAGGCGCTTTGGGGTCAGAAGCCATTTCTATGGTTTCTATAAGGAAAACTTATCTTTTGTTTCATCCCCCGACTATCGGTATCTCAAAACACAGACTTGAGTGTTGATCGCTTTGAGTGTACGGAGTGTTCAAAACGGAATGTGATTTCTCGGGGGGGGGTGGTAGATGAAGTCTTTGCCGAACTGATCTCTGTATAGCGCGGCTATATCTTCGAGGGTACGGTATTTTCTGGGTCTAGGAGTATGAGTGTCTCTGCCAAACATTCGTCTCGGGAACGATGAGAAGTATCAATATACTGTTAGGTGGTAGTTTCGGCGTGAGGTATTCCGACAGCTAGGACCTTAATCGTAATTATATCGGAGAACTGGTTAAGAAGACATGAGTAATGTAGGCTAGATATAATTCTTCGCTTCGATCTGGATCGTTGATGTATTGGTAACGATATAAAAGTGTAGATAACTTATTATATTGATAAGATCTCTTCTCCGTGCTTGTTGTGTCTAATAGCAGCGAAGATGCTTCAATATTTATATTCCGCGTCTGAGCAATCGCGGTATACATGCTAACTCTATACTAACTAAGTACCTTGCCCGCAACTCTGCGAACTTCACCTGAGTGCGAACACTCGTAGACCCTGAAAACTCTCTACCACACCTTTTGCTCACATGGCCAACTTATCGGTCTGCGCTTTCATTATTCCTGACGGTGTGGAAACCACGTCAGGTGTCAGCTCATCCGTTTATCCGTTGACAACAATGGTTACGAATTATCTTGCCCGCGTGCTCACCGAGGGTAGTCTAACTCACTGGACCGAAGATGGCCATTCTTCGTTGGTTGGTTCCGTCGAGAATTCGACACGCGACTGCATGTCGTATTCTGGTCTTCCGGCATTACACGACTTGTCCTCGAGATTGTACATATGGGCTTCTTCTCTCGGACTCCATCTTTTACCAACTCGTCCTTTGTGGATGCACCCGATCCACTGACTGGGCATAGTTACCTCCTTCATACTCTACACGACTTAGTATCGTCCGTTAACAAAAATAACGGCGCACCAGAGATCACTAGCGACGCAACCCCCCTCCACCCTCGACCCACCTAAAGAAATATCTCCAAATCATATCAATTTCTTGTATCTATTCCACTACGCATATACTTTTTTTTAATTTTATCGCGACAAATGTAGGTTTGGTGGGAAAGTTCTGTTGTCGTCGAAATTTTTCCTGATCGTTGGTGCGCCGTTAATTTTGTTAACGTACCATAGGTACGAGGGGACTAACTTTCGTGCGAAACGTCCCGTTACATTCGACCCTCTCTTCCGACTGTCTGTCTTCAAGTGTCTGTACCTTTATGCGCCGTCGTCCGATTCACCTGCCTCCACCTGCATAAGGTGCCCGGAGGTCCCCCCTCATATATCCTGCGAACAGGAACCGGTCGGACAGACGGCCGCGCCGTATACGGTGTTATAAGATCTGTTCCATTTATAGTGGCCTTTGGTGTTGGGACGCAACTACCCCGGCGGCCAGTGATGAGGCGCCGTCCCAACGCCGGGGCTGGAGGGGGGTGTTATCTTTTTCATTCGAAGTTGGTGTGCGTCAAGGTAGGGTAACCTTGGCCTATAAATCCTTACGGGGAGTCCGTGCGCCTAACAGTGGACAAGAGATGGTTCGTGGCCTTTCTCTGGCTCGTTTTCCTTTTTGTTTTGTTTTTTGTAATCATGAGTTCATTGTTTTAGGTACAAAAAGCCTCGTGCAGCGCGAGCTATGGAGACAACAAAACCTATAAATCGAAACAAATAACAAAGGAAAGTCACGGCACCAGTAAATATCCACACAGACGGGGTTCTCCTCCGCGGGGCCGTAGGGCCACTCCAACCGTAAGGAAAACCTAAGTCATATAACTTATACAAGAGTAAAGCCTACATAAGCTACTGGAAAGAAAGCCTCAACTCGCTACACTCTAACCCTTGGCCCAGGAGAATACTTGAAACACAGGGTGTGGCAGATGGGGGGAGAAAGGGGGCAAGGTGGTGAAGAGGACGGGGCAGTGGGTGGGAACATGGTTGGAGGGAAACCCGTGGAGGTGACGCGGATATAGGCGGCAAGCGTGTTCCGGAGGGTGGTGCTGGACCTGATGGGGGCCTCATGAGCAAGATTCGTGACGCCGTGGAGGTGACGTGGGCGGGCGCCTTGTCTAGAGGGACCTGTGAGGATGGCGTGTTCGAGCGTCTCAGGTGCTAAACAGCAGCGGGGGCAGGAGGTGTCAGCCTCGGGGGCCCTCCAGGAAGGGTGTGCGGCAGGTATCTTTTCCCGGCTATCATTTGGTGGATGCCTCCCGCCACACACTTTCTCAGACCCATAAAGGGCCGAGGGTGTAGGGTCGGGGGGTGGCGGTAGTAGGCAGGTGGGGGGAACAGTCGAGACCAGTCCGCGATGAGCGCCTCCCTGACCCTCTTCTTTAGGGCAGAGTAGGTGATCAGCATTAGGGATTGCGGGGGGAGGAGGGCCAATACCTCAGGCACCAGGTGGGAGTTAATCATCAGGACATTGGACAGCCCGGCACAGAAGGTGATAGTCCTGTGAGCTACTGCGTCCACCGCGAGGTGGGTCTGGAGGCGGGAGGGCCTATCTCTTAGTCGTTTTCTTTTTTTTTCTTTTTTTTGCAATCATGTATCCATTGTTTAAGGTACAAAAAACTGCATGCAGCACTAGCTATGGCAAAAACCAAACCTATAAATCATTCCCAACCGCCTGCTCACCTCTTCATGGGAAAAATCAAACACCCTGAGTTCATAGGAAAAGTCCCCCTCGCCTAGCACCTAAGACAAGAACCCCTGACACATAAGGAAACAATACATAGAAATGTACAGGTAGAGAGACGCAAACCCTTCCGTAGGCTCACCAAAACAAATGAAAAGATCTCGACGGCCAGAAAAGGTGACTGGGGGGAGATGATTGAGGACCGATGACATAAGAAAAGTCAAAACTTGAGGGCCCACCAAAACGGTGATGAACGGTCAGGCAGGTCATTACATCGATCTAAGGCGTGGGACAATAGCCACGGAGGCACTGCTATACCACGACTAGGGGTAACCGAGCAAGGGTCAACAGATCGGAGGGGGAAGGTAGGCAAGGGGAGCCAGCAGGCAGAGGGGATGCCAGCCGACGAAGAGGCGCAGTAGGGTGCAAGCCGAAGGGGAGCAGTAGGGTGTCACCTGGGGAGGAGTTTTAGCAGTAAGGTGCAAGCTAAAGGAGCAGTACGGTGCCAGCGGACAGGACCGGGAGAGGGGAGGAGGAAGGATCGTGAGCAGGTTAGCCACAACTGACAGAGTGGCCATAGCAAGGGGTTTTGGGACAACGACAAGACCGGGATGAGACCGTGATGTTACTAACCGAGGCTTTCCCCACCAGAGGTACAAGCCAAGCAAGCCGAGGCCTACTTCGACCGTGAGTCCGACACCGTAACGCCCACCATGATCAAAGCGAGAAGCTTTCCGACTTTGCAAAATGCTAAGCGAGGTGCGGAGCAAGTGCGGGGTATGGAGGAGAACAGACTATCATCAGCAAGTCAACGACAAACGGGAACAACAACCTCAATGAGGGGAGGCCAAATGGCCTCAGAAGAGGAGGGAAGGCGACTTAATATCAACCCCTAGGCAGTAGCTATTGTCAGGGAAGAGAGCTGGGTGGAGGAAAGTGACGATGATGTCCCGTGGTGTTGAGATTTCAATTGCCGGAGGTGGAGGAGAGATGGTTTGTGGCCTATCTCATGGTCGTTTTTTCTTTTTTCCTTTCTTTCCTTTTTTTTTGTAATCATGCGTTCATTGTTTTAGGGACAAAAAGACTCATGCAGCGTGAGCTATGGTGAGAACAAAACCTATAAAACCAAACAACAAAAAAAGGAAAGTCAAGGCACCGGTAAATATCCACTCTCACGGGGGTTCTCCTCCGCTGGGCCATAGGGCCACTCTAACAGTAAAGAAAGCAAAGTAAACAACTTATAAAAAAGGAAAGCCTACATAAGACACAGGAAAGAAATCCTCAACTGGCTACATCAAACCTTGGCCAGGGAAAATACTCGAAACAGGGGGGGCGGTGGGTTGGGGGGAGACAGGGGGAAGGGCGGGGAAGAGGGGGGGGTGGTGGGTGGGAACATTGTCGGACGGAAACCCGTGGAGGTGATGCTGATATAGGTGGCGAGCCTTTTTAGTAGAGGGAGAGAGGACCAGAGGGGGGCTTCAGGACCGACATCCGTGAGGCTGTGGAGGAGACATGCGCGGGCACCATGTCTCGAGGGGCATGTGAGGATTGCGTGTTCGAAAGTCTCCGGTTGCAAACCGCAGTGGGGGCATGACGTATCGGCCTCGGGGGCTGTCCTGGAGGGGTGCGCAGCCAGGTAGCTTTTCCTGGCCCTCATTTGGTGGATTCGCCCCACCATGAACTTGCTCTGGCCAATGAAGGGTCGAGGGTGTATGGCCAGGGGGTGGTGGTAGTACGCTGGAGGGGGGAACAGTCGAGACCAGGGCTCGATAAGCGCCTCCCTCATCCTCTTCTGTAGGGCGGAGTACGTGCTCATCATCAGGGATTCTGGAGGAAGAAGGCCGAACCTTCGGGGGCTAGGTGTGAGTTGATAATTGGCACCCTGGACAGGCCTCAAGTAAAGGCAATGGTGTTGTGAGCCACAGCATCCACCGGGAGGTGGTTCCTAAGGGGTTGGGACAGGCGGGGGGTCTTCCAGCTTAAGGAGAGATAGACCGAAGAGAGGCCTCTGGTGTGGGCCCTTGAGTTGTCAGGGGCCCGATGGGAGGACAGAGAGGGGAAAGATCAGTGAAGGCGTGTTGTCGCACGGTTGACAACAGGTGGGGAGCAGACTGTGCGGAGAGCGGCCAGTCTCTGTCGTTGAGATACCAGGAGGGGGACGGGGGGTAGGCAGGACTATATGGCCAGGATGCCGATGGGGGTTGACGAGAAACAGTTGGTGGCCCACCTCTGCACCTTTTGCCAGAAGGTGTTGAGCCTCGAGAGGGAGGCGGCGTTGGGCGTGAAAAGGTCAGCCCCGCAAAGGAGGATGGGTGCAATGAGTGAACTTGCCAACCTGTGGCATAGGGAGGGGGCCAGCCCGGCCATGGAGGGGCTGAGGCGTCTGATAAGCGCAAAGGCCCCTTGTGCCAGAGCCATGCGGCGCGAGAAGTGGGTCGAGGTGGCCAGGGCTCGTGTGAACCAATACCCTAACCACCGTAGTGAGTCCCGGGGGTGCAAGAGCTCCCCGTCAAGCTGAATAGAGGAGAGGCACACATGAGAGTGTCTTTGGCTGGGGGTCCTCCAATGAATAAGCTCTGATTTGGGGATGGAGAAGAATATTCCCAAACGCACTGCTCTGGCCTGAATGGTCCTGAACAATCTCGGGAGGTGGCGTATGTTCCCTCTGTTGGAGAGGGAGGGGGTGTTAGGCGCACGGACTCCCCATAGGGATTTACTGGGCAAAGTTACCCTACCTTGATGCATACCAACTTCGAAGGAAAAAGATAACACCCCCCTCCAGCCCCGGCGTTGGGACGGGGTGTCATCACTGGCTGCCTGGGTAGTTGCGTCCCAACACCAAGGACCACTATCAATGGAACACATCTTATAACACCATATACGTCGCGGCCGTCCGTCCGACCGGATCCTGTTCGCAGGGCATATGAGGGGAGACCTCCGGGCACCTTATGCAGGTGGAAGCAGGTGGATCGGATGACGGCGCATAAGGTTACAGACGCTTGAAGACAGACAGTCGGAAGAGAGGGTCGAAAGTAACGGGACGTTTCGCAAGAAAGTTAGTCCCCTCATACCTACTAAGTCGTGTAGAGTATGAAGGAGGAAACTATGCCCAGGAAGTGGATCGGGTGCATCCACAAAGGACGAGTTGGTAAAAGATGGAGTCCGAGAGAAGAAGCCCATATGTACAATCTCGAGGACAAGTCGTGTAATGCCGGAAGACCAGAATACGACATGCAGTTGCATGTCGAATTCTCGACGGAACCAACCAACGAAGAATGGCCATCTTCGGTCCAGCGAGTTAGACTACCCTCGGTGAGCACGCGGGCAAGATAATTCGTAACCATTGTTGTCAACGGATAAACGGATGAGCTGACACCTGACGTGGTTTCCACACCATCAGGAATAATGAAAGCGCATACCGATAAGTTGACCATGGGAGCAAAAAGGTGTGGTAGAGAGTTTTCAGGGTCTACGAGTGTTCGCACTCAGGTGAAGTTCGCAGAGTTGCGGGCAAGATACTTAGTTAGTATAGAGTTAGCATGTATACCGCGATTGCTCAGACGCGGAATATAAATATTGAAGCATCTTCGCTGCTATTTAGAAAAACAAGCACGGAGAAGAGATCTTATCAATATAATAAGTTATCTACACTTTTATATCGTTACCAATACTTCGACAATCTACACCGGAGCAAATATTATATCTAGCCTACATTACTCGTGTCTTCTTAACGAGTTCTCCTATATAATCACGATCAAGGTCCTAGCTGTCGGAATACCTCACGCCGAAGCTACCACCTAACAGGGGGCGGTCAGGGCGAAATCGTGCACCTATGAAAGCATCAGACCTCGCGGGATCCTAACGTAAAGGGGTGCCAGGTAAATTAGGAAGAGGAGGGGAGATATGGGGGAGCCCTGGGGGGCCCCGACATTGATAGGGGCCGGGATGCCTTGAGCACCCTGGAAGACCAGTGTGCCGCTGCGCTCACCCAAGAAAGAAGAGACCCAGGAGACCAGGTAAGGGGGGATGCCGCCCTCCCTTAGGATGTCGGCTAGTGTTTGGTTGTGACGTTACTGAAGCTAGCTTTGATGTCCAAAAAGAGGGAGAACACCTTGAGGCGCGGCCTCTGCAGGGTCTTCCCATCGTTCACGCGGGTGAGGCTGGCATCGTATGTGCTCAGTCCAGGGAGGGAACCGCATTGGTTGGGGTGAATGAGGCCCTTTGAATGGGCTGAATTGAGAAGGCGCACCGCAACTCTCCTTGGCCTATCTCTTGGTCCTTTTTTTTCTCTTTTTCTTTTTGTAATCATGCGTTCATTGTTTTTAGGTACAAAAAGCCTTATGCAGCGCTAGCTATGGAGAGAACAAAACCTATAAAGCAAACAACTCAAACAAAGAAAAGTCATGGCACCAAAAGATTTCTACTGGTGCGAAGGTTTCTGCTCCGCCAGGCCGCTGGCCACGTAAAAAGGAAAGCACAAACTAGTTAACAGTTGGTCTGACCAGGAAAGCCTACATAGTGTCGTAGGAGAGAAAGTCTACCAGGCCTAAACCTCACCAAACGAAAAAACACGAAATGCCGGGACAGGTACTGAAATCGTTGAGAGGGGCAGCGGGGGGGAAGAGGGGGGGGTGGTTGGCAGGAACATTGTAGGGGGGAAGCCCGGAGAGGTGACACTGATGTAGGTAGCGAGCCTTTCCAGGAGGGGGAGGGATGACCAGAGGGGGGCCTCGTGACCGAGACTCATGACGATGTGGAGCAGGCGTGTGGAAGCGCTCTGTCTGGAGGGGCAGGCGAGGACAGCATGTTGGAAGGTTTCTGGTTCTAGAGCACAGCGGGGGCATGAGGTGTGGGCATCGAGGGTTCTCCAGGTCGTGTGGGCAGCCAGTTCCCTTTTTCCGGCTCTCATCTGGTGGATTCGCCAAGCCATGAACGTGCCTAAGCCCATAAAGGGTTGGGGGTTCACGGTGGCAGAGTGGTGGACGGACCCTGGTGCCGGGAAGAGACGAGCCCACTCCTCGAGGAGGGCCTCCCTCACCTTTTGCTTCAGGGTGGAGTAGGTGTTGTCCATTTGGAATTGAGCGGGGATGGCTAGGGCCGGAGAAACGAGGTGGGAATTGATCATGGGCATCCTAGACAGCCCACTGGTGAAGGGTATAGTTTTGTGGGCAACCGCATCTATCGAGAGGTGGTTCCTGATGGGGGGAGGGGGGTGAGGGGTCTTCCAGTGCAGGGGAAGGTACACAGACTTGAGGCCACTTGTTAGGGCCCTCCAAGAGTCAGGTGCCTGGTGGGCAGAGAGGGAGGGGAAGGAAGGGTGCCGGTGTGCCATTGTTGGACTTACCTCGGGCGGGGAGCCTACAACCCCGCGGGCCGCTAGCCTTTGCCTTTGGAGATCAGGAGGGGGACAGGGGAGAGGCAGGATTCCACCAAGAGGATCCCGGTCGGTGTTGCTGAGAAGCAGTTCGTAGTCCAACTCTGGAATTTGTGCCAGAAGGTGTTGAGGCGGGCCATGGCGCCAGCACTGGGTGTGAACAGGGCTGCGCCATACAGTAGGATGGGGGTGACCAGTGCGGTTGCAAGTCTGTGGCATAGGTATGGGGCAAGGCCCGCCCCTGGGGGGCTAAGGCCTCTGATAAGGGCGAAGGCACCTTGGGCGAGGGCCAGGGCCTATCTCTTGGTCGTTTTCTTTTTCTCTTTTTTTGATATCATGCGTTATTTGTTTTAGGTACAAAAAGCCTTAGGCAGCGCGAGCTATGAAGAGAAAAAAAACTATAAGTCACAACAACCGCCCGGATCACCTCTTCACAGGAAAAATCAAACACCCTGAGACCATAGGAAAGCCCCCTTCGCCTAGCACCTAAGATACTAATACCCCAGACACGTAAGGAAACAATTCATAGAAACATACAGGTAGAGAGACCCAAACCCTTCCGCAGGCTCCCCAGAACAAAAGAAAGTTTCGCTAAGTCCTCGAAACACAGGCCTGACCGAGAGGATAGTGATCGCGCTTTAAAGGAAAACCACTGGAATGTGGGCCGACACCGTAACCGTAAACAACGGTGGCAACTGTAATTACATCACTCAACTAAGGCGTTGGCGGTAGCCACGGAGGCAGTGCAATACCACGACTAGGCGTAAGGGAGGAGGAGTGCGACGATCGGAGTGGATAGAGAGCCAAGCGGAGCCACCGGGCAGTTGGGTGCCAGCCGGTGAGTAGCAGTAGGGTGCCAGCCGGGGGGGAGGTTAGCAGTAAGGTCCCAGCTGAGGGGGCAGTACGGTGCCAGCGGACAGAACCGGGAGGGGGGAGGAGGAAGGATCGCGAGTGGGCTAGCCACAGCCGACAAACGGGCCATAGCAAGGGCTTTGGGGACGAAGACGAGACCAGGACGAGACCCTGATGTTACTAACCGAGGCATTTCCCACCAGAAGTACCAGCCCAGCCAGCCAAGACGTACTTCGAGCCAGGGTCCGACACCGTAACGCTGACCATGAACGAAGCGAGAAGCTTTCCGACTGTTCAAAATGCTTAGCGAGGTGCAAAGCAAGTGCAGGGTGAGGGGGAGAACCGAACTTCATGAGCTTGTCAACGATGAACGGGAACGAGAACCCCAAGGAGCGGAGGCCAAAGGGCCTCAGAAGAGGAGGGAAGATGGCTTAACGTCAACTCCTAGGCAGTAGCAATCGTGGGAGAATAGAGGTGGGTGGGGCAAAGTGACGATGATTTCCCGTGGTGTTGAGATTTCAATTGCTGGATGTGTAGGAGAGATGGTTCATGGCATATGTCTTGGTCGCTTTTTTTTGCTTTCTTTCTTTTTTTTTTCTTTTTTTCTTTTTTTGTAATCATGCGTTCATTGTTTTAGGTGCAAAAAGCCCACCTTGGAGGTCAAGAGGTCCGCCGCATACAGGAGGATGGGCGCGACGAGTCACGTTGCCAGTCTATGGCACAGGTAGGGGGCGAGCCCTGCCCCGGGGGGGCTGAGGCGTCTGATGTGGGCAAAAGCCCCTTGGGCCAGCGCCAGACGGCGCGAGAAGTGTGTCGATGTGCATAGGGTGGGGGTGAACCAGAACCCTAACCACCGGAGGGAATCGCGGGGGTGAAAGATCTCCCCATCTAACTGGATAGGCGAGAGACCCACTTGCGACTGCCTCTGGCTGAGGGTCCTCCAGTGTATGAGTTCTGTTTTGAGGACGGAAAAGGATATGCCAAGACATGCTGCCCTGGCCTGGATTGTCCTGAACAGTTCTTGTAGTCGGCGTATGTTCCCTCCATAGGAAAGGGAAGCGGCAGTCAGCGTGAAATCGTCCACGTAGGAGAGCCTTAGTCCTCACGGGATCCTGAAGTGGAGGGGCGCAACATAAATAAGGAAAAGCAAAGGAGAGATAGGGGAGCCCTGAGGGGCCCCAACATTGACGGGGGCTGGGGTGCCTGGTGCCCCTTCGAAAACCAGCGTGCAGCTACGCTCACCTAAGAACAAGGCGACCTAGGAGACTAGGTAGTGGGGGATCCCGCCTTCTCTGAGGATGTGGGCCAGAGTTGGGTTGTCAACATTGTCAAAGCCCACTTTGATGTCCAGAACGAGGGAGGACACCTTCAGGCGCGGCCTCTGCAGGGTTTTCACGTCGTTCATAAGAGTGAGGCAGGCATCGTATGTGCTCAGCCTAGGGAGGGAGCCTCATTGATTGCGGTGAATCAGGCCCCTTGAGTGGGCCGCTGGGAGGAGCCGTGCCGCAATTATCCTTTCCAGGATCTTTGAGACAGTTCGGAGGGGGACTATAATCCTGAAGGAAGAGGGTGACTCATATGAGAGCTTTCCCGGTTTGTCGAGGCCCACTCCCTTTGCCACCGATAGCGAGGCCGGATGGTACCCTATGGAGACTAGTTGGGTGAGGATGTGAAGGAGGATTGACGGGTTGATCGCATTCACCCGTTTCCCGGTCAGGTAGGGGATCCTATCGGGGCCAGGGGGCGATCTCTTCCTTGGTGAGGGGGGGAGTTGAGTTGTGTGGCCTCAGTCTAGGGGAGGGGGAGAAGGGTGCTTTGGGAGGGAAGAAATACCCCAGTAGGGCCTCATTCATCTGCTGCGGGGTTTCAGCCCCAGGGAGGGAAGGAAAACGGGGGGGAGCTATGCCTGAGGCGAACCTTTTTGCCGTCCACAGGTTTTGGAGGGTGGCTGAGAGTAGGAAGGAGGACCATTGTTTGTTCATAGCGGCCTTGATGGCCTTGAAGTAGCCCGTTCTCGAGTTGTTCGCTGTTTCTCTCAGGGCCATGGTACCTTGTTTGGGGGCCAGCCTTGCTGCCTTGTCATACTCGCGGCGTAGGATGCTGAGGTGGAGGGACCACCAAGGTTTCGAGTGGTGGGAAGGGCGGGAGCGTGGGGTGTGGTCTTTAAGAAGGCTTATGAGGCGGTCGAGTGCCCTAGTGAGCCCGTCGTCTAGGACCTTCGGGGAGGGGCACGTTGGAGGAGGGGGGACTATGAAGCTGCTGATGATTGGGGAGAGCTGCTCCCAGTCGGTGTGGTCCCACCTGAGACGCGGGGGGGCCGGATCCAAGGACGGCCCTGCGAGTAATAGGGTGATGGGGACGTGGTCCGAGCCCGTCGAGGGGAGTGAGGTCTCCCAGCTTTTGACACAGGGTAGGAGCAGGGGGTTAGCAAAAGCGAGGGCATTCACGGAGGGGCGTGCTTTTCCCGAGAGAGGGAACCTAGTATACACGCCTGGGGAGTTTAGTCGGGCGAAACCGCCCAGCGCCGCCAACTCGAAGTAGGGGGTGGAGGAGGAAACTTCCTTGGATGAAAAGGACCGCAGCGGGTCACCCAGGGGGTTGTGGATATTCAGGTCTCCCACCACCAAAAGTGGGAGGCCTGGGTCAGGGAAGAGAGATTCTGGGGGGACGGAGTGGACCCTTCGGTCCGCCGAGTTGAATGAGTAGGCGTTGACCAGCCTAAAGGAGTGGAAACGGGAGCCAAACACAGGTTTCTGGCAAGAGATGTCGGTTCTCTCTTAGTGTTTTTTTTCTCTTTTTTTCTTTGTTTTTGTAATCATGTGTTCATTCTTTTAGGTACGAAAAGCCTCATGCAGCGCAAGCTATGGAGAGAACAAAACCTCTAAATCCAAACAAAATAACAAAGGAAGGTCACGGCACCGGTAAATATCCACACTCACCGGGGGTTCTCCTCCGCAGGGGCTAAGGCCGCTCTAACAGTAAGGAAAGAAACGTTATACAACTTCTGTGAAAGGAAAGCCTACATAAGCTACAGGAAAGAAAGCCTCAACTCGCTACACTCTTATAAAGCCTCGGCCAAGGAAAACACTCAGAACACTGGGGGCAGCGGGTTGGCTGGAGAGAGGGGAACGGGCGGGGAGGAGGGGGGCGTCGTGGGCGGGAACATTTTTGGAGGGAAACATGTGGAGGTGATGCTGATGTAGGTAGCGAGCCTTTTTAGTAGAGGGAGAGTGGACCAGAGGGGGGCCTCGTGACGGAGATCGGTGACCCCGTGGAGGAGACGTGCGCAGGCACCCTCATCAGCAAAAATAATACCTTGGGTTCTGTCCGTTCTGTGCGTCTGACGCACCTGACGCTGGAACGCAAATCGCGAACCAGGACGCAACTACCCTATCACACAACGAGCCTGACGCAACCTGATGCAGCACCTAATCCTCAGGATGCACCAGACTCAGCACCTAATCCTCAGAGGGCACCAGACGCAGCACCTAATCTTCAAGATGCCCCCCGACGTTGGACCTCCTCTTCCGGATACAGTCCATTTAGTACTCATCTTCCTGAAATAAGCGAACTTGAAGGGTACCCCCTTTACTTTTCCTGACCAGGGTCACAATAGATTTCATGCTCTCAGTGTATTAAATATACTACTACTCGTGTTCTATTGTTCTAATATACAGGACAGATCATGATACTCATATGCAACTCCTCAGGCTGCCCTACCTGGGACTCGACCGTTACCCGGTACTCAACACCTATCCGGGACACTGTAACTTCATGAATAAAGGTTGCGGGGGAGAAGATCTTACATCATTTTCAAGCCGGCTTCGAGGCCAACAACCTCCCGCAATCAGATGGAGGATCGGAGCCGTGGTTGTGGAGGAATCTGACATCGAGTTCTGGGATCGCCACGACTCCATTCAGCCCTGTAACTTCATGAATAAAGATTGCGGAGGGATGGACCTTACACCATTAGGAAGCTGGCGTCGAGCCCAACAATCTCCCGCAATCAGATCGAGAATCGGAGCAGTGGTTGTGGAGGAATCTGTCATCGAGGTCTGGGATCGCCAGGGGACCTCTAATGACAACCCCCACCATAATGGTCAGCGATTTCATGGGTTCTGATGCGAAAGAGACGTCCTTTATACCGCTGCGTAGCCGGCGTCGAGCCCAACAATCTCCCGCAATCAGACCCAGGATCGGAGAAGTGGTTGTGGAGGAATCAGCCCTCGAGTTCTGGGATCGCTAGGACTCATTCAGCCCTGTAACTTCAGTTAGCGATTTCCTGAGTTCTGATGCGACAGAGACGTCCTTTATACCGCTGCGTAGCTGGCCTCGAGCCCAACAATCTCCCGCAATCAGATCCAGGATCGGAGCACTGGTCGTGGAGGAATCAGCTATCGAGTTCTGGCATCGCCAGAGCACCTATAAAGACAACCCCCACAAGAGTCAGTGATTTCCTGAGTTGCGATGCGACAGAGACGTACCTTATACGGCCACATAGCTGGCGTCGAGTCCAACAACCTCCCGCAATGAACAGCAAAATCCGTCCACCGGTTGTGGAGTAATCTGCCATCGAGTAAAATATCGCCAGGGCTCCTATAAAGATCCTCTCTACAGAAGACAGCGATTTCCTGGATCCTGATGCGACAGAGACGTACCTTATACGGCCGCATAGCTGGCGTCGAGTCCAACAACCTCCCGCAATGAACAGCAAAATCCGTCCACCGGTTGTGGAGTAATCTGCCATTGAGTAAAATATCGCCAGGGCTCCTATAAAGATCCTCTCTACAGAAGACAGCGATTTCCTGGATCCTGATGTGACAGAGACGTACCTTATACCGTTGGAAAGCTGGCGTCAAGCCCAATAACCTCCCGCAAACAGAATCCCAACCCGTCCCACGGTTGTGGAGATATCTGCCATCGAGTAAAATATCGCGAGCTTGATACCTGATACACCCTGCACAGAAGACAGCGATTTCATGAGTCTTGATGTGACAGGGACGTACCTTATACCATTGTGTAGCTGGCATCCAGCCCAACAACCTCCCGCAATCAGATTCAGGATCAGAGGGGTGGTTGTGGAGGGATCTGCCATCGAGTTCCGAGATCGCCAGGGTATCTATAAAGACAACTCTCACAAGGGTCAGCGATTTCCTGAGTTCTGATGCGACAGAGACGTCCTTTATACCGCTGCGTAGCTGGTGTCGAGCCCAACAATCCTCCGCAATCAGGTCCCGGATCGGAGCAGTGGTTGTGGAGGAATCTGCCATCGAGCTCTGAGATCGCCAACACCCCACCCCATTCAGCCCTCTAACTTGATGAATAATATCCCTCTGGGGATGAATCTTATACCGCTGGATAGCTGGTATCGAGCCCGGGAACCTCCCGGTGTCAGATTCAGGATTGATTGTCTGGCTGTGGTGGAGTGTTGCAGCTGTTGCCTGGGAGTGTGGATGTTGAGTGTTGTGATGAAAAGAGTGTCGCGTCGCGTCCAGTTTGAGGCTAAGTGCCGAGAAACCACCAGGCACTATGCTAGACTTGCGAGCATTATGGCTATCACTCGCTTTCAGGCTGCAGTGAGCTGGTATTTTCGCTCATTCAAAGATGATGTTCTGAAAATAGAACTCTGAGTGCCAGTGTGACTCTGGCTTGAAGTCTTTAGCGTAAATTTAAGATTAAGGGTATGATGACTTTCTCACCAGGCGCCAGCACTAACTATATTTTCTTTGCCAAAAAAGTACTCCTTGTTCACATTCGGGCTAGTAGAAGACAAAGAAGGCTGAAAAGAGAATCAGGGGTAGTGGTGAATTCTGATGTACGATGGTGTTGAGGTTTAAGTCAGAATGTATGGGAGGCAGGGTTGCTAGGTTGGATGTGTCCGGACGGAACCCAGTGTAGGCAAGAGTCTCAGGACGCACCTGACGCAACAAGATGTGGTGTATGGGTACAGGACGCACAGGACGCACAGGACGCAGGGTCCAGGCAGGGAGTGTCAGGACGCAACACTACTGTATCTGACGCAGGCCACCTTTTTGCTGATGCTGTCTGGAGACGCATGTGAGGATAGCGTCTTCGAAAGACTCTGGTTCCAAACCGCAGCGTGGGCAGGAGGTATCGGCCTCTGGGAAGGTTATCCCTTAGTTCTTCTTTCTTCTTTTTTGCTTTTTTCTCTTTTTTTTTTGTAATCCTGTGTTCATTGTTTTAAGGTACAAAAAGCCTCAGGCAGCGCTAGTTATGGAAGGAACAAAACCTATAAAGCAAAAAACATAAACAAAAGCAAGTCACGGCACCAAAAATATCCACTATTGCAAAGGTTTCTCCTCTGCCGGGCCGGTGGCCACATGGGAAGAAAAGTACAAGCTAGCTACCAACTGTCTAACGAGGAAAGCACGCATTAATGCCAAGGGGAAGAAAATCTACCAGGCCTAAACCTCAGGCAACAAAAAATACGAAACACTGAGGGGGGCACTGTGAGGGGCGAAAGGGGGAGTGGGGGGGAAGAGGGGGGAGTGTCTGGCGGAAACATAGTTGGGGGGAATCCGGTGGAGGTTACGCCGATGAAGGTGGCGAGCCTTTTAAGAAGTGGGAGGGAGGACCATAGGGGAGCGTCCTGACCGACACTGGTGACGCCATGGAGGAGGCGTGAGCGAGCACCCTGTCTGGAGGGGCAAGCAAGGATGGCGTGTTCGAACGACTTGGGCACAAGACCACAGCGGGGGCAGGAGGTGTCGGCATCGGGGGACCTCCAGGTGGGATGGGCGGCCAGGTAACCTTTCCCGGCTCTCATCTGATGAATCCGTCCGGCCATGAACTTGCGTAATCAACATGAAGCGGCGCGCGCTCATGGTCGGGCGGTGGTGGTAGTAACCTGGTGTCGGGAAGAGGCGGGCCAACTCCTCGAGGAGGGCCTCTCGCACCCTTTTCTTCAGGGCGGAGTAAGTGTTGTTCATTAAGGACTGAGGAGGAACAGCTAGGGCCGGGGAAATGAGGTAGGAATTAATCATGGGCATATTAGACAGCCCGTGGGTGAAGGGTGTGGTTTTATGGGCCACCCCGTCTATCGGGAGGTGGTTTCTCATGGGGGGGACTGGCCGTGGGGTTCTCCAGTGGAGGGGAAGGTACACAGACGTGAGGCCTCTTGTGAGAGCTCTTGAGGAGTTGTGTACCCGGTGGTTTGAGAGGGAAGGGAATGAGGGGTGAAGGCGTGCCGTTGCTGGGTTTACCTCTGGTGGGGAACATATAACCCTGAGCGCCGCTATCCTCTGTTATCCCTTAGTCCTTTTTTCTTTTTTTTCTTTTTTTTTTGTAATCATACGTTATTTGTTTCTAGGTACAAAAAGCCTTATGCAGCGCTAGCTATCAAGAGAAAAAAACCTATAAATGCAAACCCACTGCCCGCATCACCTCTTCATGGGAAAAATCAAACACCCCGAGTCCATAGGAAAAGTCCCCCCCTCCTAGCACCTAAGATAAAATACTTCAGACACATAAGGAAACAATACATAGAAACATACAGGTAGAAAGACCCAAACCCTTCCGCAGGCTCCCCAAAACAAAAGAAACCGCCTGTTCGAAGAGCCGAAACTCAGGCCTGAAGGGGGTGGACAGATGATCGTCAACAGGAGAAAACATGCAAACCGTGGGCCCACTATAACCACTCGGGCGGTCTCGCAGGTTATTACATCAATCCAAGGCATTGGACAATAGCCACGGAGGCAGTGCTATACCACGACTAGGCATAACCGAGGAAAGGTCAAAAGATCGGAGGATGAGCAGTAGGGTGCTAGCCGGTAAGTAGCTGTAGGGTGCTAGCAGGTGAATAGCAGTAGGGTGCTAGCCAGAGGGGGGGAGCAGTTGGGTGCCAGCCGAGGGGGGAGGTACAGTAGTAAGGTGCCAGCTAAAGGGGCAGTACGGGGCCAGCGGACGGAACCGGGAGGGGGGGGGAGGAAGGATCGCGAACAGCCTAGCGATAGCCAACAAACGGGCCATAGCAAGGGCTGTTGGAACGCCGATGAGACCAGGATGAGACCAGAACGAGACCGTGATGTTACTAACCGAGGCTTGCCCCACCAGAGGTACAAGCCCAGCAAGCCGAGGCCTACTTCGACCGAGAGTCCGACACCGTAACGCCGACCGTAAATGAAGTGAGAAGCTTTCCGGCTGTGCAAAATGCTAAGCAAGGTGCAAAGCACGTGCGGGGTAAGGGGGAGAACAGAACATCATGAGCGTGTCAACGACGAACGGGAACAAGAACGCCAAGGAGGGCAGGCCAGAGGGCCCCAGGAGAGGAGGGAAGATGGCTTCACATCAACTCCTAGGCAGTAGCCATCTTAGGAGAAGAGAGGTGGGTGGGGGAAAGTGACTATGATTTCCGGTGGTGTTGAGATTTCAATTGCCGGATGTGGAGGAGAGATGGTTCGTGGTTATCCCTTAGTCCTTTTTTTTTCTTTTTTCTTTTTATTTCGTAATCCTGCGTTCATTGTTTCTAAGGTACGAAAAGCCTCATGCAGCACTCGCTATGGAGAAAACAAAACGTATAAATCAAAACAAATAACAAAAGAAAGTCACGGCACCAGTTAAATATCCACTATCGCGAAGGTTTTTCCTCCGCCGGGCCTCTGGCTACGTAAAAAGAAAAGATACAAACTAACTAGGAGTCGTTTTGAATAAGGAAAGCTTACATTATATCACAGGGAAGAAATTCCAACAGGCCTACACCTCAGCTAATGAAAAAACACGAAACGCCGGAGGGGTACTGCTAGGGGTGAGAGGGGTAGTGGGGGGGAGGAGGGGGGAGTATTTGGTGGAAAGATCGTGGAGGGGGATCCATTAGAGGTGACGCCGATGAAGGTAGCGAGCCTTTTGAGCAGCGGAAGGGAGGAGCCGATAGGAGCGTCCTGACCAACGCTTGAGACACCGTGGAGTAGGTGTGAGCGAGCGGCTTGTCTGGAGGGGTATGTAAGGATAGCGTCTTCGAAAGACTCTTGTTCCAGACCGCAGCGGGGGCAACAGGTATCGGCAGCGGGGGACCTCCAGGTTGGGTGCATCAGCAAAAATTAATCCTGCGTCTGAGGCGCGGGCTCCGCGTCTGGACGCATCTGAAGTCGTTTTTCCGTCCTCTGCATCCCCAGCGTCCGGACGCCATTCCCAACACCGATTGCGTCCTGGCGTGACGTCAGACCTTACCCACATCCCGCCGCCACCCCACATCGCCTGCTCTTCTCCTGCCCCTTATCTCATGTCCTGACGTCTCTTTTCCTGTCTGGCATCTCTGCAGCATCCGGAGACCTCCCCAAGGTACCCCCTTTTCCTTCTGCTTCCGGGCTTGCTCATAACAACTTGCCACCGATATCCCCCTAGTGATTCCTGCCGGTGTGCCTCCTACTACTACTATCGTGCATAATATGTTTGTTTCTAGATGTTTCTATTTCTCTATGTCTATATCTCTACTATATACTTGTCTATTATACACGTTTATCGTCTAGTCGTGATCGTGACGCTACATCTCCGTCGGGGAGGCATGTAGCCCACATCTAGGCTACGTCGCTCCCCCCAGTTTATTTTATTATACAAGGCCCCTCTGTGATCCTAGTAGATCGCGTTAAAGGTGCGTAAATCGATCCGACTGTTGACAAGCCAGCGCCGGTCTGTCTCCGGTATCAGATGCGCCAGGCCTAAGATCCTCCCGATATCCACCATTGTGAGGTCTCGGGTAATGTCTCTGAGTTGAACGGTTACCAGACCGTGTACGTCCGACGGTCGGCTGGAGTCTACCAGGCTCAAGAATTGAACCCCGGCGAGGCGATAGACCGTATCCTGCTGCATATAGCGCGACCGGATTTTGAACAGTGCTATGAGCCTTGCCGGGAGACGACCCCTGAGCGCACAATACATATTCTCCCCACCAGCCTGTATCCAAACGCAATCGTTCCGACTAGTCAGGTTACGGAAGAGTCGAGGACCCCTGCATCGGGCCCTGTCTATGTCGTAAACACCTGACTCCTAGAACGCAAGAACCGGGATCTCCAGTTGTGTCAGTAGTTCCACCAGCAAAGCTTGAAGGAGCGCCGGATTTTCCCGCAGTCGGCGCTCGGGAGGCATGCTCAGTTGGCTATATCGTATCAATTCCCGACAAATGGTCTCCGGGGATATATTGAGTGCTGTTGCCAAAATCAACGACGTCGTGGATATTATCACGACGTCCCTTCAGAATCCTACGATGGGCTGGTGGAGTTGGCGCGGGCCTGGTCTTCTCTAAATGTTCTACTACCTCAGTTGGTAAATCAGCTCTTGCACGTTGAAGAAATTCTATGTTCAAAAGTCTCATGCGGATCGCATGTTGTCGACCGTAGCTGCTTAGTATCTGTCGTGCTGCGTCGATTTTATTTGAGCGTCGCCATCCATCCTTGATTTGCTCCTTATGTGCGAGCTCTCCATACTTGGTAGAATACATGGGAATATTGCTGAACATGTAGATGTGATCGCGAAAGTGAATTATTAGATGCATCCTAACAAAGTTGAAATTAGATTCAGAATGTATCAATTCCATACGTTGGTGGTTCTCTTCTTCACCATCGTCGTCACGGATCTGGCGCCGTTGGGAAGGGGGCACTGGCTCCCTCATCTGGGCTCTCTGATGACGCAGCCCCTTGCGCAACTCATCAGCCTTCTCTTGCGTCCGTTGGGATATGCGAAACTCCAATAAGATGTCGTTCGTCTGGTGGAACTGCGTCGCATATTCTTCCATATAAGATATAGTCTCGGGTGTGTGACTTCGGTATTGAGCCATCATGGTGAAGTCAAGCAGTGACCTGACACAGGTGAGCGCACGTCTGAAGGGTTGCACCTGCCTACAGTCAGGCTGTCTCAATGCGACAGCCAGAACTCCCAACAAACAACGCCCGAGATTCCTTATCTCTTTTCTTTGCCATTGCTTAACCTCCCTGTAGGTCTTTTTCGGGACAAAGAATCCCGGGCAAGGGGGCAAAGCTTTCCAGGAGTCTTTGAAGGCCTCCTCTGGCGCCTGTTTTTGGAGAAATCCCTGAATCCAGTCCATCATATGCTTGAAGACTCCTAGATATATTGTATGGAGCATATCTGGCTTGTGCAGATCACGCGTCGAAACTCTCACGAGTCCTTGAAAAACGTTTTTCGCCCTCTTGAAACCTTGAGTTTCATTCGTGTAGCGAGCGTGAGCAGCGTCGTGGGTCACGGAATCTAAGGACGGGTTTTCGCGTTCGTAGCATTCGTATCTTGCGTAATCTCTAGCACGATGGTGCCCCACTTGGCTTCCTAATTCTTCTGGAGGCACCTCACATTTAGGCCAGGTGGTGGATTTGATCCTGTGTAGGGTAACGTTTTCCATATGGTCCGCAATCCACCCTGACATTATCGGGAAGCATCTCCGGATCTTGCCGTCAGCACAATCAATAGGGGCACCCTCCCGCGCCGCACCGTTCACTGGCACAAAAATGAGTTCGAATACGCCACGGAGTGTGTCGGCATTTATCAGTCTCTGGAGTTTGTCGGCCCTAGAGGACTTTGCGACCTTGGGCGGAATGGGCAATACCACAAGAAGCAGAATCGCCATTGATCCAGGTCTGTTACATATTGTCGACGGAAGATTTCCGATCGTCATATAAACCAGCCATGCTTTCTTGTCTCCGGAGAAGTTGTTGAGATTCGTCCGATCTGACATCCCAATGATTGGAACCACAGTCGCCCCTTCCGGGAGTGTTTGCTGTGATCTATTAGTATGCTTTCAAATAAAAGAGGCTACGCGGCAGTACCTGGACGTCCCACCACCAGTCAGCTGTATCCATTTCTGCATAAATTCTCTGTCCGCTCTGGTCGTATTCACGGCGTGGCGCATAGACCAACTCATCACGATAGGCTATCTGGCGAAGAAGATATCTCACGCAGTCTAGGACGTTCCGATAGCAGAATGGTAATCTTCTCTGACCGTCCTTCACATGTCCCTCCAACCAGTGCAGATACGGGCTATACGGATCCAAGTGTCGGAGAAGATTCTCCAACGTATGCATAGAGCTAGAGCAGACGGATCTCGAGTTTCCGATACCATTCGAAAAGTAATCGTTAATCCCCGTCTTTGAGACTTTGCTCTCAATGAACCAAGATGCAAGTTTGAAACCTGGTGCAGAACCAAACGGAGTCCATGGGTTCTCCCACAAATCCCTGCATTCTTCCTTATACTCTTTAACCTCTCCAATGGCTTCCCCGGCGCCCGGATAATCCTCCAGTTCCGCAGTGACTGGGTACTTGTTGTCCTCAAGTACCTCTGTTTCGCGTTCCCGGCTAAGTGTATCATAAGGTACGTCGCCCTCACTACCTGCTGTATCTCCGGCAGAATCTGATTTGTATTTAGAATCGGAGTGTTCGATCGGTTACTTGGCGTCAGATAGGTCCGTCCCCCGGTCGGTAAGGACGTCCGCACTTGGATTCCGTATGGTGGATGCGAGTATGATATCGCGATTTGCATGAGCTCTTCGCAAGTGGGTCTTGCATGCGCCTGCACGCTCGTATCTTTTGCGACAAAATGAACATTTGACGGGCATAATGGAATTCGGCGCCGCCGATTTCGTGAGTCCAGTGTGGGTGATAGTTGTGTGATGTTGTGCTTGTCTCGATGTTAACGCGTGCAGATGACTGGAGATGCTGGGCCTAGCGCTGTGCACACTGATAGATCACGAGGCGTCGAACAGGTTTAGCGTTGTGTGTCGCGACGTCACATGGTATCCGCTGGTTATCATCTTGCGTTCACAGGAAACACCTGAAACCCTAATGGATGCCCGAGGTGTCAGTTCATGATGCATCTTAATTCTTGAAAACAATTCAAACAATTCATGATTCTTTCAAACCATCTTGAATGTCTGAGAGTTGTATATATAATGTGGGTTGATCACGATAACAGCATGTTCATACCAAGGATAATCCAACATCCACAACATCCACAACATCCACAATATGCTCTATATTCACAAGACTAGAATCTCCAAATCAACTATCAATATAAACAAACCCTCAATGGACATGGCGCAAAATATCAACAGGCAGTACGTATTCATGCAAAATGCCGGAGTCCTTGCGTCGGGACACAGAGATCAACTCCCGCCTAGTTCGCTTCAAGGGGCAATCAGCATGCATCGCACCAACCCAGGCGGTAGAGCGAATAGTGATCATAAGCTATGGATGGGCTTCACACAAGTCCCGGCTCAAAAGAAAATGGACACAGAGTGGCGGAACTGTGGGAAGGATCAGATGATAGCAAGGAGCTTTGCGCCAGCAGGGCGAACGGCTAAAGATTTCCCTGACGCCGACTTCCTGCCAATATGCACAGGCATGAGGACCTTGTGTCCTGCCTGCGATCTCATCGTCTCCCCAGTAGCAGCCAATGATATGCATGATCTAGAGGAGATCGAGGAGGCAGTTGTGGAACTGGTTAAGGACAGTTGCCGCAAGTTGAAGGACACAAATAACAAAGGCAAAATGGGAGTGGCAAATCCCGCAATCCCCCCTGGGCAGGTCGTCGTGCACGCATCGTTACTACCGCCAGGGGCCCCAAATCAGTGGGGGGCTGCAACGACTATAGGGAACCCAGGTCAACTTCCTCCAAATCGTCCCCCAGCCCACATCCCTGCAGGTGGACAACTCGGACAGGCTCCTCCGGGTGCAGCTGGTGCAAAAGTTCAGGCTGCACAGGTGAACGTCACTGCTGCCGGACAACTCGGACAGGCTCCTCCGGGTGCGGCTGGTCCAAACGTACTGGCTGCACAAGTCAATGTCCCTGCTGCCGGACAGCTCAGACAGGCTCCCGCGGGTGATGTTCCTGCGGCGGGTCCGGATGTCCCTGTTCAACCTGGTAATGATCCTGCGCACCCACAAATGGTATGTGATTCAAGTTCAGTGGATAATGACCCTGCGCCGGCGCAAATGTTACCTGACCCTCCGGATAATGGCCCCGCGGCAGTTCAAAACCAACCTCTTGCCTGGGGCTTTCGCCCAGCACCGAACCGTAGTCCCACAGGTTAGTCACTTCCTAAATCATCAGCCTGTTTCAGGTTTTTCCTTACTGACTTATGAGATACAGATTGGAGCACTCTACTTGGGCGTCCACGCGCCGTGCGTATCATTTAGGTCTTGCCGTCGCGACGTGGTCTGGCACTATCCCAGTCTGAAAGGAAAATGGTAAACGTCCCCCACAACTATAACTTACTCCATTGGCGTCCCCCTCATGTCAATGGGGTAGTGTTCGCCGAGTTTGATTCCTATGACATCCGTGGAATGTCAGCTATGATTTACAGATCCGTACCTCACCACCGAATCGGCTACATACTTGGCGCTACAGGCCAAGGGCGTAGAAGGTTACGTAGATCTCCTATCCAAGAGTTGGATAGCATGGATTATGTCTTTATCGACAGCGATGAAACCGTAAGAGCTTGACTCCTTTCAAATCCTGTGCTTGACGACCAGCTCGATCTCATGGTGTACTGTTACCATGATCAGGGTTCAGAGCGGCAAGACACCCCGGCGCTGAGGAGAGTCGACTATCTCAATCAAAATGATGTCCGAAACTGGGCCCATGATCGGGCACACGGTATAGGCGAGATGCATTCCCGAGAATTATTCGATGACAGACCTGCTGATCCGGAGTGTAGTGCTACCGACAACGTTCGTGAGGATTATACCTCTCATTTATCCGAGTCGTCCTCGGGCCTCTCAGACTCTGTGAATGGAAGTGACATCCTCTTTACAATATTGCCATGTCCGCCTGTAGGACACACTAAATCGCCGGCGAATCATATCCCCCTTCTTGCCAAATCGTTGAGCGAGCAGAATCGACAGCTACCATTAAACGTCCTCCATCATCCAGCTCAAGGCGAAGATGACCCCATGCACGGCATACAGTTCGATGAAGATTATCGGATGGAGGATACGCCCGAAAAATGCCGTTTGAATTACCTTATCAAGGAGTATAGGAGATCCAAAGAGACGCGGAAACGTCGCGCTGGTTTCGACGCCGAGAGCACAGAGGACCCTAAGTCTATGACAGTGTGTACGGGTGCTGGTCGGCAGAACTTGACTGCCGAACTGATGGAGTGGATGGCGCACCGACTATCGCCAATGTCTACCTAGATGAGCCGTGAATTAGTTTTCGGGACTGTCATTTCAAAGGGACATTGATTGTTTCCTTTCCTTTTTTCGTTTGATCATTGTGTGTGTAGCTCAAAGCGATGATTAGTCTCGTTCGTTCTACATCGTGTTCCCGTCCCGTATACGCGCAGAATATGATGTTCCGGTAAACAGTTGACTTTTGTGCGCCAAGACTTCTGCCATTGACGATGCGGCTCTAATCGCGGCTCAAACCCTTGTGTGATCGTCAGGGGGGGGGATCATGCCGATTGACAACACAGCATATCGTACCCCATAGGGCTATCATGGTACGAACCTCACACACACAAACGCCTGGCGAAATTCCCCCAGTCTGACACGCCCACAGCACCCCACATGTTGTTGTCTACGCGCAGTATAACAAGGCCACCTACCGCCGATCCTTCCCCTCTATACCATCCGTCAAGCGTTCACTTCCACACATCTTCTCCCCTCGTCCGTATATCAAATGGCTCCATTGAGAAAAACGCATCCCTCGGGGGAAATGTCAAAGTAAGGACTATCTCTTCATCAATTTAGGAGCGCATTACCTTAACGTTTCTGTTATTGCCAGACGCCAAACAATCCACCACAGGGGGTTGACGCCACCAGCACAAAACGCCGAAAAAGCCATCCTCATCCAGCTGCCATTGCCGGTGAGGCGTCAAGGACATAACAAATCTTCTCTGTTTAGCATGATCACACATTCCAGAATGTCCAGATATGATCTAACTTTTTAACTTCAACAGTCGTTCATTGACGTCCGGTGCAAGACCACCCTTTGAGCCAGCCGTGGAGGATTCGAGGTGAGGGTCAAACATATTACGCATATGTCAGAAATTTGCGACCTAACCACAGCTGGAATCAGGGGGCGCTATGTGGAGATATCCTGCGGTAAAAGCTGGTGTGGGTTCTTGAATGCTCGCGTGCCTACTGCTGCGTACATGGGATGGCGCGAACAAGTCAAAGCATACATCACGGTGCTCAGGCGGAACCCTATGAGTCTGACTGGCACCCAAATGGACTCGGTACTCAGTTTCGCACGCTCCCTCACGCCTGTCAAAGGCCGAATTAAATTAATCAAAACAAACCACCGCCCCCAAGACGTAGATGAAGCCGAACGTCAAATAAGAGTATTAGTTAGGGACACAGCCCAGAGGTTTCAGGCGACGAACGATCGTCTCCATGCACAACGGGCAGAGGATCCAATAGATGCAGAAGTCTGTGATGTTCAGAGTAAGTGTTCGCCCCTATTGACATCATGCGATTCTACGACTAGTACTGAGAGTTTTTCCAGTGGCCCAATACGATTGGGCCTCTCGGTACTGCCAAAGGCCGATCAGGATCCACATTATTCGATGAACAGGCGCAACGAAACCCAGGCAACCCTTCTTGCACTACCCCTGGTATGAAGAAGACTCGGGCGGAGGGATTGCGTGGGGAGTCTTAGCATCGCCGAACTTGCAATCCCTACTCAGCGTGCTCAAGCGACAACATGTGGAGGACCCCATCCCATATCCCCAATATCTCATCGGGGCAACTGGGCAAGGAGCCAGCGCGTTATGCCGGCGACCGTCGGACCGCCGCCCGCTCCCGGAGCTCATACTTTTATATACAGATGATGACATCCAGGTGTGGCTGCTCGCTAACCCTGGCAAAGATCCTCTTGATCTCACGGTGCTGGAGTCACACCAGGATCAGGGAGAGGGCCGAGATGAAAGCCCGGCGCCAGCCTCCGGTGGACATCCATTTTTCGATCGTAAGGCCTGGGACCGGTGGGGGCAGTGGGATGACATCGGAGCCGGGGACGACGACGACCACGACGAGAGTCTCAACGATGGCAGCAGCAGCCAAGACGAAGACAATGTCGATCACAGTCACCACGACGATGATCGCCTGCCGCCGGGACAGGTTCAGACTCCTGATCGCCGAGGTAGAGACATTATTCAATGTGACGAAGTAAGTTTTCTTTTATTTTCATTCAACATCTTATCTAATCATATATCTAGGACGACGACGGGGACAGCGGTGAATCGGAGCGTGGGAACACTTCAGGGAGCGATTATTCTCCCGTCGGAGATCCACCACGCAGACGTACCCAGGATTCACGACACCGGGATTCAGACACTGGGCCATCTGAGAAGGAGCGGGCTAGAGTCCTGAGGGCTATTGTTCAATAGGATCCCTGGCTTGCAAAACTCGTGAAGACTCTCGAACAAGAGGCTGTGGCGCCGCAACCTGGATCGGGAGCTCTGGCGAGCAGGACTACAGAGCATGGTGGCCCCGGGCGTGGGCACGACGGCACTGTAGACACACCTGCTGCCGAATCAGAACCACCAGAAGATCGTGATATTCAACGGACCAAGTCCCCCACCCCTGCGTCTGAGACGTTTACTCGAGCAGAGTCTACCCCCCCTCCTCCGACCCCTTCTCACACAGCCACCACTTCTCCTGCGCCTTTGCCAAGCGTTCCTCATGATACCACAAACCCCCACCCACCGCAGCAAATTGCAGTAAGGGGATCTCGGGATACCCGGCCCCCAAATGCGAGGAATAAGCCCAGCCGCCCAGCCCCGAACCACACAACAAACCTGAACCCCCGATGCACAATGCCCCCCAACGTGGGAGAGGCTGTCGAGGGCGTCACAGAACATGAACTTGAACGTTCTCGCCACTTCCCGATTATTTTTTTCAGGCCACCCCAAAATGTCCAGTTTACATCTACACGCTTCCAAGACGTCCCGTATTTTCTTACCTTTTTGTGTCAGCTACACACTTCTCAGACGTCTCATATTCTTTACATTTTTGAGTTCCTATCCCCTGTATAATAGTCATCAATACCTTGTACCCCCTTACTTTGGCGTCTGGTATTCGCTACTTTTAGAATCTCGTTTCCAGTTACGGTATTTGTGCACATCGCGTTTGTAGAGATGATCTGCCTGCGTCAGATTATTCACAAGGTTGTATTCCTTGAATACAGATTTCCGGGTGCTGAGTCGTGCTCATTCGCTGTTCGGAGATCAGAGTAGATACTCCTAAACCTCTTTGGGGGTGGTGCGTGTTTTCCGTGCAACCCGGTCGTCATTCAATGCTGATTGCAGCTACCGTTCGCCCAGCCGGCGACATTTGCGCCACGATCATGTCGCTTCTTTTTTCCGACGCCTAACACCTGCGTGTGGGGTCCTATGGATTTCAGCTCCAAAGCCCAACTTGAACCTTCACAATCCCAAAACCCCATTTCGTAGGGAAAATCTCGACCTTCGGACGCTGCGTTCCTTGTAGTTCTCCCAACGACTGTATGATGTGTCCTATGAATGTTACAATTGTCCGTGTACTGGGCGCCGCCACGATGGCAATCATTCCAATACAGATCGTAGGCAATTCTTTCACTCTCATACCGAGTGATACTCTCTGCATAGTTATGTCCGGTCCGGCTTGTACGACAAGGTTGTATTCCTCTGAATAAGTTTTCAAGGAGCTAAGTGAAGCAGATTCGCCATTCGGAGATGTGAGTAGATACTCCTGATCATCCTCTTTTAGAGTAGTGTGTTTCCCGGGCAACCTCGTCGTCAGCCCATGCTGCTTGTAGCTAGCTTTCGCCCAGCGACATTGACGCCACCGTGGTGTCGCCTTTTTTTCTGACGCCCGACCCCCGTGTGTGGGGTCCTATGGAGGTCTTGAATTTCAGCTCCAAAGCCCAACTTGAGGCTTCACGATCTCAAACCACTATTTTGTAGGGAAATCTCCTGCATCGGACATCCCGTCTAACTCTCCTGACGACAGTATGATGTGCCCTACCAATATTGCGATTGTCTGCGTCACTGGCGCGGCCATGATGGCAATAATTCCAATACCGATCGTGGGCAATTCTTTCCCTGTCATACCGAGTGATAGTCTGTGCATAGTTATATCCGGTCTGGTGTCAACCGCCTGCGTCAGATTATTCACAAGGCAGTACTGTATTCCTTGAATACAGTTTCAGTTGGTGGTGATGATTCGACGCTGGGAGATGAGAGTAGATCCTAATCCTCTTTTGGCGCGGTGAGTGTCTCGCGAACAGCCCTCATCGCTAACCGATACTGCTTGCAGCTAGATTTTGCATGTCCGGCGAGGTTAGCGACACCTTCATTTGGTCCATTATTTCTCACGATAGACCTGTGAGTCCTAATTCCTAAACCGCGGATATGGTATTGAAAGTTTAAACCCCATTGTTTAGGCACATCTCTCCCGTGCATACTGAGTGATAGTAAGTGAGCCTACCATACCCCTAAATCCTAGCGTAGAGGTATAAGACCTAACACGTCCTCTTCGACCAAAGGAAAATACTCACTCCTCGCTTCCACCAAACTCGACACATAGAATTATCCGATTGACTCCAATCTTTACCAACTTTCACTACTTATCCTATATCCCACATGGATCCGAATTCCAGCACTCAGCCAGCACCCCGGGTAGGCAATCTTAACGGGTGCAGCCACGACAGGATACCCGACTCCATGGGGTCGAGTCAGCCAACTCCACGAGTGGGGAACCTGTGCCGGCGAAGGCGCGAGGTCATACCCGACTCCATGGGATCGAATCAGCCAACTTCACGAGGGGACAATATGAACGGGCGTAGACGCGATGTGGTACCAGCGGATAGGCTGTTCATATCGGTAACACAACAGACCCAATCCGGCAGGTCCAATTGTGCTAAATCGTCAGGTCATACTTCTTCCCCATGACCAATCGCGAGACGGCTTCTAGCACGACCGGCCAAGCGCCTCCGGAGTAGTACAATTCAGACCACAGCATATACTGAACCTGAGATGGAGGCTGACGAACAAGGGCATATGGAACCCGTCCGCATCAGCGACGATAGCAGCGATGAGTATCAGATGTCACATCCGTGCGACAAGGCTGAACCGGACACCGAACCTGAAGGAGCGAACCTCAGTGGTGCGGATGAGACAACACCTAGACGTCGTCGTGGGCCACGATTTGTGGAGACACACGGAAACAATCGCCCAATGAGTGTGCCAATTTCGACCAACTCTGGTTCACAGGAGGCAGCAATTGTCCCACGGACGCCCGCAGCCCGTGTGACCATAACTCCCGGTAGGCCCTTGTCCCCGGCGACATTCCCATCATCAAGCATAGCAAGACATCCGCATCAGCAAAAAAAGCGGTTGCTCCAGATGGATAGGCATTGCGTCCGGACGCAGGAAATTCGTCTGTAGCATCCTGTCCTCCGAGTCCTCCCTCAGATAGCCCCAGCAAAATGGGTTCATCCTAGTCCGTTGGGTGCAATACAACCCATATCCTGTCCGCCCAGTGCACCTGGATGGTCCATTTCACACCCTAATCTCCCGACGAAACCCAAGGTAAGTGACCCATAGGCCTCAGCATTGGGGAACTCTCCGTGCCCCTAATGGCCTCTACTTACAACGGACTACTTTATCACTAGGTAAAAGCTGTTCAGACGAAAGAGGATCTAAACATAGGATGACTAACCATCTATTGTCCCAGTAACGACCAAAAACATACCCATTATTTGATCACTGCTAACAACTCTCGCAAAAGGTTTCTAAGTTCTTTCCACCTCGTATCAGGCTTCGTGAGCGAATCAGTTGAACTATTGAATATTATCAACCTTCAGAGAGGGGCATGCTCTTCCATCCAGGTTGACACTATTCATGACTCCTAAGCCAGCGGATTCCATTCATGCTCTTCCTGACTCTGGCAGATTGAAATGAGGCCCTGCCAGACTCTAGCGGATTGCCTTCAGGTCCTGCCAGACTCTGGCGGACATCGGCCAGTACAGGTGAGGTATCTGGGTTTATCTTCCTGCTGACCTCTATAGCCTTGTGGACGCTTCGAGGCCTCTACGATTCGATTGCCCTCGGCGAGCGGACTCCAATGAGGCCCTTCCCGACTCTGGCGGACATCTGCCCGGTGAGGTATCCGCCCTTTTCATCCTCCTGACCTCTATTGCCATGCGGACGCTTTGAAACCTAGACCATTCGATTCCCCTCGACCGGCGGATTCCAACGCACCCTGTCCCGACGATGTCCGACGGCTGGTTGAAATGTTATCCAAACCTTTGTACTTGAGTGCCCTGGGCAAGTACTTTCAAATTGGCGGCTACAGGGTACTATAGGCATGCGGACACTTAGAGACCTATACCATTTGATTCCCCTCGGCGAGCGGATTCCAACGCACCCGGTCCCGACGCGGTGCAACTGCTGGTTGAAATGTTATCCA
>Ga0307513_10000818_pt1 | contig 45351 bp, 36 predicted proteins | sample 15_EM_MG_FD_202174 | JGI IMG/M metagenome (GOLD analysis project Ga0307513, IMG submission 202174) | Populus trichocarpa ectomycorrhiza microbial communities from riparian zone in the Pacific Northwest, United States - 15_EM | ecosystem: Host-associated > Plants > Roots > Unclassified | place...
CACCACGTCAGAGTGCGTGCGCCCGAACATGCTCGTCGCGCCGGACGGCAAGACCCTGTTCGTGATTGGCACAGTCGGCATGGCGGTAATCCCCTTGTCAGATGCAGGGACCGGGCCGGCCACCGCACGGCGCGCAGCCCAGGTGATGAAGCGCTGGGTGTCACCCGCGAACGCAGCGAAATAGCGGCTAGCGCAGCGGCAGCGATAGCGTGGCGACCGCCCCGCCATCGCTACCGTTGCGCAGAGAGACGCGCCCCTCGTGCAGCTCGGCGATCTCCTTCACGAAGGGCAGGCCGAGGCCGGTGCTCTTCTTGCGGGTGTGCGGCCGGGCCAGCGAGTAGAACTTCTCGAACACCTTGTCTTCGGCGTAGTCGGGAATGCCGGGGCCGTGGTCGCGCACGGTCACGTCGACCATGCGGCGGTGCCGCGCGAGCCCCAGCGTCACGGTGCCGCCGGGCGGTGAGAAGTCGATGGCATTGGCGATCAGGTTCGACACCGCCTGCTGCAGCAGAAAGGCATCGGCCTCGACCGTGGCGTCGGCGATGCCCTCGGCCACCACGACGTGCAGGCCGCGCGCTTCGGCCGCCGGCTGCGCACTCGCAGCCAGCTCGTGCAGCAGCGGCTTCAATGCCACCGGTGCCGTCGCATCCAGGCCGCGGCGCGATTCGAGCGCGGTGAGCTCCATCATGCGGTCGACCAGTTCCTGGATGCGCTGCGTCTCGCGGGCGATGTTGGCCAGGAAGCGCGCACGGTCGGCGTCGGGCATCGGCTCTTGCAGCAACTCGGCCGCACCGCGAATGGCCGACAGCGGACTCTTGACCTCGTGCGTGAGCGTCTGCACGTAGTCGGCCACGTAGTTGCGACCGGCCAGCGCGTCGCGCATCTCGTCGTACGCCGCGCGGACGGCGCTCAGCGCCCGACGGCTCAGCCGCGGCAGGCTGAACGAGCGCTGCGCACGCACGTAGCGCACGTAGTCGGCGAACACGCCGAAGGGCCGCACCAGCCACACCGACAGGATCACCACGAACAGCAGCACCGCCACCACCGAGATCGTGCCCACGAGCACCGTCTTGCGCCGCGCCGCCTGCACGAACTGGCCGAAGCTCTGGACAGGCTTCCCCACGCTCACCGCACCGATGATCTGATTGGCCACACGGATCGGCGCGGCCACGTACATGACCGAAGTACGCGGGTCGTCTTCGACATCGGGCGTGGTGCGCGCGCCGTACTCGCCCTGCAGCGCAAGGTTCACGTCGCGCCACTGCGAATAGTCGGCCCCCAGCGCACGGTGGGTCGAGTCGAACACCACGCGGCCGCCGCGGTCGACCACGGCAAGCCGCATCTCGACCCGCGTCTTCTCGAAACCATAGATGTTGGCCTTGAAGCGGCGTGCATAGAGCGCCTGGAACACCGGGTCGAGCGCCTCGGCCTGCAGCGTGCCGTCGCGCGAGACGCCTTCGATCAGCGTGGCCAGCAGTTGCGCCGTCTCGACCAGCGACTCCTCGGCCGACTCGCGGTAGCGCGGGTCGATTTCCTCGAGCTGGCGGTACATCAACAGACCCACGCCGGCCACGTAGGCCAGCAGGATGCCGATGAAGATGCGCGTGCGCTTGCTCATGGTGCGACGTTATCAGGCGAGTGCGGAGCGCACCTTTTGGGCGCGGTGGGCCGATGCACATCTGCGTACCGTGACAAAAACACTCACGCCACCTCTTTTGCTGCGCCGCGGCCAGCTGCCAGCAGGTAAAACGCGCAGTGCTTTATTCATTCAATCGCGCTGCCCGCGGCCGACATCGCCGATGACCTCGTTTTCGCTCCCGGCTCTCTTCACGCATGCCGCCCAGGGCCGGGCCGCCGGGTTGCGCCAGCGCGCGGCTTTGCTGGCACTCGCCGCGTCACTCGCGATGGTGCAGCCGCTCGCTGCACGTGCAGCAAACGGCGTCACCGCCGAGGCCATCGGTGCGCAAGTCGATGCGCAGATCGAAGCCCTGACCGACGAGGGCCGGGCAAGCCCGCTCGAAAGCGCTCGCGCGTTGCTGGCGCTGGCGTCCGAACCGGGCAGCGTGCGTCGCCGCGAGGCCATGTTTGCCCGTGGCGTGGTGCTTGCGGCCGCTCGCCAGCTCGACGCTGCCGAAACGATCGCTCGCGAGTTCGACACGTGGGACCAGGAACGACCCGACCCCATCGTGCGGGCCAGTGCCATGCTGCTGCGCGTGCGCATCGCCTTGCGCCGAGGCGACTCGAAGACCGCCGAGCCGCTCGCTGTCCAGTCGCTCGCACTGCTGCCGCCCGGTGCACCCGTTCTGGTGAAGTTCCGCCATGTACGCCAGCTCGCGGCGATGCGCAACGATGCCTTTCGCGTCGACGACGCGCTGCGCCTGTGGCACGAGGCACTGAAGCTCGCCGAAGAGAGCGGCCGGGCCGCACGCCGCGTGGATGCGCTCGCAAACCTTGCTTTCACCTACCTCGCCGCCGGCCAGGCCGAACGCGCACGTCGGTTCAGCGAAGAGTCGATCGCCGTTGCAGAGCAGGCGCACGACTGGATGTCGTTGGCCTTGGCGAGCAACACGCGGGCCATCTTGTACGACGCCGCCGGTGACATGGCCGGCGAGCGCCGTGCACTGCAGAACGCCATCGACAACGCCCGCCGCGCCGGTGCCAAGGCCGAGGAGTCTCTGTTCAGCGCGAACATGTCGAACTTCTTTCTCGTGACCAACGAGCCGAAGACCGCCATCGCCTATGCCGAGCGCGCCTTGCCGCTGGCGCGCGAGGTCGGCGATACCGAAGGCGAAGTGGTGGCACTCGGCAACATGGGCCTGGGCTACATCGCGCTGCACCAGCTCGAGACCGGCAAGCGGCGGGTCGACGAGGCACTGGCCATCGAGCGCCAGCGCGGCATGCTGGCAAGCGTGGCCGACATCAACCGCGAACTCGGCGCCGCACTCGAGCGCGCCGGCGACGCAGCCGGTGCGATCGCCGCGCTGCATGCTTACCGCCATGACTCGGACGCGATTCTCCGAAGCGGTACGCAAAAGGCCATGCTGGCGGTCCAGGAACAGTTCGACGCCGACCAGCGCAGCGCGCAACTCGAACTGCTCAACCGCGAGAACCGGCTCAAGGCCGAGCAACTGAAGCACAGCACGCTGCTGCAGCAGCTGTGGCTGCTGCTGGGCGCGCTGTTCGCGCTGTCGATCACCGGAGTGGCGTGGCTCTATCGCCGCGTGCGCCGAACCAACCAGGCGCTGGTCGCGAGCAACCAGATGCTCAAGGTGCAGAGCGAGCGCGACCCGCTGACCGGGCTGGCCAACCGGCGCTATTTTCAGCGGGCCATGCAGACGCTGGCGCCCGGCGGCAAGATCGTCGGGACGGTCGCCCTGATCGACGTCGACCATTTCAAGCGCATCAACGACACCCACGGCCATGCCGCCGGCGACGCGGTGCTCGAAGAAGCCGCTCGCCGCCTGCGTGCCGCGCTGCGTGACGACGACATGATCGTGCGCTGGGGCGGCGAAGAGTTCCTGGTGGTGGCGCAGGCAATTGCCGGCGACACGGCGGACGCGCTGGCGCAACGCATGCTGAACGCGATCGGCGGCGATCCCGTGGTTTACGAGGGCCGAAGCATCGCAGTGACCGCCTCGATCGGCTTCGCGACCTTCCCCATCGCACCGGCCCAGGTTGCGGTGGCGTGGGAACGCGCCATCCGCCTGGTCGACGCCGCGATGTACCTTGCGAAGGACCATGGCCGCAACCGCGGCTACGGCGTGAAGCTGCTGCACGCGCGAGACGAAACCGGCATCGACGCCGTGGCTGGTGAACTGGAGGCCGCTTGGCGCGAAGGCAAGGTCGCGCTGAACTTGCTGCAAGGCCAGCCCGCCCACGTGCAGCTCGAAACCGAGGTGGCGCTGGCATGAGCGCATTTCGATTGCGTGCGCTCGCCTTGTCGCTCAGCTGCGCGGTGGCATGCAGTGTCGGCGCGCAGACGAACGCATCACCATCGGCTCGCTGGATCGCGGGTTCGCTGGAAGACCGCGTCGACCACCTGGTGCGCGAAGGCTATGAGCGGCCACAGCCCGCAAGAGGTGAACTCGAACGCCTGCGTGCGAAGCCGGGCCTGTCGCCACGAGAGAACATCGTCGTGCTGCATGGCCTCGCCACGGTCGAGCTCCAGGCGAACCATCTGGCCGAGGCCCGGGCAATCGGCGGCCAGCTGACGGCGCAGGCCCGCGACGCGAACGACCCGATCGGTGCCGCCGTGGCGCAGCTCGTCCATGGCCTGATCGCCGACACCGCCGGGCAGGTCGACGAGGCCGCGGCGGCAGCACAAGCCGCGCTCGGCCCCCTGCAGCAGGCCTGCAACGCCGCGCCGCTTGAAAGCAGTGATTGCGACTACCGCTCGACATGGCGCAGCTTGCGGTTGCTGGAGCGGCGCTCGATGGCACTGGGTGCGCTGCCGGTGGCGAGAGCCCATGAGCAGTCCGCACTGGCCGTGGCCGCGCGTGCAGGCGACGTGCAGCGCCAGGTCATGAGTTTGGGCACGCTCGCGATCCTGGCGCAGCGCAGTGACGAGCCGGCGGCGGTACAGCCGCTGCTGCAGCAGGCCTTCCGGCTGGCCGATGCGTCGGGCGACCCGGCGCTGCAAGCCCGCACCCGCAACGACGCTGCCGCCGCCAGCGCCAACGGCGTCAGCAAGGCCAACATGCTGCGTTATCGCCAGGAGGCCCTGGCCTTTGCCCGCAAGGCCGGCGCGCCGCGGCTGGAGGCGCTGATGCTCACCAACCTGAGCGACGCCTTCATGCGGCTCAAGCAGCCCGCCGAAGCCTTGCAGGCGGGTCAGCAAGCACTGGCGATCGTGCGCAGCCTGGGCGACAACGTGGCCGAGCCGGCGATATTGATCAACAACATGGGCATCGCGAAGATCGGGCTCGGCCGCATCGATGCCGGCAAGCAGGATCTGGCGGAGGTGCTCGAGCTGTGGAAGCAGCGCGGCGACCTGGGCCATCAGGTCGAATCGCTGCGCGAGTACGGCGAGGCGCTGGCCGCCGCAGGCGATGCACACACCGCCCTGCAGCTGTACCACCAGGAACGCGAGATCAGCACCCGCCTGGCGAAGGCGAACGGCGAAGCGGCGCTGAAAGAACTGCGGCTGCAAAACGACGCCGAGGCCAAGCAGCGCAGCATCGCGCTGGTGGCCCGGGACAACGCACTGAAGACCGAGCAGCTCGGCAACGGCGAGCTCCGCCAGCGCATCGCCTGGCTGGTGGGCGCGTTGATGTGCCTGTCGATCGGGCTCGTGGGCCTGCTGTACCGCCGTGTGCGCGAGATCAATCGGCGCCTGAGCGCCAGCCATACACAGCTGCGCATGCAAAGCGAGCGCGACACGCTGACCGGCCTGGCGAACCGCCGCCACGTGAACGCCACCCTACAGGCGATGAGCGCACAGCGCGAGGGCGGACAGGGCTTCGAGGGCACGCTGCTGTTGGTCGACGTGGACCATTTCAAGCAGGTCAACGACCGCATCGGCCACTCCGCGGGCGACGAGGTGCTGGTGGAAACGGCGCGCCGCCTGACGCATGCCACGCGGCGCGACGATCTGGTCGCGCGCTGGGGCGGTGAAGAATTTCTGATTCTCGTGCCCAAGGCGTCGGCGGAGCAGGTCGACCAACTGGCCGCCCGCGTGCTGGAGGCGGTGTCGAGCACGCCCATCGAAGCGGGCGGCCGCGCATTGCGTGTCACGGCATCGATCGGCTATGCGCGCTTCCCGTTGCCGCCGCACGCAATGCCGTTGAGCTGGGAACAGGCGATCCACCTCGTCGACATGGCGCTCTACATCGCCAAGAGCGAGGGCCGCCACCGGGCCACCGGCATCACCGGCAGCAGCGCGACCAGCGTGCAGGCACTTGAAGCGGACTTCGATCGCGCCCGGCGCGATGGCCGGGTGACGCTGCGGCAGACGGTGGGCGTGGCGCTGCCGATCGCAGCCTAGGCCGACAGCTTCGCGGGCAGATCCTCGGCGAGCGCGTAGCCGGTGCCGCGGTGCGTGCGGATCGGCTCCAGCGTCGGCGCGACAGTTTTCATCTTGGCGCGCAGCGTTTTCACGTGCGCATCGACGGTGCGGTCGAGGCTTTCGGTGGCGTCGTCCCACACGCGCTCGAGCAAGGCGTCGCGTGAGAACACATGGCCGGGCCGCGATGCGAGCGTCTGCAGCAGGCCGAACTCGTAGCGCGACAGCTCCAGCAGCGCGCCGTAGAAGCGGATCTGCCGCTTGCCCTCGTCCACACTCAGCGGCAGTGCAGGCGCCGACGGTGGCGCCGCTGGCGGCTTGGCGCTGCGGCGCAGGATGGAGCGCACCCGCGCCACCAGTTCGCGCGGCGAGAAGGGCTTGGCCACGTAGTCGTCGGCCCCCAGCTCGAGGCCGACCACGCGGTCGATCTCGTCGCTGCGCGCGGTGAGAAACACGACCGGCAGGTCGGTGAATTCACGCAGGCGCTTGAAGACCTCGAAGCCGCTGGTGTCGGGCAGGCCGACGTCGAGGATCACCAGCGCCGGCGGCTGGGCCTTCACCTGCGCCAGCGCTTCTTCACCGGTGGCCACCCAGGCCGGGTCGAAGCCTTCGGTGCGCAGCGCGTACTGCAGCGTGTCGGCGATGCCGGGTTCGTCTTCGACGATCAGGACTCTGGGCTTCATCTCAGAACGGCGAACGGAGAGGGCGCCGACTGAGCGCCGGGCCGCCCCAAGCCGGGCGGCGATCCCCTCGGGGGATCGTTTGCTGTATTCAGCGAACGAGGGGCTGTCATTCCGCGGGAAGAAAACCTTCGATGGAAAGATAGCGCTCGCCGGTGTCGTAGTTGAAGCCGAGCACCGTGGCGCCCTTGGCCAGCTCGGGCAACTTCTGCGCGATGGCGGCCAGCGTGGCGCCGGACGAGATGCCGACCAGCAGGCCCTCTTCGCGCGCCGAGCGGCGGGCGTATTCGCGTGCAGCTTCGGCCTCGACCTGGATCACGCCATCGAGCAAATCGGTGTGCAGGTTCTTCGGGATGAAGCCCGCCCCAATGCCCTGGATCGGGTGCGGGCTGGGCTTGCCGCCGCTGATGACCGGCGAGGCGCTGGGCTCCACTGCGAACACCTTCAGCTTGGGCCACATGGCCTTGAGCACCTTGGCGCAGCCGGTGATGTGCCCGCCGGTGCCGACACCCGTGATCAGCGCATCCACGCCGCTCGGGAAGTCGGCGGCAATCTCCTGCGCGGTGGTGCGCACGTGCACGTCGATGTTGGCCGGGTTGTCGAACTGCTGCGGCATCCAGGCGCCCTGGGTTTCGGCCACCAGTTCGGTGGCGCGGGCGATGGCGCCGTTCATGCCCTTCTCGCGCGGCGTCAGCACGAAGCTCGCGCCGTAGGCCAGCATCAGCCGGCGGCGCTCGACGCTCATGCTCTCGGGCATCACCAGCACCAGCTTGTAGCCCTTCACGGCCGCCACCATCGCCAGGCCCACGCCGGTGTTGCCCGAGGTCGGCTCGATGATGGTGCCGCCGGTCCTGAGCACGCCGCTCTGCTCGGCCGCCTCGATCATCGAGAGCGCAATGCGGTCCTTGATCGACCCGCCGGGGTTGGCCCGCTCGCTCTTCACGTACACGCTGTGCGAGTTTCCGAACAAGCGGTTGATGCGGATGTGCGGCGTGTTGCCGATGGTCTGCAGAACGTTCTGAGCAAGCATGGCATCTCCTTCATGACAAGCAATGATGGTCGCATATCTTCAGCCACCGAGAGGGGCTTCGATACCTCAGCCTGAGCGGTTGGTAGAGCGCGAACAAGCTCAAGAAGCGAGCAAAGCGAAGCGTTGACAGAGCAACGCCCGCGGAGCCGGCTTCGCCGGTCCGCCAGGCGGCGCCCCTCGGGGGCAGGAGCGATAGCGACTGGGGGGCCACATCCCCCCGGGGCCATAATTCTTCGATGTTTGCGCCCCTCCAAAACGACACCTTCCTGCGGGCTTGCCTGCGTCAGCCAACCCCTCACACACCAGTGTGGTTGATGCGCCAAGCCGGCCGCTACCTCCCCGAATACCGCGCCACCCGCGCCAAGGCCGGCAGCTTCATGGGCCTGGCGACGAACACCGATTTCGCCACCGAGGTCACGCTGCAGCCGCTGGAGCGCTACAAGCTCGACGCTGCCATCCTGTTCAGCGACATCCTCACCGTGCCCGACGCCATGGGCCTCGGCCTGAGCTTCGCGCTGGGCGAAGGGCCGAAGTTCGCATCACCGGTGCGTGACGAGGCGGCGGTCGCGAAGCTCGAAGTGCCCGACATGGACAAGCTGCGCTACGTGTTCGACGCGGTCACCTCGATCCGCAAGGCTTTGGGCGGCCGAGTGCCGCTGATCGGCTTCTCGGGCAGCCCATGGACGCTGGCCTGCTACATGGTCGAAGGCGCCGGCTCCGACGACTACCGCCTCGTCAAGACCATGCTCTACAGCCGGCCCGATCTGATGCACCGCATGCTGCGGGTCAATGCCGACGCCGTGGCCGCCTACCTGAACGCCCAGATCGAAGCAGGCGCCCAGGCGGTGATGATCTTCGACAGCTGGGGCGGCGTGCTGGCCGACGGGGCCTTCCAGGCCTTCAGCCTCGACTACACCCGCCGCGTGCTGGCGCAGGTGAAGCGCGAGCACGACGGGCAGCGCATTCCGCACATCGTGTTCACCAAGGGCGGCGGCCTGTGGCTGGAAGAAATTGCCGTCGCGGGAGCAGACGTCGTGGGCCTGGACTGGACCGTGAACCTCGGTGCCGCCCGCCGTCGCATCGGCAACCTGGCCGCGCTGCAAGGCAACCTCGACCCGAACGTGCTGTTCGCGTCGCCGGAGCAGATTCGCGCCGAAGTGATCGCCACGCTGGACAGCTTCGGCCCGGTGGATTCGGCAAACGGGCTCGGTGCCGGCCACATCTTCAACCTGGGCCATGGCATCAGCCAGCACACGCCGCCAGAAAGCGTGACAGCGCTGGTGGATGCGGTGCATGAGCACTCACCGCGCCTGCACGCACGTGCCTGAACGAAGCGACGCTCTGTTTCAGTCGCTTGCATTTTTATGAAACGAGGGGCAGTGCTTTCCCGGTGAGCAAGCACTCAGGGCTTGACTTATCCCCAAAAGGTGGAATGCGCTACTTCTGGATGTCCGCTGGCGTATCGCTGCATATGGATTCCACTTTGGTACGCTAAGTCATTGATTTTATTGACACCCTGAATTGCTTCGAAAGTGGGCAACGCAGCGCCAAGCCCCGAAAATCAACGATCTAGCGTTATTTTTTGCATGTTTCCCACAAAGTTATCCACAGCAATCGTGGAAACATTCAAAAGGCTTTGAAAATCAGCGACTTAAAGCCGATCCCTCACGAAGGCCTGAACTTTGCCCGCTAACTCGACGCCCACCCGACATGGATGAACACCGGCGTCTTCGGGTCGCCGTCGAAGCGCCTCAACACAGTGGTTTGCAGACGGCGCTCGACTACACATGTGAGCGCATGCTGTCTCCGGGAACTTTGGTGCGCGTCCCTCTGGGTCGTCGGGAGGTTGCCGGTGTCGTGTGGCCCGGCGAGCCTTCGAACGAGCCGTCCCTCGCCCTGAAATCCATCGCGCAGGTGTTGCAGGCACTGCCGCCCTTGTCGCCCCGCTGGTGCGAATTGGTCGAGTTTGCGGCCGCCTACTACCAGCGCGGATTGGGCGAAGTGGCCTTGTCGGTGCTGCCGCCCGAGTTGAGAAAGCTCGACGATGCGCAGCTCGCCAACCGCATCGCCCGGCTGCGCAAGGCCTTCGACAAACCCGTCGACGCCATCGCGCCCGCCGCTCGCCCCGAGCTGAGCCCTGACCAGGCTGCTGCGCTGGACCGCCTGCGCGAACTCAGCACGCCGGGCGCCGCACCCGTGGTGCTGCTGCACGGCCTGACCGGCAGCGGCAAGACAGAGGTCTACCTGCGCGCCGCCGAAGAGGCCCTGGCCTCGGGCCGGCAGGTGCTGGTGCTGGTGCCCGAGATCAACCTGACGCCGCAACTCGAAGCGCGCTTCGCCGAGCGATTCGGCAGCGCGACAGACACCCGAGAGCGCCCGCACCGCATCGTCTCGCTGCACAGCGGCCTGACGCCGGCGCAACGGCTGAAGAACTGGCTGGCTGCCCACCTCGGCCTAGCCGATCTGGTGCTGGGCACCCGCCTGGCGGTGTTTGCACCGCTGCCTCGGCTCGGCTTGATCGTCGTCGACGAAGAGCACGACCCTTCGTACAAGCAGCAGGAAGGCGCACGCTATTCGGCGCGAGACCTCGCGGTGTACCGCGGCAAGCTCGAAGGCGCCTGCGTGGTGCTCGGCTCGGCCACGCCGTCGCTCGAAAGCTGGCAACGCGCCGAGCAAGGCCGCTACGTGCGCCTGTCGCTGGCCAGCCGCATCGGCGGCGGCGCGTTGCCGGCGGTGCGCCTGGTCGACATGAACCTGCTGCCCAAGGCGACGGGCGTCACCTCGACGCTGTCGCCGCAACTCGTGGCAGCCCTGGCCACACGGCTCGAGCGGGGCGAGCAAAGCCTGGTCTTCCTGAACCGCCGCGGCTATGCGCCGGTGCTGCACTGCACCGCCTGCGGCTGGAAGAGCGGCTGCCCGAACTGCAGCGCCTGGCGCGTGTTCCACAAGCTCGACCGCACGCTGCGCTGCCACCATTGCGGCTTCACGCAGGCCGTGCCGCGCGCCTGCCCCGATTGCGGCAACCTCGACATCGCCTCCATCGGCCGCGGCACCGAGCGGCTGGAAGAGCAGCTCGCCGCGAGCCTGCCCGGCGCTCGCGTGGCCCGCATCGACGCCGACAGCACCAAGCTCAAGGGCGCGCTCGAAGCCCAGCTCTCGGCGGTGCATGCGGGCGATGTCGACGTACTGGTCGGCACGCAGATGATCGCCAAGGGCCACGACTTTCGCCGCATCACGCTGGTCGCTGCCGTGAGCCCCGACAGCGCCTTGTTCAGCAGCGATTTCCGCGCACCCGAGCGCCTGTTCTCGCTGCTGATGCAGGCCGCCGGCCGCGCCGGGCGCGACGCCGCGCAGGCCGCGCGCAGCGAGATGTGGGTTCAGACCTGGCACCCGCTGCACCCGCTCTACGCCGCGCTGCGCCGGCACGACTACATCGCATTCGCCGCGAGCCAGCTGAAGGAGCGCGAGATGGCGGGCCTGCCTCCGTTCGCCCACCTCGCCTTGCTGCGCGCCGAGGCCCGCACGGCCGAGGCCGCGAAAGACTTTCTACAGGCTGCGGCCGAACTCGCCGCGCAAATCCCCGGTGCCTCCGAGCTGCTGATCTACCCGGCCGTGCCGACCAGCGTGGCGCGCGTGGCCAACGTCGAGCGCATGCAGATGCTGGTCGAGGCTTCGTCCCGCGGTGCGCTGCAACGCGTGCTCACGCCCTGGATGGCCGGCCTGCCTTCGCTGCGCAGCCACCACAAGGCGGTGCTGCGCTGGGCACTCGATGTGGACCCGCTGGCGATCTAGATCAGCGGCTCGGTGCTGGCGCTGGTGACCAGCAACGGCCCGGCGAACTGTCCTGTCTCTGCAACAACACCGCGCTCGATGAACTCGAGCTGGAGTGGCCCGCGCCTGCATCTTCATCGCCGCGTTTTTCGCTCAGCGCGTCAACTCCTCGACCTGCCGCTTCGACTCGTTGACGTCCTTGTTCAACTCGGCGAGGTAGCGGTCGCGCTCTTCGCTGCTCCACTCGGAATCCGAGAAACTCGCCAGCGCATAGCTGCGGCTGGTGTAGACGGCGCCGGCCAGGCGCGGCAGCATCGCGCGGTCGGGGAATTGGTCGGGCACCAGCAGAAAGCCCTGCACGTCGCGCAGCGTGAGCGGGAAAACCGGGGCCGCATCGCGCACCAGCTTGCCGAACAGCGTGAGGCGAAACTCCTGTGCGCCCACTGCCACCTCGTCGTTGAAGCTCAGCAGCGCGAAGGGCTTGCCGCTCGCATCGTCGACGCGGGCGCTGACGACATAGCGGCCGGGCCGCGCCACGCGGGCCTTCAAGTAGAAATCGAGCGACCCATTGCTCAGCGCCTCGCGCACACCGGCCCATTCGGCCGGCACCAGGGGCTGGTAGACCACGTCGAAGTAGACGTTGCCCAGCTGCCCGTCCTGGTTCAGGTAGACCTGCAGGCGAATGGTGCCGGCGAAATCGGCAAAGCCTTGCGTGGACGGCTGCAGCACGGCGCCGAGCGTGCCGTCGCCACTGCCGGTGTCGGTGAAATTCACCGCCGCCTGCGGCCTGCCGGCCACCTGGCGCGGGTCGGGCAGATCGAAAGCGGTCGAGCGGGTCACCAGCAGCGGCAGCGCCTTGCCGTTGTCATCCACCGCGCGCACGGTGAAGCGCACCGATTCGGCACCGCTTGCAAACACGCGGTCCTGGGTGGTCCGCACGTGCACGCCTTTGGCCGGCTCGCCACCCGGCGTGCGCAGCGGGATGTCATCGGCAATCGGGTCGAAGGGGTGCGCCTGGTCGGGGTGCTCCGACAGCGGACGCGCCTCGTGCGGGTAGCGGGTGGAGCGCTGGTAGCCGGCCAGCGTGTCTTCGGCGCGCTTGAGCCGGCCTTGCCACAGCGCGAGCAGCGACTGCCGGGCGCGCAGCCCCTCGACGGTGTAGGGCGATGACGCCGCAGGCCCCGGCCTCGCAGCCGACGCGGGGGCCGCTGCAACGGGGGCGGCCGGAACCACCGCAGGGGTTTCACCGCCCGGCAGCAGCACGCCGGCCAGCACCGCCACCACAGCGCCCGCAATGACGAAGCGGAGGGTGCGCGACATGCGCCCCTCAGCGCGCGTTGGCCACCATGTCGGCGCGCACCTTGGACACCACGCCGCCCCACGCCTTGTTGGTGTAGTGGTTGTAGGCCTCGGCGTCGTCGCGGAACACCACCGAGTGGTTGCTCCATTTCGCGCGGCCACCCTGGTTGGCAGCGGCGCCCAAGGTCAGGTCATTGCATAACCAGTCACTCGGGTTGCAATAGCTGCCACCTGAGCTGCCTGAGACCCCACCGCTGGAGTGGTAGGCCACCACCTCATCGTCTTGCCCAGGCAACACAAAGGAGTACGCCGTGCCCTTGGCGCCGGCGTACATGTAGAACCAGGCCGAGCGCGTGTTGTTGTGGTCGTACAGGGCACGTGCGGTGCTGGTCTTGAGGTCGGATACCAGCGGCTCCGACACGGCCCAGTCGCCGGCATCGGCCAGCTCGCTGCCGCCCCCTGCGCCGGCGGCCACGTCGACCCACTTGATGTTCCAGCCGGTTTGGGTGCTGCCGTCACTGTTGCTGCACTCGCCGTTCGAGCCGGCCACTGCATTCTTCTTGTAGCGCGTGCTGCCGCCGTACATCGACAGCGCATAGCCGATCATCAGGTCGCCCGCGCTGTGGGCCGCGACGTAGCACCAGTTGCTGCCGGTGCAGTGGCAGTCGAGCGCGTTGCGCACCAGGTAGTTCTGGTCGGAGATGTGGTTGTAGCCGTCCCAGTTGACCGACTTCTTGTTGACGCCGGCCTCGGTGGACGACGGGCCCCAGTAGGTGAAGTCGGCATAGTTGCCGAGCACGCCGCCGCCGGTGCGACCGTTGATCCACAGTGAGTAGTTGGTAGCCACCGCTGCCGTGGCCAGGGTGGCCATCAGGGCACCGAGCGCCCACAGGCCGGCACGCATGAATTTCCGCATGGGAGTCTCCTCTGTCGTTGTTGCTGTCGGAACGGGTATTGCCGGACCGGGACCAGGCAAGCGCGAGAGCCTATGCCTGAGAGATTGCAACAAGAAGTCAGAAATAACCCTGTAGACACCGACAGCCCGCAGGCGCATGGCGGTGCTTCGGCCGTGTCGCCCACACCATGCCGGCTTCGGCATCCTGTCGCTTCGAGTCGAGCGCAGGGACTGCTCGCAGCGTCGAGCGGTTTTGTCTGCGACCTTCTATCTCACGACACTAGGTCAGCAGGCCCGGCACTTGCGCAACCAGTGCCTGGCGCTGCGAGGTCGCAGTGCCCAACAGTGCGAAACCGAGCGGCTGCCCGTCGCCGCTCATGAAGCGCGCATCGCAGGCGTCATCGGTCATCGTGACGACCCAGGCCCCCGAGGCGTCGAGCGGCGGCGGGCACACGACGGTCGGGCAGGCCGGCGTCTTGACGATCACGGGCATCGGCGGGTAGATCACCGGCGTCGGTGTCCCCGTCAGCGTCGCGGCGAGCGCACGGGCCTGCTGCATGATGGGCATCACGTAGGGCAAGGTGTGCCCGTCGACCTCGGCGCAGTCGCCCAGCGCATAGACGTTCGCTGCGCTGGTCGCGAGCAGCCGGTTGGTGGCGATGCCGCGGTTCACCGCGATGCCCGCCTCGGCAGCGAGCGAGGTGCGCGGGCGCAGGCCGATGGCCGACAGCACGAGATCGGCGTGCAGCGTGCCGCCGTCGCTCAGCGTCAAGCTGACGCCGCTGGCCGCGCGATCGACGCGCTGCACCGAGACGCCGAAACGAAAACGCGCGCCGGCCGCTTCGAGTCTGGCCTGCAGGCGCCCGCTCGCAGCGGGCGGAAGCAGCCGCGGCAGCACACGCTCGGCGAGGTCGATCACAGTCGGCGTGATGCCTCGGGCCAGCAGGTCGTTGGCAAACTCGCAACCGATCAGGCCGGCACCGAGGATGGCCACCGACGATGCCCCTTCGAGCCGCCCGGCGAAGCTCGCATAGTCGTCGAGGTCGTTGACCGACATCACCGTGTCGGCCGCGTCGCCCTGCAGCGGCAAACGAATCGGGTCTGCGCCCAACGCCAGCACCAGGTCGCGGTAGTGCACCGTGTTGCCGTTCTCGAACTCGACGGCCTTCGCCTGCGTGTCGATGCGCTTCACCGCCGTGTTGGCGTGCAGCACGGCATTCAGCTCGGCCGTCATCTTGTCGACGGCTTTCATCACCAGCATGGCCGCAGTCTTCTTGCCGGCCAGCGCGTTGGAAAGCATGGGCTTGGAATAGAAGCCCGCATGGTCGCGGCTGACGATGTTCAGCGGCGTTTCCTTGTCGAGCTTGCGGAACTCACGGGCCAGCGTGTAGCCGGCCAGGCCGGTGCCGAGGATGACGATGGGATGTGACATGCCTCGATTGTCGGCCACGCGCCTGTTGACCTTACGCGATGAGGGCCGCGCCGCGCTCCGCCAGCAAGCCGCGCAGCACCGAGCGGTGGCAGCGTGATTCGTCCACGCAATAGCACCCGACCGAGAAATCGGTTTGATGCGACAGCGCGGCCAGCGCGTCCAGCAAGTGCGCCTTGTCAGGCTCCTTCATCTCGGCCACGAAGCGGCGTGTGAACGCCTTCCACTGCGCGTCGTTCTCGGCGGCCAGTGCCTGCTTCACCAACTCGTCGCTGGGGGCAAGGTTGGGCAGCCACACGTCGTAGAAATTGCGCTTCGCGAACTCGGCCTTGGGCACACCTCTTGGCGGGCGGCGCACGGTGCCGAGGCGCAAGCCCTCGCCCTCTGCGCGGGGCGTTCCGAGGCGAACGATGCGGATCGGCATGGCAGCTCCTCGTGGCGATGAAGCCGGCATTGTTCAACCAATGCGCGAGCCCACGTCTCTGCAAAAACGCAGACAAAGAAAAGCGGGCCGTGCTCACGCACGGCCCGCTGAATGAACCGCAGCATTCAGGGAGGGAGGGAGGAGGGAACTGCGGCCCGAAAAAATAGTACCGCTGCTGCGTGGGGCTCGTCTGTAGGAAAACAGGCCGTTGTCATCTGCGCGCAGGCCGGGCACTTCGCGTCGCCTGCATGCGTTTCGCGCCGTGCTGGAACCGCTTCGTCTCATCGCACTGTCGTGCTCTGCGCGGCAACGCGACAGTGGTGTCAACACGAACACGCCAGGAGCATGTCGATGAACCCGCGCCCTCTTTCTCTCGGCTTCGCCACCATGATGGTGAGGGCCCAACGCCGCCACGAAGCACGCCGCGACGCGGCTGCCTTTACAGTGCAGTCATTCACCCGCACGCCCCTGGAGCCGAGATGTCCGCACCCCGACGATTTGGCAAGACACGCACCTGGTTCGGCCGGCTCTGGTGGCTGGTCGACGCCACACGCCGCACGATCTTCAATCTGATATTCCTGCTGATCCTGGTGGTGGTCATCGTGGCCATTGCCACCAGCGGCCCGCCCAAGCTCCAAGACAACACCGCCCTGGTGCTGAACCTGCGGGGCCCGCTGGTCGAACAACATGCGGCCGACCTGCGCGATGCCGCACTGGCGCAACTCAACGGCGAAGCGCCGAACAGCACGCAGCTGCGCGATGTGCTCACCGTGCTCGATGCGGCCGCCAAAGACCCGAAGATCAGCCGCGCCGTGCTCGTGCTCGACGACTTCAAGGGCGGCGGCATGGCCAGCCTGCGCGAAGTGGCCGCAGCGCTGCAGCGCTTTCGCGCCAGCGGCAAGAAGATCACCGCCTGGGGCGCCGGCTATGACCAGCGCCAGTACTACCTGGCCGCGCAGGCCGACGAGGTGCTGCTGCACCCGATGGGCATGGTGTTCCTGCAAGGCTTCGGCCGCTACCAGAACTACTACCGCGATGCGCTCGACAAGGTCGGCGTCAGCGTGAACCTGGTGCGCGTGGGCACCTACAAGAACTTCGGCGAGCCCTACACCTTGAACGAACCGTCGAAAGAGTCGATCGAAGCAAGCGGCTTTCTCTACAACGGGCTGTGGCACACCTACACCGAGGGTGTCGAGAAGGCCCGCAAGCTGCCGGCCGGCAGCCTGATGGCGATGATCAACGACCTGCCGCCGCTGCTGGCCGCGGCGGGTGGCGAGGCCAGCAAGCTGGCGCTCACCGCAAAGCTCGTCGACGGCCTGAAGACGAAAGACGAAGTGCGCCAGATGATGATCGAGCGCGGCGCGAAAGACGATGACGGCAAGACCTTCCGCCAGGTGTCGTTCGACGGCTACCTCGCGCGGCAGAAGCGCGCGCTCGTCGGCGACGCCATCGGCGTGGTGGTGGCCGAGGGCGAGATCGTCGACGGCGGCGCACCGGCCGGCACCGTGGGCGGCGCCTCGACGGCCGAACTGATCCGCAAGGCGCGCGATGACAAGAGCATCAAGAGCCTGGTGCTGCGCGTCAACTCGCCCGGCGGCGCGGTGTTCGGCTCGGAACTCATCCGCCGCGAGCTCGAGCTCACACGCGCTGCCGGCAAGCCGGTGGTGGTGTCGATGGGCGACGTGGCGGCCTCCGGCGGCTACTGGATCTCGATGGCCTCCGACGAAGTGATCGCCGATGCCGGCACCGTCACCGGCTCGATCGGCGTCTTCGCGCTGCTGCCCAATGCCGACAAGGCGCTGGAGAAGATCGGCGTGCACACGGCCGGCGTCACCACGACCTGGCTCGCCGGTGCCGGCGACCCGCGCCTGCCGCCCAACCCGCGCTTCAACGATCTGGTGCAGACGGCCATCAACCAGATCTACAGCGAGTTCACCACCAAGGCCGCCCAGGCCCGCAAGACCACGCCCGACAAGATCGACGCGGTGGCACAGGGCCGCGTATGGACGGGCGAGCAGGCCAAGGAGCGCGGATTGATCGACACGCTGGGCAGCTACCGCGACGCGCTCAAGTCGGCCGCCACGCGCGCCAGCCTGCCCGAGGACGCGCGCGTGGTCTACATCCAGCCCGAGCAAGGCCGCGCCGAGCGCCTGCTCGACCTGCTCGGCCCGGCCGCGGCGCAGGCCATCGCCAAGCACTTCGACATGCAGCTCACGCCGATCGCGATGCCCGGCCGGGTGGTGCAAGAAGCGCGGCAAGAACTCGGCTGGCTGGTAGAGATGACCGATGGCCGCAAGCCGTTCACGGCCATCACCCACTGCCTGTGCAAGGAGCCTTGAGGCTCACCTGCCACCCGCTCAACGGGCCGTCGCACCCAGCATCCACGCCAGCACGGAAAAAGTGGCAAAGGCCAGCACGGTGCTTGCCATGATGATGCGTGCCACGCGGCCGTTGTCGGCCCCGTAGCGCTCGGCCAGCAGCGACACATTGCTCGCGCTCGGCAGCGCGGCGGCCAGCATCAGCACGTGCAGGCCGAAGTCGGACACCGGCACGCCCGCGGCGCGCACGGCCAGGCCCACGCTCCATACCAGCAACGGGTGCACGAAGAGCTTGATCAACGCCACCGGCAGGTAGCGGGCAGGCGGCGTTCGCGTGTGCGCATGCTGGCCGGCGCGCCAGAGCACCGAGCCGATGGTGAACAGTGCGACCGGCGTGGCGGCGTCGCCGAGCATCTTGATGATCTGCGCGATGGGCGCCGGCAGCTGCAGGCCGCTGATCGAGAGCAGCGCGCCCAGCGCGATGGCCCAGGGCAGCGGGTTGCTCATCGCGCCACGCAGCGAGTGCAGCACCCTCGCGCCCCGGCTGCCTTGAGGCGCGGCCTGCGCGAGTGCAATGCACAGCGAGCTGGTGAGGAAGAGGTCGACCAGCAGCGTGCCGATCATCGGACCCGCCGCGTCGGGACCGAGCAGGGCCACCAGCAAGGGCACGCCCATGAAACCGGTGTTGGGGAAGGCCGCGACCAATGCGCCGAAGGCGGCATTCTTCATGTCCACGCCGGACGCCTGCGGCGACCGGCGCAGCGTGACGGCGAGGGTGAAGACCACCACGCCCACCGCGCACAGTGCATAGATCGCGATCAGCGATGGGTCGAGCAGCTGCGCCAGCGGCATGCCGGCGCCGAAGCGGAACAGCATGCACGGCAGCGCGAAGAACAGCACGAAGGCGTTGAGCCCCGGGATCGCCGCTTCGGGAAGAACCTTGCGCTGTGCGGCGAGGTAGCCGCACAGCACCAGCGCGAAGAAGGGAATGGTGACGGCCAGAATCGCCTGCATGGCCGACGAGTATCGCCGCCGTGCAGGTGTGTCAGATGGATTGGCCGCCGGACACTTCAATGCGTTGTGCGTTGACCCAAGCGCTCCCTGGCGACAGCAGCGACGCAATAGCACCGCCGATGTCGTCGGGCAGGCCCACGCGGCCGAGCGCCGTCTGCGACGCGATCATCTCGTTCAGCTGGGTGTTGTCGCGCACGGCACCGCCGCCGAAGTCGGTCTCGATGGCACCGGGCGCAACCGTGTTGACCGAGATGCCGCGCGCGCCGAGTTCCTTGGCAAGGTAGCGCGTGAGCACCTCCACGCCGCCCTTCATCGCTGCATAGGCCGCGTAGCCAGGCAACGCGAAACGCGCCAGGCCGCTCGAGATGTTGACGATGCGGCCACCATCGGCGAGCAGCGGCAGCAGTGCCTGCGTCAGGAAGAAGGTGCCCTTGAGGTGCACGTTCACCAGTTCGTCGAACTGCGCCTCGGTGGTCTCGGCAAAGCTCGCGTGGACGCCGACGCCGGCGTTGTTGACCAGAAAGTCGAACTGCTCGCGCTGCCAGGTTTGCGCGAGCGTGCGGCGCAGTACGGCGGCGAAGTCGCGGAAGCCCTTGCTGTCGCCTACGTCGAGCGGCAGGGCCACCGCGCGGCGGCCCGTCTGCTCGATCTGCGCGACCACCTTGGCCGCTTCGCCGGCGTTGCTGCGGTAGGTCAGGACGACGTCGACGCCTTGCTCGGCGAGCTTCAAGGCGGTGCTCTTGCCGAGGCCGCGGCTGCCGCCGGTGATGAGTGCGATGGAAGTGCTCATGTCGTGTTCCTTCACGGAAGTGGATCGGATGAAGTGACTTTATTGATTCGATCCGATCGGATAAATTGGCCAAGAATGATTTGTTTGTTCACATTTCCAGACCAATGACACTCAACACCCTCTCGATGAACCGGCTCGACAACCTGCAGATGTTCGTGCGCGTGGCCGAGCTGAGCAGCTTCACGCAAGCCGCCGAGCAGCTGGGCCTGCCGAAGGCTCGCGTCTCGACCGCCGTGCAGCAGCTCGAGGGCCTGCTCGGCACGCGCCTGCTGCACCGAACCACCCGCCGCGTGCAGATGACGCAGGACGGCCGGGCCTTCTACGAGCGCTGCAAGGACGTGCTGGCCGACATGGACGAGCTGCAGGCCATGTTCCAGCAAGGCGTGCAGGCCTTGCGCGGGCGGCTGCGCGTCGACATGCCGGTGCTGGTGGCGCGCGACCGGGTGATCCCTCGCCTGCCCGAGTTCCTGGCCGACCACCCCCAGCTCGAGATCGAACTCAGCAGCACCGACCGCCGGGTCGACGTGGTGCGCGAGGGCTTCGACTGCGTGCTGCGCGTCGGCCCGCTGGGAGACTCGGGCCTCGTGGCGCGGCCGCTCGGTGCGCTGAAGCAGATCAATTGCGCGAGCCCGGCCTACCTGAAGCAGCACGGCAAGCCGAAGACGCTGGCCGACCTGGCCTCGCACCGGCTGGTGCACTACGTGCCCACGCTGGGCGCCAGGTCGGCCGGCTGGGAGTACGTGGACGAAGGCCGCACCCGCACGGTTGCGATGGGCGGCGTGCTCACGGTCAACAGCACCGAGTCGTACCAGGCAGCCTGCTTTGCGGGGCTGGGGCTGATCCAGGCACCGGCTGCAGGGCTGAGGCCGATGGTCGAGAGCGGCGTGCTGGTCGAGGTGATGCCGCGCTACCGGGCGCCGTCGCTGCCGGTGTCCTTGCTGTATGCCAACCGGCGCAACCTGCCGAAGCGGGTGCAGCTCTTCATGGCCTGGTTGGCGCTGATCCTCACGCCTTACCTCGACGCCAACTGAGCCTCTCAGGCTGCCTGTGCTCCCGGCCGGCCGGCCTCCACGCTGAAACGCGCCACGGTGTTCACCGCCGATACCGGGTTGTTGGGGTCCAGCACCGCGAGCAGGCTGGCGTCGAGCCGCTTGCCGGTGAGCGTGAAGTCCATGTAGCCACGCTGATCGCCGCGCGCGTAGTGAACGTGCGGGTTGAACGGCAAAGCCGCATCGATGCGCTGCTGTGCGAGGCCTTGGCTGCTGATGGAGCTGCCGCAGAACTCGGTGGCGATGACGGGCGATCTGGCGTCGTCGTAGTCGGCCTTGAGATCAGTCACGTAGTGGGTGTGCACGTCACCGCCGAGCACCACCACGTTCGGCAGCTTGCGCTCGGCGACGGTGCCGAGCAGGCGCTTGCGCGCCGGGGCGTAGCCGTCCCAGCCGTCGGTCCAGTAGCTGCCGCCCGGGTGGGTGGAAGGTGCGGGGTCGGACCACGCAAAGCGCGCCATCAGCGTCTGCTGTGCGAGCAGGTTCCATGGGCGCGTCTCGTCCCAGCCTTTCGCGAGCCAGCGTTCCTGGTCGGCGCCGAGCAGCGTGCGCTTCGGGTCGAGCAGCTCGGGGCAGTCTTTCAGCGGCACGGTGTTCGACCCGTGTCGGCCGGGCTTGGGGCAGACCTGCACGTCGCGGTACTGGCGATCATCGAGCGCATGGATGCGCGCGAGCGTGCCCCAGTCGTAGCGGTCGTACAGGCGCATCTCGGTGCCGCGCGGGCGCATGGCCTTCGGGAAGGGCATGTGCTCCCAGTAGGCCTGCGTCGCTGCAGCGCGGCGGTGGTTGAAGAAGGGATCGGCCGTCTGCGGCGTGTCGGCGGCGTAGTCGTTCTCGACCTCGTGGTCGTCCCACACGGCCATCCACGGCGCGATGGCGTGCGCAGCCTGCAAGGCCGGGTCGGTCTTGTACTGCGCATAGCGGGCGCGGTACTGGTCGAGCGTGCGCGCCATCGGGCCGTCGTGCAGGCGCACGGCTGCAGGCGGCGAAGCGTATTCGTAGATGTAGTCGCCGAGAAAGAGCACGAGGTCGAGCTCTTGCGTGGCCATGTGCCGCCATGCAGCGTAGTGCCCATGGTCCCAGCGCTGGCAGCTCGCGATGGTGAAGCGCAAGGCGCTCACCGCGGCATCGGGTGCCGGCGCGGTGCGCGTGCGGCCCACCGCGCTTTGCTGGCCGAGCGCGGTGAAGCGATACCAGTACCAGCGTGCCGGCTGCAGGCCCACAGGCTCGGCATGCACGCTGTGGGCCCACGCGGACTCGGCCACGTCGACACCGCTGGCAGCGATGTTCTTGAAAGCCTCGTCATGCGCGAGCTCCCAGCGCACGTCGACACGATCGGGCAGCTCGTCACCGGTGAGCCGCGTCCACAGCACCAGGCGGTCGGCACGTGGGTGGCCCGAGGCGATGCCGAGCGCGAAGCGCGGGGTGTCGGCCGCCATCGCATGGCGAACGAACCAGGGCGCAAGCGCTGCTCCAGCAGTGAGTATGAGGACGCGGCGGCGGGTGGTCGTGTTCATGGCCGCCGGGTTTAACACAAGCCGGCGACGGCTCTCACCTGCCCCGCCCGCGCAGCCTCAGCGGGACGAGGTCAGCACCGGCTGCGCGCAGCTGCCGGCAATGCCTTCCACCACGAAGGGCAGCGTGCTCCAGGTGTTCGGCGCGCACGCGGCGCCGGGCTTGCAGCCACAGGTCTTGGCCTTCACCATCTGGTCGAAGGCGCCGGCTTCGCGCGGCGCGAGCTTGGGCAGCTTGGCGCCGAAGACCAGTTGCATCGCTTCGTCGGGTGCGACCGCGTCGCGCGCCGGAAGGCGGCCGAGGATGGTGCCGATATTCTGCGCATCGGCCCAGGCCGCCGCCGGCTTGGCGCCGGCGCGCAGGCGTGTCACGTAGGCCAGCGCAATCTCCATCGCGGCATAACCGCGCGCCGCCGAGATCGTGAACGGCTTGTTGAACGCCGCCGTGTAGGCCGGCGCCACGTCGTACCAGCGCGCCTTGTCGACCGACAGCACGGGGCACAAGGCCGCGTCGTACTTGTCGGACACGCGCGGCGCGAAGTCGATCCAGCAGACGCTGTTGGCCGTCACGCGCAAGCCGGCTTCGGTACGCAGCCGCGCAGCGATGCCATCGGCCACGTTGGCGTTGAGCCGCGCGAACTGCACCGACCCGTCGGCTGTGTAGCGCTCGGCATTGCTCGACACGAAGAGCACGCTGGCGTTCTTGAGCAGCACCGGCACGGAACCCACCACGCACCAGCCGCCGAGCACGATGTCGACCTTCGCCTCGATGAGCGATTGCGCGGCGAGCGCGGCGCGATGCGGGTTGCAGGCACTGTCCTTCACCTCGAGCGTGGGCACCGGGTAGCCGGGCCAGACCTTGAGCGCGAGCGTCATGCCGTTGCGGATGTCCTGTCCCTGCGCGGCATTCGGCCAGCTCTCGGGAACGATGGCGCCGATGCGGATCTCGGTGGCCACGGACTTGGCCGGCTTGGGCGGCGCAGCCATTGCGACGGATGCCATCAGAAAACCTGCACAGACCGAAACGAGGGCGGCCACCGTGGGACTTCGAGACGACGCCAGTTGCAGCGTGATTCCCTCTGTGTGCGCTTCGTTGTAGTGCATTGTTCTTTCCTGTGTGGGCAGCGCCGGGCTTCGTGGGCCTGGGCCGGATGGAGTAACAAATGGTATGAGCGGCCCGCCGCGCCGCACAACGCCAAGGTTCGCGCCACTTTTCACGCTTGAGTCGAGTTCGACCCTCCCATCGCACCATCGGTGCTTGGCTATGATGAGCCGCTCCTCTCGCCGCGCCCTCCGTCTTGTCTGCTCCCCCCGATACCCTCAACTCCGCCCAGATGGAAGCGGTGCACCACCTTGGTGGACCATGCCTCGTGTTGGCAGGCGCAGGCTCGGGCAAGACGCGCGTCATCACGCACAAGATCGCGCGCCTGCTCGAAGCCGGCTACGCGCCAGGGCAGATCGCCGCCATCACCTTCACCAACAAGGCCGCGCAGGAAATGCGCGAACGCGCCAAGTCGCTGATCGGCGCGCGCGCGGCCAAGAACCTGGTCGTGAGCACCTTTCACTCGCTGGGCGTGCGCATCCTGCGCAGCGAAGGCGAGAAGCTGGGGCTCAAGCAACAGTTCAGCATCCTCGACAGCGACGACGTGCTCGGCGTGCTGAAAGACGCCGGCGCCACCAGCGACAACAACCTCGCACGCCGCTGGCAGTGGACCATCAGCCTGTGGAAGAACGAGGGCCTGAACAGCGACCAGGTACAGCCTGAAAACGACGACGAGCGCGTGGCGCAGCAGGTGATGAAGCGCTACGAGGAGCGCCTGGCCGCCTACCAGGCGGTCGACTTCGACGACCTGATCGGCCTGCCGCACAAGCTCTTGCAACGCGATGCCGAGGTGCGCGCCAAATGGCAGAACACCTTGCGCTACCTGCTGGTCGACGAGTACCAGGACACCAACGCCATCCAGTACGAAATGCTCAAGCTGCTGGCCGGCGAGCGCGCGATGTTCACCGCGGTGGGCGACGACGACCAGAGCATCTACGGCTGGCGCGGCGCCACCATCGACAACCTGCGCCGCCTGCCGCAGGAGTACCCGAACCTGAAGGTGATTCCGCTGGAGCAGAACTACCGCTCCACCGGCCACATCCTGCGCGCGGCCAACGCGGTGATCGGCCACAACCCCAAGCTCTTCGAGAAAAAGCTGTGGAGCGACCTGGGCGACGGCGAGCCGGTGCTGGTGGTGGAGTGCGACAACGAAGAGCACGAGGCCGAGCGCGCGGTGGCACGCATCCAGAGCCTGCGCGCGAATGGTGGAGGGCTCGCTGGCGCGAGCGGGGGCGGCGAAGTGCAGTTCAAGGATTTCGCGGTGCTCTACCGCGCCAACCACCTGGCACGCATGTTCGAGAAGGCGCTGCGCCGCGCCAACATCCCGTACAAGGTGTCGGGTGGCCAGAGCTTCTTCGACCGGGCCGAGATCAAGGACCTGTGCGCCTGGCTGCGCCTGCTGGTCAACAACGACGACGACCCGGCGTTTCTGCGCGCGGTGACCACGCCCAAGCGCGGCATCGGCCACCAGACGCTCTCGGCCCTGGGCGAGTTTTCCGGCCGCTTCAAGACGAGCTTGTACGAAGCGCTGTTCGCCGAGAGCCTGGGCACGGTGCTGAACGCGCGCGCCGTCGGCTCGCTGCACGAGTTCGGCCGCTACGTGAACGACCTGGAATACCGCGCACGCCACACCGTGGGCGCCGAAGACGCCAAGGTGCTGCTGCTGGGCTGGCTGAAAGACATCGACTACGAGAAGCATCTCTACGAAGGCGAAGAGAGCGAGAAGCTCGCCGCGAGCCGCTGGAGCAACGTGGTCGACTTCATCGACTGGATCGCCAAGCGCTGCGGCGGCGAGATCGAGAACGATGGCGGCATCGGCATCGAGACCGAGAAGAAGAGCGTGCTCGAGGTGGCGCAGACCATCTCGGTGATCATCAGCCTGGCCGAGCGCGGCGACGAGCAAGACGTGGTGACGCTCTCCACACTGCATGCCTCCAAGGGCCTGGAGTGGCCGCACGTGATACTGGCCGGCGTCAACGAAGGCTTGCTGCCTTTCAAGAGCGACGACGACGAGATGACGCCGCAGCGCCTGGAAGAAGAGCGCCGCCTGATGTACGTGGGCATCACACGCGCGCGGCGCACGCTGGCGGTGAACGTGCTGCGCCGTCGCAAGAAGGGACGCGACACCATCCAGGGCATTCCGAGCCGCTTCATCGCCGAGATGAAGCTGCACGAGGCCAAGGCCAAGGAAGACCCGCGCGAGAAGCTGAAGGCGCTGCGCGCCGCGGCGGCCAAGCGCGCCGACGACGCGAAACAGGCCGAGCCGAGCAAGGGTTGATCGCCACGCGCCGTACCGTTGACAGCGCCTGCGCCGCATGGCGAGAGCAGCCGCTGCCTGCCCCTGCGGGAAAAATCACGGATCTGCAAAACGCTTTGGCCTGTCGCCTCAGATACACCTATCCCGCGATGACTTGAGGCGCAGTACATTCCGGCGCACTGCACAAGTACAACATCAAGGAGGCTGTATGCGGCGATCTGGATTTCCGGCATGGGTGATCTGGGCGTTCGCAGTGCTGGCCGGGGCTCCCACTTGGGCACAGAGCCCTGCGTGGCCCAGCAAGCCGTTGAAGCTGGTCGTGCCGTTCCCGCAGGGGGGCACCAGCGACACGATGGGCCGGATGATTGCCGAGAAGCTGGCAGTGGCGCTCAAACAGCCTGTCGTGGTGGAAAACGTGTCGGGAGGCGGCGGGGCCACCGGCCTGCTGCAAGCGCTCAAGGAGCCTGCCGACGGCTACACGCTGATGCAGACCGGCGTCGGGCAAAACGCGATTGCGCACGGCCTCAATCCCAACATCGGCTATGACTCGGTCAAGGACTTCACCCACCTCACCCAAGTCCATTCAGGCCCGAACGTGTTGGTGGTGAATCCCAACGTGCCTTTCAAGACCTTTGCCGAGCTGGTCGTCTATGGCAAGGCCAACCCGGGCAAGCTCAGCTACGGCTATACCCACGCGGCTTCCGGGCATGTGGCCATGGAGCTGCTCAAGCAATCCGTCAGCGTTTGCGTCGCCAACGTCAAAGGCGGCCGGGATTGCACGGGCCTGTCGGTGGTGGGCGTGCCCTACAAAGGCGGCGGGCCTTTGATGGCGGCCTTGCTCGAAGGGCAGGTTCCAATGGCGTTCGTGAATCAGGATGCCGCCTCTCCACTGGTCAAAGCCGGCAAGCTTCGGGCGCTGGCGGTGACCAGCCTGACTCGCAATTCGCTGTTCCCCGACGTGCCTTCGATCAGCGAACAAAACGTGCCCGGGTTCATGGCCTTGTCCTGGTCGGGCATCTCGGTGTCCAGCAAGACCCCCAAGCCGATTGCCGACCGCCTGGAAGCGGAGCTGGTCAAGATCATGATGTCGCCGGACGTCAAACAGCGCCTGGAATCCAAAGGGTTCGTCGTACCCGAGCAAAGCGCAGCCAGTTACGCCGCCTTTGTTGAACGGGAGATGGGCCGCTGGTCGCGGGTGATCAAGATTGCGGGCCTCAAGCCGGAGTAAGCCTCGACGCTTCAGGTCACGGTCAAGGGCTTGAAACAGGCCGAGCCGAGCAAGGGTTGAGGGTTCCGGCTACGCTCGCTGACGCATCAACTGTTTGTTGCCACAGCGATCGTTTCGCAGACCCGAGGAGACCCCCATGACCACCGCCCGAGCCATCCGCCTCACCGAATTCGGTGCACCCGACGTGATGAAGCTGCAGACCATCGACCTGCCCGCACCCGCCGCCGGCGAGGTGCAGCTGCGCCAGACCGCCATCGGCTTCAATTTCATCGACGTGTACCAGCGCGCCGGCAAGTACCCGCTGCCCTCGCCGACCGGCCTGGGCCACGAGGCTGCCGGCGTGGTCGAGGCGCTGGGCGAAGGTGTGCGCGACCTGCGTGTCGGCGACCGTGTCGTCTACATGAACACCGGCGTGGGCGCCTATGCCAGCCACCGCAACGTGCCGGCCGAGCGCATGGCGCCGTTGCCCGCAGGCGTGAGCGATGAAGACGCCGCGGCGGTGTTCTTCAAGGCGATGACGGCGCAGTTCCTCGTCAAGAAGACGCACCGCGTGCAGCCCGGCGACATCGTCGTCGTGCATGCGGCCGCCGGTGGCGTCGGCCAGATCTTGAGCCGCTGGTGCAAGGCGCTGGGTGCCACCGTGATCGGTACGGCCGGCTCGGCCGCGAAATGCGAAGCGGCTCGCGGCGCAGGCTGCGATGCAGCCATCGACTATTCGCAGGCCGACTGGGTGCAGCAGGTCATCGCCGCCACCGGTGGCCGCAAGGCGCGCGTGGTCTACGACTCGGTGGGCCAGCACACCTTCATGGGCTCGCTCGACTGCACGGCCCCATTCGGCCTGGCAGTGCTCTTCGGCGCGGCCTCCGGCCCGGTGCCGGCTTTCGAGCCCGAAGTGCTCAACAAGAAGGGCTGCCTGTTCCTCACGCGGCCGTCGGTCTTCCCGCACAACGCCGACGTGGCCACCATCCGCCACAACGCGGCCGACGTGTTCGAGGCCATGGCCTCGGGCGCCGTCGTGGCCAGCATCGGCGCGCGCTTCCCGCTCGAGCAGGCGGCCGACGCTCACCGCCTGGCCGAGTCGCGCGGCACGGCGGGTGCGATCGTCATGACGCCCTGAAACGCCGCGTCGTCGGTGCGCCGAAAGGTGTACCGTGCAGCTTCCTGGGTTGCAGGAGAACGCGTTCATGTCCGAGCAAGCCAAGGCCAAAAAGCCCCAGCCCGCCAGCTACCTGTACGTGCGCCACACCCTGCCAGTGCGCTTGATGCACTGGATCAACGTGGTTTCGCTGACCCTGCTGCTGATGAGCGGGCTGATGATCTTCAACGCCCACCCGTCGCTGGACTGGGGCAAGTCGTCGTACACCGGCCGGCCGCCGGTGTTCGAGATCACCGCGCTGCGCACGAGCAGCGGCCAGCTGGTCGGCATCACGCGCCTATTCGGCCACCCGTTCGACACCACCGGCGTGCTGGGCGTGTCGACCGGGCCGAACGGACGGGCGGTGATCATCGCGTTTCCATCGTGGCTCACCATTCCCTCCAGCTATTCGCTCGCCGCGGGCCGCCTGTGGCACTTCTTCTTCGCGTGGCTGCTCATGCTGAACGGGCTGGCTTACGTGGCCTATGCGCTGATCAGCCGCCACCTGCAGCGCGACCTGCTGCCCACGCGCACGGAATGGCGCGGCATCGGCCAGTCGATTCGCGACCACCTCCGTTTCAAGCACCCGCAAGGCGAGGCCGCCAGGCACTACAACGTGCTGCAGAAGCTCAGCTACCTGGCGGTGATCTTCGTGCTGCTGCCGCTGATCATCCTTACCGGCTGGGCCATGTCGCCTCGGTTGAACTCGATGTGGCCCGGCTGGGTAGACGTGTTCGGCGGGCGACAGTCGGCGCGCACGGTGCACTTCGTCATCGCATGGCTGCTGGTCGCCTTCGTGGCGATCCATGTGTTCCAGGTGCTCGTGAGCGGCTTTTGGAACCACATGCGTTCGATGATCACCGGCCGCTACCGAATCATTGGAACGCACAGAAAGGCTCGCCCATGACCCGCATGCGCAACCGGCTCGGCGTCACACCCGAGGCCCTCGCCAAGCGACGCTTCCTGACGCGCACGCTGGGCAGCACCGGCGCCTTGCTGCTCGCGGGCTGCGACAAGCTGAACCAGAGCCCGGCGTTCCAGAAGCTGCTGTCGACCGGCGAAGCGCTGAGCAAGAGCAGCGCGCACCACCTGGTCAGCGGGCAGATGTCGATGGCGCAAGAGTTCTCGCCCGCCGACCTGTCGCCGAGCTTTCGCGGCAATGGCAATACCAACCCCACAGGCGCCGACTACAAAGCGATGGCCGCGAACGGCTTTGCCGACTGGAAGCTGGTGGTCGACGGCCTGGTGGAACACCCGGGCGCGTGGTCGCTCGACCAACTGCGCGCCATGCCCAGCCGCACGCAGATCACGCGCCACGATTGCGTCGAAGGCTGGAGCGCCATCGGCCAGTGGACCGGCGTGCCGCTCGCTCAACTGCTCGCCGCGGCCCAGCCCAAGCCCGAGGCGCGCTACGTGGTGTTCCATTGCGCCGACTCGTTCGGCAGCGCGCCCTACTACGAGAGCATCGACATGGACGATGCCTTCCACCCGCAGACGCTGCTGGCCTACACGCTGAACGGCAAGACCCTGCCCGTCACCAACGGCGCACCGCTGCGGCTGCGCGTGGAGCGGCAGCTCGGCTACAAGCACGCCAAGTACGTGATGCGGCTGGAACTGGTCGACGACTTCTCTCGCATCGGCGGTGGCCACGGCGGCTACTGGGAAGACCAGGGGTACCAGTGGTATGCAGGCATCTGAGGCAGCGTTTCGCGCAGGCGTGAAACGCCCCACCGCCCTTCCCTGGCTCACCGCCGCCAGTGCCGCGCTGTGCATTGCCGCCGCGCTGGGATTGATCGCGCCTGGGCTCGCCTTCATCTTCAAGCCGCTGACCACGGTGCTGGTCATCGCGCAGGCATGGCAACGCGGGCACGACGCGCCGAAGCAGCGCCAACTTGTTTTGCTCGGGCTCGCGCTGTCGCTTGCGGGCGATGTGTTCCTGCTGTGGCCGAAGCAAGGTTTTCTGCCGGGCCTGGTGTCCTTCCTGCTCGCACACCTGGCCTACATCGTTGCGTTCTGCGTACCGGTGCGCTTCGCGGCGAAGCCCTCGGCATTCATCACCTACACCGCGCTAGCGGCCTTCATCCTCAGCCAGCTGTGGGACGGCGTGCCGGCCGCGCTGCGTGCGCCGGTGCTGGCCTATGTGGTGTGCCTCGCCGCGATGGCGGCTCAGACGGCCACGTGGTGGCGCAGCGCGCCGAACGATCCGCACGCGCGCTGGGCGGCCATCGGCGGGCTGCTCTTCATGGCCTCCGACAGCCTGCTCGCGTTCAACAAGTTCGCCGCGCCGCTGCCCTGGTCGGCACTGTGGATCCTCGCCACCTACTGGCTAGCGCAGTGGTGCATCGCAGGTTCTTTGCGCCGCGCTCCATGAACCGCCGTCATCTGCTGGCCTTGCTCGCAGCGTCGACAGTGCAGGCTCGCGCCGCGTCGACACCCGCTCCGGTAGACCGCATGCCGGCGTTCTGGTTGGCCTACGACAAGAGCCGGAGTGCGCCGCTCGGCCTGCGCGCAGCCACGCTGCTCGATGCGTTCTTCGTTCCCGAAGAAGCCTTGCTGCGACGTGCCGGCATGCGCTTGCCACCGCCGCGGCAACTGGCCGAGTGGCTCGCGGCCTTCGACCCCATTGCCGAGGCGGTGCGCACGGTACACGCCCGTCTGGTTGCCGACTACAGCGCCAACCTGGGCCGGTTCATCGACACCTTCAAGGACTTCGACGCCAGCGCCTCGCCGGTCTACCTGATGCCTTCGCTGTTCCGCTTCGACGCGCACCTGGAGCCCGATGGCCACAGCCTGCCGCTGTTTTTCGGCCCCGACGGCATCGTGAAGTTCCACGGTGCCGACGCCGACCTCAGCGTGCTGATAGCGCATGAGATCTTTCATTGCTACCAAGCCCAGCGTAACCCCGGCCTGTCTCTGGATCCCGCACCACCGCTTTACGTCGGCGTGTGGATCGAAGGCACCGCCACCTACGCCAGCGAGCAACTCAACCCCGGTGCATCGCTGAAGCATGTGCTGCTGGACGACGCGGCCTTGTTGCGCGACGGTCCGCCCACGGCGTCCCGTGTGGCGGGCGCGCTGCTGGCACGCATCGACTCCACTGCCGACACCGACACGACAGCCTTCCTGGGAGCTGGCTATCGCGGCGACTGGCCAGCACGTGCGGGCTACTACCTCGGCCTGCTGGCAGCACGGCGCATCGGGCGGACCCTGAGCCTGAGCGAGATGGCGGCGCTGCCCGCTACCCAGGTACGTGAGCGGCTCATTGCAGCGCTTACCGACATCCGGCGCCGCGGCGCCGCTTCGGCCTGATCGACGATCCGGACCAGCGGTGATGGGGCGGAACGGTTTTTGCCCTTCGCGGAAACCCGTACCGAGGTGGAGGCACCATGCGCAGAGTCAAGAACCTTTGGGTCCGATCTCTCAACGCCATCAAGGGAGTGCAGGGCAAAGCGCGATTGCGACGCTGGGTAACGGACCGGGACGCCCGCTACGCCGGCGAGAAAAGTTTACCGACGCCACGCAAGAAATACCTCTACGCCTCGCCCGTCGGCGCTTCGGGCGAAGCCCAGCTGAGAAAGCTGCTCGAGAAATTCGATGCCGAGCACTTCGACTTTCTGATCTTCGTCTACGACGGGCACCGGTTCGAAGGCCCGCCGTTCGACCGGTGCACCTTCATTCACGAGAAAGGCGTGATCTACCACTTCTTCAAGAAGTACATCACGCCCGAAGTTGCCGCGAAGTACGACGTGATCTTCCTCGGCATGGAAGACATCGAGATCGACGACTTCTCCTGGCAGCGCTTCATCGAGGTGATGAAGCGCAACCAGCTCGACATGGCCGCACCGGCGTTGTCGGCGCAATCGATCACGCCGCACAAGATCATGTACCGCCAGCCCACCGGGACCGGGCGGCTGGTCGACGTGATCGAGCTCTTTCTCACGGCGTACGACGCTCGTGCCTGGCCGCGCTTCTGGAACCTGATCGAGCGCGATTTCAACCACTGGGGCTGGGGCTACGTTCAGCTGGCCCAGTACGCCTGCGAGTTCAAGATGGGCCTGGTGGACTGCGAAACCATCTCGGTCGTGCGCCCGCCGAACTACCGCGAGGAGTCGGCCGACGGCATGAAGGCCTTGTTCGCGAAGCACCGCAACACGAGGCGCGCCAATTTCATCTCGTACGGGTTGCTGAAATAGCCGGGTCGGTGAGTTCAACCTCTCCCTGGCCACCTCACGAGGCGCAGAGCCTGCAAGGCCCTGACTACCGTTCCTTGACCTCGCCCCCGAGGCCACGCTCGCCTCGGCGCCAGGCTTGAAGGCGCGATACCAGCAGCACGCCCAGCACGAGGGCGTAGGGCATGGCCCGCGTGTCGCCGACCTTCGCCTGCAGCCAGAAGTGAACAATGCCCAGGACTGCGATCAGGTACGACAGCATGTGCAAGCGCCGCCACGCCCGGCCCATCGCGCGCATCGCCGCCTGGTTCGACGTGGCAGCCAGGGGAACGAGCAACGCAAACGCCGCGAGGCCGACGAGCACGAACGGCCGATCCAGCGCGTCATCGCGGATCGATCGGATGTCGAGCCCCACGTCGAACGCCACATAGACAGCCAGGTGCAGGCAGGCATAGAAGAAGGTGAACAGGCCGAACTGACGACGCAGGCGGATCAACCAATTCCAATCGGCCAGACGCTTGCCGTAGCGCGCATGCGCGACCTGTGACAACCGGACCGACAGGCGTCGCACCGAGGTCACGGCCAGCGTGACCGTCAACATGATCAAAGCCCAGCGCCCGGTGAAGTGGAGCATGCGGTTCAGCGGGTTGATGCCGAGCGCTTCGGCCCACCACTCGCCGAGCAGCCACAGCGCCGGGCATGCGCACACCACGAACGATGCCGCGCGCAGCTTGCCGAAGTGATGGCGGGCCAGCCAAGCCAGATTGGCTACAGGCTTGTCCATTAGAAGTGGCGATTGAGGTCCATGCCGGCGTAGAGCGAGGCCACCTGGTCCGCATAACCGTTGAACATCAGCGTGGCGCGCTTGGCGGTCTCGCCGATGCGCAGCTCGCGTTTCTGCGACCAGCGGGGATGGGCCACCTCGGGATTCACGTTGGCATAGAAGCCGTATTCTGACGAAGCCGCCCGCATCCACGAACTCGCCGGTGGCGTCTCGACCAGGCGGATGCGCGTGATCGCCTTGATGCTCTTGAACCCATATTTCCACGGCACCGCCAGCCGCAGCGGTGCGCCGTTCTGGTTCGGCAGCGGTCGCCCGTACAGCCCGGTGGCGAGCAGGGTCAGCGGGTGCATCGCCTCGTCGATGCGCAAGCCTTCGGTATAGGGCCACGGCAGCGTTGCCAGGCGTTGCCCGATCATCTCCTGCGGCCGCAGCACCGAGACGAACTCGACGAACTTTGCACGCGAGTTCGGAATGCAGGCCGCCAGCAAGGCCGCCAACGGGAAACCCCGCCACGGGATCACCATCGACCAGCCTTCCACGCAGCGCAGCCGGTAGAGACGGTCTTCCTGCGGAAAGCGCTTCAACAGGTCTTCGAGCGCCCAGGTGCGTGGCTTTTCGACCTCGCCTTCGATCGTCAGCGACCAAGGCGAGGGGTTGAACTCCTCAGCCAGCTTCCAGATCACTTCCTTGTTGACCGAGAACTCGTAGTAGTTGTTGTAGCGGCTGATCTGCTCCAGCGAGTTGGCACGCTCCGGTTCGGCCGCACCGGCAAGCGAGAAGGCGCCCCCACCAGCGATCGAGCCGACCGCCGCGCCCATGAGGCGTCGCCGCGCCCACCAGACGCGCTCGGGCGTGATCTCGCTGGAGCGGACGTCCATCACTCGTCAGCGCGGCAGCACTGGCAGCACGAAAGGCGTGACAGGGCTGGACAAGGCGCCAATGAACGACACCACCTGCGTGATCTCTTCAGGCGTCAGCTGCAGTTCCTTCATGCTCTTGGACTGGTTGGTCTTGACGACACCACCCTGGGTGTAGAACCCGACCAGCTCCGTCAGCGTCTTGGCCGAGCCATCGTGGAAGTACGGTGCCGTGTTGGCGGCTTCACGCACCGTGGGCGTCTTGAACGCCCCCTTCAGGCCGGCGACCGGTTTCTGCGCATAGCGGCCCATGTCCGGGGTCGCGCTGCCGAAAGAGGCCAGCCCGAGGTTGTGGAAACCGTTGTCGGTGAAGTTCGGGCCGGAGTGGCAAGCCGAGCAGTTGGCTTTCTGCGGATCGACGAAGAGAGCGAAGCCCTTCACCTGGTCCGGCGACATCGCGCCTTTCTCGCCGGCGACCCAGCGGTCGAATGGCGAGGTGTTGCTGATCACCGTGCGCTCGAAACTGGCGATGGCCTTCGACAGGCTGTCCGCATCGATCGGCTTGCCGGGGAACGCTTCCTGGAACAGTGCGCGGTAGCCCTCGTGTCCGTTGAGCCAGCTGAACAGCTTCTGCGTGTCCATGTTCATCTCGACCGAGGCCTCCATCGGGCCCATGGCCTGGTCTTCCAGCGACTTCTTGCGGCCGTCCCACATCTGCAGGCTGTTGAAAGCGGTGTTGACGACGGTGGGGCTGGCGCGCCCCAGTACCAGGCTCTTGGCGCCCTTGGCAGTGGGCAGGCCGTCGGACCAGCCGAGCAGCGGACTGTGGCATGACGCACAGCTCATGTTGCCGTCGCCGGACAGGCGCGGGTCGAAGAACAGCTTCTTGCCGAGTTCCACGCGTTGCGGCGTCGGCACGTTGTCTTCCGGGTGCGGCGGCGTGGCCGGCAGCTTCCACTTCTGCAGGCTGGCGTGACCGGCTTCGAGCGTGATGAGTTGACCTTCGGTGTCGGTCACGCTGCTGGCAGCGTGGGCGCCGCAGGCGGCGAGCAATGCCGCAACGACAAGAACAGTCTTTTTCATGAGGCGCTTTCTTGAGTCGGTTGATGCGCACCTTGGCAGGCTTTTGCCGAAATGCTCAACGTAACTTCGACACAGATGACCCCTTGTTGAGGTCAATTTTCCGGACCAAGTGCCGACAACCACGAACAAACTCGCATCACATCGCTTGCGGATCGCCGCCTGCGAAGTCGGCGATCCATGTCTCATCCGCAAAAACTGCAAGGACAGATCCATGAAACAGCCGAACGCATCCAACTACCTGGCCTGGGGCCTGTGTTGTGCCGGGCTCCTGGTCGCGAACTCGGCGCACGCAGGCGAGCACTTGGTCACCCAGAAGAACAAGGCCTTCTCGGTCAAGAAGTTGACGGTCAAGGTGGGCGACAGCATCAAGTTCGTCAACGAAGACAGCTTCGCGCACAACGTCTTCTCGCTGTCGGCACCGAAGAGCTTCGACCTCGGCTCCTTCGGCAACGGCGGCTCCAAGGTCGTGACTTTCGACAAGCCCGGCAAGGTCGAGGTCGAATGCGCCGTGCATCCGGACATGCGGCTCGACGTCGAGGTCACCCCATGACCTCGCGTCTGTCGCGCTGGGGCCGGGCCTGCATGCTGCTGGCCGGCTTGTCGGCGCTGGCGCCGGTGCTTGCGCAAACGAGCCCGAAGGTACCGCAAGGCTCCCTGCTGCCCAAAGACAGCGTCGACGCCTCCACGTTCCGCGGCGGCCTGGTGTTCGCGAACTACTGCGTCACCTGCCACGGCATCAACGCCGACGGCAACGGCCGGGCCGCCAGGCTCTACAACCCCAAGCCGGCCAACCTGCGGGCGAGCGACAAGAACGATTCGTACTTCGGGCTGATCATCCGCAAGGGCGGCGCAGCACTCGGCCGCTCGGAGTTCATGCCATCGTGGGAAGCCGAGCTGACCAACGAGCAGATCGCCGACCTGGTCAGTTACCTGCGCTCGATCAATGTCGCGAAGAACTGAATCGGAAGCGGCGATGGAAGCCTCGCGCCGCCACTCGTTCGCGGAATTTTTCCGCCACCACGGCTTCTGGTCGGTGGGTGTCCGGATGTTCCGCAGGATGGCGTTCGCCAGCAAGGCCACGATCATCTCGGCGATCTTCATCCTGCTGGTGGCGCAGCTCCTGTTCATCTTCGTGCGTGCCAGCAACCAGGTGATCCACGCGTCGGAGCGTGAACTCGCCGGGCTTTCCAACGTCCGTGAACTTGCGGTCCTGCTCGGTCAGGCGCAAGACATGCGCCGCAGCATCCTCGCGGCGAACGGCAAGATTTCACCGGCCGTGACCGAGCAACTGAACCGGGTGGACACGCAGCTCGCCAGGATCGAGGGCCTGCTTGCGCAAGACGCAACGCTGACCGACGCGGCCAAGTTCGCGCGCAATGCGTTCCTGCCGCTCAAGAGCCCCGTGGACGATCGCGAAGAAGCGTTCACCCGGGCAGACGAGTTCGTGCAGCAATTGCTTCGCCTGAGCGCCACCATGGTCGACTCGTCCTCGCTCGCGCAAGACCCCGACACCGACAGCTACCACCTGATGCTCGCATCGACCCAGGAGACGCTGCAGACGATACGCATGCTCAGCCGTTTGCGCGATCTGGGCGCCGACGCACTCGCCGCCACGACGCTCACGCCCTTCCAGCGCCGCATGATCCAGGGCGACAGCTATGTGATGTACACGCAGCTCGAGCTTCTGTTCGCGCGTTACGAGCGCGTGGTCAAGGCCAACCCGCAGCTCGGCGAGCCGCTCGCCTTCGAAGACGCTTTCAAGCCCGTCAATGCCTTCATGCGCGCGCTGCGCAAGGGCCCGATGGCTGAAGCCGGGCCGGCGGGCGATGCGGCGGCATTTGCCGCTGCCGGGCAGTCGGCGGTGGAAGCCATGACGGCCCTGACGGAGCGCTCGCACGCGTCGCTCGCACGGCTCATCGAAGCGCGCATCGCGGCGCAGCGCCTCGCGCGCAACGTGCAGCTCGGGGTGGCCATGGCCGGGCTGATGATCGCCGGGTACTTCTTCTATTGCTTCTACCTCGTCACCCGCGGTGGCATGCGCGAAGTGACGCGCCACATCGATGCCCTGGCCAGCGGCGACCTGGCGACTTCGCCGCGGCCCTGGGGCAGCGATGAAGAGGCCGAGCTGATGCGGTCGATCAGCCGCATGCAGGCCTCGCTGCGGCAGCTCGTCGGGCAGGTACGCGACTGTGCCGACGGCATCGTGACCGCCAGCTCCGAGGTGTCGGCCGGTGCAAAAGACCTGTCCGAGCGCACCGAGAAGAGTGCCAGCCGGCTGCAGCACACGGCTTCGGCCATGGAGGAGATTTCTGCCACGGTGAAGCAGACGGCGACCCGATCGGACACGTCCGCCACGCTGGGCCAGGAGAATGCGCGCGTCGCCGGTGAGGGCGGCGAGGTGATCGCCCGGGTGGTGACCACGATGCAGGGCATCCAGTCGTCGTCCAGAAAGATCGGCGAGATCATCAGCGTGATCGACGGCATCGCTTTCCAGACAAACATCCTCGCGCTCAATGCAGCTGTCGAGGCGGCGCGGGCTGGGGAGCAAGGCAGGGGCTTCGCGGTCGTCGCAGCCGAGGTGAGAGCGCTCGCGCAGCGCTCGGCCACCGCGGCGCGAGAGATCAAGGGCCTGATCAGCACCGGCGCCGAGCAGACCGAGCAAGGCACGCGAATCGTGCAGGCCGCGGGCGAAACCATGACCCATCTGGTACGCAACGCCCAGGCCATGAATTCGCTGCTGGCCGAGGTGGCCACTGGCGCGACCGAGCAGACCCGCGGTGTCACCCAGGTCAGTGCCGCGGTGGCACAGCTCGACCACGACACGCAGCGCAACGCCGCGCTGGTGGAGCAGACGACGGCAGCGGCCTTCTCCATGCAGCAGATGGCGGGCCAGTTGTCCACCGCGGCCGACCGATTCACGCTGCCTGCCTGAGAGGCTGCATGCGCGCACCCTCGTTCCAGCTGCGCCGCCGCCTCGTGCTTGCATGGGCGGGCGCATCAGCCCTCGGAACGCTGCCTCGCGCGCAAGCCGCCTCGCCGCCGACAGGCTGGGTGCAACCCCGCCAGCCCGCACCCGCGTTTCGGATCACCCGAACCGACGGCCGCCAGGTGCCGCTGGCAAGCGCCACCGCCGGCAAGGTCACCGCGGTGCAGCTGATGTTCACCGGCTGCAGTGCCACATGTCCTGTGCAAGGTGCCTTGTTTGCGGCAGTGGCCGGGCGGCTGCGCCGGAACGATGTGCAGCTGCTGTCCATCAGCATCGATGCACTCGGCGACACGCCGGCCACGCTGTCCGCCTGGCAGCACCGCTTCGGCATGCACCCCGCCTGGAGCGCCGCCGTCTCCGACGTGAACGAGGTCGATCAGCTCACGGGTTTCATGAAGGGCGCTCCGGCCCGGCAGGGAACCCACACGGCACAGGTCTTCGTCTTCGATCGCAACGCACGGCTCTGCTTTCGCACCGGTGATTCGCCCGCCCTCGCCGAGGTCGAAGCGTTGCTCGCGCACGTCGCGGGCACGGCCTGACAGACCACGGGCACGTCACGGCCCACCGCGGGCGATTACATCCCCTTGAACAGACCCGTGAAGCTGCGGCTGACCTCGAGCTTCTCGTTGTGGCCTTTCACGCTGACGAGCTGGCGGCCGCGCATGTCGCGGCTCACGCCGGCGATGGCCTTGGTGTTGACGAGCGTGGAGCGGTGGATCTGCCAGAAGGTCTCGGGGTCGAGCTCGTCGATGAGCTCCTTGATGGGCTTGCGGATCAGCGCTTCGAGCGCGGCCGTCTGCACCCGCGTGTACTTCTCGTCGGAGATGAAGAACAGCACGTCGTCGACCGGGATCATCTGAATGCTCTGGCCGACCGTCGCCTGAATCCACTTCAGGCGTTGCGGCGCGCCGCCCGGGTTCATCTGGCTGGCGAGCTTGTGCAGCAGCTGCTGCATGTCGGCGCCGGCCGAGGGCGGGGGCTCGTGCGTGGCCTCGCGCTGCGCCAGCCGCTTGCGGATGCGTTCGACGGTGAGCTGCAGGCGCTCGCGCTCTGCCGGCTTCAGCACGTAGTCGACCACGCCCTGCTCGAAGGCCTCGACCGCGTACTGGTCGTAGGCGGTGATGAAGACGATCTCGCAGCCGGGCCAGGCTTCCTGTTCGCCGTCGCGCTGTTCATCGGGTTGTTCATCGGACTGCTCGTCAGGCAGCACGGCGATCTGCCGCGCGGCTTCGACGCCGGTCATGCCAGGCATGCGGATGTCGAGGAAGACGAGGTCGGGCCGGTGCTGGCGCGTGAGCTCGACCGCCTCGATGCCGTTCTTCGCCTCGGCCACGATCTCGAGCTCGGGCCAGACTTCGGCCAGCCGCGCCCGCAACTGCTCGCGCATCAACCGTTCATCGTCTGCAATCACTGCTCTGATCATGCCGCCTGCTCCGTGTGAGAGTTGTAGGGCACCGTGATCGTCACCGCCGTGCCGCCACCCGGATTCTCCGCCACCGTGAGGCTGGCCTTGTTGCCATAGAGCAGCTGCAGGCGCTCGCGGATATTGGCCAGGCCGATGCCGGTGCCCGCGGTAGCCGCCTTGCCAAAGCCGAGGCCGGTGTCGGCCACCTTCACCGCCAGCTTGCCGTGCACGATCTCGGCACTCACGGTCAGCGAGCCGCCTTCGGGCTTGGGTTCGAGGCCGTGCTTGATGGCGTTCTCGACCAGGCTCTGCAGCATCATCGGCGGGAACTCGGCGGACAGCAGGCCATCGCTCACGCGAATGTCGGTGACGAGCCGGTCTTCCATGCGCACCTTCAGTATCTCTAGATAGGGGCGGATCACGCCCAGCTCGCGGCCGAGATCGCGGTTGCCCTGGGCATTGGCTTCCCGCATCGTCGGCATGCTGGCGCGCAGCAGCGCGATCAGGTTCTTCTGCATCTTGCTGGCGCGTGGCGGGTCGGTCTCGATCAGGTGGTCGATGCTGGCCAGCGTGTTGAACAGGAAGTGCGGCTCCACCTGCGCCTGCATGGCGGCCATGCGGGCCTCGACCACCTGGCGCTTGAGCGCCTCGGACTCGGCCATCTCGGTGGCGACGACCGCTTGCGCTTCGGCCTTGAAGCGGCCGGCCGCCATGATCTTGGTGATGCCGGAGATGACGATCAGCAGAAAGGCGAAAGGCGGCATGTGATCGCCCAGGCGGAAGGCCTTGATGCGGATCTCTTTCATGCCGGAGGCTTCGGCCTCGGCCGCCGCCTCTGCAGCGTCGCGTTCGGCCTCCTTGGCGTCGTCGATGGCTTCCTTGATCGCGGATTTCGCTTCTTCGATGGCGGCGCGCACATCGGCGTTGCTGGCGTTGTCCGGCAGGTCGACTTTCACGCCGGGCAATTCCACGTGCACGCCGCCAGGCACGCTGGCTGCCGAAGCGACCGGCGCCGGCGCACTCGCCGCCCCCACCGGGCCGATGCGAATGCCGTGCTCGTCGACGGTGAGTGCGTATTTCTTGCCGTTGATGTCGAACAGGGTCTTGTCGCTGCCAGGCTCGACAGGCGCCTTGGGGGCCACGGGCGCTTTGGGCGGCTTGGGCGGGGCGACCGTGCGCGGCTTGTAGATGACCGTGTCTTCACCCCAGCGCAGGTTGAAGGGCGGCAGGTCGGACGCGACGCCAGCGACGATCAGCGTCAGCACAGACAAGAGGAAGAAGCGCTTCCAGCTGATGCTGTCGAGCCAGCGCGCGTAGACGCTGAAGCCGCGGACAAACGCGCTCACGAAGCCGGAGGTTGAAGAAGGGGTGGAGGGGGCAGAAGAAACCATGCGCCCACTGTAAGCCGCCCCTTCCAGGCTGCGCCACGGCCAGGCGACAGGCCGGACGATCGGCCGGACAGGCTGCAGGCAAGACCGACGGGTGCCGGTGTTGCAGTGCAGCGTTCAGAGGAAGCCGAGCTTGCGGTTCGTGCCGAAGTTCACAAGGTTGGGCAGGACGGTGTTGAGCTGCCCGTCGGTCGCACCGAACCAGCCCAGCAGCGTGGCGGCGTACTGGTCGACCGAGGTGGTCGGGATCCAGCGGCCTTGCAACTCCCAGCTGTCGACGCCCACGTCGTTGGGGCCGCCGAGCGCCAGCTCAGGGAAAGTCCCGTAGCTCGCGCCGCCCTTGACTGCGCCGCCCAGCACGAGGTGGGTGTTGCCCCAGGCATGGTCGGTGCCGGTGCTGTTGTTCGGCGTGAAGGTGCGGCCGAAGTCGCTCTGCGTGAACGCGGTGACGGCGTCGCCCAGGCCCAGCCCCTTCATCGCCGAGTAGAAGGCGCCGAGCGCATCGCCCAGTTCCTTCAGCAGGTTGGCGTGGTTGCCGGTGGTGGGGGCACCGCCGGCGACCTGGTTGCCGTGGGTGTCGAAGCCGCCCATGCTGGCGAAGAACATCTGCTTGTTGCCGCCGACCGTGCCGTTGGCCGCGACGAGCTTGGCGATCTGGTAGAGCTGGCTCGCAAGATCGGTGGTGAGCTCGGTGCCGTCGATCAGCGGCTTGAAGGCGGCGTCGATGGCCGCAATGGCCCCGGTGCCGCCGGGCTCGATCGCGACCAGCCCGCCCAGGCGCTCCGACACGCTGAAGGCGTTGCGCTGCGCGGTGGCATAGGCCTCGGTGAGATCGGTCTCCTGGCCCGTGGCGTAGAGCGCATTGAGGGCGTTCTTGCGCAGCACGTTGGGCGCGTATTTCTGTGCCTCGGCCTCGAGAACGTAGGCACCGAAGGTCTCGCCCGGCGTGTCGGGCAGCACCAGCGGCGAGATCGTGTCGGTGAGCCCGAAGCGCGTGCTGCCGGCCACCGAGATCACCGGGTTCAAGGTCTGCAGCGCGGCCGAGGCGCGACCGCCCCAGCCGCTGCGGGTGAGCGCGCTGGTGCTGCCGGTTTCCCACTCGATCTGCTGGTCGGAGTGCGAGAACAGGTTGGCCGGCAGCAGCGTGGAGCTGTCGGGCTCGGCGCGGAACTGCGCCTTGGTCATCGGCTTGTACAGCGTGCCGAGGTTGAACACCGGCGCGAGCTTGCCCTCGGTCGACACCGCCGCCAGGCTTTGCAGCGCGGGGTGCATGCCGTAGGTGATGCCCGACATCGGCAACAGGCTCGAACTCGGCAACGCGAGGCCCTTGCGCACCGCAGCGTACTGGTTGTAGCGCGCGCTGTCGGTCGGCACGATCATGTTGAGGCCGTCGTTGCCGCCGTAGAGGAAGACACAGACGAGCGCCTTGTAGTCGGCCGCATAGGCACGCTTGGTGCCGAGCACCAGGTTGGCGGCGGTGCCGAGGCCCAGCGCACCGGCCAGGCCGGCGCTGCTGCGCGTCAGCCAGCGGCGGCGGTCCATCGACGAGACGGTGTTCACGGTGGATGTTTTCTTGTTCATGGGAACCTCAGACGACGATGGGCCGCCCCAAGGCGGCTGAGCGCCCCCTCGGGGGGCAGGAGTGAAACGACGTGGGGGTGGTCATCATTTCAGCGCTGCACTTGGTAGTGCGGGGAGCCGTAGATCAGGTAAGCGGCCGCCTTCACACGATTGGCCTTCCAGTTGGCCGCGTCGGTCGACGCCGTCCACCACGACACGGCCTTCACGACCTCGGTGCGCGCCGCGGTCGGCAGCGTGTTGCCCAGGGCCAGCATCGAGATGCGGTCGACCAGCACGTTGGCGTCGGCAGCGTCGGTGACGAATGCGTTCAGGTTGACCAAGGTGCCGACGGGGCTCGGCACACCGCTGTTGGCAGCCGGTGTACCGCCCCAGTCGAGCAGGTAGGTGAGGAAGTTGAGCCGCGCGAGCGCCGTGTTGGCGTTGTGGATGCCGAAGGTCGGCCCCACCAGTGCGGTGCCGGCGACAGGGTAATCAGGCGGGTAGAAGTTGAAGACCGAGGGCGGGCGGAACACGTGCTCGCGCATCGTCTCGCCCCACCACCAGCTGAGCGCGTCACCGTCGGTCGCGCCGTTGAGGCCGCGTAGCACGCCGGTGAACATCTGCACCGGCTCGCGCAGCTTGCCGCCGCTGCGCGCCACGCTGTCGCCGCGTGCTTCGGCGTCGAGCAGCACCGCGGCCACCGTGGCGGCCAGGTCGCCGCGCTGGCCGGTACCGAAGCTCAGGTACTTGCCGCTGGTGAAGGCTGCTGCCACGCGGCCCACATAGGCCGGCGACGGGTTGCTGCTCACCAGGTGCTGGATCAGCTGCTTGCCGATGAAGGGCGCGGTGTTCGGGTGGGTGATGACGCTGTCGAGCACCGTCTCGAGCGCCTGCGGTGCCGTCTGCCCGGCAGCCACGGTGTAGCCATTGAGCAGCGGGCGCACGGTGGTGTCGTGGTACTTGGCCACGGGCACCATGTCGCCGTCGTTCGCGCCGCCGTAGTAGCGGCAGTTGGCGCCGGTCGGGTAGCAGCCGTACGAGGTGGCGCCGCCGGCCGGGTAAGTCCAACCGGTCAGTGCATAGGCGTACGAGCGCACCGCCTCGTTGGTGTAGGTCGGCGTGCAGGCGCTGCCCTTGAGCGTGCCGTTGGCATTGAGCTCGCAGGTGCCGATGGAGAAGAGCTGCAGCAGCTCGCGCGCGAAGTTCTCGTTCGGCGCGTCCTTGTCGTTGTTGGCGTTGTTGAGAAAGTCCCCCATCACCGGCGACAGGATCACCTTCTTCAGCACCTGGCGGTAGTTGCCAAGGGATTCGCGCAGCAACACGTTGTAGTAATTTCGAAAGCCATAGTTGCCGCTGACGTCGAGGTTGTTGATCACGACGATCTGCTGCAGCGCGAAGGCCACGCGCTGGCGCAGCTGGTCGGGCTGGTTGACGGCGTTGCGGTAGAAGTCCCAGAGCAATGGCTCGGTGGAGTAGTAGTCGCGCCAGCAGTCGTCGCCCTTGCCAGTGCAGAAATCACCGCTGCCGGTGAACTGGTGGATCTCGCCGCCCTTGCCGCTGGTGTAGCTCGAGTTCTTAAGCGCCATCTGCTCGGTGACCCATGCGGTCGCGCCCTTGGCCTTGATGCTGGTGACCAGCGCTTCGGTCGGGCCGAAGCTGGCCTGGTCGGCAAGGCGCACGGCGTCGCGCTGCGACATCGGCGCGGGCGCGGGCGCGGGCGCGGGTGCGGGTGCGGGTGCGGGTGCGGGTGACGGCGCTGGAGCTGGAGCTGGAGCTGGAGCTGGAGCTGGGGCTGGGGCTGGGGCTGGGGCTGGGGAGGGTGCGGGCGCAGGAGAAGGTGCCGGTGCGGGCGTACCCGACACCGGAGGGGGCACCGGCGCGCCACTGCTGTCGTCTCCTGAGCCGCCGCAGGCGCTGAGCACAGCGGTGAACAGGCCCGCGATCGCGGCCTTCTGCCAGCGCGAGTTCAGCGGGTGTTGCGCGGCGTGGCGCGCGGAAGAATGGCTGGCAACCGGCATGGGGCGTCCCTGTTTGCTTGCAAGAGTGGCAATTTGCGTCGCGGGCGCGTCGTCGCCGACCTCGCTCTCGACGGGTTTCGTCGGTGTCTTTGCGAAACACCTGCCCGAAACGCAGCCGCGCTCATTGCAGCAGGATGGGTGCCTGTTGCTGTTACCGGATGTTCACGGCTTTCAGTGCGGCGCGGACGCCGGACGCATGCGCGACAGCACATGCGCAGCCATGCCGCTGGCCAGTTCCTGCTCGCCGATGAAGACGGTGCCGATCTGCTCCTGCGCCAGCAGCGCAGCTTCGTCGTCGCTGTGGCTGCGCACCACCACCTCGATGGCCGGGTTGAGCGTGCGTGCGGTCTCGGCCATCTTGCGCACGCTGAAGGTGTCAGGCGTCGCGATGACCAGCATGCCGGCCTGCGCGATGTGCGCCTGGATCAGCACCGCCGGGTCGGCGGCGTCGCCGCTCACTGCCGGCGTGTGGCGCGCACGAAGCTGCTCGACCAGCTCGCGGTTCTGCTCGGCCACCACATACGGAATGCGCTTTTCATCGAGCGCCTGCGCGATGCGCCGGCCCACGCGGCCGTAGCCCACCAGCACGACCTGCCCGCTCAGGTACGACGGGTGCACCGAGGTCGGCAACTCGGCCAGCGGGTCGTCGCGCTGCTCGAGCTTGCGTGCCAGCGGAGACTTCGCGCGCAGCCATGCCTGCACCGGTTCGATGGCGGTGAACAGCAGCGAGTTGAGCGCGATCGAGATCAGCGCGCCCGCCAGGATCAGGCTCTGCCCTGCGGGCGACAGCAACCCGAGCGCAACACCCAGCCCCGCCAGGATGAACGAGAACTCGCCGATCTGCGCCAGGCTCGCACCCACCGTGAGCGCACTGTTGATCGGGTACTTGAATGCCAGCACCAGCGCGATGGCTGCGACCGTCTTGCCGACCATGATGATGGCCACCACCATCAGCACCTTGAGCGGCTCGTCGATCAGTACGCGCGGGTCGAACAGCATGCCCACCGACACGAAGAACAGCACCGAGAACGCATCGCGCAGCGGCAGCGACTCGTCGGCCGCGCGGTGGCTGAACTCCGACTCGCGCATCATCATGCCGGCGAAGAAGGCACCGAGCGCGAACGAGACGTCGAACAGCTTGGCCGAGCCGTAGGCCACGCCCACC
>Ga0307513_10000819_pt1 | contig 45337 bp, 48 predicted proteins | sample 15_EM_MG_FD_202174 | JGI IMG/M metagenome (GOLD analysis project Ga0307513, IMG submission 202174) | Populus trichocarpa ectomycorrhiza microbial communities from riparian zone in the Pacific Northwest, United States - 15_EM | ecosystem: Host-associated > Plants > Roots > Unclassified | place...
TTTTGTTTTTGTTTTTGATTTGGGTTTTTATTTGCCATGGGATATTTCCCGAATGCAGCGGTTGGACCCTAGGAAGTGCTAGTCATGTACCTAAAATCATACCACGGAATTAACAAAAAAAAAAAAATTATAATAATCTTATCAATGGTATTAGCAGAATGTGAATTGGGAAAGTAACAGTGCAGGGAAGGAGGTATAGGAGAGAGGGGGGGGGGAAAATATCACCAGAAAAGGTACTATAATACAGGTAATAAAAGGAAATACTTGAACTTATGTTTTTGCCTCTGTTGGGGGGCATTGATAGTTTGTGAATATTTATTCATCCTACCTCTTCCTCCTCATCCTAGAGAGGGGGTAGGGGGTTGGCTCCTTTTGTCTTTCACTACTATGTTCATATAGTACGATACTTAGCTTGAGTTGATTTAGTCTATGGCGCGGGGGGGGAGGTATGATAATGTCGGAGTTATCATGAGCTCAGGCGGACTGGGTGCGAGCTTACCGCAAAGAGCGGCCAATCTACCAACCAACCCGACCATCTATCATAGCAACAAATCAATCCCAAGACAGTAACGGAAGGTTATTACTACCGGGAAAATAAACTCCTATGATAAAGGCAGAGGAGTAGACAAAATTCCTCCCCCTCCTCTTGGTCAATCTATGTTATGTTACCCCGCGAACATACCCGGCTGGTTAGTTCCCTCTGACAAGGCAGGGACCCCAATAATATAAAAATGCTCGCAAGGGGGGGAACTAGATAGAGTATATTATTATATCATACAGCCTACCAGTTTCTCAGTTTTTTTTTGCTTCTTTTTTCTTTGCAGGATTGGGTGGTGTATTGTATTGTACTGCACAATAGTATGCGAGTTTGCCTTATTAAATACCGGATTATTTATGATTCTCTCGTGGGGGTATTTGTTGGCTCGTTCGTTCGTCCCTTCCCTATGCTTCCCATTCGCCCCCCAGGGGCCCCGTGCTTATTGCCTGTGAATGGTTTCTCGATTTGGTGTTGTATTTGCTCTGGGCTATCTTCGGAATCAATTTTTTTCTCTTTCTTCAGTGCTGGCACTCATTTTAGAGGTCGGAGTTTTCCTGGCCTTTCACTGAATGCTCCTGCAGTCGCTAGTTTTGTTTGGTCGGTCCCAGTCGCCCCCGTCCCCGAACACCGCACCGGAAACAAATATTCTATAGCGAGTGATAACACATGACTAAATACATCCCACTGTGCGATTTTTTCTCGCATAATGCCTTCCCCATAGGAATGGGCACGCCACCAAACTGGGCCTTCTACGCCAAACTGCTTACAACCACCACCCTTATGCAGCCACAAAATATGTAAAACTCCAAATTCCCTCTAGCCTACTTCCGCCTAGACACTGAAATAAAAAACATTCCCCTGCGCCTCAACTGAGACAAACCAACTAACATAACGGTATCAACCAACCACTAATCTAGGAAAACAAAGACATTACACAGCCAACAGCCTATCGCTGGAAACAAGATAGCATGCACAGAGAAAAGGACTGTATATCGTTAGGGAGGGGTTTTATCAATCATCAACACGGGTTTGAACCGCGTTGTCACGTTCTGGATCGCGCATCCTATCGATTCCACCAGATTAGCACCAGAAATAGCAAAGGGGGACAAGGGGGCATACTTGATTATTTTGACCTGATTAGTAGTATTTTGATTATTCATCGTTTGGGGGGTAATAAGGATGAATTGTTTCCCTACGGATCTTTCGGCGGCTCGAATCATCATGTTTACACTAATATTGCGGTTTATAGCGTCCATGAAAACGTCGCTGTATCGCCTGCATTAGAATACGGGGGGTAAGAGCATCGGGAGAAAGGAAGAAAGATCATACAATTCATCCAGACACCTAATCGGGGATCCCATCGCCTCCCATAACGAGAGTAGTAGGCAAATGGTCGAAAAAGATTTTTCACCACCGGATAACGTCTTCGGTCCACGGTTTCCAGTGTCTTGTTGGCCGGGCTGCACTTCAATGATCAGTTCCGCGGGTTTCCAAGTGTGTTCTAGACGCAAGCGGCCCTTAAATGCCCGCTCACTCATCATCCACGAAAATTGCGCCCTTGCGCGGGCACTGATGTAGCACTGGAAAAGGCCCCAGCGGCGGAGACGCTCCTTATAGACACTAATCGCTATCCTGAGGAGTTCTTGAAAAGAGGCGCGTTGGTCCCTGGCCTGGGTATAATTCAATGTTGCCTGCTGTGCTTGCGCAGTGACTTCTTCGGCAGTGCCCCCAAGCATTTGCAATGCCCGTTCAAGTTCCCTCTGTAGTTTCGTGAGCCTAGCGTCCAAAGCTGCGGTTGAGTCTCCACGGGGGACTGCAACACGTGGGCAAACTGTTGAAGCCGCTTGGATGTACCTCTGGTGGGCGTAACTTCGTTAGTGCAGCGCCCAGTGATTTGGAGGGGGAAGTCATACATCAACCCTAGATTTCGCTTCCTCGGCTACTGCTCTTAATGCTGCGGCGTCTTCTTCATATTGGCGATGCTTTTCGTACCAGTGATTCTTGTTGGCGAGACACTGTTCGCGTCTGCGCCGAGAGGTAGCTTCATCAAGCTGTGCATCCTCGACATGCTTGGTAGCTAGACTTGCAACCTGGCTCGCCGCTCTCAACTGAGCTACCAACCGAGAGGCTGTCGCGCTCAAATTTTCCTTACTAACAACGAACTCCTCGTACTGTCGGCCGGTCATCTCCTTCCGCTCCTCCCAGGACTTGAGCTTGGCTTTGAGGACTTCAAGTTTCCCATCGTTCTGGGCATTCTCCTCCAACAACGCTTTAACTTTATCAACTGCATCTTCGCACTTGTGAATCTCGTAGCTAAGCTTGCTTCTCTTGCTCTAAAACACAGTTAGGATCTCCTTTATAATAAGTTTATGCATAACGACTTACGCGATACTCCTCGATGTCTCGCTCAATCACTCTGAGTTCCTCTTGCTTATCGCGCAGTGCATGCTTAGCATTGTCCATGGATGCCCTGAGTCGATTTATTCGGTCCTCAACCTGCCTGTAGAACGTCAGTACATCTGGAGGTTACCCAAGGTGAATTACGTACCGAGTTTGGGCCACGAGGTCGGACCTCATTCGGGAGGCATGCTTGATGGGTGCAACAGGAGTAACCCCCATACCGCCGCCACTACAAAGATCAGCCAGGCTCATCACTCGGAAAAGAGTAAAATGTAACATACGCCCCGCCAACCTTGTGTCCCCAGTCAGGTGACTGCTTATTGATCGAAAAACACATGCCGATATGGTCGCCCTGTCTTCTCTGCTCCATGACATCGGTTGCTTCCTGAAGATCTTCTATGAGGATTGTCTGTTCAATCGAATTTCCAACAATAAGGCCACGCCGGACACTGTCATCGGTAATCTAGAATATATGAGTATTCAGGAACTTGAACATATGCAGAGAAAATACCTCTAGAGTCCTTAAAACCGTTTTGAAATTGCGGGAGGGCTCCTCGAGGTCCATTCGTCCATGGGAAATGACATTGACTGGGCACTCTCTATTAAGCCTGGTTAGCGTAAGCAATTGGATATTTTGGGTACATAAAACATACAATCCTACTTCTCGCATTAGCCTTTTTAGTATTGTGACATCCTCATAATCAATGACCAAGAATGCATTCAGAGTCGAACCAAGAATGTTTTCAACTATATGAAGCCATTTTGGATCTCGGAGAGTTATGTGAACACCAACGGGCCCAACAGGCTTCTTTTTAAAACGCCGCTCCTTGTCGATTGCGGAAAGGAGTTGCGGCATTTTCCTATCAAACGCATTCATGAAGTTTTGTTCAGACTTTCGAATTTGGCTCAGATGAGCCTGAGCGCCTTGAAAGTCTTCCGTGCATGAGTCAACAGCTGTTCGGGCCTTAGACACCTCTCTCTTGGCCGCTTCGAGAGCCGACTTATTCTCTTTGTTTTTTGCTTCAAGATCCCGGAGAGCATCCTTCGCGCGATCGGCTTCCATTTCATGCTGGCCTTGTTCCTCGATTAGCCGTGAATTCCTCCCACCATCGTTCTCACTGAGCCTTCTCTCCTCAGCGAGAATCTCGTTCCTAGTTTCGGCAATTTTTCTCTGACTTCCTTCGAAGGAGCCTTTGATCTCTCTCTCAGTTGCCTTCAAATACCAGAATGTAAGCAAGTTAAATGTAGAATGTAGCAGGAGAAACGGACCAGTAAACCCTGCAGTTCCTTCTTGTTATTGTCAACAGCCTCTTTTGCAGTTTCTTTAGCCTCCATGACAGGAGCCAGCTTGGCCTTCTCTTTATTAACTTTATCCACGGCCTCCTCGTGGAGTTGATGCGCGTCGTCAAAAGCTTTTGAGGCAGTTTCACGCTCGGCTTCCGCCTTGGCCACCTTATTCTCCGCGAGACTGGTTTTCTTGTCCTTCCCTTCCAACTCCACCTCAGCATCCCTGACCTGAGCCCAAGCCATCTGCCTAATCAGGACTTCAATTTTGTCTCGGAGCGTCTCATGATTCTTGAGTTGATTCAATCTCTCGTTCGCCCTGACCATAAGTTTTTTGAGACCATCTATATCAGCAAGTTTGTTGTGCAAAACGGCGTCCGTGCTATCTATTCCGTTCTTGATGAGAGCATAATCCTGATCGAGCTGTTCCAGATTAACTCCCTTCGCGAAAAATTTGTACTTTTCGGCATTGGTTGAACTGGATAAGAATTGCCGAGCGGAATCCTGGGTGAGAATGGTCATCGGATTGTCGACCTGAAGCCCAAAGTAGTCACATATTTCCTCGAGCTCCTCTTTTTTCGAGGATATCACCCTGCCATCGCTGCTCTTAAGTTTATAACCGCTACTACCATCTCTTGTAAAGTTTCTCTCAATAAGGATGGCATCACCGTATTGGTCAGTTTTGAATCCATCACCTTGGTTCTTCAACTTGACGGTAATTCGAGAAGTGCTTGATCTTGTTAACATATTTTATGTAACGATTTTGGAGTGGAATAGACTCACTCCTCTCCTTCTTTGATCAAGCTCTTCATGGAAGAACCACGGTTTGTTGCGGCTGCCTTTCCTCCGAGACATAAAGTTATCGCGGTAAGAATCGCACTCTTACCACTCCCGTTATGACCGATTACAAAGTTGACAAAAGGACCGAATTTTATTTCGAGCCAACGATGACACTTCTCAGATGTGAGTAGCTCACTGGAGGCGAAGGGAAAGCAAACATACCATAAAGTTCTGACATGTAACACTCTGTATGATACCGTTTTCAGCGGGGACCTAACCTTCAAGTTAGCAAATATTGGCGAAATCTCAGGCATATTCCATGAGAATACATTAGGCTTCTCTATAGCCATTTCCTCGCGGATTTCCATCTCGGCCTTCTGGGTCGAAAGCTCTTCAAGGTCGAAGTCATAGTCGGGGACACGAGGAGAGCTTGAAAGCTCCAGATCATCGTCGCCGCCGTCACTCTCATAGTTGAAACGGGGGCGCTTTGCAACCTAACTACTAATCAGCTATGCGAAGGGTTGAAAAAGGGAAACACCAAGATAGGTACAAAATTGCGTGACGGGGTGGGCTCCTCTGCTGTGGGCGATTCCTCCTCTTCCTCCTCCTCCTCTTCCTCTGATACGGGAACGTCACGACGACGACGCTTCGGTCCAGGCATTTGAAACTATCCAGTTTGCATCAGAGCCTTGTATCATCAAGAATAATTTATAGGGAGAAGAGAATGTAAGGTGTGAGGAGCAGTTGAGCGGAAGGAAGAAATACCTAAGTTCAGTGAAGTAAACCAGATGACGGGGATAACGCGGGGCAAGCGCGGACAATGCGGGTTCGAAATTCCAAATTCCGGGTGTGCCTATGGCGAGAAGACGCGTAGAGTGGATCAGCAAAGGTCGCGGGATCTTGGCGCGCCCTATCGTCCGACAAAGCCAACGTCAATATGACTAAGCTGAAGATAAGATTTACCGTTCCGTCGGGACTCATAATCAAGAACCCTAACCACGCATAACTGTACTGGTAAATACCCACAAAATGCACTTTCTTAGTCCTGTTTTAAGCTGGCTCTAACGCAAGTGCAACACAGCGTCTGCAGCTTCTTCCCACGTGATCTGCGACTTAGTGGAGCAGCATGCCTGTGCATGTTAGACATACAAACCAAGCATAATTCCTACCACCATCTTGTCAAACTCGAGCTTGTCACCGCAATGACTGCAATGCCTCCCGATGTCAAATCATTGAAACAGTGGGAGGATGCATTCCAATATCCAATTCCGCAGGTCCGCGAGCTGGAACGACAGCTCCAAACTGAGCTATCTTCCAACAAGATGAAGCTGAGGGGTCTGGTGGGGTATGTGATTTCCTGATAGAACCCCACAGATTTCGAAGACTAATTGAGCGGAACAGTGAGAGTTACCGAGACCTGCTACAGACGGCCGAACGAATAATCGACATGGATGCATCGGCCCAGAAAGCGGAACGGAATCTGGCTGAGACTTCGAGAAACTGCAACTCACGATTGCTGGACAAGAAGGCGAGGAATTTGAAAATTTTCGAGGAAAGGGTTGGGGCTGGAGGTTCGAAGATATTTACTAGATGGATTACATGAACGCTGAGGATTCCTGCTAATCTTGGCAGACCGGAAAAAGTACATCTTCGCTTCACAGCTCGCCGTGCTGCAGAATTGTCCCTCCGTGGTATCCAGACTGCTTCCTAACAACAAGGGAGACTCCTGCCTACTCGCAACAAAAGTATTCGTCGTCTCCCGACTCCTCCTAAAATCACTCTCACAGCAGGTGAAGACTTCCTGTCCAAAATCGTAGCTTAAATTTAAATACCTAATTACACCCCCAGGGCCCAATACCTCTGTTAAACTCCCTGAAAGTCCAAATTGCGGCCCTCCGTGCATTTCTCCTTCAGCACATTGATACGCTCCTCTCGGCACCCTATCTTCCTGTCGAACAACTCATACCAGCCCTCTCCTCGTTCTCTCTATCAAAAACTTCCTCCTGCGCTGATGTATTACGCCATTTTCTCTTTGTCCGCTCGACGGCCATATCTTCAATCCTAACAGAATCATCAGCTCCTTCGGCGGAAGCTATACTGAAAGCACTATTACTATTCAATCAGACTTTACAAAATGCTCAGGGGCTCTTCCCCAAAACTCTGAGCGAGTCGCTGCTGCGACTGAAATCCCAACCCCTCTTGCAAGATCCAGGCCTTCATAGCTTAGCCGAGCTAGGGTTAGACTCCAATGGCCGGTGGCTACCAGAGCAGGTTCGAGAGTTCATTCCATGGGTTCGCCATGACGATCTAGAGAGGTCTCGTGTGATAGAGCAAGGGAAATCATGGGCAACAAAGGAATTGGAAATTTTAAACACTGCTTTTGAGAAATCACTGCAGGGTATTGAGGATATCAGGGAGCTAGTGACCCTACGAGGAAACATTCTCGGACTGTGGAGAGCAGGAAGTAAGGGAAGAAGGGAATTCTTACAAAAGGGGGAGAGGTTTCGAGACCTTGCTACTGCCAGATTAGCAGAGGTCTTAAGAGCCAAAATCAATGGTCTCACAGCTGTTGGCCGTGAGCTTGGCGAGCTATTAAAGGGTGTTGATGGTGAGAATAAAGGTAATAACCTAGATTACGATAATAAAAGCAATGCTAAAATAACCTCATTCGCCTTGATAGACTACAGCATCAGCCTCTGGTCCGGTTCTTTATCATCAATGGGCCTCGCAAATGGTGGATCCGCATTTAAAGAAGCAGTCCAGTCACGCGTCCTAGGGGCAGACAGTCCGGTCAAAGCCTTTGAAAAAAAGCACGAAAAATGGCTTTCCAGCATCGCAGATAGCGCCACAGTTGTTAGAACGCTTAAGACTCCAAGCGCCTCATCAGCAGAAGACGAAGACGACTTTGACGCTGAAGAGGAAAGGATTCAGGAAGGTATAGAAGATGCGGTCTATGTAGAGAAGAAAATGAGTGAATCATTGGACACAGCGTACGGCAATTTACAGGAGGTTGTGGGAGAGCTTGTAGAACGCCTTGAGGTTAGTGAAGCAAAGGAGGCCAACAAAGAGAAAGGTATAGTTCACACCAAGTATTATGAGAATAGTATGGCTCACAGGCGTATCACAAAATACAGCGACAATGATGGGTGCAGCATTCCTTTTGAGAGCAATCAGGCAAATCCGACAAAACCCACCCAAAAGAGGCGACGACTCACTGATAGCCCTCAGTTGGTTTGGAACAATACTCGTTCCTAGACTGCATGCACTTGTCGCTATAAGTGTAGGCAAGAAGTCATTCGTCAGTGTCAAGAGGCTCTTAGAGCACAGGAAGTGGAGCGGGAAGCTAGCTTCAAAAACACTCTGGGAAGGTGACAATTTAATCCTAGCCAGCGCCCTGTCCCATATTCATATTAACCCTTCTATTGAGTAATAGGAACACCGCCGCTACCCGTTCAGCCTTCTCCACTCGTATTCAAATTCCTACATGACCTGGTGACGGACATGCATAAAGTCGGCGACGACATCTGGACTCCTATGGCCGTAAAATGCATCAAGGGCCGGGCCAGCAAACATCTCTGGCAAGCCCTGGAAGGTGTCCTTGAAGATAGGGAGATCGTAGAGGCTACTGTGACCAACGGATCAACCAATAACACACAACCAGCAGAGCCGGAACCCGAGCCCGAAAGTCAACCCGAGCACACCCCCAAAACCAACGGCAATGCCGAGAACGGCGATGATTCGAAACATCTGAACCACGAATCTGAGCGCAAAGAACCGGACACCAACGAGACCAGCGACAATAAACCCAATGGGGCGTCAGAACCTACAGTTGAGGTAAAACTAAATAGACACGACGACGATTACTTTCGAAAAGTCATTGGAAAAGACTGGGCCATCCAGCTCCTCTTCGACACGCTCTACCTCGACGAGGCGCTCCTCAGAAAAGGTGCTAACGCTGGTAACTCTGGAATTACAAGTCTCGCAGGCAAAGTTGAGTCTGCGGTTGGAACCGAAGTATGTTTTTTACCCACATTCTATCCTAATGCCCTCCGAGCCATTGCATCACTGACAATCTCACCACTAAATACAGCTCGGCTTCGATGAAGAGCTGCGTAGAAGACTAGAGGGCGGCGCACGGGAGTATTGGAAACGGACTTGCTTGTTGTTTGCATTATTGTCATGAGATTTTTGTCCTTTTTTTTTTTGTTTCTCCCATTTCTAACCTAGCGGGTTTGATCCTGATTAATAGACAAAGTGGAAAGGCCGTCCACCGATCGAATGAAATATATCAGAGGCACCAAAAAAAAGTGAACGAAGACCTAAGGTAGAGAGAAAGCAGAAACGTGATTGACAAATGCCGAGAACGAACTAATTTATACCGTGTCTACAAAGTTCGCCATAGGGTCATTATACAGTTTCTGCTGTTTCCGATACTGTTCCATATCCTCCTCTGTAACGCCGTCTCTCATCTCCTTGAGTTTTCTCTTCCCCTTGTCAATGTGATCCTCTCTATCCTTTGCTTTTGATTCAATTTTGGCAGAGTCGCCCTCTCCTTTCTGCTCCTCTTGCTTCTTCTGTTCGGTCCCCCTCGGCGCGACCGGCTCAACCAATCCCAAGCGCAACTTATTTGCCTCTTCGGCAGCCCTAATCCCCTCTTCACCCGTGCAGTAACTATTTTTGACGGTAGAATGGCAACACGCAAAACCCCACTTTAAGCTCTGCCACCAAGACCCCCACACGGCGGTATGATTATTGATGAGTTTGTCCTCCGCATATTTCGACTTCGCGATGGCCTTATCCCGGCCTTTGACTTGGCCGGAGGGGGTGTATTCGACGTACCTCTCCTCCTCCTCGAGCACTGGTGGTTTATCCACCAAGTGCTGCTCGCCGCCGTAGCGCTCCAGGAGCGCTTTCCTTTCCCTCGCACGTTTCTCCTCCGCAGCTTGTTGCTCTTTTTTCTTAATGTGTTCTGCTTCAGTGGGGTTTGCTTGCAAGTGCATCTTCGTCTTGTTCCCGCGTTCTCGAGATTCCCAGGCTGCGCGCTGGAGCCGTTCGAATTCTGCGGCATCACCAGAGGAGCGCATAAAGTTGTCCTCCTCAACCAGGGCGGCAGCTTGGTCCTGGGTTGCACCGCGGTCGACCATGGTTCTCGTCTTCGGGTCGTACTTGGCCGAGTCGAGGTCTAGATTGAGTAGATACTTTGCCGTGTCTTCCCTGATTCGTAGGTTCCGGGTGGATATGCGGTTCGCAGCGTCGTACGTTTGTCCAGGCATTTCCGATTCCTCGGCGTACTTGTCCTCGTCGCCCCAGTCTTCCATTTCGGCATCTTCGGCGCTCTTCCGCTCGCTCTCACGGCGGAGTTCCTCCATGCGCATGTGCTCTTCCACCACCTTTTTGTGTTCGTGTGAATCGTAGCCGTTCCAGCGGTCCCGCTTCCCATCCCAGCCTAGTTCTACTTCTTGGATTATCTCGTCGGCTTGTATGTCTTGTCCAGTCCACCTAGCACCCTTCTTCCGCGGCCGCGAGAGGCAGTCCTTCGCTTTGTGTGTCATTGCTCCGCAGTTCTCGCATGCTCCCTTGCGGAATTTGGTGGCGGCCGGGCCGGCGCGTTTGCCTCTATCGTACCATTTTTGGCTTGCGAGGTCGAGATCTTTCTTGTTCTGGAGACGCTGATGTTCGACTTTTGGATTGTTAGCTCTGGGATTCGCAGTAACAAATTGAGATGGACTCACGATAGTCTCCCTCGGTGTCGTCGTCTAGGTAGAAGGGCTTTTTGGCGATAAAGTGGGGGATGTATTCGTTCTTTGCTTGCTTTTCCGGATTCCGCTTGGAGGACGACATTGCAGGCAATGTAGCGGAAACAGAAGTTATTGATGGTTCGTTGTTTGTGGAAACCAAAAGGGGGAGAGGAAGAAAGCTCGGGTTACCATGAGAATGGTGTCTTGGCGCGGCTCCAGGGCATTATATCATGCGCTAAGCTATTTTCACATGGTGGGTCAACTGTATGCGCTTCCAAGACCACCCTACTGAACCTTTCTCATTCAACCCCATCACAGAATAGAACAAAAGCTCCGGCAAAGGGCACGATACGAGTACACCCCCTATTGTTATGGATTTTAACCATCTTATGGAGCGAGGAAAGAAACCACCACTGACCCGATCCAATACCGGAAACCTTGGGTCATCCAAACGTCACCAAATCCTACACACAAGTCCCTCTTTGTCCCTTCCGTTCCACCTCCACAGAACTCATGAGGATACCTCACGCTCCAAGGCCACGGCAGCTTCACCAGATGTAGAGACGTATAATTACGAGTACCAAGCAAATCAACACTCGACTTCTCTGCCAACCAGTCGAAAAGGCTCATTACACCACGAAATGATAGAGCGTAAGATCTCCGTTCCGAGGAACAAACCCACCTTCTCTAGTACAGGGCGAGAGTGCGTTCCCTCCCCTGCTCATCCTCCTCCCCCCAGAAGCCCCCAATCTAACAACCCCACCCAACCAGGGAACTCTCCTGCGCAATTACCACCCTCCAAGTCTCCAGCCAAAAGCAGGTGCAAAGACTAGACACAACCTACTCCTCCGTCCTCCAAAAACTCCACGAACTCTCTGGCCTGGCTGCGCGCCTGCAGGAACTAGGAGAGATAGCAAAGTCCACTGTTCAAGGATTCGACGCAGCGGATGTCCGCTGCCGAAGTGAGTTCCGGTCGCAGATTAGGGGCATAGAGAGGTTCAGCGATGAGCTAGGGAATATCGAATTATTGCGGGAACGGCTAGTAGCGCAGAAGGAACGGGTTAGGGAGTACCATGAGAGGCTAGATAAGGTTCAGGAGAGAATCGATAGGCACAAGGAGATGGAGGTGGTTTGGAGGAGGAGAGCTTCTAGTAACTACCCCCATCCTCCACGTCCTTCCTTCTTCCTTCTTCCTGATGTGGCAATTGGCTGGCCGGCTGGTTAGCTGGGGAGGAGAGGAGAGAGGCTAATATGGTGGGGATGACTTATATAGGACGGCTAAGGCTACTATGGGGTTTCATTTCCATCCTCGTCATTCTCTGGCTACTGGCTACCGCTAGTAGCGACCCGGAAACTCTACAAAATGATCCGTTGCGAGCACCGCCGCAGTTAACAATACCAACACCCGAGCTCGCGAAGGAGTTGCTGGACATCTCCATAGTCGCTCCAATGCTCTCAGATGAGGCTTTGAACGAGTTGTAGCATATCATCACCTTTTCCATTTCTATCCCTACTACTACTGCTGTTAAAGTCCCTTGTACTTGTACACTATACATTCGGAGAAGGCATCACGACGGGCGTTTTTCTCTTTGCATCGGGGTTGTGCCTTTATTGACCTCATTGGTTCGAATACATTTCTTTCTCGAGCACAAGCAGAAGGCACAATTTCTCACTCGAGACATAACACTTGACGTCCAAACTCATCTTGACCCCCAAGATCTACCAACCAAAATCCAATCCCACTGCCCTAGGAGGCGAACGTGAGTTAGGTTAACTTTCCGCTGATTGGGGGCTATTTAAACTGAAAGTAGACAAAGCTGCAACTACCATTGGCTCCTAGGATGACCCAACCGGCAGATGGGTAAAGTGAGGTGAACCCTCTGATACAGTGCATGTTTGAGTAGAAAAATAAAAGGATTGAAATTGTACATCAAATAGGATGCATGATTGCTTTTATATTTACAGCAATTGTGGCCGAAGGTCTTCGATTCATAACTGTAAACAAGATTAAACATTCAGCGGTAACATTCCTTTATGCAGCTTTTGTTTTCAATATTAAGGCATATAAATCCTCTGCTTACTTATCTACTTCCCACAATCAAGTTTCAATCTCAACCTATAAAGCCTCTATTATCAAGACCAGAAAACCCAGACGAAACGGGCCACCACCACTGCAGGCCTGCTCGAGGGGGGAGAGACGGGTAATCCCGGGTTGTAACGCTTCCTGAGATGTAGTCAAAGTTAATCTGCCCTTAGTATGCTTCTTATCCATATTATCCCCTGAAAATACGTAAAATACCTCTAATATCATTCCGGCCCTTTAAAGAGTTTCTAATTGGAACTACTTATCACAGGCTGTTGCATAATTCCTATGATACCGATACGCTGAATAATTCCAACCGGCTCATTGCCCCTTGGAGTAAAATTCGCGACCATGCATGCTAATACTCTTTTGGAGTCATTCGAGGGGCTGTGATTCGTTAACGATCCGAGGTTGTGGTGATACTGAGTCACTCTATCGCAGGAAGCCCAAATTCATAGCCTTAAGCAGCTATCTTCTAACTAATCTGGACCCAGCGCCCTTGTAGCCAATTTTCCTGTTTTAGACACTCCAAGAGATTACTGGCCCATCGAGACATGTCCACTTCACTAACCCTTAACCCCCAGGACCACTGGAAAAGTCCTCGTAATCGCACTGGTACATTCACGTACCGTATTTGTGGCTGGCCTGGTACGGGTATGTCGGTGCCAACGGAACAATAGCCGCAAGAGTATGAATTGAGCAGTGAGGTTGGGAAGGCCCTCCTGATCGTACCCGGGTATGATACCAGTGCATCGTGCGGTATGGTACCAGAGACGAATGGGTGAACTACTTAACCTAGCTACAAGGTGGCTTGCGTGCAAATCCTGCCCTGCAGCCAGTCCATAGCAGTACACAGGTGTAAGGGTACGATAAGTCGCCGTTTTTTGATCCGGGCAACCATGCCCTCATGCCCGCGAGAGTTCTGCTCACTCCTTATCCACCTCCACCAATAGACTACCCCCTTGAGGACCCAATAGCAACAACATATCTCTTGATATGACTAGTGGGTACTAAATTATGAATGCCAGTAATAGTAAAGGCAAATTAGCAGCTTTGTGGATCTCTGGGCCTGCTTGTGGGCGAGCAGGTTCCTGGCGCTCTCTGTCCTCAATGCGATCAGGGAGGAGTAGGGTGGCCGAGTGCGCCTCACTTTTTGCTTGGCACCAAAAACCACTCACTAATTATCACTCGAATTTCCTAATATGGTTTGGTCCCCAGGATTCCCACATGTCTTTTTGGAAGAGCGCCGGACTTAGACTCTTGCTATCATACCCCCTAGTACTCGGGGGGTATATTAAAAATCGGAAACTACCCGTGGTGAAGCAGGGGTGGTGGCAATCCGGCGATCACAATGTCTGGAAAGAGTGGCGGCATTCTGGACATCTTAAAACACCAGATACCTTGAGAAAGAAACATCATTGAGGTTCTTGCCACATGAAAGCCTCATGCTCTACACTACACACCATCATAGGTTTCATTTCTCCTTTTTTATCACACGGGTTTATGAAAGCAATCACTCTACGGGTTTATGAAAGCCGTTTCCTGTTCCTACTTTCCAAGTTTTCTCGAGTTCTGGTTGCCAAGCTACACGAACAGGGATACCCCCCTTTCCGGTTTTTAGTGAACCCCCCGAGTACACTGGTCTATTGTGGCCCTTAACCCCTACTGGCAGTTGACTGCCTTCCGCCAGTTAAATACATCGAAGCAGCGGTCCGCCGCTTCCACCATAATTATCATCCCTTGCGAGATGTTTTCACAGGAGATGATGCTTGTTTTGTACATGTAGGTAAACCTAAATTAACTGTTCATTAACTTTCCACGACCCACATCAGAAGAAGGGACCTATTAACCAGAACCGGCAAAGATTTTATTGGCTGATTAACTTTAAACGCCTGTTCCATAACATCTCATCAGACTCAAACCTGTGCCTGCACAAGGATAGGAGCAATTAACCCCATTAGACAAGGGATATGCAGTCTACTCGGCCTGTTAACCTATTCCCCAACTTCTTGCCAGACCCCCCTGCGATCCCCCCCCCCCCTGTCCTCTGACCCATCATCACCCACAGGCACAACCAGACCCACCCACTAAAACATAACAAGTTAGGTTGATCAGAGCTCCCTTCTCCTGCTCACATCTCACATCTCAACTCGATTATTACCAGTATTGGAAAACAGGGAGAGACAGAATTAACCGCGGGGCATTGGATGAATCTGGATCCAGATCGAGCTGGGGTGAATGTTACCCGTAGGCAACCGTATGCAACTGCACTTGAAGGCCCATCGTACCGGCTAGAAAAAGGTGAAGGAGCGCCTGGCGCCGCCGCCGCCGTTGTTTTGGAAACTTCATGACAGATAGCCAGTTGCCGTACCGGAAACAACTTTCTTGCAAGCTGCCCATCCCCAGCAGCCCAGAATGGGTCTAGTTTGGGGAGTTAACGGAATTTCCTTCATGGGTTAGTTAATTGGATCTTAATACTGATTCTTACAACATTCCGAAGTTTGCTGGTCTTTCTGCCGTGATAGGAAAGCGGTAACCTTTTTCGAGACGGGGGTTTTTTTTTTCTTTCTTTTTTCTCCGCATGGAGATTAGGAGTGCATCGGAGATAGCGGACCGCAAGAAGTAAATACTGGTACGGGTGCTAGCGCTGTAACTTGTAATTACCGTATGCTATCATACTATGATACCAGCATTAACCTTAACAGAAGGCCTCCCTCCCTCCGGTTGGCGACCTAAACTCAAGATTAAAATCCATGATAACCTTACAGTTCACTACTGCACCCCCCAATAATAATAATAATAATAATACCATACGGTTCAAAAGTCCCCTACCGCCATCCGACCAGGAAAAAAAACAAAAAAACAACTCCCACAAAAATACCCCCCCCCGCAAATCCAAATATACTCCGCATGAACCGAACAGAACGCAGGAAACCCTCCATCCAATCCAATCCAATACAAGTACTATTCGTACCGCTCGCTCGCAGTCGCCCAGCCAGCCAGTCCTATGATAACTCGTGCGATCCTCCCTCCAAGATTATTATTTTTTAAAGAAAAAAACAACAAAAAAGCAAGAAAATAACGCCACCGTAACATAGAGTTCACGTCTCACCCCGTGCCACCGACACCCTAAACCGAATCGGGATGGTAGTTGTTGTATCGTAGTGGGGCGGAATGCAACCCGGCAAGAAAGGTGAGGAGAGGAGAAGAAATGGTCACAACTGCCAAGTTATTTGTGATACTTTTGCATTTTTTTTATAGGTTCTGATTAGGGCTGCTAGTTAGTTAGGTGGGCGAGTGAGGTATCATATCATGAATAAGAGTGAATGTTGGGCGGCCGGGGGATTCGCAGGTTTGCCAAGGCGCGAGTGAGTATTGGTGATATGGTGGAAGGTATAATAAGGGGCTGTAGAAAGTGGAGTCGGGGAAGGAGTGAGGGAGGGAGGCGGATTGGTGGTAAGGAAGGTTCGCCTGTAGGTGTACATTTTTGGGTTTGATGTTGGTATTGGTATTGATAAATAGATAGAGTGTGCAATGAAGTTTCTATCGCGGGGCACACAGTATACAGCATCGTACTGTGCAATTACCATTATATATCCATACAATATAGACAAGTTTTGGCAGAATATAGGGTGCGGCCATGAGAGTCCCCCTCCCCCTCCGCATCCCTCCGCATTCTAACCCCCCAGGCAACGCCGCAAGGCACAGTAAATCAAGAACTTTTTGGTATCCCATCCGTCCCCATCCCCACAACTCCCATCTACCCATCTATTCACACCCTTGCTCCCACCCTCTCTCTCCTCTCCTGAGCATCCTCCAACCTCTGCTTGACATTCCCCCAATACCTCAACCTAACACACCCCACTTTGGCCTCCTCCAAATCATCCCTTTTAAAAGCCTCCTCCAACTTGCTAACCTCCTCCTGAATCCTGCTTTCATTAACCCCCCACGCCCTCTCCCACTTCTCACCTCCCTGATCGTTACCCTCAATCTCGTCCACCTCCTCCATAGCCTCCATGACTTCCGCCAGTAGCACCATATCTTCCACGCTCCCGGCCTCATCTTCCACCTCCACCCCGCGCATCTGCAGCAGGTACTGCGCGCGCAGCAACGTATCTCCCAGCGTCCTGTACGCGGTGTTCAAGTAAGCGCTCCTGTTCTGCGCGGCCAGTTTCAGTGACGGGTCCTGCGTTAGGTCCGGATGCACGGATTGCTGGAATTTGAGGAATTCGCGGCGGAGTGATTTCAAGGTAGTCGGAGAGAGGATGAATGGGCCTGAGGGTGGTGGGCCTGAGGGGAGGGTCTGTGGGAAGAGGGTGTAGTAGTGGGGCGGTGAGTGTTTGGTTGTGAAGGTTCGGAGGAGGAGGCGAAGGCGAAGAGGAGGGAGGAGGCGCGGGGTTATTGCCTTGGCTAATATCATCTTTCGGATGAGATGAAAGGGAGAAAACAAAATATGTCGTGAGTAGGAGTTATGCCTGAAAGCTCTGTCGGTGTATTATGTGTTGTGCGCAGCGTTTGTCCCGAGTGTGAAAAAAATGTTTGGTGATATCGTAAATGACGTTTTTGCAACGGAGATTGCCGGCTCAAGCTTTCACCACCAGAATCCCACCTCACTTCGAAAATACACCGAATTAAACAAACCCCCGGAAAACCCCTTCCCGAAGCTACCTAACTCCCCCTTACTACTATCGCCCTGCCTACCCTACTTCCTATTCATCCTGGGTGCCTCAACGCCCCGGACCAGTAAAATCTATCCCAAGCACCCGCCCCAAACCCCGAACCCTACCCGCTCGTGAACCACGGCACCCGGACCCCCCTCCTCCCGGTTCGCAGACAAACACACCAATCACCCGGCCAACCAACCACAATCTGCGGAGCTAATTGCCCACCTTTTGATGAACCCTCCACCCACCCATCAACTCTTCAGCCAGTAGGGTCATTCTCAACTACACTCGCCAAAAATGGTAATAGACATACTCACCATAACTCTCCGCGGATAGAGAAAGATATGTATGATATCAGAAATTTTAATAAATAATTTATCCATACATACCGCTGTTGGAGGGAGATGCAAATGTTACTGTAGAAACAGATTGTCCGCGAAATAACTGCGGCAATCCTAGTCACTTGCTGAAGGAGAAGAGGAGAGGAAGGGGGGTAAAACACGGGACCTTATCACTCGCGCTCTCTATCGCTTCCACTGCCGGGGCCTGAGGTTGGGTTCCTTGTTTGCTTGGTGGGTGGTTGGCCTTCATAACGGAGAGCCCCTTTCAACGCTACAACCCTGCACTCACGACGAATTAAGTTATGTATCGGTATGCGATCGATGCGCATTGCTCAATATTCGTTTGGAAACTTGGCAGATTTTTTATAATATGATCTCGCAAAATAATGTACAAATGGTCCTTTCCCTCTTTTCTCCCCTTTTTTCGTTTCAGAGATATTTTCCCAAAAAGAAACCGCTCCCCTTGACTGATGAATGATAAAAAAAAACCTTCCGTTGAAAACTCGGACCCATACCCAAAACCGGAGATGATGAAGTAGTAATAAGGAAGAGTATAAGACATTATGGGAGGGGTGGGTGGAGAGGGAGGAGGAGGAGGAGGAGGATGGTGCGGAGGGGGACAGGGAGAACGGGGGGGGAAGAAGGGAAGACCAAATTTTGATAAAAATGAAACGAAAAACTATAAAAAGAGTTAGGAAAAGAAAAAAACTCTTCGAATGGGTGGAAAAACCAAGAGCTGGAAGAAACGAGAATTGAGAAACGCTGATTCTGTATCCCAGTAGTCATCCGGTTCACCAGTTCCTGAGCCCAAGGAACACAAGGAAATGTAGTAAAAAAAAAATCCAAAAAGCCTAGAGTCTGTAAGATTATTCCACGCAATCACTCCATGACTTACCTGAGGGGGAGGAGGGGGGTAAAAATATGCCCTATTTTAATTCGGGCGAGTTTGATCCCATCTTTTAAGTGTAGACTCTTACCCTTTTGGCATTGTTCTGCTGGAAGGCGTCCCAAGGAGAACTTGCAAACTCAGTCTGTGTGGGATACTGTAGCTGCTGAACATGCTGCTGCACATTGTCGTCGTCGTCTGCCCAGCGTTTCCTCTTCTTCGAGCTATCGACAGAAATATCGTCCATCTGCATTCCCATTTCCATCTCCATGACCTCGTCGTCGCCATCTGGTCTAAAAACGACGGGAGAATGAGAAAAAGCACTAGTGCTAAACCCGCTATTAACAGCAGCGTCCATTCTGTCCAGAACATCGTCGTCCATGACAGACCCCTCGTGAGAAGAAGACATTTCGCACTCGGGCACATCGCTCATCTCCTCTTCTGAGACGGTGGTGGCAGCCTTGTTCATGTACTGTTGGTACGGGTAGACGACATCGACGCCTTCATCCTCATCAGTGAACTCGTCGTCGCCCATGCCTCCTGTGTCATTACGGAGCTGCATAGGGTTCTCTTCGGATGCAAACTTGTAGGCTAGTGTGGTGCCAGTTTCATGGCATGAGTTGCTGTATTCTCTGTCGATGTATTCCCAGTCGGGATCAGCAATCCCGCAGGCAAATCCAGTGTAAAGGTGCCTTTTGGGATACGAGGCGGCAGACTTATGTGCCAGGAATTGGTTATAGGCTTGAGGAGTGGTGGCTTGCATCTTTCTTTCTGTTGCTTGATTGTTGGTTTACTTGAATAAGTGAGGGTATGAGGGTGAAGGTATGTGGTTGTCAGAGAGGTGGGAGAAGAGGCACAGAGTAGGAATAGTAGCGTAAGGTTGAAGAGTGGGTGAGTGATTGAGTGAGGAGGTTGGATGGGATGGGATGGAAGGAAGGAAGGAAGGAAGGAGAGAGGGAGGAAGGAAGACTGGGGGGGAGAAAAGGAAAGGAAGGATAAGAGGCAACAGGAAATCAATTCTAAACTGAGATGCCCGTAGCTAGACAGCTCGATCCGGAGGAGGGCAAATGGGGAGGCTGGCCGCTTGAGAGTCGCAGGTTGGAAATTTTGCCGAGAATCGCCGGGCAAGCAGCCGGGGGGGGTCTGGAGAGTGAGAATGGTGTGTGGGCTTGCGAATATAGCGGCACGGCATCTGCTCACAATCCCCAAACTCACGGTACAATTAGTCCTAGGTGCATCTCCCACACCTCCCCTTTCTTCATTACTCGTATCACACAAGGGGGATCCCAGATCATAAACTCTCAGACAGGGGAGGAAGGAGCCGCCGTAGTCTTATCCACCTCAATCCAGAAACCCTTTTACCCCAGTAATAATCAATTCAGCGCTATTCCACAACAGCTCCACACATGACCTAAACCGGAGACGATCAGTCCCTGTTAGGTGCCATTTCCCCACTAATTCGGTTCCTTCCGCAGAGCCTCTTTCGCAAAAAGACCAAATCAAATCACAGCAAGCGATCAAGAAAAAAGGATGAGAAAGTCTCCAGATCGTGCCGGAGTTTTTATTCCCAGCCAGTTAGTAAGAGGGTAATTGACCGAATCAGGTGTTGCGATCAAAGCTTCTGGATAGATGACTGCACGAAGAGAACAGAGATGTGGAAGCATGAGAAATCCAACCCATCTCTCATGCGGGAGGTACCGCGCAGCAGAGGTTGGACCCAGCCTACTCGTGGACACTTCCACAGACAACATTTCGATCGAGCCCAAACATAACGCTTTCACTTTATTTAATAATAATAAAAATCGCCCAATTAACTCCCCATTAAATTCTCAGGAGTTCGTGCTACGCGCATCCACACCAAAGATAAGCCCAAAAATCAAGCGCAAGCAACGCAGCGCACAGCCCAGCCAGGCCGCCAGGCCACTCCAAGTGAAAACGCGCACCGCATCGTTCTATGTTACGGGTAAAACCATTGCCCACTCGCCTGCCTAGAAAAACCTTTATTAGATTCTTTGACCGGGAGGGCGCAAGTGCAAGCAGGGTACCGTACTGGTAGGCGCTTGCGAGGCTTAGGGTCTTTCAGCGAGAGAAAGAAGATGCTGGAGCAGGGCACAAAATTTGCTCCAAGTCAGCGCTCTTGCCCTGCTAGGAATTTTCCCCGTTTGCAGTACTGGTATTGTAGACGAGCACGCGATGGTTTGAAAGTAGACGCGATAAAGCTGGTGAATAGTTGATTCAAGTTAACCTGTAAAATAATTCTTGTCTTGTGCGAAAGCTTCTCCGGGCCACTTATCCTGTGGACCGCCTGAAACAGTTAAAAGTGTGAGAATCCAATTTCTGACCAAGTTCAGCTAAACGATGCCAAATATGGCCTTAGCGCGCCTGGTGATGAATTTGAGTCCCGAAACGATCCAGCACTCTTGGCGAGTCCGGGTATTTCAGAAAATCGCCGGACAACCTTAGGGTTGTGCGAGCGACGAATTTGACTGTCCCAGACAGCCCCCAAGAATCCACTATCTCCGCAAGGCAGAGGAAGGAACAGTGGTTTTCACTATCCTGCTAACCTCTTCTAGCAAATCATGTATCATAGTCCAGAAAAGCGATTTCTAGCACTAATACCACCTAACAAGTTTTTACCGAATTTGTGCCCCCTCTCACCGATAATGTATACCAAGTCAAGGCCCCCGGTTCTATCTTCCGACAGCTCCAAGTCCTCAATTCAAATAATTCCATTTTGTTTCTCAGGAGCCCTTTATCTCGTTGATCCATATTTTCGGTTCTCTTGTTTTGTCCTTGTTCTCTTGGTGGGGGGGGACGGGTTGGTACAGTATCGCCAGAATAAATCCGGATTAAGTTTTTCAGGTTCATTTTAGGCCCAGTAGCAATGGCACCGGTGAAGTATGGTTCCGGTCCCCTAGAATTAACCTTCAGTGCCACCCAGAGCGCCACCCCAACAGCCAGCGCACTAGTCCTAATATAGTAAGTGTCTATACTACTTTAGGCGATAGATTTCAGGTTGCTCGGTCGAAACCTTTCTCTCTCTAGACAAGTGCTACGGTAGCTCCCCAAATCCACCAAATTTTGCCTTAACTTTAAGTAAGTTGTGGTCTTCGCATAAGCTAAGAAGGAATAAGCAAAATAATGGCATGTGATGGTTATTGTTTGTCGAAAAGTTGGGAAATATTTCTTTGCTTGGAGGTTGATTCTATGTAGGGGGCCGGAATTATCTCCTGGACCCGCGGGAACACTGGAAATGTTGTGCCGCCCCTGCTGATGTCTGAGACATAAATGACTAAGGCTTGCAACCGCAACCTTAGTATTTCCAAGTCACACCAGCAACAGGCGCGGTTCTGTAGCTAATGTTAGCGGTTCTGCGCACCTACCATATGAAATTTACCACATTAATAACAAAGCTGCTTACTAACCTCTGTCTCAAAAACTGGCAGGGGTTGCACCAGATTCTCAATGTCCCGCAGTCCCACAAGATAATGTCCTGGATAGAGAATTCCAGGACTGATTCAACTTACCTCTGGGGGACCTTGGCACAACCCCTTCCCGCCCCAACAAGTGAGGACCTCAAGGTGGTTGGAGTGGAGCACAGCTGCACAGAGAACTAACAAAGCCATTATCCCCAGCCCCTGAACCTTACACCGCCCACCGTATGATGGTTCCGGTAGAGCCCTAAGATACAGGTACTTGTATTATGGTATCATATGATGACACTAGTGAGGCCCCACTCGCAACCTGGAGCCTTGGCGTTTGTTTCTGTATGTCTGCTCACTCGCTCTAATACCACTTGCGCTTCATTCTCCCCGATGGGAAACCCCCAGGAATCCCCGCTTCGACGCAGTGCCAGGGATGATCGAGCGAGGGAAATCATAATATCACTAAATTTTGAAAGAAAAAAAGTGAAAATGGGTCCCCACTCCCATCAAAAACCTCAGCTCTCCCAATATTCACATGCAGCATTATTATTATTACACCTCTAGTAATATCATACAGTAAAAAGTCTATTCAGTGGGCGCACACACTATTAACCTCGTATTTGCAGTAGACTAAAACCCTAATTTCTCAACCCCAACATGTAAAAATAAAATAAAAACAAGCCAGAAAAACACCCCCCCCAGCCATTCCATTCTGCCTGCCGTACGGTACAGTGCAGCAGTACGATAAGTGCAAACTTCAGCTTTAACCAACTCGCTCACTCAACCTTTTATGCTCACCCCCCCCCCCCGCCCCCGGCCCACATACACTACTCTTTTCTTCTCCGGCCATCTATCATCCTTTTCCTCACCAAGACACCGGTTCGGCCCAATTCAGACTTCCCACCTTAGGGGGCTATCATACCGCAGCGATAGGAAGTCCTTCGCGCAATAGGGCAACTGTAATCTTTGAATCCGCCGTGCCGAGCCTTTTACGTAAGCATCCGGCGAGCAATAGGTTGCGCCATGTGATGCGGTTTCCCTTAGACCTTCGGCGCGCCCAAGAAATCATTGGAATAATATTATGTCTCAGTCAGGAGCCCTAGTAATTTCTTTATTTCTAGTTAGGGAGTGATAGTTTCCAGGTCCTCCCCAATTTATTTCCAGTTAAGGAAGGGTACTTTTCGGATTCCGTCATTTCCTTAATGAGATCTCTTGGGCGGAGCAAGTGACGGACTGTGGGATACTTGTAGTACGAGTACACCTCTCAGGAGCATCTTGAAGGCTCGATGAATAAAAGCATATGCTTTGACACAATACAAGTACAATTGCCTGGACTAGAGTATAATCTAGTACCCGCACAGTGATCTATGCTGACCGGTGCGGTTGAGCGAGAGAGATACAGAGTACTGTACTAGTACAGTGCCATACGGAAGAAAGAAAGAAAAGTACTACCCAGAGAATCCCCATCACTACCTCCCTTCACACCGCTACAATGAACTTCTCTCCTTCCTTCCTTCCCACACAGCGCCCCATCCCCCGCCCAAATCCCTAGCCTCCAGTACCCACCACCACCATCAAAGCCCCTCGCGATAGCAGGAATCTACCAGCACGAGTACTGTACATATCATACCGATACCGGCAGTCAACCGCGCCGTGTAACCCGCCCCCTCTCCAGCCCTGAGTATTTTTTCTTCCAATATCCCTGTCTTCGGGTACAAGCACCGGTAACTGCGAGTTATGATACCGTATCATACCAGTACGAGTAGGTACTGTGCCTCCCTCCCCCCCCTCAGGCAACTTAAAAGATCATCACTGTTGCCTACCGTAGGGAACAACGAATCAGCCCTACCACATCTGGACATCTCCACCCGAATCACATAATGTCACTCTCTCACTACTACTTTTCCTTCTTCGTTGATCCCGGTTTGCCCGCGCGGCTGTGGGATTGGGGGGGGGCTAAATATCGCGTTGCATAATATATACCGTATCTCGAGTACATACATAATATTATACGATGTCATACATAATATACACATACGTACTTTACCCACGGGCATGCGTGCGTGTATATGCAGGCGAACAAAGAGAAGGGTACCCTAGGTTGGCAAATAGGCTAATCCGCTACGTAGCCTTATGGCATTTTGTTTAGCGCTTGTGAGCCGGGGGGGGGGGGATCGAGGTAGATTGGTGAAACGGTGGTAATACGAGATTTATGCCTTGACGGAATTTATTTGTGTTCTATGGTGTTGTGAAACACAGCAGGAGAAGGAAACCCGCAGGGGAAAGGAAGAAATGGGCGGATAAAAGAAGTTCCATCCCCCCTTATGCCAACAGGGAAAATAAACAAACACCAGCGAACAAAGGAGAAAGGAAGAAGGTGATGTTCTAAAGTTACATTATACCGTGCCTGAAGGAATGAAAGGGTTTAGCGACTCGTCATCCTCTTCCCGATCTCTGACTGCCAATGCTTGGCTCTTTCAAAGCCATTGCTGTGGGTCTGGTAGTCGAGCATGGCTTGGTAGACCTGCTCTTCAGTGTTAAGGACGAAGGGCCCGTATTGGATGACGGGCTGGTCGAGGGGTTGGCCTGCGATGATGACTAGTGCGCATATTTCGTCAGTAGCCACAAGTGAACAAGAGCAGCGCATACATACTAAAATGGGCGTCTTCCTCCGCGTTATTATCCGTAGCAACGACGACTCCATCGCCCTCCTGCTCGAACACAACATTATAGAATTCCCCGACTCTCTTTTCGCCGTCGGCTCCGAAAGCAGCTTTACCCTTCAACGTGTACGCGAACGCATTCCAGCCCTTCGGCAACGGCTGCTCGAGCCTGGCGCCAGGTTTCATGGTAACGTCCAAGATCCACACTGGGGTATATGCCAAGTCGCGGACCGAGTCTACGCCATGCGAGGTGCCCGAGATGATCTTGATGAAGACCTTCTCGTTATCCACAGTGACGGTGGGTATCTCCTTGGCGGCGAGGTCGCGATAGCGGGGCTCGCAGAACTTCAGGTGCTTGGGTAGGTCTACCCAAAGTTGCAGCCCCACATTGGGCGACCCGTCGCCATTCTTACCCGGCATCTCTGCGTGCATGATTCCTCTTCCGGCCGTCATGAATTGTAGATCCCCCGGGTGAATCGTGCCCTTGTGCCCGGCAAAGTCTTCGTGGTCAATGCTGCCGTGTAAAAGGTAGGTTATTGTTTCTTGGCCGCTGTAGAAGCAAAGCATTCCCGTTAGTATAATAGACTGACGAAGGGGTGGGAGGTTGTTTTCTTTCTTGCATACCGATGGGGGTGATCCGGAAATCCCGCCTCGGGCCCAACCGAGAAATGATCAAGCATCAAGAAGGGACTAAAGTTCTTCAATTGACTGGTACCGACTGATCTGCGAACTTTTGCTCCAGCGCCTTCGGCCTTCTCGATCGCCTTGAAGGCTTTTGCAATTGTGCGTGCGACAATCATTTCTTCTGCGAGGACTATTGGTGTAAAGATGGTATCTTCTTCCGAGGATGAGGAAGTCGCGGTTGGGGTGGATTTGTTAACTAGTGAAGAAATCGTCGTCGTCGTCGTAGCACCTGTGGCCACAGAGGAAGCTAGGTTTTTCGTATTTATCCCACTGCTAGGGCTAACTAGGGAAGCCAAAATCTCACGCACAGATTCGCTAGAAGTGGAGTAAAAATAGGCAAGTAGAATACTGAGCAGAGCAGCAAACAAAGCAGTTGTTTGCATCTTCTTTAAAAAAGAAGGAAAGGAAGAATTGCCCCGGGACACAATCGTTTATATACCACTCCCTCAAGGGACAATCGGGGGGGAAGGAAAGGAAAGGAAAGAATAGAAAGCTTCAAGATGCCACCAGAAGATGCCACAGTACCCTCACAATTCTACAATATGGTTACTATGATTAAGCTTGGGTTCATTTCTCTGTAATCGCTGACTAGCAAAGCGAGAATGACTTTCCTTCCTCCAGTTTGCGGTGGTGCTGGTGGAACCTATTCTTGTTTACGGGACCTCTAAGCATTTTCGGTGATATGGTAATCTTTCGTAAGCTTGGACCCGCCCAATCCGGCACTTAACGTGGGACCGGCCGAGTGCCCACAAAAGAGGCAAAGTTAATACCGTATTTTTTGGTGTTATCCGGTTTTTCGCCAAGAGAGTGCGTCACTTAAGGTTGAAAGGTGCATGGAGTCTGAAATAAGGCCCTCCATGCTGCCAGTTTAGATGGTAACCTAGGGTGGATTTCAGGTGTCTACAACAATGAGGCTGAGGGTCTTACAATCCCTGCTCTGCAAGGGTTGAGATGGTGATCAAACGCGCACCACACACTTAATGTTGGATTGCAGGACACCTAAAACCAGCATGAGGCTACCATGTTATGTAGGTGTATTGAAGGAGCTGATTTCTGGTTCCATGCACCGTCCAACTTTAAGTGACGCACTCTCTTGGCGAAAAACCGGATAACACCAAAAAATACGGTACAGGTTTGTGGCGGAATCCCTTAGATGATGCTGGCACATCTGTACGTTATGGCTGAATAATTGCTGCCGCAACCCAACCCAAAGCGAGGATTACGGATCTTTGACGGGGAGCAGATAATTTTTCCTTTCCCCCCCCCTCCCTCTCTGGTGAGGGAACCCACCACAGTCGGAGTGCTTTGCCAAGAAAATACGGTATTGTCCATCTTCAATTACGAGTCGAATGAGAATTATGGCTCTATTATGTGGGTGATCCTCTACACACTACCGGTAGTAGAGAGTGATGATAGAAATATCTCAAGTTTTCAAGGAGATATTGGGGTTTAAGATTTTGGTATGATAGGAACAAGGGGAATGTCCGTGATAGTTTAATTGCTGTTAACTCCCTTAACGGGGGCTCTGGATTGGTAATTGCGAAAATATTAACCTGGAAAAGGCCAGTCTTGGCGGATATAACCTACTGTTACTTACTCTAGAATGAATGTTCGAGCTACAGAGTTCGCTCCCCATGCCCTATGACACCAGCTCGGGCTCACTTCTGGCTGCCCACAGTTGGGCGCCAGGCCAGGGCCATCCGACAAGGGACCGGTCATTGGCGCGCGGCTCCGAAGCCAGGCAGGACTCGTTCTCTTAAAAATGCACGATTTCTATTCTCAATTACTGGTTGATGGAACGGCTACGGCTTGGCTTGGCTTTTCTCTGCTAAACTGGCCGTTTTTCGTCATGGATGGTGTCTTCGTCTTCTGTGGTCCGGACCGACTCCGCCGGAGGCTGCTGGAAGGCATTGGCTACCGGCATGCGGTAGGCTACGAGAATATTTTAGGGTTTACATCGACTTTTCGATGTGATACTGGCACCAGTACTCGAGTACCGGTACCGTACTCTTAGACTGTCCGTAATTTGGTGCTATCTCGTAGCTCTGCGGACTGCGGTATACGAAGGTACAGCACCTAAGTTTTGAATATTTTACTAGCAGGGGTGTTACGCTAGCAGGGGCCAAGGCAGCAAATCGGGTATAAGGGCAGCGAATTGGGTATAGTGGTTACCCAATTCACCTCCTCATCCCTGTTAGTCGAACATCCCCTGCTAGTAAAATATTCAAAACTTAGGCGCTGTACCTTCGTAATACAAGTGCTCGGGTGAGGGGGAAAATATTGGGACAAGCAGGGGGGTAGTAGAATTGCTCTGGTTAGTAGTTTTCTTACTTTTTTGGTTCTTTGATTACTCCTTTCAAGGTAAATGCACAGGCCTCTGCTACCCCTGCTTGTCCCAATCCTTCACCCCTACTCCGGGTACTCGTACAAGCGCTGTCTTTGACGTCTGGGCGTCTCGCTCATTGGGTTGTTATAGGACTCCACCTTCACAAATTGGATAGAGAGTAGAATTTGGTATCCATACAGAAGAGGAACATCGTTTGGCTTTTAACCCCAATCAAGCCCGAACCAGAGTCTCATTCAAAAATACAACGAAAGAAAAACACCACCACCAACACTTCTTTTTGCCCATCTTGCTCCATACAGTACCAAGCCCACACCCCACCCAAGCCACCACGAGCAAATGTCCCTAATATAATATCTTTTGAATTACCCCTAATCTGATATTCAATTTGAAAAACCTCTCACAGTGGCCCTTGGCGTAAATAAACGGGAAAAAAAAGTGAAGAAGCAAGGAAAAAGAAATCCCAAAACGATCCTCCACTAAACCAACCTATTTCGCGAAATGGAGGTCATAACCGAGCCATTGCCTGGAAATAACTTGGGAAACGTCCAATCCAGGGCTACCATATGTTAATGGGCTGAAGAAATACCATCCACCAGCAACGGCTGCCGTAATAACGACCGCTGCAGCCCAAGCCGCAGCCAGGCTCTGAGGCCCGGAGCGGGGAGTATACTTCTTCTTTCCGTCCTTCCCAATCTTCTCCGTCTCGAGTGGCTCGACGCAGAAGATGAACTCCACCAATGCTCCTGTTACCAAGGAAGAGGCGAGGTGCGCGGGTAGGTAGTGGTGCAAGAATAACTGTCTCCCCATCAAAAAGAATGGAAGATAATGAGCTGCCCATGCGAGGAAGAAGAATCCGGTAGAATTGTAGAGCTTGCTTCGGGTTCTTCTATCAAGGGCGTCTACACCTCTTCGCTGCGTAAGCTGGTCTGCGGCAATGATACCAACAAAGACTGCAAGGATCGAGGACGCGAGCCACCATCCGATGGGATTTCCGAGGAAGTAGATTTGTTCTCGAGTGTCATTCTTGGTCCAGAATGATACACCACGCAACAAGAAAGGCCATTGGATTGGTTGGGACGCATAAGGGTGGGACGAAGTCAATGCGTTATTGTGGTGGAACATGGTACGTTGGAGTTCAAAATACTTCTTGAGGAACGGCATTGACTTGACTTCTTTTGGTGTCCTGACGTTTCGCGGGTCCTCAGGTGCCAAAGATGGGATGTTCTCAACAAACCAAAGGTTGGAAGTCTGGAGGATGTTCTTGTTTCCGTTGATTTCCTGTTGTTTGAAGGCCCAGTCGGGAAGGGGCTTGCTGTGTGTCCACATGGCCACCTTGGATGGGTTATGGATCAGTTTGAATTGGCCAGACATAGACCTGAAGTCTTGTTTGATCTTTCCACCCTCAATCCTGATCTCGAATAGCGTGTCATTATGGCGATCTGCGTTGGCTCCCTCAATATCAATGGTGGTGAACTCCTGGTTCGTGGGGTAGTATGGCGAGGCAACATCGTGTGATAGAAGAATGGTGTTGGTGACGACGTGAAGAAGTTTTACAAGATCGCCATTCTTAACAACGGAAGTTGCGTCACTGCCCTCGGGAACCGGATCTCCAGGGATGATAACCCAGTTGTTGTTGACGTCCTCGAACGGATATCCGGTAACCTGCTGGCCTGTGATAACGTAAGCATGGCTCTTCATAAATTATCACCCGCACGACAAACCTTGTGATGAAATTCTGCCGTCTTCGTATCTCAAAGGATACTTGTCCGGGTGGGAATGCAGGTAAGCTTTGGTTTCCTTGTGGCGGATGACGATGGTGTCATGGTAGTGAATGTCTACACTGTTCAATGTCATGATATTATCGCTTAATGTTTCCTGGAACTCGGGAGTCATGAAATCATCTCCCGGTCCGCTGCGGTAAAGGATGGCAAAATGAACTTGGAACCAGAAAAGGTAGAAAAAGAACGGGACTCCAATGAGACCAAAGGCTCTCGCGGCGAAGTGCTTGGTGAATTCCTGGATTGTCAAGCCACGTTTGATATCAAGAAGGTTCCAGAGATCAATTCCGACAGCGGCACCAATTGTAACAAAGGTGAAAACACCAACATATTTGGTGGAAATGACACATGATAGAGCTACACCAGTCAAAAGCAGCCACTTCCACCATTTACGGCTAAATGGGAGATGGCGAAGTTTGTAGAACCGAACATAGCACAAGAGAGAGCAAGCCATCGAGAAAATAAGAGTAGCGTCGAGGAGGATGAGGCGAGTTTGACCGATGTGCGCATTGTCTGTACATCTTGTAAGTATTGTCTACCTTAGCTGTACCACGGGCATGTAAAACGCACCAAACAAAACCAACCCGGCGGCAACAATCGAAGCAGGCAGGCTGTAACCACTTTCCCACATAGTCAAAAAGACCACCGGGACCGTCAAAGCACCCATCATGGCGGGCATGGCGCGAAATGCGACATAAGGGACCTTGTTATCGATGTAGGAATCCCCAATGTTGTCAAACAAGAAGTGACCATCGTATCCAACGAACCAGCCCATCAGGGCGAAAAGAAGCTTTCCAAACGGAGGGTGGACATCGAAGAAGTAAGTCCGTTGAAGGTACTGTTTAAACCATAATTAGATTCGAGCTTTATGCCGAACTGGCGAGCTTTTAAGGAGCTTATTGTAGTAATAAACATACGTAGGATGCAAACTATGGGTAGGGTCAGTTACTATTCTATTAACTCAAAATCACTCTAGCACCATACCTTTCCAAAGTGGACTTCATCAAATACTACTTCTGTAGGATGGCTAATCTTGTAGAATCTTGTAAAGATGGCCGCAACAGTCAACAAAATGAGCCAGATTCGGAACGGGCCTTGGGCATGACCGAATGCGCCTGGGGCAGGCGCAGAAACCTTTTGTTTCTTGCTGAGCAGTTCATCATCAGAATTTGCGCCTGATCCTGGGTTTAGTGCAGCTTGCGCCGCACCCTTCTTCTTCGAGGCGCGCTGGCGAACCCCGGGAGGGGAATCTGACATAGCTAATCTGTGAACGGGTTCTCAAAATAAATAGAAGGAAAAGGCTGGTAGCCGAAGAATAAAGGATGAATGCACGGGGAAGAAAAAAAATATAAAATAGGAGAAAGAAAGGAAAAAACGAATGAAGTTGTAGTTGCTAGAAGTGGGCTACGTGGTACTATAATGTTAGGAGAGAAGGAAAGGGGGTGAGACAAAGAAGACACGAAGGGTAGTGGTGGTGGGGGGGGGGGGTCTCGAAGTGGAGAGATGGCTCTCCTTATGCCAGGGAAGTACTCGAGTACAGGTAGTGATGAATTGGAAGACTTTCACAGGAGTTGATGCAGCTGAGAAGCTGTGGTTTGACAGGGGAAAAAGAAAGAAGCCTTCCGCCAATCTGGCCGAAACAAGACCCTTGCTTGTTGCCTGGAAAAATGAAAAGGTGTCCGTTATTATTATGGCTAGACTTGAATTCAGCTAACCCTTAGCCCTAAGCCCTTATCTGGAATAGAGTTGTGAGACTTGTTTGGTGGAAATTGGGCGCGGCTCTTACAACCTTACTCTCTCCGCTGTGCGGTGGACTGCCGTATCATACCTACAGAAGCTGAGCGATCAGGACCCTGACTTCTGCTCTCGAAACCTTTGCTGCGAATGCGCCAGCATCTACGTAGCCTCATCTCCCTCCGCACTTGCTCCTATCCTAGCGGCGAAGCCACGACTACCACTACGCATCTTGCCCATCATGTCCGGCATTCATCCCTCTCGCAGAGCCTACGTCGAGGAGGATGTAAGTGGTCCCTCTTCTAGTATAACTACTGGGATCTGACACATATCTAAAACACTAGGACTCCGACATGGTCGATCTGGCAAACGTCCCGATCGATCGTGACTACAATCTCCCACAAAACATTAAATCAGGAATTGCGCCAGAGAAAGCATCTGCTATTCTTTCCCAGATGGACAGGAAGAAGAAAGCCGCTGCTATTGTAGTGCCTACGGATGATGGCCGAGTGCGGGCTCGTCTTCGAGAACTCGGGGAGCCAATGACGTTGTTCGGTGAGGGGCCAGGAGATCGTAGAGATCGATTACGGGAGCTGTTATATCAACTACAGGAAGGGAATGCTGCAGAGGGTTCTCAGGCCGGCGATATGGATATGCAGGATGCGGTGGAGACTCCCGAGCCGGACGAGGATGAGGAGGAGGAGTTCTACACTCCAGGTGTACCTGGATTGCTTGAAGCAAGGCAATGGATAGCTAGTTACTCATTACCGAGAGCTCGCGCCCGCATCGCAAAGCAAAAGGTGGAAGCGAGCATTGCATTACAAAGACATATCAAACACCGCCGAGCTATAAAAGAGAGGTTATCAGGATATCAAGTTCTTGGGTCACAGATTGCGGGAGAAAGAGCTGTCGCCATTGCTAGGTTCTCACCGAATAGCGAGATTATCGCTGCTGGAAGTCGGAGTGGGAGCATCAGGCTTTTTACTGTCCCAGACCTAGAGGATAAATCTCTCCTGCGTGGCCATAACGAAAGAGTTGGTGGAATCACATGGCATCCCCAGGCCACAATATCACTATCCCCGGATTCTGCAAATCTCGCATCTGGCGGTGGAGAAGGAGCTGTACACCTCTGGTCCTTGACCCAGGATACACCAATCGCGACGCTCACTGGCCATTCGGCACGAGTCGCACGAGTTGAACATCATCCAAGTGGAAACTACCTTGCGTCCGCATCGTACGACACCACATGGCGATTATGGGATCTACCCACTCAAAAAGAATTACTTCTTCAGGAAGGTCATAGTAGAGAGGTGTACACGGTAGCCTTCCAAACCGACGGCGCATTGATTGCAAGTGGTGGACTGGATTCAATCGGCCGAGTCTGGGACCTTAGAACAGGACGAACAATTATGGTTCTCGATGGACACATCCGAGAGGTAACGGGTCTAGCCTGGAGCCCAGACGGATATAGGGTCGTATCGTCCTCCGGGGACGCCACCGTCAAAGTCTGGGACGTAAGAATGGTACGCTGCACCGCTACCATCGGCGCACACAAAGGCCTCGTCAGCGACGTACGCTTCTTCAGCGGAAAGCAAGACCCCGCAGTGGCAATGAACGGAACAGATGAAGAGCAAACTGCGGTGGCAGCAGCAGAGACCATGAGGACCGAAGGCACCTACCTGGCTACGAGCGGCTTCGATGGAAACGTCAACATCTTTTCCAGCGACGATTGGGCTCTCGTCAAGAACCTTAGTGCCCATTCGGGAAATGCCACTAGTGTGGACATTAGTCGAGACGATAGGTTTATTGTCAGCAGCGGGCAGGATAGGACCGTAAAATTGTGGGCTAGGGAGGATATTGAACTGTGACGGTCAGGAGGAATATTAGAGTCTTGGCTTTTAAGAACTTATCGACTCCTTCCCTCCCCCCTCCTCTCCCTCTTATTTGTCTCTGGAAACCCTAAAAGTTAATAGATAATGCTAACAGGACATTAATGAATATTTTGTTCTCCCTGCACAGTGCTATTGAATTTTATTATGTAGATAGCACAGACGGCAGTTTGACTGAAATTACGGCCGTATCGCAGGCCAAAAAAGCATGTACCATGAGCTACTGTACTTGTATATAGAAAGGAGCTAGCCCGTTGGAAGTGGTGCAATACTCGACACAACCTAAAGATTGCTCCCAGTACAAGTAGTTGAAAGGATTTGCAGAATATGAATGGTATAAGACCCGCCGATGGTACTGCAAGTCTGAGGACCCACCACGGACTCAGCCATCATCCAGGCAAGTGCGATAAAGAAAGCTGTAAGAAAGAATCGCAACAATATGGTACAAAACATCCTTTTGAAGCCCATGCAGACATACCGTATGAGGGCGTATACATGAACCTCTCCTTCACCCCACGCGAGAGAAGCAAAAAAAGAAACACCCTAACTTTGATTCATATCCCCAGCCATTTCTATTCATGATTAATGTAGAGAAAAAAGGTCCTGTGGGGACAAGATTTTGATCCCCCTGCATCATTATCATTGAAGAAGCGTCCACAGTATATATTTTTCTAAATCCCCCACAAGCGCTAACTTTTCGAAGAAAAAACAAAACACCTAAGCATGAGCCTTCTTATCATCCGCCGCAAGCTGCTTCAAGAATGCTTCCAGATCGAACCGTGAGTCGTTAGGATCGGTGATAACTACTCTCATTTATATAATTAGCCTCTACTCTCCCCTCCCATTGTGGGAAGGAAACATACGTCCACCAGAAGTAGTCTTGTCGGCGGGGAAATGCGTCTTCGCCCACTCTGCCTTCGCCTGCATTATCAACTTCTCTTTGCGGTGGTACTCATTCTCAGCCTTGCGGATCTTGGCTTGCGCAGTGAGTTTGTTCTGGTGGGTGAAGCCGTAGACTATTCCGAGGCCGAGAGCGGAGTAGCGGATTACCTGGCGTGGTTATGTTAATGAATGGACGGATGCATTGGTAATGTTTGGTGGTTGATAGCAAGTGGGGCGGGGGGTTGATATAGGGAGGGGAGGGAGAGGCTCGTGGGTTTTTTAATCGATTGATGATGACAGAGGATGGTGGTCGTAATGGAGGAAGGGGGTGTAGGGGAGGAGGGTGGATGGGGAAACTCACGTTGGTGGTCGACTGTGAGAACATATCTGCTGATTTCCCCCCCCCTTTTCTTCTTTACGTTCCGAAGGGGAAATAAATCAATTGAGGAATGGGATGGGCTTCGTCGGGCTTGTTTTGTCAACCGCTATGTGGGAGTTGTTTGAATGGAACGAGTCAAGGTCGACGGGTGAGGTGGGATGAGCGTTTTCTTTTTTCTTCTCTCCTCTGGAGAAGGGGAGGAAGGTTGGGATGAAATCCGGAAGCACCGTCTTGAAAGTATCGGGTACCGGTTGAGAACGAGTTAGCTTTCTGCCGGGAATGAAATCGGTGAATGAATAGATAAATAGGCGCTGAAATAATTATCTAACATCCACTTTTCCTGCTGATGATTACTTCTGAGGAGGATATAGCTTCTGATGCTGCCAATTGTCTGGTTATTCTCTATCTTGGCCGTTGGGTCTTGGTTATCTTACCGTGGGTAACAATGCATAGGGACTTGGGTCTGGGCTTTGATTTGATGGCACTCGCTTTTGCAGGCTTGAGGGATCGTTGCTAGGGCCCTTGTGTATTCTTTTTCCCTGACCCGTTCACCGCTGTGGAGCTCTACGGCGAGCCAAACGTCTCCCACATCAACTCCTAGCATCCCCACTACCGTATCTATTCGCCCCCCCCCCGCCTCCTTTTCCACAACTCAATCAATACAAATCGAACTCTATCGAAAGCTCCAAGGAAAGAATCAACCATGGAGCAACGAAAAGCCGAGATCGCTGCAAAGAAGGCGAAGCTCGCCGAGATCAAACGTCGAAATCAGGAACGGCAGCAATCCCTATCGAATTCCAGACGAAGCCCAGATGTTAGTTAGATTTAATTAAGCTCTTTCTCTTTATAAGGCGAAACTAGTGTTGGCGGAATTGCCCTGAGCTAACTGACGGGATCTCGCTGTGCTGATGTAGCTCACCTCTCCACATCCTCGATCGTACAATAACCGGCAGAGCATCGAAGATCTGGTGACTATTCTAGTGGGCGAGCGGCCGTCGTCTACAGGACCAGGTGGGATTAGAGGCAGTAGGCCCGGTTCTGTAGTATCTGTCGCTGAGAGTGGAGTCTCGGAAGCTCCTTCCCCTACAATTCATTCGTAAGAGAGTTCTGTGGATTGTTACCCCTGTCGATACTGTTTCTGATCGTAGCTTTAGTCTTAGCGGTCTCGCTATTACTTCGGGGGTGGCTGCCGATGGCACGCCCCTCACATTACAAAACATTTCTACTGCACCTCTTACGGTTTTATATGACGAGCCGCCGTCACCTGTTCGTGAGATTGTGACATATAGCAAGGAGGTACAGACCTCCCAGGCGTGGACAGAAGGGGATGGGGAAGATGATGAAAAGGCTTCGCGCAAGACAGATGAGGAGCTACGGGAGCAGATGCGGCAGGAAATCGTAGAAGAGCTTAGGCAGCTGAAAGCTACGGATCCCGAGGAGCAGGACGAGAAAACTGATGGACCTGTCAATGGAGGCTTTTTTGTCAGGGAATTGTCGGACGAGGAGAAGGCAGCTATTACAGCTTCTGAAGAGTTTGTCGACTTCGTTGAAAGGTCTTCAAAGGTTGTGGAAAGAGCCCTGGACATAGAATATGATGTGCTGGCGGACTACGGTTTGGGTGTAAATGGGGAGGATGAGGAACAAGCTGGAAGGAAGCTTAAGGAAGTTGCCCAATTTTACGATGAGAGGTGGTCGAAGAAACGGATGATAAGCGATATCAATTACTCACCGAAGGTATTAATGTTTGGTTCTGGGGCGAGTTGGGAGAATTTGTGATGACTGATTTTCTGAAACAGTTCCCAGAACTGCTTTTGGCTTCTTACACCAAGAACCCTTCGGCGCCGCATGATCCCGACGGCTTGGTTCAGGTCTGGAATATGCATTTGCACGACAGACCTGAATATGTGTTTCACGCTCAGGTTTGTCCCTTCTCTACCTTTAAGTGTAGTGTTCAAGGTCTAACATGCGGCATAGAGTGATGTTTTGACCGCCCGGTTCTCACCTTTCCATCCCAACTTGATTGTGGGGGGCGCCTACAGTGGTCAGGTCCTACTATGGGATACCCGCGCCAAATCACAACCTGTATTGAAGACTCCCCTCACAGGCTCAGGCCACACACATCCGGTATATTCGGTTTCGGTTATTGGAACACAAAACGCAAACAACATCCTAAGTTGCTCCACCGATGGAGTTGTCTGCGGTTGGACGGTAGACATGCTCGCGCAGCCACAGGAATTACTGGAGTTAGCCACTCCCGTACCTTCAAAGACCGATGATCTCAGTCCCACATGCATGGCATTCCCTCACTCTGACCCAACATACTTCCTCGTTGGAACAGAAGAGGGCACAATATACCCCTGTCACCGCTATGACCGAGCCGGGGCAAAGGCGGGCGTGGAGCCACGTATTTCATACAAGGGGCATGCAGGACCCGTCATGTCTGTGGACTTCCACCCTGTCCGTGGCCCCGTGGACCTGGGCGACCTGGTCCTCAGTAGTTCCCTAGATTGGAGCGTTAAGCTCTGGAAAGCCCGTCCTCCGGCCGCTACAACTGCGACTGCGAACGGAACCCCACAAGCCGCCGCGCCAATAATGGAATTCAGTAGAGAAGACGTCGTTTACGATGCTGCCTGGAGTCCAACCAAACCTGGCGTATTCGGCCTAGTAGATGGAGCAGGCCAGCTGGAGATTTGGGATATTACTATGGACACTGAAGTACCCATCGCTAAAGCCTCGCCAAGCTCCAGAGTCGGGGCTACCCATCTGACCAAGAGTTTGAATAAGATTGCTTGGGAGGAGCATGATGGGAAGAGAGCTGCGGTCGGCGGGCTAGATGGTATGGTGACGGTTTTCGAAGTTGCGATGGACCCGCCGAGGAATGAGGAATGGGCGAGTGTTAAGAGGCTAGTTGGCAGGGCGGAGGGGGCGGTCCCGGGGAAGTAGTCTGAGTAGTGTGTCTATGGTGGGAATTTGTGTTTTTAGTTGGCTGGAGGAGGGAATTCATGACGCATGCACAATAAGTTTCCCCCAGTTTTACTCTCTCTTTTTAGAGTAAATCTTACATTGTAGGATGGTCGATGTCGTATGGTATGCGCTGTAGTGTGGTGTATGGTACTTGGAGAGAATGGAGCGAAGAGGTTTAAAGCGATAGTTCTTTTGCGGACTGGTGCATATTGATAATTGCAGACCCGAATCCAACACTATCCGCCGGCAGCTTCCGTTAGAGGGTTACAGCGACGGCCAACTTCCCTAGTGACCACCTACCCCACTACATCCGTGCACAGCATTTCCTCCATCCAATCCTTCCACCCCCTCCTCCAGCACACGCAGCCAAGAAGAATAACACATCTTGACCCTCCTCACCCGGACCACTTCCGAACACCACCTATCTAGTCGAGTGACACCTTATGAAACTCACCCGCTCTCACTCGCTCTCCAACCCGACCTAACCTCACAAGACGGATTTGCCATTACCAAAGCTTATCTATGTATTTATTTATTGTTCATTTATTCATTTACGATTCCACCCCCCGCAGCATAACCCCCCCGCCGGACGGCATTGCTGTTATCGTTATCGTCGCATATACCCGTTTGTAGGAAGGATAGGAACGTATATGCACGCTATGGGCCACGACAACATTTACGATAGTAGTATACACCCCCGGAACACGTTTTCGGAAGCACAGTACCAACCACCGGATGCGGGCATGAACGGGGCTGTGAGGAACAGGAACAGGAGGAGGAGGAGGAGGAGGAGGAGGAGGAGGAGGAAGGAGTTGTTGATCCAGCAAGGTTAAGAAGAAGGGGAAAGGGAATTGAGAAGGAGAAGAACAAAAGTGGAAACCAAAGTAGTATCATAGTAGTAGGACACAGGAGTAAATACGAGAGGGTGACTTTTCATGTAACCCAGGATACGAGATGTACGACGATATTTTGTGGTTGTTGGACACACAATCGCCGGTTCCAGTACTAGTACTGTACAGTACACATTGGAACCTTTTCCCGGTTTATTTATGTGCGGGTTCGAAGTCACAGTTCCCTCTCCTTCCTTCCTTCCTTCCTTCCTTCCTTAGATTGGTGTGATTTTTTTCCTTTCCCTTTCTTCCGGGTTAATTGATGAATCGTCCTTCTCGTGATAAAGACATGTTCGGGTCGGTCATCGGGCCGCCGCACCGCACCCTGTCCAACTCCGTTACTCAATTAGAAGCTGGGTTTGGTTTGGTTGGTGGTGTGGGGTTATTCGCTACCTGGCACTATTGTGGCGATTTCCCGGCGGTGATGGATGGGGAAAACTGGTGATCACTCACTTCTCACTCATTCCTGGTGGATGTATGTGGTTATAATTGATTGTTGCGATATGGTGGGATAACTGGTGCTGGATGGGTAGCGCTGGAACTGTACATATTCTTGGACATATATTATTGTACCGGTACAATACTGTCTTATGGGAGCGTGGCGGATAAATAAATTACCGGATGTCCGAGTGAGTAGGACCATCCCAGCTTATCCCACCACCCAACCGCCGTGATGTAAAAATGGTAGGAAAAAAATAGAAATGGTGGGGAAATTGTGGGAAAGATGTAAAAAAAGAATAATAAAAGATAATGTATAAAAAAGACGGTGTATAAAGAAGGTAATATAGAAAGATAATATAGAAAAAGATTTAGGGAAAAGCTCTTATTAGTAATAACCTAACCTAACTTATCTATACCATCCATTTCCCCCGCAGAGAGAAAGAAAAAATCGGGTGATGATAATTGCGATTCCACATTTGTAGGACATTATGGTGTAATATTATGTTATGTTGTAACCCCGTATACCGTTTTTGACAAAAAAAACTAAAAAAATAACTTTTTTCTCTAAAAACCGGAGGGCCTCCTCATTTTCAACAGATAGATGGAAAGAAAATGAAGAGAAGAAAAGAGAAAGTGGAAATTCGTAATTACGTTAGCTCAATTCAACCTAAAGTCGTAAAATCGATCCCTAGAGTTTTCCACGAGGAGGTTGATTCGTTTCTGTCTGTTCATTCATACATGGCGAAGTTAGTATACTACTTTTTGCAAACCGTTTAGGGAGAAATGAGAGGAATGAAAAAATAAAACATAGAGGGAGAATAAAATACAAGAAAATGAGGGGAGAAATAAACAGAAACACCTAACTAACCTCAACCACCACCATGCACACCACACAAATGTCATCCTTCTTGCCACCGTGAAAGTTCTCCGACGGGAACCGCTTCTGGACCTCCTTCGCAAACGGCCCATCGACTTTCGTGTTAATAGAGGCTGACTTGGCCCTGGCGGCCACCGCCTTTGCCACAGCGGCCTGTAGTCCCTGCCCCTCCGCAGAACTCGTAAGACTCTCTAATTGCGGGGATGGGACAGTGCCAGCTTCCCCACCGACGATCCACCCCTTACCCATGACCATCTCGTCGGAGACTATCCTGAGGATTTCTTGGCTTGAGAGATTATCCCAGACACCGTCCGTAGCAAAGACCACTACGTCGCCGTTGCGGAGAGAATGCGTGGAGATGGAGGCATCGGAGGGTTGGTCGGATAAGGGACCGCCGCCGTACTGCTTTGACTGGACAAGGAGTTTTTTCGGAATCATTGCGAGTTGGTAGGGGGTGTTGAAAGCGTGGGTCTGCGGGGATGATACGTAATGGACTTTCCCCTGTCGGATAATTAAAAATCCGGAATCGCCGAGACTGGGTTTTGGTGGGTTTGGTCAGCCGGGTCCCAGCCAGGTCCTGATAATCGAGAAGATGCATGAGGGAAGGGGGAAGAAAAAAGAAAAAAGAGATAGCCAAGAGAAGAGAAAACGAAAATGGCATCACTCCTGTGACTGGTACTAGGCGTACTTACTTTGCGACATTCAGCTGACCGTCTGCTTTTGCTACACCAATGCATGCGGTCGATGCTCCGCCTGCGATCGCGTCCTCTTCTAATATCCTCTGGTACCCGACCGACATCAAATATTTTGCATTAACATTTTCCGTAGGGGACTGGTGCGCCGCGGTAGCGATACGTTCGCATAAGGTATGCGAGAAGTCACCAGAGTCGATTCCGGATTCGATGTAACCACCAACTCCATCTGCCTATATATCACCGCGCATTAGAAAACCCGATCAACTTGAGCTCTTTAATTTCGTTTTAATTCAGACCGGTCTCTCCCCCTCCCCATTCCTCCTACTAGCACTACGATCCGGGTCCCAAAAAAGAGAAAGGAAATAAAAAACAAATAATAAAAAACGAAAGGTGATGCGTCTTACCACTCCAGCTGCGACAGCTCCAGTGTCGTTTATCCTGGACACGAAAAATGCGTCCTGCCCAGCGTCCGGACGGGACTTTCTCTTGGTGGTGTCCTGAACCCTGTTGTAGGGATTATAATGGAATACATTAGTCGTCGGGCTAAATCTCTTCTGCTTAGCAGAGTAAGCAGCGGAAATCTGGTATGTGAATTTTTTTGAGGTGACAGCGTTGACAATTGTGTTTGGGACCGGTGAAGCCGGAGCAGAGTTGTTATAGTCAACAGGCTTAGCAGAGAACCCACGAACAGAAGTCAAGGCCGGAGACATCGGGGAGAGTGGTGGAGGGAGCGAATATGTTTTGGAGAAACAAGAAGTAATATAATTTCCTAGACGGGGGGGGGCCATCATATAAAGCCGCTGCCGGTGGTGGTAGTCGACGGGGCGGTAATGGTGTAGAGCTAGCTCCCCTGAGTTGTCTGACTGCTTGGGGCGTAATGGTGGGGGGGATCGAGTAGGAGGACGAAAAAAATGGCCGGAAGCTCGAGGCGTGCAGCAAGCCGTTGAGTGCAGGCCACGCATTGTCGAAGAGGCACTTAGCGGACCTTGAGCCATAAGGCCCATCCGTAGACGTAATGAGCAGCCGCTGCCGCATGAAGGTCTCATAATTGCGCCTCCAACAAAAAAAACGGAAAAATCAGGCAGAGACGAAAGAAAAAAAAGAAGAAAAATGCTGATAGGAATAGCAATTCAGGAGGCTCAAATTCCCAAGAATTGGGGTGGAGATTGGGGTGGAGGGATGTGCGAGTGGGAGTGGTGGGGTGGGGGGAGAAGGGTGGGATGAGTGTTGGTGGTGGTCGTAGAACAAGAAAACTCGCAGGCGCCGTGACATGGAACTGTAGGGTGGGGTGGGGGGGAGGGCGGAGAATCAAAAGTGCGGCCAGCGGGAATCCCGAGAAACAAGGCAACAGGGCGCAGGAAAAACACAAGACGGAAGAAGGACTGGTGACTGCTATCTAGTCCGCCTCGTTCTAGTAGCTGTATACCGCACCAAACAGGATTATCGGGGTGGCCTCAAAGGATAACGGCAGCAATCAAAATTCTCAGACTATTGTATTCAAGCTTCAATGATTAAAAATGGGAAAATAAGCAACAAAAACCATACCAATATAATAGTTCCCACAAGGGGTAGGTGAATAAATGCACTGCGCAACATCTTCACCGTGATTGGGAAGGCTCCTCCCTACATACAGTGCGAGTACAGTACAGTATTCGTGGCACAGTCCTCTGAGCATTTCCGTCTCATACCTTATGCTTACTTGGGCTTGTACCCCAGTCCCGAGCCCGACCCGCTGGTGGAGATTGTATCGTTATGTACAGTACTAGGAAGGAAGTAGTGCAACACTCGAGGAACACAACGTGTAATATGATACTTGAAGATCAATACTGTATAGGACTACTTTCTACAATGACAACTGACAAACCAAATAGATAAAGAACGTAACACAAAAAGGTTCTCAGTACTGACTAGAAGAAAGGTTGGGAAAAAAAGAAAATTCCAAATCACTGGTGAGTTTGTTACTCATTTCTGATAACAACTTCATCAACCTACTTTAGGATTATCTGATAAAGATTTATAAACCTCTTATGAGAAATAGCTATAGATGCTCTTTTTGCAGCTCTTATTTCTTTCCTAGTTGCAAATTTTCCACACTGTCTCTCCAGGCAGGATTCCAGATTTTTTTCAAATATTGTACTTTTTATTAAGTTTAAATGTGAAAAATTTAAGGATTATAGCTTCTGCCTATATTTTGTAGAATATTATTCATTGAATAAGTATCATAGTTATATAATATTTTTAGACAAACTATGTATTAAAATTAATGTTTTTTTATATAATAGATAGGATAAGTTGTAAACTTTATTCTTTATACTTATAGATCCTATTTTTGATAAGCTAAATCAGGTTGCTCATAACTGTAAAATCAAAAGTGAATTTAAATAATATTATACTAGTATAAAAGGTATTTGGTTTGCTAATTTGAATTTACTTTAATATGTTCTGACACTTGTACTAAATTTAATGTTAAATTTTTGAGGGGATCCTTTTTAAACCACTATATATTTTCTTTTTAAGTGATTATACCTTTTTAATATAATTCTAATTATATCTCTATTATAGTATCTTCTTACTATAAGATGTATACTTATTTGATTTAATACTACTAGATCACTTTCTAACTTTTAACTAGTAAGTTTTATATTGTAATCTTTTATATTTCTTCCCTATAGCTATTTGATATCTTAATTTTTTAAACTTTATTTTCTTCTATTTATATAAAATCTAAGCTTAGCAGGATTAAACTCTTGAAGGTCTGCCTATTCTCCTAAAATCAATTAGAGTTTCAGTTTCCTTACACTACCCATAGGTACAGGTGTAGATATCACTGTATTCAACTTTAAGTCTAGTTTTTCTTACTCATATAGTAGATATTTCCCTGAATAGCTTATTTTGATTAATTTTTAAAATGCTAATAATAAACATCTGACTATTTCTTGTATTCTTTCTTCTTCCTACTGTATTCCTTATTAAACCTGTTTGTCAGTTCAGAATGGGTATCATAGTTTAACTATTATTCAATAATATTCTCAGCAACCAATATGTGTTTAACTATCAGACCGCTTATCCTTACCCTTATAAGCTCCCTTTATGTTCATATATGACTTTGCCAGTTGATTTCAGGCATTATTGAAGGCCCAGTTAATACAGTTTAAGTTGACACACTTGTATAGACCATCATGTAGGGAAGTTGTCGCACTTATATTACAGTACCGCCACTCTTTCCCACCCTCTGTACTATTACCTACCAGTACAACATCTGCGGTACACCACCCAAATGCAGATTCCGGTAACAGTACTCGACCACCCCTTCCCTTGGTACCCACCCACCCAGCACAGTACTGTACTCCACGCACGAGCTCCCCGCACAGCAAATCCCACCACCGTACCAAAAAACGAACTGCGTTTAACCCACCCACCACACATACAACCCAATCCCACGCTCCCATTCCAATCGCCATACCCGTACGGTAACAGCCCATGTCACACCCGGTCCCAAAAAAAACCTGAAACGCCAGCAATGCCCATCTCCCCCCATGCTGTGCTTTGGTTGGTAGAGTCAAAGTTACCCTTCCTTCCTTTCCTTCCCAACCGCATAGTGCTTAGTTCTTATTTCATGGTTGGCTTGAAAGCGGGTGAGCAAGTGCATCCTTTCCTTCCATGCATATTCCGTATCACAAGGTAGGACCGGCTAGCGTAGGCTAATATGATCCGAGACGAAACGCAACATACAGATGTTGAGAGAGACAGAGAGAGAGAGAGATAAAGTACCCACTTGATATATGATTCGTTTGTGCTGGGTGGGTCATTTTGTTTTTTTTGTCCAGTGGGGTGGAGATACGTGCTAGGTTTATAGTATTGTGCTATCTGTGGACTGATACAATAGGAGTTTTTGTGTTTGGTTTATGGGCAAGGGGGGGGTTGGTGAGCACTGTGCTGTACTCGTACAAGTACTCGTATAGTACTGCACGGTACCGTGACATGCTTCTTCCCCTCTATTTTCCTGACCGTCTGTTACAACCAATCAGAACACTCGGTTTCGCCACCCTCAACACCACTTTTTATCGTGAGAATCCCTCGTTGACGGTCGCGTTTTTTGCCTTCGGGCTGGTGGTTTTGCCTTCGGGCGGTTGAAGCTTTTGGCCTTCGGGCAGTATTCTTTTAGTGGCTCGCCGGGCTTTTGCTACCGGTGAATTTGTTTATTTTATTTTATTTTTTGGTGGCTCGCCTGGCCTTTACTACAGGTGAAATTTCACGATGGGTGACTCTGTTGCCCCCCCCCCTTTTCATCCTCCTCGGTCCCCCTCCCCAGTGAGGCGGGCTATTACCGCTGGTGAACGTGGCCTTGTGCCTGTTCATGGATTTTCTTACGCTGCGCCGGGTGGAGACTACCGTGGTCTTCACATTGTTCATGTTTTGGGCTGTTCCAATGGCGGTTCTGGCAGCTCTGAGTTCGACGACGAAGTCCGGCACATTGTTTCCGGCCTCGACTTGCGCACTTTTGACGCTGTCGAGAAAGTTTGTTTCGGGATATTGGCTGCTCGCGGCTGTGAATCCCTCGCTGTTGCCTCTGCTGGTTGCCACGTCGACCGCACCGCTTCTTTGGGTTTCTACGCCCGATTCCACACCCCCGAGGGCTCCTCCCAGTCCTTCGCCCCGTCCAGCTCCCAGATTGTGAGCTCGGATTTCCGTTCGACTATGGCGTCTGATCCCATGGTCCCCTCCGCATCCTGGCCGTCCATTGACGAGGACCGTTCCCAGGATCCCTTGTACGTCCCTTCTGTGGTCGAGGTTGACGATAGCCAACGGCGTCTTCCCTCCCCTGTTGAGCGACTTTCCTCCGGTGAGCGGAAGCTGTATAGCAACTTCCGATTGGACCGATCGTCGGACGAGGACTATGCACCTCCTGCAGGTAGCATCCGCCCTGAGGATCGGATCACTCAAGTGTCGTCCCCTCCCCCCTTTGTCCCCCCTT
>Ga0307513_10000820_pt1 | contig 45334 bp, 50 predicted proteins | sample 15_EM_MG_FD_202174 | JGI IMG/M metagenome (GOLD analysis project Ga0307513, IMG submission 202174) | Populus trichocarpa ectomycorrhiza microbial communities from riparian zone in the Pacific Northwest, United States - 15_EM | ecosystem: Host-associated > Plants > Roots > Unclassified | place...
GGGTCGCCACCCTCCGGTCAGTCCCGACCGTGAACCGGCCTGCCCCTTACGGCGACTAGCCGCGGGGCCTTTTGGTTCCGCATATTGGCAATAGTAGTTATATCTAGGCGTTTCGTTGATTCTTTTCTTAGTGTTACCCGGGGGCCTGCTGAAGGGTTTGGGTCTCTCTCCTGTACGTTTCTATGAGTTGTTTCCCTACGTGTCTGAGGTGCGAGTCTTAGGTGCTAGGCGGGGGAAGTTTCTTCTATGGTCTCGGGGGGTTTGATTTTTCCTATGACGAGGTGAAGCGGGCGGGATGACGTTTGCTTATAGGTTTTTTATCTCCATAGCTAGCGCTGCATGAGTCCTTTGTACCTTTAAACATAATAACGATTTGATTACAAAAAAAAAAAAACAAACGACCAAGGGATGGGACACCAACCATCAGACCTCCACCTCCGGCGATTGAAATCTCAACCCCACCGGAAATCATCTTCACTTTCCCCCACCCACATCTCTTCCCCCATCATGGCTACTGCCTAGGGGTTGACGTTAACCCATCTTCCCTCCTCTGCTGGGGCACGCATGCCGCCCCTTCTTGGGGTTCTTGTTCCCGTTCATCGTTGACACCCGCTCATGAAGTTCGGTTTTCCCCCTTACCCCGCACTTGCTTTGCACCTCGCTTAGCATTTTGCACGGTCAGAAAGCTTCTCGCTCCGTTCAATGTCGGCGATATGGCGTCCGGACTCTCGGTCGAAGTAAGGCTTCGGTTCTGCTGGGCTTGTACCTCTGATTGGGAAAGCTTCGGTTAGTAACATCACGCTCCTGCTCGGTTTCGCTGTCGTCCCAAAAGCCCTTGCTATGGCCCATTAGTCGGTTGTGACTAGCCCGCTCGGAATCCTTCCTCTACCCCCCTCAGGGTTCCATCCGCTGGCACCGTACTGCCCCGTATGCTGGCACCTTCCTGCTAAAACTCCTCCCCCGGCCCGCACCCTACTGCTCCCCCCCCTTTGGCTGGCACCCTACTGCTACTCGCCGGCTGGCACCCTACTGCTCATCGTCGTTGGCTGGCATCCCCTCTGCCGGGTGGCTCCGCTCGGCTACCTTCTCTCTCCCGCCTGCGATTTACTCTACGGTCGCAAACCTCGCTTAGGTCACGGTTGATCATGGTATTGCACTGCCTCCTTGGTCTCTCCTAAAGGCCGACGCTTCACCATCTTCCCGTCAGTCCCGACCGTGAACCGGCCTGCCCCTTACGGCGACTAGCCGCGGTGCCTTTTGGTTAGGCATATCGGCAATAGTGGTTACATCTCGTCATTTCTTTTATTCTTTTCCTACTGTTACCAGGGGGCTTGCTGAAGGGTTTGGGTCTCTCTCCTGTACGTTTCTATGAGTTGTTTCCCTACGTGTCTGATGTGTGAGTCTTAGGTGCTAGGCGGGGAAGTAACTTCTATAGTCTCGGGGGGTTTGATTTTTCCTATGATGAGGTGAAGCGGGCGGTTGTTATTGGGCTCATAGGTTTTTTTCTCTTCATGGCTGGCGCTGCATATGGCTTTTTTTTCCTAAAACAAATAACGCATGATTAAAAAAAAAAAAAAAAAAAAAAAAACCTACCAAGGGATGGGATCTTCACGCAACCATCTAAGTACTTTTCTATACTTAAGATATTGCAATACCATTACCTTTTACTCTCTTTACATACACTGCTCCCCTAGGAGAGCCTACGATTGAAGAAACCTGCAGAGTATTGCGATATTCTCGACGGGCGATACGAATATAGCACTATTGTCATAGTTCTATCCAGAACCACAATCCACCCATCTTACTATCTGACGAGATAGTATCCTTCAACGGATCACTCAAGACAAGCACGCCAGTTCCGTACTATCTGAGAAGATAGAAACGACTATCGTTGCCTGTTGCATAAACACCTAACAATAGGATTGTTACACTTAACGATATTAAGTTTAACCTCTTGATTCTACTTGGAATTATCTTTATCTTTAATTGATCTTTACTTCTACTTTGAGTCTTCGTTGCGGTCCCAATCTTAGGATCCGTCTTCCTACAGAGTGCCCCTATTACACGTTGACATGTGCAGCGCGGACTTTGGACCAGCCGCACCAGGGGGAGCCAGTACATGTTGTCCCACAGCAGGGACCTTGACATGTGCAGCCGGTACATTTGGACCAGCCGGACTCAGAGGAGCGTGTCCAAGTTGTCCAGCAGCAGGGACATTGACTTGGACAGGCGGTACGTTTGGACCAGCCGGACCCGGAGGCGCCTGTCTGAGTTGTCCAGCAGCAGGGAGGTTGACTTGTGAATCAGGTACATTTTGACTACACGCACACGGAGGAGCCTGTCGGACTTGTCAGACAGCAGGGACATTGACATGTTCAACAGGTACCTTGGACGAGCCGCACTGGGAGGAGCCTGTCAGAGTTGTCTGCCAGCAGGGACATTTGGAACAGCCGTCCCCGGGAAGCCTGTCCAAGTTGGTTCCAGGGGCAGCGAGGTTGACCAGTGCAGCTGGTACGTTTGGACCAGCCGTACCAGGAGGAGTGTGTCCGAGTTGTCAGGCAGCAGGGATGTTGACTTCGGCAGCAGGTATGTTTGGGCCAGCCGCCCTCGGAGAAGCCTGTTTGAGGTTTCCGGCAGCAGGGATGTTTGGAACTGATGCACCGGGCGGAGCCTGTCTGCGTTATGGGGCAGCAGGGACGTGGACCTGTACAGCCTGTATGTTGGGACCAGCCCCACCGGGGAGAGCCTCTCCGAGTTGTCCGGCAGCAGAGAGGTTGACCTGTGCAGCCAGTATGTTTGGACCAGCTGCACCAGAAGGACCCTGTCCGAGTTGTCTGGCAGCCGGGAGTTCACTTGTGCAGCAGGTACGTTTAGACAAGCCGCACCTGCAGTAGCCTGTCCGAGTTGTCCAGCAGCAGGGACGTGGACTTGTGCAACAGGTAGGGTTGGACCATCCACACCCGGAGGAGCCTGTCCACGTTGTCCGGAACCAGGGAGGTTGACTTGTACACCGGGCACGTTTGCACCAGCCGTACCCGCAGGAGCATGTCCTAGTTGTCCCCCTGCAGGGACCTGGGCTGAGCGAGGAATTTCAGGAAGTGGACCTGGGTTCCCTATAGTCGTCGCAGCCCGCCACTCATTTGGGGCCCATCGTGGTAGTAACGATGCGTGCCCGACGACAACTCCCGGGTGGATTGCGGGATTTGGCACTACCTTTTTGCCTTTGTTATTTGTGTCATTCAACTTCCGACAACTCTCCTTAACCAGTTCCACGACTGCCTTCGCGATATCCTCTAGACGATAGATATTATTGGCTGCCCCTGCAGGGACGATGAGATCGCAGGCAGTACGCAAGCTCATCATGCCTGTGTCTATTGGCAGGAAGTCCGCGTCAGGGAAATCTTTGGGCATTCACCCTGCGGGCGCCAAGCCCCTTGCTATCATCTGATCCTTCGCACAGTTCCGCCACGCTGTGTATATTTTCTTTTGAGCCTGGACTTGGGTGAAGTCTATGTTTAGCTTATGATCGCTAATCGCTCGACCGACTGGGTTGCTGCGATGCATGCTGATTGCCCCTTGAAGCGAACTTGGTCGGAGTTCATCTGTCTGTCCTGGTGCAACGACTCCGGCATTTTGCATGAATACATACTGCATGTTGATATTTTGCGCCATCTCGGTTGAGGCTTTGTTTATATTGATTGTTGATTTGGAGATTCTAGTCTTATGAATATAGAGGATGATGTGGATGTTGTGGATGTTTTGGAAATTCGATTATCCTTGGTATGAACTTGCTGCTCTCGTGATCAACCCTCATTATATATACAACTCTCAGGCATTCAAGATGGTTTGAAAGAATCATGAATTGTTTGAATTGTTTCCAAGAATTAAGATTCATCAAGAACAGACACCTCAGGCGTCCATTAGTGTTGCAGTCGTTTCCTGTGAATTCAAGATGATAACGGCGTGATACTACGTGACGTCACAACACACAACGCCAAACCAGTTCGACAGCTGGTGATAGACCAGTGTGCACAGCGCTGGGCCCAGCATCTCCAAGTCATCCAGAAGCGTTAACATCGCGACGACGACAATATCACCCTACTATCACCCACACTGCACTCACGAAATCGGCAGCGCCAAATTCCCTTATGCGGTCAAATGTTCATTTTGTCGCAAAATATACGAGCGTGCAGGGGCATACAAGACACACCTGCGAAGGCCACATGCAAATCTCGATATCGTACACGCATCCACCATACAGAATCCACCTGCGTACATCCTTGCCGACTGGGGGACTGACGAATCTGACGCCAACAAACCCATAGAACACGGCGCTTCTGCCCACGCATCAGATCCTGCCGGAGATACAGCCAGTAGTGAGGCCGAGGCACCTGATGATACCGTTAGGAGGGAACCCGAAACAGAAGTACTCAAGGACAACACATACCCAGTCGCTGCGGAACAGCAGGATGAACTAGGCGCCCATGAAGCTATTGGAGATGTTAAAGAGTATAATGAAGAATGCAGGGATTTGTGCGAGAACCCATGGGCTCTGTTTGCTTCTGCACAAGGTTTCAAACTTGATTTTTCGTGCATTGAGAGCAAAATCTCAAAGACGCGGATTAACAATTACTTTTCGAATGATATTGGAAACTCAACATCTGTTGGCTGTAGCTCTATGCATATCTTGGAGAATCTTCTCCGACACTTGGATCCCTATAGCCCGTATCTGCAATGGTTGGAGGGACATGTGGAGGACGGTCAGAGAACATTACTCTTCTTCTATCGCAATCGCCTAGACTGCGTGAAATACCTTCTTCGCCTGATGCTCTATTGTGATGACTTGGTCCATGCGCCACGTCGTGAATACGACCAGAGCGGACAGAGAATTTATGCAGAAAGGCATACGGCTGACTGGTGGTGGGACATCCAAGTACTGCCGTGTTGCCTCTATTATTTGAAAGCATACTAATAAATCAGAGGAAACACTCCCGGAAGGGGCGACTGCGGTTCCAATCATTGGGATGTCAGAACAGACGAATCTTACCAACTTCTCTCGAGACCGGAAATCATGGCCGGTTTATAGGAGGATTGGAAATCTTCCGTCGATAATAGGTAACAGACCTGGATCAATCGCGATTCGGCTTCATGGGCTATTACCCATTCCGCCCAAGCTCGCAAAGTGCTCTAGGGGCGACGAACTCCAGAGACTGATAAATGCCGAAACACTGCGTGGTGTATTCGAGTTCATTTTTGCGGCATTGAACGGTGTGGCGCAGGAGGGCACCCCCATTGATTGTACTTAAGGCAAGATCCGGGGAGGCTTCCCAAAAATGTAAGCGTGGATTGCCGACCATATCGAAAATGTTACCCTACACGGGATCAAATACAACAACTGTCCTAAATGTGAGGTTCCTCCAGAAGAATTAGGAAGCCGAGCTGGCCACCATTGCGCTAGAGATTACACAAGATACCAACGCTCCGGAGGCGAAAGCCCGTCCCGAGATTCCGAGACACATGACGCTGCTCACGCTTGCTACATGAATGAAACACCTGGTATCAAGAGAGGGCAAAAGGGTTTTAAAGGACTTGTGAGGGATTCGACCCCTGATATGCACACGTCGGATATGCTCCATACAATATATCTAGGACGCTTCTAGCATATGATGGACTGGATAAAGTGATTTCTTAAAAAGCATAGGCGACAGCAGGCCTTCGACGATGCCTGGAAAGCTTTGCGCCCTGACCCGGGATATTTTGTCCCCCAAAAGGCCTCCAGGGAGGTTACGCAGTGGCAAGGAAAAGAGATGAGGAATCTCGGGCGTTGTTTGTTGGGAGTTCTCGCTGTGGGGTTGAGAAGTCTGATATTACGCAGGTGCAACCCTGCAGACATGCGCTCACCAGTGTCAGGTCACTTCTTGACTTCACCATGATGGCTCAATACCGAAGTTACACACCTGCGACTATATCTTATATGGAAGAATATGCGACACAGTTCCAGGAGACGAAGGACATCTTCTGGGAGTTTCGCATATCCAAATGGACCCAAGAGAAGGCTCATGAGTTGCGCAAGGAGCTGCGTCGTCAGAGAGCCCACATGAGAGAACCAGTGGCCCCATTGCAATGGCGCCGGATCCGTGACGATGATCGTGAAGCAGAGAACGACCAACGTATGGAATTCCTACATTCCGAATCTAATTTGAACTATGTTATGATGCATCTAATAAGTCACTTTCGGGAACACATCTACATGTTCGGCAATATTCCCATGTATTCTCCTGAGTATGGAGAGCCCGCAAATAAAGAGCAAATCAAGGATGGATGGTGAAGCTGAAATAAAATTGACGCAGCAAGACAGATACTAAGCCGCTACTGTTGACAACATGCGATCCGCATGAGACTTTTGAACTTGGAATTCCTTCAACGTGGAGGAGATGATTTACCAACTGAGGTAGTTGAACATTTAGAGAAGAGCAGGCACGGGCCAACGCGACCAGCGCATAGTAGCATTCTGAATGGACGTCGTGATAATATCGACAAGTTCTTTGGTTTTGGCAGAGCATGCGATATATCCCCAAAGTCAATTTGTTGGGAATTGATCCGATATAGTCAACTGTGCCTTCCTCCCGAGCGGCGACTGCCGGAAAGTCGGGCGATACTTTGAGCTTTGCCGGTGGAACTACTGACGCAACTGGACATCCCGGTTCTTGCGTTCCAGGAGTCAGGTGTTTACAACATATACAGGGCCCAATGCATGGGTGCTCGACTTTTCCGTAACCAGACCAGTCGGAACAAGGGCTTTTCGATACAGGCTGGTGGGGAGAATATGTATAGTGCGCTCAGGTGTCGTCTCCCGGCAACGCGCATAGCTCTGTTCAAAATGCTGTCACACTATATGCCCCAGGATACCGTGGATCCCCTTGCCAGGCTTCAGTTCATGAGCCTAGCAGACTCTGGATGACCGTGGGACGTACACGGTCCTGTAACTGTTCAGCTCTGAGACGATACGCCAGAGCTAACAACGGTGAATATAGGACGATCTTAGGCCTGGGGCATCTGATACCAGAGACAGACCGGCGCTGGCTTGTCAACAGTCGGATCGATTGATGCACGTTTAACAAGATCTATTAGGAGCACAGAGGGGGCTTGTGCAATAAAATAAACTCGGGGTGCGATGTAGCCCAGTTGTGGGCTACATCAGTCACCAACGGAGATATAGCATCACGATCATGACTAGACGATAAACGTGTACAATAGACAAGTACATAGTAGAGATATAGATACAGAGCAATAGAAACATGTAAAAACAAACAAATTATGCATAATAGTAGGACTAGTAGTAGGAGGCACAGGGGCAGCAATGACGAGGGTGATATGGGCCGCATGTTGTTATGAGTATCACAAATGGTGACTAAGCCAGGCTGATTTCACATGACTAATACTTATTAGTCATGAGGTATGTTGGGTTTCGCACTATGACGTCATTTAACTCATAGCTTTCACATGACTGCGCCCTTGTGAAGTTATTGGTTGATTATGATTGGTTGATGGTATCATGACGTGATGATTTTCGCACATGACTTATATTACCAGTTATGGGTTTCACGCATGCAACTCATTTGAGCCCAGGATCGGGTTTATGGGTTTGGATCGTGGAAAAAGGATGTGCGCAATTGACTTGTACGAGTCAGCTGATGGATTTAGCACTATGACTCATTATGAGTCATAGGGGCTGTGTTACGAAATGGTGATGAGTCACCAGGGTTAGGGTTGTGGGAAGATTCCGATAAAAGGAGCTTGGTTCCGACCAAGAGATAGCACGAGAACCATCTCTCCTCCACATCCGGCGTTTGAAATCTCAACACTACGGGAAATCATCGTCACTTCCCCCCACCCAGATCAACAAAAAAAATCAGTTTGCGTTATTTGCATTTCAGCGCACCCTGCATCTTCTGGCTGCGTTCTGTGGGACAATTTTTTTGAAGTTATGTAATCAAAAAAACCCGTTTCATTTTAAGATTAATCTAACCATTACGTAGACAAATATGAATTTTCAGCCCTAACGAACAATATTTACATGTCCATTTTGGCTTCTGAAGTTTAAAACTAGATTCATGGGATGCACAGGATGCTGACCAGATGCAAACTCCACTACAGGGTGCGTTCAGATGCGTGTGGATGCAAAATCGAGTGTTTTTGCTGATGCACCTCTCTTCCCCCACGATGGCTACTGCCTAGGGGTTGATGTTAAGCCATCTTCCCTCCTCTCTTGTGGCACGCCTGCCTCTCGTCTTGGGGTTCTTGTTCCCGTTCATGGTTGACACCCGCTCATGAAGTTCGGTTCTCCCCCTTACCCGGCACTTCCTTTGCACCTCGCTTGGCATTTTGGACGGTCGGAAAGCTTCTCGCTTCGTTCACGGTCCGCGATATGGCGTCCGGACTTTCGGTCGCAGGCTTCGGTTCTGCTGGGCTTGTACCTCTCATGGGGAAAGCTTCGGTTTTTAACATGACTGTCCCGCTCGGTTTGGCTGTCATCCCAATAGGCCTTGCTATGGTCCGCTAGTCGGTTGTGGCTAGTCCGCCCGCGATCCTTGCTCTACCCCGCTCCCGGTTCCGTCCGCTGGCACCGTACTGCCCCATAAGCTGGCACCTTCCTGCTGAAACTCCTTCCCCGGCTGGCACCCTACTGCTCCCCTTTGCCTGTCACCCTACTCCTCCTCCTCCGACGGGTTGACCCTTCCTCGGTTACACCTAGTCGTAGTATAGCACTGCCTCCGCCGCTATTGTCCAACGTCTTGGATCAATGTAATGACCTGCACGACGGCGCGAGTGGTTATTGTGGGCCCATGGTTTCCATGTTTTCTCCTGTCGCCAGTCACCAATCAGCAAATGTGGCCCTGGAAGGGCCTTGGAACAGCCTTCGTTTCTTTTATTTAGGGGCGCCTGCGGAAGGGTTTGGGTCTTTCTACCTGTCGGTTTCTAGGTATTGTTTCCTTACAGGTCTGGGGTATATTATCTTGGGCGGTAGGCAGGGGAAGCTTTTCCTATGGACTCGGGGTGTTTGATTTTTCCGATGAAGAGGTGAAGCGGGCGGTGGGTTTGCATTTGTAGGTTTTTTTCTCTTCATAGCTAGCGCTGCATATGGCTTTTTGTACCTAGAAACCAATAACGCATGATTACAAAAAATGAAAAAAAATGAAAAATGAAAAAAGAACGACCAAGAGATAGGATCTTCACGCAACCATCTAAGTACTTTTCTATACTTAAGATAGAGCAGCAACAAAACCTTTTTCACCGGACATATCGAGCCCCCGTCTGGCCGAAACCAGTCTGCTCTTTGCCTCCCGTCCTTCCGGATCTCCTGAGCCCTCTTTGCCTTTGATCTTTTGCGTCTGGTGCGCCCGGACGCTCCACTTCCCTCCAAAGGGTCCCACGCGCTCCATGCGATCACAGCCCTGCCCAGCGCCTTCCTGTTGTATCCGGCCCCATATGTTCTTGTCTACAGGCCTCCTGCCTACTCTTGCGAACTGCGCGCATCCGGCGACCCTGCCTGATCCCCGCTCACTTCTAGCGACCTAGATCTGTCGGCTCCTGTCCACTGAGATCCTACGTTGCGCTTTTCTTAGCCCGCGCCGTACTGTCCCTTTCATAATTCCCTTACTGTTCACAACACGCCCGCCGCGGCCACCATGTGGACCCCCTACGTTGGTTGGCTTCGCCACAGGAGAGAATAAATTGGTATTATTAATCATCCGCAGAACTCACGCGGCCGAGTTGAAGCCGCAAAATTTCTAAGGCAATATCTCCCTTAAGTCGCCGGCTTCGACTCCGCCGCCTACTCAATTCAACAAATTTAAAATATTCCATTAAACACCCGCGGATCGTGTAGTACCCGTGCCGCCGACTTGAAGCCGGACACGCAATATGGGAACTGCCATCTTAAGTGTACGGCTTCAATTTGGCCGCATATTCATGCAAAACAATTCAATCTATTTAAAATATTCCCTTAAACGCCAGCTGATTGTCTAGTACTCCCGCTGCCGAGTTGAAGCCGGACACTCTATATGCGCAGGGCCATCTTAACTGTACGGCTTCAACTTAGCCGCATATTGATGCAAAACAATTCAACCTATTTAAAATATTCCTTTAAACGCCAGCTTATTGGGTAGTACTCCCGCGGCCGAGTGCAAGCCGGACACTCTATAAGGCCGGGCCATCTTAAATGTAAGGGTTCAACTTGGCCGCATATTCATGCAAAACAATTCAACCTATTTAAAATATTCCCTTAAACACCAGCCGATTGTGTTGTACTCCCGCGCCCGAGTTGGAGCCGGACACTCAATATGGGAACTGCCATCTTAAGTGCCCAGCCTTAACTCGTATAAATACTGTACATAAATGGATAGAATAATTTAATATTTTTCATTAAATGTCCGCAGATCAATCCTGTAATTCAGTATCCCTTGCCTCTCCCCGCTAGGAATTAGCTGCGCCTGTCCGATCACTGCCCCTATAGTAACTATTCGCCTGTGTCGACCATGGACCCGCCTGCGGACTCGAATATGTCCGCTTGCAATGTGAAATCTGCCACTATTGACCGAATCGAGTATGCAAACCAATCCCAACCGATGGACAGCTCCCGCCTCACTGAGAATATTTCTTATCTTGAAAAGTGCTAGCAACCGAGCCACCACCCGTCCTCGTAAATTTCCATTGTTCGCTTCCCCACCAGTCTGTACCCATACCCAATCGTTTCTGGGGCCACCATTACCGAATACCTTTGTTCCAGTACAGCGGGCCCAGTGGATCTGGCACCTGTCAGTCTCCTGAAAGTCGACGACTGGAATTTCAAGCTGAGCAAATCCTTCTAGAGGGAGTAATGCTAGTTCTGTGGGGTCAGCTGGCAACCGCCGGTCATCCGCAGCAGTCTGCCTAGTAAAATATAGTATCTCCAGCATCATGTCGGAATAATGGATCTTGACAATTGCTCATAGTTCGGTCAGCCTGCTGGTGTTCTTGCTACGGCCTTTAAGAACCCGGCGAGGGGTACTGTGACTTGAAAAAGCTGGCATTTCCATCTCACTATCTTCAGCCAAGATCACACCTTTAACTTTCCAAAGTGCTTCTATAGTCTGCAACCTCATTCCTAGGGCATGTTGGCGGCCATATTGCGACAAGATCTGTTGGGCGGCGTCATTCTTGTTCGACCTGCGGTATCCATCTGTAATCTGATCCTTATGTGCTAGTTCACCAATCTCTGTGGAATACATCGATACGGATCCAAAACGCCGTACGTGCGAGGCAAAGTGAGTCAGGGAGTCCATCTTGATGAAGTTGAAGTGGTTCTCACGCTATATCAAATCCACCTGCCCATCGGACCTTTCAACCCTCTCTTGATCAGCCTGTCGACGGCGATTAGCGACTGTTCTATGGTGGACTTCTTTACCAGGCTGATCCGCCATCAGTTCCCTTGGCTCCTGATCCTGGCGATATGCTCGGGTCCGAGCAGCCTTCGAGGTAGGGAACTCGAGAAAAATGTCCTTTATCCCGTGAAATGTCGGCAGGTAGCTTTCCATGTAGGAAGGTGAATCTGGTGTATGACTCCGATATTGCACCATAAATGAGAAATCAACCAGCCTGCTAATACACTTCAAAGAGCTCTTGAAATCATGATACTGAGAACTGTCCGGAATTCACAATGCGGACGCCAATACAGCTGTAATACAACGTCCGAGATTGCGCATCTACATTCCCTGCCATTGTGGCATTTCGCGATAGGCGTTTTACGCTACGCTGAATCCTGGGCAAGGAGGAATTTCTTTCCAAGCATCGTCGAACCCCTGTTATCGTTTATGCTTTTTCAGGAATCCTTCTACCCACTCCATCATGTTTTTGAATAAGCCAAGGTAAATGTTGTGGAAGAGGTCCGGCTTGTACAGGCCAGCGGGGCTTACTTGATCCAGTCCAATGAATATATTGTTTCCTATTTTGACACACAACCCCTGAAGGTATTCTGCGATGCCGGCCGCTTCTGCCGGGTCATGCCTCAAGGCTTTCTCCCTTTATCACATGTAGTGGCGGGTCTCATATATGCAGGGCGGATCTCCACCGAGCTCCTCGCACGGAACCTCACACTTTGGGCATGACTTACTGCCTATTCCTTGCAAGGCTCCATCCTGAGCATCATCCGCGATCCAGGCCGACAAAATGGGAAAACAAAGACGTGTTTTGGCCTCCACATAATCCATTACCGTTCCTTCTTGGGCAACCGGCGGTAATGGTGCCAGGAAATGATCGAAGACAGCCCGCAGGGTCTCCGGATCTTTCTGCAGCTGGGCTTCCTTGGCACAGGCTGATTCGCTAGTGAACTTTGGGGGTACTGGAAGCAATGCCAGAAGGACGATTGGCATCTTGGCAGGGCTGTTTCTCGTCCGCGAAAGGATATTGCTGATCGTCATGTATACTAGCCAGGCTTTCTTATGTCCTGAGAAATTTGTAAGGTGCGTCTGGTCAGACAATCCGATACTGGAAAACACTGTTGACCCGGGGGGCAAAGTTTTCTACCATCGAACAGAATGGGCTGTTGGCACTGGAAACACCTCTCCCAAGACCTGTTAGGACCTATCGCATACCTGTATATCCCACCACCAGTCCGCCGTTTGCATCTCGGAATATACTCGCTCCCCACTCAAATCATATTCTCGAATAGGTGCTTAAACTATATCCGAGCTATAAGCGACCTGGCGGATCAGGTAGCGGATACAGTCAATCATATTTCGATAATAGAATGTTGTTGCATGTCGACCATCATGAATAATGGCTTCCGCCCACACCAAGTATTCACAAAATGGGTCCAGTCAGTCGAGGGGTTGTCGCAAGGTATAGGCGGACTGGAATGATTTGCTATCCGTACAGCCCAAACCTTGGGCAAAGTACCCGTGGATCTGCGCCTTGGATACCTTGCTCCGAACAAACCAGCTCGTCAAATTAAAGTCGTCTTCAGATGAGAAAGGGCTCCAAGTGTCATCGGTCATGGCCTTGTTGAGCGCTGTATAGCCAGCAACTTTGCCGAGAGGTGGGCCAGCACATTAAATGGTTTCTTGACCCAAAGGGCACGCGTGGACCGGTGGGTGGGAGACGTCTTCTGTTTCTGAATCGTTGGGCATAGCATCTATGTCACTACTTCCGGTATGGATATCGGCGATCTCGAGTCCGGGATCAGAGTCGTAGTCTGAGTCGGCATGTTTTCAGGTTCATCACGACCAAAAGTAGGTCGTGCCGTTGAGGAGGCCGCGTCAGCAATCGCATTGGGCGATAGAACGATATCAAGATGCATTGTGTGAACGTGTTTTTCGTATGCAGCGGCTTGTTGATAACGTCGCCTGCAATAAGGACACTTTGTTGTCTTGGAGGTCATCGTGTCTGGTGTTTGTTTGTTTCTCTTTCAAGTAGTCTGGCAGATGAGTGAGCTGATGGGCAGACGGACTGCAGTGGACTTACTATCTTTGAAACTGAAAGGTAGGTTTCTTTCAAGGATCAAATCGGGAAACTTCAAGTTTGATTAGTCGGATAACGAACAGGTCCGGACATTCAAGCTGCGCACAGGTATTCACGGTTTAACTTGTGAAACCTATTCTTTGTTAAGAGCATCCTAACTCTACGCTATTGTGGGCAGACTGAAGAGGTTTGGAAGTGTCTTGGCTCGCGGGTCGTGGCTCGCCTGTGGCGCGCATGCGGCTCCGTTGAGGCCTAAAACCTTTTCTGAAGCCTATCTAGGGTATCTCTTTGTGCCTGGGTCACATGACCATTCAAGATATCAATATTCAAGTTTGTACAGGGTACAATCCGAGGAACCCCACTAAAACCGTCCTCGTGCGGCCTATATAAGCTCTCTCTTTCCCCCCCCTCCATCCTCTCTCCACAACCCTTTCCCAAATCACAATCAGTTCTTCAATCCGCCAGACCATCCTAACAAGACCCATGGAGCTCCGCACAACATCTCACTCATCCCCAGCACCACTAGTATATCCTCAGTTCATTTCAGATTTACCTATGTGTGTTTCCCTAGCTAATAACCTTCTCTCGCGGCCATTTACCATCAGCAGAACTCTCTTTACTACCTGCCAGGCCTGCTGTATTTCCATTTTCGGCCCTTCCACAATCCTTCATCCTCAAACCTACCAGCATCTGCTAGCCCTCCTCTTTCATCCGCTCAGGGACGTCTTTTGATTAAAAAAAGCCTCTTTCCGATCCAGCAACCATCCCCCACCCCAACCAGTATTACAATGGCAGCCCCGAAGGTTGGCCTGACTTTTGAAAACTCGGGGGCCTTTAAAAACGCCAGCAATGTTAACTGGTGTAAGCACATTTTGCTCTTCCCCCACCCACGAACCTATGGTCAGCAGTATAAAGCCTGGCGAAATGCTATGAAATGTAAGATAGAGCAAGACAGGATCCCACGGTGGAAGCAAAGTACACCCGCCCAATGGGCAGCCATCCAGGCATATGCTATTAGCCTGCAGCCTGTTAGCCAGAGGTCGGGACTCTGGCAGGCTAATAACTTCCGTGGTGAACGTTTTACCCAATGCCTTGACTTTTTGCTAAAGGACATAGCAAAACAACATCAGCGTATCTTAACAGACATGTTGAAAGTGCAGCCTGTGGCAGCTATTGCGGTTGGGGACCCCGCCCCCACCAGCAATGATGGGAAGTTAGCCCCAAGCGTCCGCATTAATGTACTATATATGCTAATACAGCTCCTGCAGGTCTCGCTGGTCCGCACTCTGTCCCTCTGTGGGTGGATCAGTCTTCCGAAGTCCGCCCAAGCGGCCCACTGCCTGCCGGGATGGACAAAGTCTAGTGGCAAATCCACGAACATGTTTACAGGATAGAGCTAACTGAGCCCACCCTGGGGAACATGCTTGCGGGCATAGACAGAATCTTGTCACGTAGATTCGGATATCGTATGCTCGTTGGTGCGACGGGACCAGGTACACGTTTCCTGTGAGAGGATCCTGACCAGCCGTTGCCCCTTGCTGAAATGACCCGAATCACAAATAGCAGGCATGTCCGCATATGGCGGCTGATTAATCCACCAAGCGAACCCATGCACCTGCTCTTCTGTGCCCATCGCAGCACCAATACGGAAGATAGCAACCCTGCTCCTGGTGACCTCCGGTTTGACCCACGCGATAACAGGGGCAACCCTTCAGATGAGGAGTGGCCCAGTCGCGATGAGGAGCCAAACTCTGACGGACACCAGCCAGAGTCCTCCGCTGTGGCCGGAAAGCGATCAACCTTATCGAGGACCACCAGGCACGGTAAGACCACAAAAAAGACTGGGCGACCACACCGCATCAATTGGGCGGACTTTGGCAAATCAGAGGCAGAGTCTGATGTCGCTGCTGATGGGGGCCACAATTTGGCAAAAGGGGCGATCCTGGCCCCGGATTCCGGCCCCACCTCGTCTCCTGGTAAGCAAGCTTGTGTCCCTTGTGCTAACTTGGGCACTCGTGTTTTGAGTTCTAGTAGACAAAGAGGACAGGCGACTGACCTAAAGAAAGCACCTCGGACGCCCGCAAATAACGGTGGTAAACGCAACCTGGCTGTCATGCAAGAGGCTGATAAGCCATACAGTTCGGATGAAAGTCCGGAACCCCAGCCGAAGGTGGCCCGCCAGGTGGGGGCAATGGATGCCAGCATTGAGGTTGAACCGGAGACACTCGATGGGGAGCTTAATCGGAGTCCGCTACCTGCTGACAGGCCTGTTCCACCAAACAGTCCTGCGGCGTTGACTCCCAATCCGGGCCATGCGGCGTCCCCCTCTGCGCATGCAGAGGCCAGAAGGGCCGCCAAGCATCTTTTGATGCTGGCCTCAGGCGGCGAGCAGCCTGTCAACACATTGGCGACCCAAGTTGGTACGCCGGGCAGAATCAATTCCCCCTCTGATCCAGCTACAAGTAATGTCACTGCGGATCTTCCGTCAGCTGGAGAAGCCAGACGAGAATTAAGCCCGGCCGCTGACTCCCCAACCGAACCAAGAGCATACTCTACACCTACTAAGTTCCGGTTACGACTACCAGGTGTTTCTTCCATTCTGTTGGCAAGGTCTACCATTGTACCGGCTGCAGAAACGGGCGTTGGGAGCCTGCTCAAGTCCGTTTCTGTCCTGGCTCACTAGTTCTGCCAACAAAGCTCTCCTGCCCCAACCAATCTGGCTAATGTGTTGCTACCAGAGCGTGCAGGTCCATTTCAAGCAATTTATAGGTTCTAGGCTGTGATGGACCCTTCGACCTTTCTTTTTTGTGTTTTATTTTTGGTGCTTTCATTTTTGTTTCGAGAGTTTGTGTTTTTCTCGCTGTTTCCAGACTATTTCTGTTTTGATTAGCCCGCTAGATCTGGGCTCACCTGCTCAGTAGACTTAATTTAGACCTGCGACTATCTCCTGTGGACATTTCCTTCCGTGTTTTTCATTTGAAGTTTAGCCTTTAGAGTTTTGCGAGCTATCCTTGCATTTTTAGCTGCACCTTTCTTGTTTGGATTACCCAGCTGCGGTTGCCTAAACCCAATGTGGTCTACGGACACTGGCTATTTTTCGTTTACCGGGTCAGCTCAGGGACCTGCTCTTGGAATCTTCGCAGATCATTCTTGTTCTTTTCTAGCTCTTTTTCTACTGGAATATGTTTTCTCTTCAGACATTAAATATTTGCTCTTTGGATTTGTGCGGATCATTCTCATTATTTTCTAGCTCGTTTTTCATTCGGGGTTGCCCCTTTCATCGCTGTTCCAATCCTAGCTTGACACCTTATATTCGATCGGTTGAGCCTTAGCGGCAGCTTTCCCTTTCTGAGATTAGCGTCCGGGGTCCGAGCCCTAGCCTTACCCACATTGGTTACCGTCCGCTTGGCAGACCTACTCAAACTAGACTAGTCCGTAAATACTGATAAACCTTTTTTCATCACCCTCAAGAATATCACGTACCAAACACTCGTGTTGCTCCAGTGAAAGAGGGGCGCGGCCAAGTTGAAGCTGGACGCTTTGGGTGCAAATTCCTATATCAGGTTTTAAGTTGCAATTTGGGCGGGCCGGTGTCTGCCGACACCAGCAAAAATAACGCGAGTGATGAACTATGAACGTTCTTGGTTCTTAAGGAAGCCGGACGGACCATTTCTATCTTCCATGTTCACACCCCATATCGTGCCCTTAGCTACATACCAATAGAGGCTTCCTGACAGTACCTACTCCCCAACATCATACACAACAATTCTATTCTATCACTATCCACCTGCATACTATGTCACAACAACAGCGGCGGGTTATGACGGACAGAACGGGTTCATCGAGGCAGGAAAGGCAAAGGCAAAGAGTGGTTCTCCGCGCACATTTCCGAAGATCTGGGTCCAGGGATCGATTAACTATAATACCATCACCGAGTGTTGAGTCTGTTAAAGCTGGGTCCGCTGTAGGTAGGAGGAGGGATGGCGTTCTGGAGCTGGCTTCTACAGCACTCGTGGTGCCCGAGCCTGTCCTTAACGACCGGCAGCAGGTCTTGGAGTCGGCAAATGCGAGTCTGGACTCTAATGATCGGGAATATGAGGGCAATGATGGCCAGAGTGAGGAGAGCGAGGAGAGCGAGCAGGAGACCGAGTTAAGCCAGCCTGGGGACGATACGGATCATCAATCGGCCTGGGGAGCCCAGAGACCAATTGGGCGTAAGTTCCTTAGCTCACAGCTCTCGATACTGACAATCACCCCGGGGAATACCCAGAGTTCCACCAGGAGGATTAGTTACCCCAGACGGACAACACATGCCCCAGTATGCGTTAGCCAAAATGGTTATACATCTGCAATTCACTCCTGTTCGCCCAGAGTCTTAAATCTACCTGCAACGCCGGCGATAACCCACAGTCACCCAGATCCAACAAGGCTGGAATTGGAGAACTGAGGAGGACAGCAGGCCAGCAGCAGGCGAAATATGGCCACAGGGCTTGAGCATAGCATTCTGGCCAGATCCGCTGATCTGATGTGGGACTGGACGATCTTTGTGAATCCGTTTCCGGACCCAATTACCGTGAGCGAAGAAGTCCGCGCATGTTTGAGGGAGGCCCGGACACAATTAGGCTGTCCCGAGTTTGCTGATGCTACTCCGGCCTAAAATGACCAGGTAAGTTACCCTTAATGGATAACTGGCATCTCATCTCCGACTAAATGGATTGGCCGCTGGTCACTGATTTCCCGATGCGGTCAAACCACAGCAGATGCCGATCGCAGTATCGGCATAGCGTAAAGAAGGCTATAACCGAACTCTATAAGCTCAATAGTGAGGATCCTACAGCCTGCGCACGAAGAGTGGAATACCTACTGGAGGAGGATAGGTTCATTTGCCCGCGTGGCAGCTATGAGGTATCTTTTTCACATTTGTGGGGATTGTTTCTAATCGCAGTGAGACCAAATCAATGGGATCCGGCGGAGAGCCAATCTCTCTTAGATTCGTAGCACCGCAGATTCCGGGCCCGATATTGGCTCATTATTACGCTGGCCCGAAAAGGAAAGGCATAAGAGATGAGGGTTTCCTAGATAAGATCTATGGCCCATTTATGTGTCTTACAGCTGCCATATTATGTCAGTTACTGAGATGTTGGCGGACTGGCCTCTTCATCGATAATGTGGCTTTCACACAGGCCAGTTCCGAGAGTGAGATAAACTATGCGTACTAGGAGGTTTCAAAAGTGTGCGGATCCCCCGACGGCCCCAGCATCTGCATACTTTTGAAAATCGCCTGTACTCGAATTGTGTCAAAGGTCACCTAATGGATAGATGGCTCTGCTTGAATCTCAGATACGATCGTGGGCAAACCAGGAAGAGTTTGGCATAGTCGAATAATCCAGCGGATAAGGACGACATTTGAGGCTAAAATCGCCAAGGATCGGGGAAAGCCGGTCGCGAGGAGGGTGGGATATGACAATGATGAGGACGCATTGAGGCTGGAGTTTGGCAGTGATATGGAGCTGGATGAATTAGAGATGGCTGGCGGCCGCGCTGATTCAGGATCTCACAGACAGCGCGAGCCGCAGCGAGAACATGGGGCGAATCCGTGAGCACTGGTTGGTACAGGGCAGTTCCGAGAACCTAGTGACACAGAATCGCAGGTTGAAGAAACTGATCGAGAGGATAGAGAGAATAGTTTTATCACCACTCGCTGATCGTGTATATATATGTAATAAAATCAAGTTGGATTACCGGTGCTAAAAGGGTCAGGAATGATCAAACAATAGTAGTGTACCGGCCAGGCCGGTGTGAAGGAAAGGAATGAGAACGAACTGGACGGATAGTTATTGTAACATGTGTACATGTTCCGGTAACGGTACACAGGAGCGGGCAGTGCAGGATCTCCTATATTTAGTTGATTTATATTTGGTTTATTTGATTTGATTTCAGCTCCGCCACTGTCTCTGAGTCAGATAGGCTATGTTATCGTATTGCTATGTTTAGTTTGCTTTGTTGGAAGTTTATATTTAGGATTCCGGGTATGGAATGGTCATGTAACACTGGCAAAGGCTGAGCATTGTTTGTTTCTTTCTTTGGTCTTGCTGGATTACAGGATTCCGGTATGTGCGCAGCTACTGGTAATGATCGTGATTGCAGGAAGGCTATCGCTCTCGGGTTTTGTCTTTAAACCAGTCTCCTGGCTAGCAGGATACAGCAGACTTCCACAAACCTTCAGTCTAAGAATTCACTTGGTTGAACGGCAATCCCTGAGTCCCTTAGCCCAACTTTTCCTTCAACTATTATCCTTCTAGCTACCGGTCCCTTGAAGCCTCCCTTAGCACCAGCGCTAGCAGGTCTATCGCCGGTCCTATTGTATTCTCGTTAGACAGGAATAAACCTGTTACAGTTATAAGGGGTGCAAGCATGAACAAGTCATCTAGTGGGCAATTGTATGTTCGATAGGCATGGGAATGTGTCGGGCGATGGTTATAAACTGGGCAGGCTTGGTTAAGTAGTGTAGCCGCAAGTTGAGGGTGAAGAGGCCCGGGAATGTGGCTGGAGGACTGATAGAAGGCAGGGAAGACAGTGGGAGCCCGCCAGCAGACAGCAAGAGTCCGGGGGCGGACGGCGAGAGGAGCGGGACGAACAAGATAGGATGTGGAGAGCTGAGGAAAGTGCCTAGCAAAAGGGCAAGGGGGTGGGGGACATCCGCCGGATATGGTAGAATACAGGGTGGGATCAGAGGGAGGAGCAAGGGCTGAGGGCGTTGGGAGGAAATAGGGTGAAAAAACAAAGAGAGGAAAACGTCCGCCCGATATATTTGAAGACGGAGGGAATCCGGCGGTGGGGAAGAAAAAGTTGTGATGTTGGAATGGTTCCGTGTGTGAAACGGATCCAGAGAGAGGCTAGTGACGAAGGGAAAGGAGAGAGAGTATCATGGGAGGAAGGCTGGCGGGCCGGTGTGTCTGGGGGGGGGGGCAGGATGTGAGAGGTCGCGGTTGAAGGGCGTCCGCAGAACGTCAGCATGGGAACGTGGACTTTAGGCGTGAAGGGAGGAACAGGCTGGGCGCTCGAGGGAGGGTTGTGGGGGGGGTCGGTCTAAGGCGTCTGGACTCAAAAAGGCCACCTCAAATGCATCCAGACGCTGCCTGTGGCGTCCGCACGCATTGGAGGCGGCACTTTCACTTCCGGACGGAATAAACCCGGGCGGAGGCACCGAGAACTCTAGTTTACGTTATAATCCCCAGGAAGGTCCTGCGCACATGGTGAGCCGGGAGAGATGTGGCACAAGATGATTTTTTTGCAGATGTATTACAATACAATTACGCTTTACTCTCTTGACATACACTCCTCCTCTACGTGAGCCTACCCTCTAAGAACCCGGAGACTATTGTGATAGTCTCGACGGGCCGCCCGAACATAGAACTATTGAGATAGTTCTATAAAGCACGATGATCCACTCATCTTACAATCTGAAAAGATAGTATCCTTTGACTGATCACACAAGACAGGCAAGCCAGTTCTGTACTATCTGAAGAGATAGTTCTTCCCTACACCGTGGGGCAGAAAAGCGAGACTCGCTTACGGAGGAGACAAGTGTCATTGCCTGTTGGATACCTGCCCAACAATAGGATTGTTACAATGAGGACGCCTGGAAGCACAGGGAAAAGGGGGTACTTAGGGAAGGAGTCCGGATACCGTCCAGATGCAAGGCAGGGAAAGACACATCAGGACCTGAGATAAGGGCGGGAGAAGAGCAGGAGATATCGGGTGAGGGCGGGATGTCGGTAAGGTCCGACGTCATCACAGGACGCAATCGGCGTTGTCAATTGCGTCCGGAGGCTGGGGACCCAGAGGACGGAAAAACGATGTCTGATGAGTCCGGAGGCCGCCCCCGGGCCAGAGACGCATAATAAACTTTTGCTGATTGTTGTCTAATTCATTGCTAAAATGTGTAGAAGAGGAGTAGCTTGTATTGATTTGCAGAGGTTGGGTAGGGTCGGGTAGCTCAAGGCTGTCATAATCGATTGTGGGGTCCTTGAGGCTTATATCTAACGGTGCTGGGTTTCCCTCATCAATTCTGTATAGGGAGTCTGCGAGGAAATTCTTCGCTCCTGTCTTGTATTCTATTTTAAAATCAAAGCAACTGATGTGCTTCAGCCATCTCTGCTGTCCTCCATTGAGATTCTTTTACGTCATGGGTTTAGTGAGGCTCTTGTAGTCTGTAATCACTGTAAATTGCCTGTGCAGAAAATGGGGAACGAATGGATCCATAGCCTCAATACTTGCGAGCGTTTCCTCTTTGTGTGTGGAGTAGTTGTTTTGTGATGGTGCCAGCTCCCTGCTGTAGAATGCAGCAGGTCTGGCTGCATCTCTGGTTGGTCCTTGACCTATCCAAGCGCCCGTACCTGTAAGGATGCTTCAGTAAAAGGCCATATCATATCTAGCTTATTATAGTTGACCGCGCTAAGGACTTTGTGCTTATCTACAGCTAGCGTGACCGCTTCGAAGCCTGCTTCCTGCAGATCTGTAAACAGCCATTCAGGGTTCCCACTCAGCTCTGTGAGCGGGGCGGTGATGGTGGCAATGTGGGGCATGAACTGCGAGATATAATTAACCATTCCATTGAATCACTGCAGTTCTTTCTGGCTCTCTGGTCTTGTCCACTCCATTATGGTCCGGACTTTCTCTGGTGCACGGTGGATGCCATCATCATCCATCATATGGAATAGGATATGGAGTTCAGTGGCAAAGAAAACAGTTTTCTTTGCGTTGGCATAATAGCGGGTGTTCTGCAGCTTACTGCAGGGTTTTGTTACGTCCTTAACATGCTCTTCAAAGGTGTCACTGAAGACAAAAATATCGTTAATGTATACCCATATTGTCTTGCCTAATTGTCATGGATTAGGTCCTCCATAGTCCTCATAAAGGTTCCGGGAGCATTCATCTCTCCTTGCATCATGACCTGGCTGGTAAAGCCAGCGAACGGGGTCTGAATAGTGTTATACTTCAAGTCATCTGGATGCACTCTGGTCTGGGAGTAGGGGTCACTGAAATCTATCTTGCGGCGGAATCGTCATCAGCTTATGACATTGAGTATAGTGTGTTGTTCTGGGATATGGGTGTGATCGGCCTGGGTGTTATTATTGCTGAAGCGGAGTTCGACTACGGTGCGGATTCTGCCCTCGCTTTTTGCTTCCACAAACATGATGGCTCCTCCGCGCACACTGGTCCTATGGAGGATACCGGCGTTTATCTGCTTGTTGATGCATGCCTTGTATGGATCATCTAGACTTGTGGCGCTTTGAAAGTGGGTGTCTTTAAAAGCTTTGTCTGGTCTAGAAGGGTTATCCTTTGCATTATCTTGCGTACTGGGGGCGCTTCCTGAGATACCTCTTTGACAAATACCTCGGGGAACATCGCCAGGAACTATGGTACCTCCTGTAACTTCGTGATGGCTGATCTAGACTCTCTACATTCTCTGTCACAGGTAACTGTAACTTTGTACTTGGAGAGGTAAATGCTGTTCTTTTGGCAATCGATTACCGCTCCTAGTTTTATGAGATTGTCCATACTGATGAGGATATCATAGTCTGATACTGGGGGAACCAGCATAGGCATCTTGTCGACTCTCATCCTCCCTAGCTGAATGATGACCTCAAAAGCGAAGTTGCTGGTTGATCGTGATCCTTGAACTGCCATCTTCAGGGTGACGGGATTCTTCCTAGCTGTGTAGGGGATGCTGTGTGTTGCAAGAAGTTTGTTGGATATCAGAGTACCACCAATGGTTCCTGTATCTGCGAGGGCTCTGGTGGGCTTGCCATTGATGTTGATAGTGAATTCAAGTGCGTGGAATGGCCTATCCTGAGGGGGGCCTACTGTCGTCTTGTGGGTTCTGATAGAGCCGGTACCATCAACCTCCTCTGTGGTGTCTGTATCGGGCTCATATTCGCCTTGACTGCTGTCAGGGCGTTCCTCAGATAGGCCAACATGTTTGGTCTTAACTTCTTCCTTTGGGCACTCGTTTGCCATGTGTCCGCTTTCGCCACACTAGAAACAGGCTCCTTCTGCCTTGTGGCGGTCCATCTCAGCCTTACTTGGCTTGTTGGACTTGGTATAGGTCCTCTTCTTTGCCGGGAGCTTTCCTTTGCCTGTGGTCCTGCGCGTTGATGTGGTAGAGGGCTTGCGGTAGGTATGGTCTTTCTTTGGTGTATGGGTTTTGCTGCTGGAAGCCTGGCTTCCATCGCTGCCTTCGTAGCCGCCAGTTCTGTACATAGTAGCGTCATAGCATTCTGCCACAGCTACTATTTGGTCCCAGGTATCTTTTGGCCTGAACTGGTGCTCAACATTCCGCCATAGTCTAGAGTCCATAGGGTCGAGAAATCGCTGGTTCTGTGCATAGTCTGAGATGGATCCAACTGGAAGGCATCCTTTGCGGTCCACTACCTCTCCACCTATCTTTGTTATTCATGCTTGCTGTCCACCTGCTCTCTGGCGGACATTCTGCCACCTGTGATAGGTGTGATCAGTGTTGGTAGAAGCTTCAAATAGCTGCTGAAAGTGGTGTGTCAGCTGCAGTAGGGTGAGGTTTTCTTCCTCTCTGTCGTGTGTCTGGAAGGCGTTCTATGCTTTCCCTTCCGGGTAAACACCATAGTAGTCGGCCACTCCAGGGGAGTCATCGTTCAGTCCATATCGCGCTAGGTGCTTCTTGTCTGTTCTAAGCCATCGCTTGAGTTTGTCAGGTTTGCGGACATCTCCTTCACCGGGAAACATGGGCGGTTTAGGGACCTTAGGAGGGGGCAACCTGGCCGGCCCTCAGTCTGCCATGGTTCCAGTGGGTGGGTCTGGGGCTGGAGCTGGTGGATCTGGTCGTTCAGCGTGCTCTCTGGCGGTCCGGGATCTTGAGGGTCTTTCTGATGTGTCTGGGATGAATGTGCCGGGTAGTGATTGATCTTGATGCTGTTGGGAGGGCGCTCTAGATGCTGTCAGACTTCCCAAGACTGCTAGAATACTGAGTACTCGCCACCTGCTTGTTGTGGGGCGTTCTGGTGGGATTTTCAGTCTCCAAAGTTTGCTGGGCTGCTGCTCTTGTTGCTGCTCTTTCCTCAAGCCGCCGGGCTTCTCTTTGAATGAGTTCCTCAGCTGTGAGGTTGTGGTCTTCCTCTGAATCGGTATCTAGTTCTCCAGGGAGGAGGTAACCGGTTCTTGCCGGTTTATCTGCTGAGGCTGGCATGGGCCCAGGGGTTGCTTCCTGTATAGTTGGTGCTGGGGTATTGTCTGCGGGTTCTCCTGAAGGACGATTTTAGGCCCTACCGGACCTGGTAACCCTTTTGCTCCTGTGTTCTGCTATTGTGAATGTAGCACCTGAGCCGGCAGTTCCTTTCCCTGCCGCTCCTGCTTGTTCCTAGTTATCAAGATAATGGGAGGGTAATCAATCCTACCAGGCGGTTTCCAATCCGGAGAACAAAGGCTTTTCACCTGCTGTAGGCAAAAAAATGTAACAGGTTTATTCCTGTAAAACGCAAATACAATAGAGGTGGCAATAGACCTGCTAGCGCTGGTGCTAAGGGAGGCTTCAATGGACCCGTAGCTAGAAGGATAATAGTTGAAGGAAAAATTGGAGTCCGGGACTCAGGGATTGCCGTTCAACAAAGTGTATTCTTAGACTGAAGGTCTGTCGAAGTCTGCTCTCTCCTGCTACCCTGGAGACTGGTTGATATACAAAACCCAAGAGCGATAGCCTTCCTGCTATCACGATCATTACCAGTAGCTGCGCACATACCCGAATCTTGTAATCCTGCAAGACCAAAGAACCTAACATAGCTCAGCCTCCAGCTTTTCTACATTACCATTCCATACCCGGAATCCTAATTATAAACTTCCAACAAAGCAAACTAACCATAGCCATACGACAGCATAGCCTATCCAACTCAGAGACAGTGGCGGAGCTGAAATTAAATCAAATAAACCAAATATAAATCAAGTAAACATATGAGATCCTGCACAGTGCGCTCCTGTGTACCATTACCGGAACATGTCCACCCTGTTACACTAAGCCCTGTGTGGGAAGGAGCCTGGGCGGTGGTGGCTCGTTGGCCATCGCTGTTGTGTGATATGTGAGTGAGCGAAGAACTTTGATGCGATGTGTTCTGTATCAATTCGCCGCCAGTTGTTGGCATACTATATGCTGTTCCATCCTGCGACTCGTTTACCGTGGAATTGAAAGTGCTATTCCTTTACCCCATTCCATGTGCATTTTTCTAAAAGGTCATTGAGGTTCATGAAATAGATGAATAGTGCCGTAGGCAGCTCTCCCTGTAACCCCTGTTGTGCTAGTTTGACTCGGATTCCGCTGTTGGCTTCCCAAGCTTTAAAGAATCCACTGATCTTGTATTCAGTGGCCTTGCCGTCCCTCTCCATTTGTTGGAACTTATTTCCGCCAATGTTGATTGTCCGCAGAGTTTCTGGTCGTCCCTTCTCCGTTGCGAATTCCCGGCCGATCTTTTTTGGTTTCAAGCGATTCTCGATTATCTAAACCAGTCTACCAGGTTCCACACCAGGAAAGACTAACCGGACCGATTCAGCAATGCCAGATATGTTCTACCCCATATCTCTTGAGAAAGAATAGGTTGGGTTACACATACTCAGTCCTCTTGTTTCCTCCCCTGTTGTCTGAGCTTGATCTAAGTCCTGTGCCAACCCAGTTCTGCTAGCCGGTTTTCAAGCTCTGTAATGCTCATGCTGGTCAGGTATCGCGATTGCACCGGTATCGGAGCATGGGCTGCTGTGCGCCTGTTGATTGGAGTTGCCAGTGGAGCTGGAGGTTGGTGGGTAGCAAATTTCGTGACTAGCTGGTTAACAATTTCTTGCTCGTGTGACTGAAGCAGTGCGCGAATGCCATTTAGTCTTAGGGCTGGGGCTGGGTGAGAATGTGAATGTCGTGTTGTATCTTCCATGCTCAGAGTGACCAAGGTTTCGGATTGCGCTATTGGGGTACTCATTTGTGGCTGGGGAGTGGGTAGATGGCTATTATTGTAAGAGGAGTTTCTTTAGTCGCTTCCCTCTACGTCTCCACTTGCGCTACCTGAAGAACCGGTACTGGTGTTGATATGAGTAGGATCGCGCCTATCAGTGTTTGAAGCTTGGCGCCGAGTCCAGCTGTGTGTGTTTTGCTCAATCCTTCCGACCCCTAGGGTCCCTGGTGTCCTGGTCTGGCCTTGTCTCCTGGAAGTCTCACGCTTAGTATGGCTTTGACGTATGGGAGTCCTACTCGTCGTGCCACATTGACTCCCGGGAGAGTCAGCCTGAGTGTCACTTTGACTACCGGGAGTGCCAGCCTGAGTGTTGCTTTGACTCCCGCGAGTTCTACTCGTGGTGTGGCATTGCCTTCCGCGAGTACTTCTGTGGCCGGGTCTCCCGGGAGTCCCCTTGACAGGTGCTCCTGTCCCACATGTCGAACCCCTTCTCCGGGGCATGGCTGCACGTTTGAAAGGTAAAACAAATATGAATAAAAATAAAAATAATTTAATAGATAATATTCTTGAAAAACAAAGAACTTGGAAAACAAAAAACGCGAGCTTGGAGACGAGAATGCCAGTTGTAGCGAGCTTGGAGGTCTCCAACTCCCGGGAGTGCGGTGGCTCTATATGGGCTGGAGCTATGACCCCCGGGGGAGGACGTGTCGACTTAGACTAACGTGTTTTCTACCACTCCTTGGCAAGACTGTGTGCTTTGCCCCATTGGAAATGGGTTGTTCCAACCCCAGCTTTGTGAGCCTTCATTACCACCAAAACTAAAAACTGTTGAAATTCAGCAGTGATAACTCCAGAAGAAAGCAACTTTCATTTATATCTTTCCTAGTGTGTCACTTATTAGCTTTTTAGTTTCTTTGCTCACTCATTACAAACAAAACAGGAGGAAGGGGATACACAGTCTATACCTTATATTTGAGGATTTGCATACTTCGCTAAACAGGTCTGGGAAGTTCACTGGTGGAGCAATCAGAAAGCTGCGCGCATCTCCGGCAAGATTTCGGTTGGATAGAATGTTGAAGAACCCTTTCAGTATTTTTTATTTAAACTTGCTATCCTTATAGAGCTAGAGATATATAGATGAAAAAAATGATAAATACTCAGAACAAACCACAGTTTCCTTCCTGGCTTCATCGGGCGTGTTTATCTTTCCGGCCTATTCTCTCATCGTATGCACCTCTCATAAGAACAAAAACAGATAACCAACCTGCCAATTCGCCCAATAAGGAGTGCGAAATTTATCCATACCCCGTTGGCACTCTTTGTATTTCGACACTAATTTTTCATACCAAGCTGAATCGATACATCCCCCAAAATACGTTTGATGGATAGTATCTTGCATTTACATCATGAACACAGTGAATTTTTTCGTTTCCCAACTTGATACCACTATGACCATCTGATGGACTGTAACATGTGTACATGTTCCGGTACCGGTACACCGGCGTGGGCAGTGCAGGATCTCCGATGTGTAGTTGATTTATTTTTGGTTTATTTGATTTGATTTGAGCTCTGCCACGGTCTCTGAGTCAGATAAGCTATGCTATGGTATTGCTATGTTTGGTTTGGTTTGCAGGTAGTTTATATTTACGATTCCGGGTATGGAAAGGTCATGTAACACTGCTGCAGGGTGAACTATGTTTGTTTCTTTGGTCTTGCAGGATTACAGGATTCCGGTATGTGCGCAGCTACTGGTAATGATCATGATTCCAGGAAGGCTATCGCTCTTGGGTTGTGTATTTAAACCAGTCTCCTAGCTAGCAAGACCGAGGAGACTTCGACAGACCTTCAGTCCAAGAATACCCTTGGTTGAACGGCAATCCCTGAGTTCTATTTGTCCTTCAACTATTATCCTTTACCTCCTGTTCGTTGAAGCCTCCCTTAGTATCAGTGCTAGCAGGTCTATCGCCGGACCTACTGTATTTTCATTAGACAAGCATAAACCTGTTACATTTTTTAGCCTACAGCAGGTAAAAGGCCTTTGCTCTCAGGATTGGGAACAGACTGGTAAGAGTGATCACCCTCCCGGTATCTTGATAACTAGTTAGAAGCAGCACCTGCAGGGAAAGAAACTTCCGACTCAGGTGCTACATTCACAATAGCAGAACGCAGGAGGAGAAGCCTTACCAGGTCCAGTAGGTCCTACAAGTGTCCCTGAGCAGAATGCACAGACGATACCCCAGAACCAACCACCTAAGACCCAACGCCTGTGCCCATGCCAGGCTCAACAGACACACCAGCAAGAACCAGTCAGCTCCTCCCACGAGATCTAGATACAGATTCGGACGAAGACCACTCCCTCACAGCTGAGGAACTCATTCAAAGAGAAGCCCAGCCGCTTGAGGAAAGAGCAGCAGCAAGAGCACCAACCCATCACACTGCGGACACTGAACGCTCACAAGAATGGCACTCTACAAGGAGGTGGCGAGCACCCAGCCCTCTAAGAGTTTTTACATGTCAGACACCAACTAGAGCACCGTCCCGAGCCTATAGAGAGCAATCACGACCTGGTACATTCATCCTAGACATACCAGAAAGACACTCAAGATTAAGGAGGGCCAGAGCACCCCCTCAACGACCAGATGCCCCACCTCCAGCCCCAGACCCACCTACAGGCACCATGGCAGACCCATGTCAGGCCAGGCTGCCCCCTCCTAAGGTCTCCAAGCTGCCCATATTTAGCGGTGAATGAGAAGTCCTCAAACCAGACAAACTCAAGCGATAGCTTAACACAATCAAGAAGTACCTAGCGAGATCACCACTGAACGATGACTTATCTGGAGTGGCTGACAACGATAGATTTTACACAGAAGAGAAAGTAAACAAAGCTTTCCAGACACTAAACATAGAGGAAGAGAACCTCAGGGTACCACAGCTGACACACCGCTTACAGCAGATATTCAAAGCCTCTACAACCACTGATGACAGCTATCACAAAGGGGAGAATGCCCGCCAGACAGCAGGTGGACAGCCACCATGCATAATGAAGATAGCACGAGAGCTAGCGGACCTCAAAAGATCACTTCCGGCTGGATCCATCTCTGACTATGCACAAAAGCCGAGATTTTTTGATGCTATGGAATCTAGACTAAGCCGCAATGTTGAGCTCCAGCTCACACCACAAGAAAACTGGGACCGGATGGTGGCGGTGGCAGAACGCTATGACTCTACTATGTATACAACTGGTGGCTACAAATGCAGCGATGGAAGCCAGGCTTCTAGCAGCAAACCCCATACACCAAAGAAAGAAAATATGTACCGCAAGCCCCCTACAACATCAATCCCCTGGAACACAGGCAAATGAAAGGCCCCGTCAAGAAGACGACCTACACCCAATCCAACACGCCAAGTAAGGCCAAAATGGATCTCAGTAAGGCAGACGGAGCATCTTTATGTTGTGGCGAAAGTGAACAAATGGCAAACTACTGCCCAAACAAAGAAGTTAAGACCAACAATGTTCGCCTCTCTCAGGAAGCCCCCGACAGTAGTGAAGGCGAATATGAGCCCAATATAGACAGCACAGAGGAGCTAGATGGCAGCGGCTCTATCAGAACCTACAAGACTACGGTGGGCACGCCTAAGAATAGGCCATTCCAGGCACTCGAATTCACTATCAACATCAATGGCAAACCCGCCAGAGCCCTCGCCGATACGGGTCCCATTGGTGGTACGCTGATATCAAACAAATTCGTTACAACACACAACATCCCCTACACAGCTAGGAACAACCCGGTCACTCTACAGATTGCAGTCACACGCTCGTGATCAACTAGCAACTTCTCTGTTCAGGTTATGATCCCGCCAGTCAAGATGAGAGTTGACAAGGTCCCTATTCTGGTCATGCCAGTATGAGACTACAATTTCCTCATCTCTATCGACGATCTCATAAAGCTCGGAGCAGTCATCGATTGCCAAAAGAACAGCATTTACTTCTCCAATGACAAGGTTAGAGTTACCGGTGATGGAAAGTCTAGAGAGTCTAGATCAGTCATGACGAAGCTACAGGAAGTACCAGAGTTCCTGGCGATGTGCCCCGAGTTATTTGTCAAAGAGGTATCTTAGGAATTGCCACCAGTGCGCCAGTTAATGCACAGGATATGCCTCATAGACCAGGGAAAGATTGTGAAGACACCCACCTTCAAAGCCCCACAAGCCTTAATGTCCAAATAGCACGAATGGATCACGAAGCAGATGAAGGCAGGTATCCTCCCTAGGACAACTGTGCGCAAAGCAGGCAGCATTTTTGTGGAAGCCCAACCCAATGGGAGAATTGGCCCCTTTGTAGACCTCCTCTTCAGGAATGATAACACCCTGTCCGATCACACACAGATCCCCGAACAAAACACTATATTAAATGCCGTAGCCAGAGGACAATTCTGAAGCAAGAGACATCTCAGTGACGCCTACTTCCAGACCAGAGTGCATGCAGATAATGTGAAGTACAACACAATAAAGATACCCTTCGGCGCCTTTACGAGCCAGGTCATGATGCAAGAAGACATGAACACTCGCAGAACTTTTATGAGTACCATCGAGGACCTATTCCATGACGAGTTAGGCAAGAACATATGCCTATACATTGACGATATTTTTGTCTCCAGTAACACCTTTGAAGCGCATGGTAAGAACATTACGAACGCCTGCAGGAGGCCGCAGAACACCAGCCATTAGCCAACCGGAAGAAAACTGTTTTCTTTCCCACAAAGACTGATATCCTAGGTCATATGATAGACTATGATGGCATCCACTCAGCAGCAGAGAAAATCCGGACCATAATGGACTAGACAGGAACAGGAAGCCAGAAAGAACTGCACCGATTCAATGGAATGGTTAGTTATATCTCGCTGTTCATTCCCCACATCGCCACCATCACATCCCCTCTCAGATAGCTGAGTGGGAATGCTGAATGGCTGTGGACCGATCTGGAGGAAGTAGCCCTCGAAGCGGTCAAGTGAGCTGCAGATAAGGACACAGTCCCGAGCCCAATAAACTATAATAATGAAGATATGCTATGGCCTTTTACCGATGCATCCCCTACAGGTCCGGAGGCTTGGATAGGGCGAGGGGCAACCAGAGATGCAGCCACACACGCAGCGTTCCATACCAGGAAGCTGAAGGTATGACAAAGCAACTACCCGACACACCCACAGGAAACACCCGCAATCATTGTGGCTATGGAAGCATTCGCTTCCAATTTGCTCCACCGACAAGTTACAGTGGTTACAGACCACGAAAGCCTCCCAAAACTCATGGCACAAAAGAATCCCAATGGACGACGGCAAAGATGGTTAACGCACATCCGTCCCTCTGATTTTAAAAAAGAATACCAGCCTGGAGGGCAGAATTTCATAGGAGACTACATATCGAGAATCCATGAGGGAACAACAGGACCGCTGGATTCAAGTCTCAAGGACCCCACTATCGATTATGACAGCCTTGAGCTACATGACCCTAGCCAACCCCTACAAATCAATACACGCTACGCCTCGTCTACCGATGTTAGCATTGAATCAGACCACGCCATGTACCACTCAGGCGAAGGCAAATCCTCTCCCACACTGACCAGCAGTAACTCTATCAGTTGGTGCCACCCGGAATCTCGTAACAGGTTTATTCCTTTCTGATGAAAATACAGTAGGACCGGCGATAGTCCTGCTAGCGCTGGTACTTAGGGAGGGTTCAAGGGACCGGGGGTAAGCGATAATAGTTGAAGGACAAATAGAACTCAGGGATTGCATTTCAACCAAGTGTATTCTGAGACTGAAGGTCTGTCGAAGGCTGCTGTCTCCTGCTAGTCAGGGGACAGGTTTAAATACAAAACCCAAGAGCAATAGCCATCCTGCAATCTGCATCATGACCAGTAGCTGCGCACATACCGGAATCCGGTAATCCTCCAAGACTAAAGAAACAAACAAATAATGCTCAACCTTGGCCAGTGTTACATCACCATTCCATTCCCGGAATCCCTAAATATAAACTTTCCACTAAGCAAACTCAACATTGCAATACGATAGCATAGCCTGTCTGACTCAGAGACAGTGGCGCAGCTGAAATCAAATCAAATAAACTAAATATAAATCAACTAGACATAGGAGATCCTGCACTTCCCGCTCCTATGTTCCGTTACCAGAACATGTACACATGTTACATTCCCTTCTTCTGAAAAATAAATCCTCATTCCTAAGTCCTCGCTGTTCTCAGCGCTTTCGTCGCTGTCCCATAGGAGCCTCTCGTCATCTGTGGGGAAATAGTCCTGCGCAGAGCTGCTAGAATCATATTTCTCATCATCATATGGTTCCCAGAAGTCGTCTCGGCAATTGTTTGTGGTACAAGGTGTGGAGCAAACCTCTATGGATTCCCTGGAAGCTTTAATGTAGTGTGAGGTGATCTGGGGCGTCTATCCTGCTCCGTGGTTTACCTCCCAGTATTCCTGTATGAGTTCCAGGGAGTGCTCCAGGTTCAGGATAGGTTCCCAGGAGTCATCAGCTCGCTCATAGCCTTTCCAGTGGACCAGGAATTTGAGACTCTTGTTCAGGCGGCGGTAGTTGAGTATCTGCTCGTCTTCCCATTCTTCTGCATTGTGGATCAGGATGGGTGCTGGCTTATCCATTCTCCCTGACTTGAATCCATTGGGAACCTTCTCTCTGTATTCCTTAAGAAGGAGACGTGAACGTAGGATTTCTGGTGGGCCATTCTGGGCGGGAGGTGTAGACTGTAGTTGTCTGTGTCAGGTAGATATTCTAAGACGTTGAATGGTCCGAACCAGCGTGGTTCTAGCTTCATGGATGGTCCAGGGGAGGAGGTCTAAGAACGGCCTCTTCCAAGAACTCTGCTGTGATTCTTGAAGCGTTCCGTGATGGGTTTCCGGTGTTTGTCTGCCTGGACAGTCTGGGGGAAGCTTGCATGCTTTCTGGCCATGTCTACTTCCATTCTCATTGCTTCATGGGCATTGAGGATGTCGTCCAGAGCTGGTACCTTGCTGGCAGATCTCTGGCCAAGGTTGAATATCTTCCAGGGGAGTCCAATGAGGGCATGGGATGGCGACATGCCAAGGGATTCATGGGGAGCGCCATTCATGGCTGATGCAATAGCACGGAGAGCCCCGGACCAGTTCTTCTGTCTGGCCTTAATGAAGTTCCTCCCTAGCTGTTTAAGGGTGCGAATTCTTCGCTCATCCAGGCCATTTGTTTGGAGGTGGTATTGGATTGCAATCCAGACCTGGATACCAGCGGACTTAATCATTTGTGACCAAAACATAGATGTAAAACAAGAGTCCTAGTTGAGGACAATGCTGAGAGGAAGGCCGTGGACATCGAAGATAGTACTGTTGAGTTTCTTGAAGATCTTCACAGAGGTAGCAGCATCCTTGAGTGGGATGAGATGTGTGTACAAGGTGAAGTGGTTCATTATGACCATGATAGATGTATAGCCATCTGATTTGTTAAAGGGGCCGGCGAGGTCTATGGCTATGGATTGGTAGGCTTCGTCGGGGTCATCGAGGCCAAGGGATCGTCCATAGGGCAGGGTGGGGGGCTCATTGTTAATCTGGCACTCATGGCATGACCGACAGTATAGGACAAAGTCCAGCGGCATCTGTTGCCACCAGAACAAGCAAGCCGCATAGGAGTAGCATTTGTGGGCTGAGAAATGCCCCAGGCCTTCATGGTCAGTCTTGAGGCTAAAATCCCGTAGGAATACTCTCTTCTCAAGAGGTCCTACGGGTATCCCAAGGTTTTCGTACACATTGGTGTTGTCAGCGAGAAGAACGCCATCATGGATGGAATAGTGCTATTTATTATCGGTTTCCTTGACCATGGTCTAGAGGGTGTCGGTCTTAAGGGCTTCTCTAACTCGTTGGGTGAGCATACCCATAAGGCAGGAGTGTAGGGTGCTTAGGAATTAGGTGCCATTGGTTGCCTTATCGGAGTCATAACCTGCTTGGCTGTGAATGCAACTAAAGGCCGGCGAGGCAATGGGCTGTATGGCTAGGATGGTATCATTGATACGGTAAAGTGGGAGGCTCCCTGAGATGTATCTGATATTCTGGAGCGAGGCCTGGCCTTCCTCAAGGGCTTTACCGATGTTGAAGTCCTATCCTGCACTTTTCTCTTTGTCTTCTTACTCTGCTTCTTGACCTTAGGGTCCGTTGGCCAGTACCCTGCATATTCTTTTTCATTCTTATGTATTTCACACCCATTGTTACTGCATCACATCCAGCTCATTGCTGAGTGTCGTCGTTCCATTTCACTAGAGATTGGGAGAGTTGTATTATCACCGCAAGAGTTTACAATCGATATTCTGCTATCGTTGCTGGCTGCGCTTGATCAAGCAGGCCAGCAGGAAGCAGCCTTGCGCTTCTGGGAATGGGTTACCGCATGGCTAGTAATTTCGTCCATAAGGTATTCAGGGCAGCAACCAGTGATAGAGTCACTGCTAGTAATGGTGGGGCGAGTTTTGCGCTTCGCCTGAGTGGTATATGGCGTCGTCCGATTCAATGCCAAAATCGGTAGAGGTTGCGTAGCTTGTATTAGTTTTATGGGGTTAGGTAGTGTCAGGTTGCTCAAGGCTGTCATAATCGAGAGTGGGATCTTTGAGACTTATATCTAGCTGCCCTGGGGTTCCCTCATGGATTCTCGATAGGTAGTCTGCTAGGAAATTGTTCGCTCCTGGCTGGTATTCTATTTTAAAATCAATGCGACTGATGTGCATTAGCCATCTGTGCTGTCGTCCATTGAGAGTCTTTTGCGTCATGAGTTTAGTAAGGCTCTCGTGATCTGTAACCACAGTCAATTTTCTGTGTAGCAAATGGGATGTGAATGACTCCTGTACCAGGTTTATTCCTGTCTAACGAAAATACAATAGAACAGGCGATAGACCTGCTAGCGCTACTGCTAAGAGAGGCTTCAAGGGACCGGTAAGTAGAAGGACAATAATTGAAGGAGGAATTGGACTCAGGGACTTAGGGATTGCCGTTCCACCATGTGTATTCTTAGACTGAAGGTCTGTCGAGGTCTGCTATCTCCAGCTAGCCAGGCGACTGGTTTAAATAAAAAGCCCAGGGGTGATAGCCTTCCTGCAATCACCATCATTACCAGTAGCTGCACACATACAGGAATCCTCTAATCCTGCAAGACCACACAAAGATACATAGCTCAGCCTCCACCAGTGCTATATGACCATTCCATACCCAGAATCCTAAATATAAACTTCAACCAAAGCAGGCTAAAAATAGCAATACGATAGCATACCCTATCTGACTCAGAGACAGTGGCGGAGCTGAACCCAAATCCAATAGACAATCTATAAACCAACTAAACATATGAGACTCGGATCCTGCACTGCCCGCTCCTGTGTACCGTTAGCGGAACATCTTACAACTGTCCATGAAGGCCTCGGACATTTCTCAGCCTACAAATGCTACTCCTACGTCGCTTGTTGCTTCTGGTGGCCACACATGCGCCAGGACTTTGTCCTTTACTGTCGGTCAGGTGATAAGTGCCACATTAACAACGAACCTACCACCCTACCCTATGGAGGATCCCATCCTCTCCCTGACTCCGACGCAGCCTACCAATTGCTAGCCCTAGACTTTGCCGGCCCCTTTAACAAATCTGATGGCTATACATCTATCATTGTCATGATGGACCGCTTTACCTCCTACTCACATCTCATCCCACTCAAGGACACTGCTACCTCTGAAAAGATCTTCAAGAAACTTGACAGTACTATCTTCGATATCCATAGTCTCCCCCTCAAGATTGTCCTCAGCCCGGACTCTCCCTTTACCTCTAAGTTTAGTCACAGAGGATAAAGTTACTTAGTATCCAAGTCCGGATGGTGACCCAATACCACCACCAAACGAATGGCCAGATTAAGCGAATGATCCGCACCCTCAAACAGCTAATGAAAAACATCTTTAACCCCAGACACAACAACTCGTCTAGCCCCCTCGCAGCTATTGCCCCCGCCATGAATAGTGCCCCCCATGAATCCCTAGGCATCTCGCCATACCATGCCCTCTATGGACGTCCCTGGAAGATCTTCAGCCCTGTCCAGAGATCTGCCAGCAATGGACCAGCTGTGGACAACCTTCTAAATAACCATGAAGAAACGAGAATAGAAGTAGATATGGCCAGAAAGCATGCAACCTTCCGCCAGACTGTCCTAGATGACAAACGACCCCAACCTCTAACGGAACCCTTCAAGAATCGCAGCAGAGATCTTGTTAGAGGCAGCCCTTATAACTCCTGCCCTGCACGATCCAAGAAGCTAGAACCACGCTGGTTCGGACCATTCATGGTCCTAGAACATCTACCTGACACAGACAACTGCAAGCCCCACCTCCTGCCCACAATGGCCCGCCAGAAACACTACTTCCAGGTCTGCCCCCTTAATCAATATTGAGAGAACCATTCCCATAGATTCAACTCTGCTCGAATGGATAAGCCAGCACCTATTCTAATCAACAACCCAGAACAATGGGAAGGAGAATAGATACTCGACTACTACCGCCAAAACAACAGGCACAAGTTCCTAATCCACTGGGAAGGGTATGAGCGACCTGAGGACTCCTCTGAACCTATAGATAACCTCGACCACTCCCTAGAGCTTATACCGGAATCCTGGAATGCAAACCACCCTGCAGAAGCAACGCCCCAGGTCACCTCCCACGACATTAAAGCTTCCTGGGAACCGTTCGAAGTTTCCGCCAGATCCTCTACTGCAAGCCATTGCCCTGACGACCTCAGGAAACCCTATCATGAGGAGGAATATGATTCTAGCAGCTCTGAGCAAGACTACTTTCCCCCAGATGACGACAGCCTCCTATGGCACACCGATGACAGTCCTGTGGACAGCGTGCACTTTGGAATGATGGTTGTTTTTTCAGAATAAGGGAATGTAACATGTATACATGTTACGGTAACGGTACATAGGAGCGGGCACTGCAGGATCTCCTATCTTTGGTTTATTTATATTTTCTGTATTTGATTTGATTTCAACTCCGTCACTGTCTCTGAATCAGATAGGCTATGCTATAGTATAGCTATGTTTGGTTTGCATTGCCGGAAGTTTATATTTAGGATTTCGGGTATGCAATGCTCATGTAGCACTTGTGGAGGCTGAGCTATGTTTCTTTCTTTGGTCTTGCAGGATTACAGGATTCCAGTATGTGCGCAGCTACAGGCAATGATTGTGATTGCAGGAAAACTATTGCTTTTGGATTTTGTATTTAAACCAGGCTCCTGGCTAGCAGGAGGCAGCAGACTACAACAGACCTTCAGTCTAAGAATTCACTTGGTTGAACGGCCATCCCTGAGTTCTATTTGTCCTTCAACTATTATCCTTTACCCCGGTCCCTTGAAGTCTCCCTTGGTATCAGTGCTAGCAGGTCTATCGCCGGTCCTACGGTATTTTCCTTAGATCCGAATAAACCTGTTACATGGAACCTATTGGCCACAGCTGATAACAATAGGCCATGTTTGGTAGAGAGTCATGCTGTCCATATTCTTTCTGTGATGCCAGTAGACTCCTATATATATATACAAAAACTCTCCTACTCGAAAAGACCTTTTTCTCCTTCGTTCACGTCTATTGTTTCACTGCTATCACTTTCTTTCCCAACCACACCCTTAGCGTTAGACACATGTTGTCTCCGAATCCTTTGACTTCGTTTCCACTACATGCAGAGTTTTCCCATCCAAAATATTCCTAATACCTATGTACGTTTCGCTAATATCCTACTGTGACACCCGTTTCTTCCATCTGCTTACTAACCTTAATTTCAAACCTTCAACACCCCTTAGTGCGATTCCAGAATATTGCCAAATCATCTCTCCTGCACCTAAATTTTCCCCCATTCACCCAGTCACTTCCCCTCCCATCTTTCGAAACAGTTTCCAAATGAATTCTTTCCTTATCCAAATATACTGTGTAGTAGCAGTGTTGTACTAGATATGAAACCTTCATAAATATTTTAACAAAAGCATCCAATAATAAATAATTCGATAGCAGGAGCTAGCACAGCACACAACCGCCATACGGGTGCAATCATCGCTCAATGACTACTGAAAAAGCAAGATCCTGCGCCATGGCACATCGCACAGGGAAGTGAATCAGTTCCCGTAAAATGCCCTTGGTAGAAATTCATAAAACCTTAATCGGTTCCTACCCCTAATAATTTGACATTTAGCAGGGTCGGAAATACTGGTATTTATGATTCTAGGTGGCCCTGGATCCTCCTCTTCACCCTAATCCGCATGGTTTATTTTGTCTAATGTCCTGTCGTGATTGTGTGTGCAAGGTTTACCGAGAAACTTGTTTTTGTCTGTGTCCAACCCATTTCTTGGTTACAAATGTCAATCGTGTATGGATGTAGGTGATTGGGCTGCTCAGAATTAGAGGTGTCAAAAGGATTCTTGCTCGCTTCTACAATTTCGATGCTAAGTTCATTCCTTTATTTCCTACTGGAGAAGTATGATCAGAGTTCCGAATAGTCAGACTGGTCTGGTTTTAAGGGTACGACTAGACGTTCAACCATCATTGATGATGCTGACCAGACCTGACTTTCTCTGGACGTCTGGTCTAGTCTACACCCGTTTTTGACCAGTCCTAATGAAAAGATTACATGTCAGATGCAGGATTACACGGGGCCTCACAGGGCCAGTTGCATGCAGAGACTAGAATTCTATAGATAGGAATAGAACAATAGCAATTTTCAGAATCAGGATTATTAATCTATGGCTAATGATAAAGGAGAAAGAGATATAATTGAAAAGAACTACAAACAATGGAATAGAAAGTGTGGTAATGATGTAGTGGTAGTGTGAAAACAAAAGAAACAAAGCGAGAAACAGCAAGATAGATAGATAACAAATAGGCAATGATTGAATAAGAGGATATGAGGGGAATAAAAGGCTAAAGGCTAAGATTTGAATGGAGAAAAGGGTCGGATCCAATATTTGGTAATCGGAGCTAGGAATCTACAATATCAAATATCCTCCTCAAGCCCGTAATCAGCCAGAGAGTCATTTTCAGAAAAGGTGTTGAATCTAGAGAAGTTGGAGAGGAGAATTCCCTCCTTCCTCCATGACTTAAGGCATTCTAGTGCATCTAAAGCGTCACTCTTGAGCCGGTTGGGAGTGTCTTTCAGAACCTGTATGGAGCTGGAAAATAATCGCTCTGCATCAGCAGACATGGCGGGGATGGAAAGGATATCCACGGCCATTAGAGCGAGTCCGTTTGTAGACTTTGCCCAGTTGAGCCAATAGTTGAAAGGTGACTGAATATCAGGTTCTGGGGGTGATTGGATATATCTCGTATAGGCATCATCTGAGGCTCCAATGTTAGCCGAATCTGGAATACTAGTACAATATACATGGTTTTAAGAGAAAGTGTAAGATTATTGGACTGACAAGGTGTAACATGAGGCCTTTTGGCCTGCCAGCGGCCATGATGCTCCTCCTCCTCTTCTACTAGTCCTAAGCTTCCTGGTTCCGCTTTCCTAGCAGTTGATGTAAGATCTCTGGTAGGTAAATGACTCGCAATACCCACCCTATACTGATCCTCCAACAGTAGTTGTACAGTTTCCTTAACTGTGTCAAGTTCACGAATTGTCCAATCTCCTTGTTCGATTCCCAAATCAAAATAATCCCACTTCCAGCGAGGATGCAAAACTACTGCGGCGTTATATACTGGTATTTCACGTATTTTACTACTATATGCCCGTAGCTTTGCCAACCCTAACTGTGCTGCACGGGAAAGGTGAGCCTCATGATCGTGTTCCCTAATTACATCGCTACAAAATTAGTTAAACTAAGACCCTCATATCAAGAACAATGGCATAGTGACAGGAATATCAAACCGGTAGATTCCTGCAAGGTAGTCAATTTCTGAGATAACTTTTGATAAATGTAGTGCCTTTCCCTCAAGCGCTAAGGTGGATCGAAGGAACTGTTGCACTACCCATACACCCGATTGAAGCTCTGTCCAATCCTCTTCTGTTAAAGTATCCTGCTCTAAATCTGCGTTATTTCAACAAAAGAAATGTACAGCTTCCCGATTTCTCAATAGGCTTTGAATCATAGTAAGCCCCGAACTCCATCTTGTAGCATTGCCAGCCTGTAGTAAGGTTTCAGCATCTAACCGGCCAAGTGGTTGCTTTCGCTGTACAGAGGATCGGATATAGGCTGCGATATTGTGAGCTTTTCCCCACGGCCCAATTTTCCTCCATTGAGCCAGTGTCTCATCTGGGACAACTATAACATCCAACAGGTTATTCAGGCCTGCCAAGATGCCAAACCAGAATGTGTTAATTGAAAGATTTAATACATGTCCCATACATCTCAGGCACCCGTTTTCGGGATTATAAGATCCCTTGTGATCCATAAGCATCCTGGCAATTGATGGGATCATGGTACCATTATTTCCGGCATCTTCAGTTTGGAAATAACCTACATGCTTTAAAAAGTTGTAACTATTGAGTATCTTGTTATCATTAGCTATCATATTCATTGTGTATAGATAGCCGAAGAGGTAGAATTGCTAATACTACTTAATGATGGTAACAACATTATCAGCTAAAGCTTCTCCGGTATGTGTTCCCTAAGTTTCACACAATGCTAGAACCGGATTTTGTCCCACTCTCCGAGCACTGTTAAAGTGGGCAACAACCCTGATTACCCTCATGCTCTGATGTGGGGAGGTCCAGCCATCGACTGACAAATTAATCAGTGTATTAGCACTGTTTATCTCTAGTGATACTTTATTCTTTTGATCATTATAGTTAGTGATAACCCAGGACCTAATCGTGTCGGCACTCTTTGGTAGTTTATTCCTTGGTTGAATATGATTGATTAATTCACGGAACGAATCATGCTCTATAGCCATAAATGACTGGTTGCTATAGATTACCCAGTTGAGAAGTAGTCAATCTGCTGAGTCCTTGGTGAAGGATTCCTGTTGTCAGCTTCTAACTCAGGCAAACGCAGCAATGAGTGCACCAGGACCAGAAACTGGAACTGTTCCGGGATGTGATGTTTCACGTAGTTGTGGTGCATGTTGGTCGCGCAAATGTCAGGCCGGTTTACTGGTTCCTACATTCGATGCATATTGTTTTTTACCTGATTCTCACTGTTATTATCGCTTTGCAAGCTAAAATACAGCCTGATTTGTTCGTAAATACAGAGAGGAACTAATCATACAATATTTACACCTCCACCGTTTGGCCAGTCCTATACCTGCGGTAGAGCCAGGGAAATGAATAAAGGACTTTGGGATAAAATCACGCGCGTCACCGGGGTTGTATTGGAATCGTTCCGGACATCAACAATCGATGAACTAGTAACATCGGGAATGGTAGAAGCATAGGTTGATCCTTGACTTTGCTGCGCAAGCAGCCGTAGTAATGATGAAAATATGCAATACCTGGAAGATGATTCTCCAGGATTTTGCTGGTTTGTGGAATTTTCCTCGGAAAAGAAGGAACTATCTAGCGAAGTCAAAATGCTACTTAGGCTTGGTGCAGGCTGAGGTACCTGCTGCTGACGGGTAGATAGTGTCAATGGTGGCTGCCGACGGAGTACAGGGAGTTCCATTTGAGTATCCGCAATGGTTCCACCCCCGGAGCCGGTCGCATTGTCACTACCAAAATTAGTTGAACTAACTGCCTGGGGTTCTTCATTAGCTTCTGCGAGGGTTTAGAAACAGGGATCCCATTTGTGTAGCGAGATTTTACAAGGTTCATGGAAATAAAGTAACCGCATATACCGGGATTAACCGAATTCACCTCTGAACGCTCTAATATACTTCTATCATTACAAGTGCTTTCAAGTCTTCTTCTTGGTACCTTAAGTTGAATACAGGAACGAGTAGAATTTGTGGAGTAATTTAATCAACTGGAAGGTAAATCCATTAATCCTGCTTTGGAGACTCGAGGGAGGACATTCAGTGTGGAGGGAGTTTTGTTTGACCAATATCAAGTGCTAGCTGATGATACTGCATGCGCTTTGTTCTCCATGACCATTGACAAACTGTTAAATAGATTGTTGACTTAGATTACAATGATAATAAATATCAAGCGTTATAGAGAATCTTAGCCCGTGATAAAGGGATTTGAATAACCAAAGAGTCTAGCAGATATGAGAATAATATTCTGAAATGTATGCTACTTAACAGCAAAATCAACTCCTTGTTATATTAAATCTCGACCTTCACGACCACTAGTCTTGCTGCTCCTGTAAAATGCACAGACTGTTAAATCTACAATAATTTCACAACAAACAACTACATTCGTCTCAGGGTATATGGTTGCAGAATAGCGCGATATTGTCGGTGAGGTTTGGTGGAAGGGCCATGCACATTCTATCACTCGGTCCTGCTGGTCTGACCAATCCTGAATGAGCCCACTCCAACGAGCTTGACTACAGAGTCAGTCTGAAATCCTCAACAGGCCTAGACTTCATTTAACTATACCAACAGGTTCAGTCCAGTCCTTTGCCGACCATTCGGAACCCTGAGTATGATCAGACCTCTGGAATCCCTGGCCGTCCGACTACTCGCCCCAATGCCCTAGTACTGTGGCTGGGCTTCCCCAGAAAACGCTCTTTGGTGGGAGTTGTCAATCTTGACAACTGGCACTCCCGGATTGGTGACGGAGAAGGAAGAAATAGACGGAAACAAAAACTCAGAATCAAAGCGAAAGAGCAAAGCCTAGAGAGCCGTGATAAATTGATTCAATAAGAAAAACACAAAATGACGAAAACTCGAATAACCGGCCCATGTTCTAGGACGTCGGAGTTGCCTCTCCTAGTAAGGTCTGAATTTTTTTTCTTTTCCATCTGTCCCGGGGGGCAGATTTTTGGTGTGTCTTCCGCCCCTTTTCCTGAAGAGGAACTTTCGAACTACATAGCACATGGGCCAATTATTCTAGTTTTTACGGCACGCAATCCTCCCCACAACGCATCAAAGTCACAGAAGCTATTGACTGAGCGGGTACTGTGGGGCTGAAACCGGCCCTACTTATTTTTACGAAATTGTTTCCTGTATCTCATATCCATAGCGGGTAGTTTACATAGCTAGCTCGTCAGGTGGATAGGTTGATATGGCGGTCGAGCGGGGGAGTGATTACTAAGGAGAAGCAAGGATCGTAGGCTTAAAGGAAGGACCGGAGGCAACGGAGACCAACGAGGGAACAAGGGACAACGAGAGACAACGACGTGTTCATAGACGACTCGACTCTTGGGCAGGGTTCCGAATGGTCGGCGGAAGACTGGAAAGGACTAGCTAGTCCTGTCGAAAGTCAAGTCTAGTCTGATGGTGGAAATTAGACAGACTGGACAGTCAGGATTATCGAAACCGGCTCGATCAGGCCCGCCAACCAATAGGATAAGCTATTTTTATCACAATATGTTACGTTCAAATAAGGCTTTTCTTAATAAAACTTATTGTTTCATGGGTTGTACGGTGGAGATGCCTCGCTTTGATTAGGGGTGGCAAAAATATGTTCTCAAGTATCAAACTATTTTTAGTGCATTAAGTGAGTGATATTACATGACCAACTGCCACAATACGGGTATTCGATGCGACTTATCCATCGGTGTAATTGCATTTCCACCATGTGCTATCCTCTCCAGGATTCTGTATCAACCTGTATTGAGGGCCTATTGATTTATACCGTGGCAAGCGGTGTTAAAATCCTACTATAACTATATATCTATTCCCAGCGAGCGCTGGCGGGGGTGCCACTCCGACTCTCGTGTGATCTTCTATAAACACTGGTCTGGGACCAGTCCAAAACAGACCGGACCACCCAAGTTAGTCGGGTCCAGTCATCGACATCAACCAAGACGGGCCAGTCTGGTCCTGCCTCCAAGACTTGACCGGTCGGACTATTCGGAACCCTGCTCTTGGGTTTGATCGATAGGTTTTGTTCTTTTCTCTACGGGTTCTTTTATCATCATCGATTTCTTTAACCCCACCCTGTGTGCGAGCGGCGATTGTCCACCATCGTTACTGTTTCGTTTCCTGATCGTGATATCATTTCCCGTTTCTCGTTCTTTTCTTTGCTTTGGGGCTAGTATCACTCACCGGGAATACTATCTGCCTGGACCAAAGTCATCGTTTCAGTACCTGCCCAATACCGTTTCTTGGCAAAAACACTCTCAATCATGTCTCACCCAATAAGTTTTTATCCCTCAAGTATGATAACTCTAAGGACCTGCTTACCTTGAGATAGCAGTCAATCGTGCAAATGTTATCAAACCGAATTCCTCTCAGCCATGTCCCATCAATGTTCCAACTATCTCCAGGACAGTGTTCCCAAGCGGCCAGTCCGGACCATAGTCCGGACCATGGGTCGGCAGTCCGGTCAGTCCGGCCATGGTTTTGAGAAGCCTGGGTCAGTCCGGCTTAAATTATCAACGGCCGCCAAAGCCTGCAGGCGCCCAGGCAACCGCCGGGTCGAGAGGATAGGCGGCCGCCAGATGCCCAGGCAAAGCCTGCAGATCCCGGGTAAAGCCGCCAGATACCTTGACAACGAGTGTTGCTCGTGTAAAACTCAACACTGATTGGCTGAGCTGTTCGCTTATGACATTTAAATTGAACTACATAAATTAACCGACAGATACCCGGCCATTCATAGATATTTGTGAAAGCCGTCAGGCTGCTGGCTGCTCCCACCCCGATTAGAACGATAAATGCTACACGGTGTGTGTGCTTTTAGATCATCTTAAAGTCAATCAATGTCGCCAGCTTATCCATATATCCAATATCTAGTTCTTGTGTTCGCGTCTTTGACCGTTGCGCATTTATTCGGACAC
>Ga0307513_10000822_pt1 | contig 45278 bp, 40 predicted proteins | sample 15_EM_MG_FD_202174 | JGI IMG/M metagenome (GOLD analysis project Ga0307513, IMG submission 202174) | Populus trichocarpa ectomycorrhiza microbial communities from riparian zone in the Pacific Northwest, United States - 15_EM | ecosystem: Host-associated > Plants > Roots > Unclassified | place...
CGATGCTCATCCCGGACGACCCGAAGCCGCGGCGCCCCGGCCGGACGACCTCCGGAACGCTGCCTCGGCGAGCCGACCCGACTCGCGGCGGACGGCGTAGCGGTGCTGAGACTCATCGTCATAACTCCAATCAGCGGTCTGTACCGTTGTGCGTAGTGCTCGACCTCGGACCGTTGCCCAACCGAACCTCTCGAACAGGGGTTCGATCGAACGCATGTCTGATGTCTACCACTGACCACCGACAGAATCGAGACACGTTCGAACACTTGTTTGAAAGTGTCGCCGTTGCGCCCTACGGTGATCGTGTCCCGGTGGGCGCCGGTGACGAGGCTTGCGGAGGTGGAGATGGCAGAGGAATCGGCTGTCGAGGGAAAGGCCCGGGAGTCGACCGTGCACGCGCTGCCGGACGGCCCGCCCGGTGGCGACGGTCTGACCGTTCGTCAACGCCGGGTACTGGAGACGATTCAGGACGCGGTAGAGCGTCGCGGATACCCGCCAAGCCTGCGGGAGATCGGTGAGGCCGTCGGCCTGACCAGCCCCAGCAGCGTCGCGCACCAGCTGACCAGCCTGGAGCGCAAGGGCTTTCTGCGACGGGACCCGAACCGGCCACGGGCGATCGAAGTGATCATGCCCGGGGAGCGGACGACGGCTGCCGAGCGGCACAGCATCGAGAAGGCGCGCGGTCTCGCGTCGGCGATCACGGACGAGACCGGTTCGCTGGACGCCCGGCCGACGCCGTCCTACGTGCCCCTGGTCGGCCGGATCGCCGCCGGTGGTCCGATCCTGGCCGAGCAGGCCGTCGAGGACGTCTTCCCGCTGCCCCGCCAGCTGGTCGGCGACGGTGATCTGTTCCTGCTCAAGGTGGTCGGGGACTCGATGATCGAGGCCGCGATCTGCGACGGCGACTGGGTTGCGATCCGACGCCAACCGGTGGCGGAGAACGGCGAAGTGGTGGCCGCGATGATCGACGGCGAGGCGACGGTGAAGACCTTCAAGCGTCGCGATGGCGAAGTCTGGCTGATGCCACAAAATGCCGCATATCAGCCGATTCCGGGTAACGATGCGACGATCCTGGGGCGGGTTGTCGCGGTGATGCGTCGGGTCTGACCACCTCTGCCGCCACTTCGCGCTAGCCTCCTTCGGGCGAAAGCACCCGCACCGGGTGGTGCGAGGTGTCGTCCGGAGGAGGTCGAAGTGTCCGATCCAACGCTGGATCTGATGGTCCGTGCGGTAGTCGCTCGGCAATTGCGGCTACCGCCGGACGATCTGACCGGGGAGCTCGATCTGCTGGTCGACCTAGGGGTGACCGAAGATCGAGGCCGGCAGCTGATCTGTGCCATGGGCGAGGCCCTGGACGTCAGCTTCCCCGACGATCTGCTCGACGGCGTCCAGACCTATTCCGACCTGACCACGGTCGTCCAGGTCTCGCTCGGCCCCTGAGGCTCAGCCCCGAAAGAACGGGCCCAAGAAAGAACCGGGCCCAAGAAAGAACGGGCCCAGAAGGAACAGGCCCAGACGGGCCCAGAAGAGGGTCGCCCGAAAGGATCAGGTGGTCGCCCGGACCACCGCGTCATCCACCGGGCGCACCGCACCGGCAGTGGCGTCGATCCGGCGCAGCGCCTCCAGCACCACCGAACGGTCCGTCGTGGTCCAGAACGGCGGCAACGAGGTCCGCAAGAAGCTGCCGTACCGAGCGGTGGCCAGCCGAGGGTCCAGCACCGCCACCACGCCCTTGTCGTCCGAGGTCCGGACCAGTCGGCCGACCCCCTGAGCCAACCGCAGGGCGGCGTGCACGGCGGCCACCGACATGAAGCCGTTGCCGCCGGCCTGGGCCACCGCCCGCTGCCGGGCCGAGGCCAGCGGGTCGTCCGGGCGCGGGAACGGGATCCGGTCCACCACCACAAGCTGACAGGCGGGCCCTGGCACATCGACGCCCTGCCACAGCGAGAGCGTGCCGAACAGGCAGGTCTGTGCGTCCTTGGCGAACTCCCGGACCAGGGTGGGGGTGGCGTCGTCACCCTGGCAGAGGATCGGGACGTCGAGCCGCTCGCGCATCGCCTCGGCCGCGGCTTCGGCCGCCCGCCGGGACGAAAACAGGCCGAGCGTGCGCCCGCCGGCCGCCGTGATCAGCTCGGCGAGCTCGTCCAGGGCCTGGGTCGACGTCCCGTCCCGGCCGGGCGCGGGCAGGTGCTTGGCCAGGTAGAGGATGCCCTGCCGCGGATAGTCGAACGGACTGCCGACGTCCAGGCCCTGCCAGTCCGGCGCGTCGCCGCCACCGAGCAGACCGACCGAACCGGCAGCCGAGTCGAAGCTGCCGCCGAGCGCCAGGGTTGCCGACGTGAGGATCACGGTGCGGTCGCCGAACAGCTTCTCCCGCAGCAGACCGGCCACCGACAGCGGCGCGACGTGCAGCCCGACCCGCTCGCTACCGTCCAGCCGCCTGAACCGGGAGATCCAGACCACGTCGTGCCCGCCCGGCCGTCCGGCGTCGGCGGCGAGTCGCTCGGCAACGTCGAAGACCTCGGTGACGGAGGCGCGTGCCACCTGGCGGCCGCCGTCGGCGTCCCCGCCCTTGTCCGGTCCGAGCTGCTGGATCGAGGTCAGCACCGCCCGCGCGGCGTCCCGGATCGAATCGACCGCCGCCTGCAGTCCTTCCGGCAGCCCGTGCTCGAGTCGGCCGTCCGGCATCCCGGCCAGCACTCCTTCCAGGGTCTCGCCGGCCACATCGAGCATCCCGGTGTCGCCGATCCCGATCCGCCGGGCACTGCGACCGGCGGCCTCGATCCCGGCCGGGGTCAGCTCATCCGTGATCACCGCGGTCACCCGATCGGCGAACTCGTGGGCCTCATCGAGGATCAGCACGTCGTGCTCGGGCAGCATCTGCCGGCCCTCGAACGAGTCGATCGCCACAAACGCGTGGTTGGACACCACCACATCGACGTGGCGGGCGCGCTCTCGAGCCAGCTCGACATGACACTCGGCCACCATCGGACAGCGTGAACCGAGACATTCGTGGGCGCTCACCGAGACCTGCCGCCAGGCCTTCTCCGACACCCCGGGGACGAGTTCGTCCCGGTCGCCGGTCTTCGTCGTCTCCGCCCACTCCCGCAGCCGGACCACCTCGCGGCCGAGCCGACCGCTGGTTCCGCCGCCGTACCTGGCCGGCGCCGGATGCCCGACGGCTCGCTCGACCGGATCCGGCGCGGGCTCGGGCGGGTCATACATCGTGTCGAAAAGCGTGTCCTCGTCCGGAAATCCGCCGTCAAGCTTGTGCCGGCACAGATAATTCCGGCGACCCTTGACCAGCTGCCAGGTGGGACGGCGGCCCAGCAGCGGGGCGAGTGCGTCGGCGAGCCGGGGCAGATCCCGGTCGACGATCTGCGCCTGCAGGGCGAGGGTCGCGGTCGAGATGACCACCGGCAGCTTGCCGCGGACGGCATGTGTCGTGCCCGGGACCAGATAGCCGAGGGACTTGCCGGTGCCGGTGCCGGCCTGAACCAGCAGATGCCGGCCGGAGCCGAGCGCGCTTTCGACCGCGTCGGCCATCACCTGCTGGCCCTCGCGGGCCACGCCACCGATCGAGGTCACGGCGGCGGCGAGCAGGGCAGCCGAACTCGCCGACGACGGCGTCGCCGGAGGTCGATCGCTACCCGAGGGTCGATCACTGCCCGAGGGTCGATCGGCACCAATGGGTTGATCGGTACCCGTGGGTCGATCGGGACTCGGCGGCACGGACTGGTCCGAGCGGCCGAGCTGTCCCTCAGGCGGATCTTGGGAGGCGGCCACCGAAGGAGCCTAACCGGCCCTCACCCGAAGGGCTGAATATCCGGCTTGGCGTCGTGTCGCTGAACCTCAGCTGACACGGTGCGTTCGTAGCGTGTGCGCGGGGGCGCACAGATCATCCTTCCTCAGCCCAAGGAGTGCCTGTCATGGGCATCGCACGGCCTCGTCGGCGTTCTCGTCGGCCCTGCAGATCCGGTCAAGGAGAACGTGTGGAGTGGGTGCTCGAACCAGCGGACACCGCGACCGTGCGCCGTTTACGGCACCAGATCATGCGGGCGCTTCGCCGGATCGCCACCCCGGAGGCCGACCTGTCGGAAGCCGAGATCGTGGTGGCCGAACTGCTGACCAACGCGCTCGCGCACACCTCCGGCCAGGCGTGGGTCAGCCTTCGCTGGGACGGCACGCATCCGCTGCTCAGCGTGGCCGACCTGGGCCCCGGCTTTGCGCTGATCGGCGGCCCGACCGGAATCGGCTTGATCGACGCCGCGCGCACCCTGATCCCCCGCCTACCGGACGATCCGCTGGCCGAGAGCGGGCGCGGACTGTACCTGATCGCCCGGCTCGCCCTGGACGTGGCGGTGGCCGCCCGAGCCACCGGCGGAACCGTGGTCTCCGTGACCCTGGACCTGAAGCGGGCCTCCTAACGCTCGCTGAGCCCGGCGACTTGGTTGCGGGAGATGACCCGGCGAGGAGGTCATCCTGCACATCCAAGTCGCCCGCGCACACGTCACCCGGGCGGAGGTGGGGCGGTGGTGCCGCGCACGACGAGGCGCGGGGCCAGGATCACCTGGCGACGCTGGGTGCGCCCGCCGTCCAGCCTTTCCACCGAGGCCGCAACGGCGTTCTCGGCCTGCCTGCGCGCGTCCTGACTCACCGTGGTGAGGTTGATGTGGGCGAGCTGGGCCGCCGGGCTGTCGTCGTAACCGATCACCGACATATCGGCGGGCACCTCGATCCGAGCCCGGCTCAATGAGTCCAGCAGGCCCAGAGCGCTGCGGTCGTTGACGGTGATCACCCCGGTCGGCCGGTGCGGGTCGGCGGCGATGGCCCGGCCGGCCCGAATGCCCGCCTCCTCGGTGTAGTCCCCCGGCAACACCCGCGCGGTCTCCGCCAGACCTCGTCGGGCCATCGCCAGCAGAAACCCGCTGCGCCGGTCGGCGGCGATCGTCCCCTTCCCGCCGTCGACGAAAGCGATGTCCTGGTGGCCCAATTCGACCAGGTGCTCGACGGCCAGGGCGACCCCCTCGTCATCAGCCGAGCGGACGACGTCAATACCGGGAGCAGCGACCCGGCGGCCGACCACGACCAGCGGCAGCTGCCGTCCCAGCGCGCTGAGCTGCGCAGCCGACGCCTCCGGGCCGAGCAGGATGAGCCCTTCACATCGGGAGTCGATCAGCGTCTCGACCGCTCGTGACTCACCCCGTCGCGGGGTCACCGCGCTGAGGACGACGTCGTAGCCGACATCCTCGGCGGCGTTCAGCAGGTCCTCGGCCAACTCGGCGTGAAAGCTGCTGCCGATCTCCAGCATCACCCCGAGCAGGTGGGCTCGGCGGCGAGCCAGCAGGCTGGCGGCGCGATCCGGGCGGTAGCCCAGCCGGGCGGCGGCATCCAGCACCTTCTGCCGAGTGGCCTCGCTGGGACCGGGGATGTTGCGCAGCACGAGGGACACCGTTGCCGGGGACAGTCCAACCTCGCCCGCGACGTCCTCCAGCCGAGCTCGTCGCGCTGGCACTGGCTGTTCCTCCCTGACGGTCACCGGCGGCCCGCCCCGGTGCCGAGTCCTGGCCGCCGAGTCCCGGCCGAGCCGACCGTCGATTCCCGGCTCGCAGAGCTTGACACGGATGCGATTCCGACCGCACGCTAGCAGGACTTAAAGCGCTTTAAAAGCGCCACGATCGAGGGAGATCATGATGGGACACTCGTCCATCGGAGTGGCGGTGATCGGCGCCGGGATGGCCGGGCGCTCGCACATCGCCGGATATCGCGCGGCCACAACGGTCGAGGGCCCGCCGTTGCCGGAGGTCCGGCTGGTGGCGGTCGCCGACGTCAACGCCGAACTGGCGAATGCCACCACCCGGCGGTTCGGGTACCAGCGGGCCGAGACCGACTGGCAGGCGGTGGCGGCGGCCGACGACATAGACGTGGTCAGCGTGGTGGTGGCCAACCACCTGCACCGGGAGATCGTCGAGGGACTGCTCGCCGCCGGCAAGCACGTGCTCTGCGAGAAGCCGATGGCACCCTCGGTGGCCGACGGTGAGGCCATGCTCGCGGCCGCACGCCGGGCCGCCGAGACCTCCGGCGTGAAATCCGGCGTCGGGTTCACCTTCCGCCGCTCCCCGGCGATCGCGGCGATCCGCGACCAGGTCGAGCAGGGCCGGATCGGCCGACCGATGCATTTCAACGGCCACTACTGGTGTGACTACGGCTGCGACCCGAACGGGCCGATGAGCTGGCGCTACCAGGGCCCGCCCGGTTCCGGCGCACTCTCGGACATCGGCAGCCACCTGCTGGACCTGGCCGAATTCGCCTGCGGCCCGATCGAATCGGTCAGCGGCGCGGTGCTCTCGACCCAGATCACCGAGCGGGCGCTGCCGCTCGGTGCGGTGGTGGGCCACGGCAAGGCCGAGCTGTCCGACGTCCATCAGCCGGTGGAGAACGAGGACCTGGTCGCCGTCACGGTGGCCTTCGAGTCCGGCGCGATCGGCACGCTCTCCGCGTCCCGAGTGGCCTATGGGCACCCCAACGCCTTGGGTTTCGAGTTGTTCGCCGGCTCCGGCGCCGCGACCTTCGACCTGGAACGCGCCGGCGAGTTCGGCCTCGCCGACGGCTCGCCATCCGGCCAGACGCAGGGCTACCGGCAGGTGCTGGTCGGGCCGGGACACCCCTACCTGACCGGCGGGCTGGCGATGGACTTCCCCGGCGTCGGCTACGGCCAGAACGACCTCTTCGTCTGGCAGGCCCGGGCCTTCCTGGACCAGGTCGCCGGTGTCGACGGATTGCCTGCCCCGGCGTCCTTCGAGGAGGGCGTGCACAACCTGCGGCTGCTCGCCGCGGTCGTCGAATCCGCTCGGACCGGCGGCGCTCAGATCAAGGTCGGCTGACGCACCGCACGGCTTCACCCACCAACCCCCTGAGAGGACCCAATCCATGAAGCTCGGCGTCTACACCGCTGTTCTGCACGACAAGCCGCTTCCCGAGGCGCTGCGCGCGATCCGGGAACTCGGCTTGGACGGAGCAGAGATCAACTCCGGCGGGTTCGTCCCCGCCCCGCACCTGCCGATCGAGGCGATCCGGGCCAGCCAGGACGCCCGCGACGAGTACCTCGGACACTTCGCCGCGGCCGGCGTCGTCCTGACGGCGCTGAACTGCAACGGCAACCCGCTGCACCCCGACCCCGAGGTCCGCGCCAAGCACGGCCAGGACGTGATCGACGCGATCGAACTCGGTGCCCTGCTCGGTGTGAAACGCGTGGTCACGATGTCCGGACTGCCCGGCACCAACGCCGGGGCGACCCTGCCGTCCTGGACCGTCCTGCCCTGGGAGAGCTCGTCCCTGGACGCCCGCGACTACCAGTGGAACGAGGTGGCGATCCCGTACTGGAAGGACATCCAGGCCCGGGCGGCCGACGCCGACGTCAAGGTGGCCCTCGAGATGCACCCGCACAACCTGGTCTACAACCCCGGCACGATGGAACGCCTGGCCACCGAGATCAACGCCACCCACATCGGCGCCGAGATGGACCCCAGCCACCTGTTCTGGCAGGGCATCGACCCGACCGCGGCGGTGAAATCGCTGGGCTCGCTGGTGTTCAATGCCGCGGCGAAGGACACCAGGATCAACGAGGCGGCCAAGGTCAACGGCGTGCTCGACGACCGGTTCGGCCGGGTCGCCCCGGACGCGCCCGGGGTAATCAACCTCGGCGGCCGGTACACGCTGAGCCAGTGGCCGGAGAATTCGTCCTGGGACTTCGTCGCCGTAGGCCGCGGCCACGACGTCCAGTGGTGGGGCGGATTCCTCGCCGCGCTGGCCGAGATCGACCCGGACATGGCGGTGAGCATCGAGCACGAGGACCAGGAACTCGGCCAGCTGGAGGGCCTGCAGTTCGCCGCCCAGACCCTGCTGGAGGCCGCAAAGCTGAGCTAACCGCCCTTTTAGGGGTGGGAGAATGAGTCGGTGAAGTACACCAGGGACAATGCCATGTCCGCCCTTATCCTCGGCTTCTTCGGATCGGCCTGGTTCAGCTGGGCACAGGCGGAGCCGCCGACCGGATGGCAGCCGGCCCTGAACGTGGGTTCGATCATCAGCCTGGTCGTCGCCGTGCTGGGCGCACTGCTCGCCTGGCGGTCCTGGCAGGACGGCTCGGCGCTCAATGCGCCGGGTGCGATGCGCCGCTACGGAATCATTGTGGGCATCGAATTCGCTGTCGCGGCAATCGGATCCGTCATCGCTACGCTGACGAACCCGGAACTGGTGGCGCCCTGGGTCTGCCTCGTTGTCGGCGTGCACATGTGGCCGTTGGCGTCCGTCTTCGAGGCACCCGCCCTCCGCGTACTCGCCGGGGTGCTGGTCGCCGTGGCGGTGCTGGCTGTCCTGGTCGCGTGGCGCAGCGACGTGGCTGCGAGCGCGGTCACCGGGGCAGGTGCCGGGGTGGCCTTGCTCGTCTTCGCCGGGTGGTCCGCCGGCTTGGCTGCCCGCAGGTCGGGGCGGGTCAGCTCAGGAAACCGGTCAGTTCGGCGGCGAACAGCGTCCCGACCCGAGCGTTGATCTTCGTGCCCTCGCCGGTGTGCTCCTCGATCAGCACGTCGCCCTCCTGGTGGATCCGGTTCACCAGGTCGCCTCGGCTGAACGGAACCAGGACCTGGACGTTCACGTCCGGGCGCGGCAGTTCGGTCGAGATCCGCTCGATCAGCTCGTCGATGCCCTGGCCGGTCTTGGCGGAGACCGCGATGGACAGCTTCTCCCGACGCAGCAGCCGGTCGAGCACCTCCGGATCGGCGGCGTCGCACTTGTTGATCACGACCAGCTCGCGCACCTGATCGCCACCGACCTCGGCGAGCACGGTCCGGACGGCGACCAGCTGCCCTTCCGGGTCGGGGTGACTGCCGTCAACAACGTGCAGCACCAGGTCGGACTGCGAGACCTCTTCGAGCGTGGAGCGGAACGCCTCGACCAGCTGCGTCGGCAGTTGCCGGACGAAGCCCACCGTGTCGGCCAGGGTGAATTCCCGCCCGTCCGGCGTCGCTGCCCGGCGCACGGTCGGGTCCAGGGTGGCGAACAGCGAGTTCTCCACCAGGACGCCGGCCCCGGTCAACCGGTTCAGCAGGCTGGACTTGCCGGCATTGGTGTACCCGGCAATCGCCACGGACGGCACGGCGTTTCGGGTCCGGGAGTCGCGCTTTGTCACCCGGGCCTTCTTCATCAGCGTGATCTCGCGCTGGAGCTTGACCATGCGATCGCGGATGCGCCGCCGGTCCAGCTCGATCTTCGTCTCACCCGGACCGCGCGAGCCCATCCCGGCGGCAGCGCCACCGACCTGACCACCGGCCTGCCGGGACATCGACTCACCCCAGCCGCGCAGCCGCGGCAGCAGGTACTCCATCTGGGCCAGCTCGACCTGAGCCTTGCCCTCCTTCGACTTCGCGTGCTGGGCGAAGATGTCGAGGATCAGCGCGGTCCGGTCGATCACCTTGACCTTGACGACGTCCTCCAGGCTGCGACGCTGAGACGGAGCGAGCTCACCGTCACAGATCACCGTGTCGGCGCCGGTCGCCTCGACGATGGCGCGCAGCTCCTGTGCCTTGCCGGAGCCGAGGAAGGTGCCGGGATCGGGAGAATGCCGGCGCTGCAGCACGCCGTCGAGCACCTCGGAGCCAGCGGTCTCAGCCAGGGCGGCGAGCTCACGCATCGAGTTCTCGGCGTCGTCCGAGGTCCCGGATGTCCAGATTCCCGCCAGGACCACCTTCTCCAGACGCAGCTGCCGGTACTCGACCTCGGTGACGTCCTGGAGTTCGGTGGACAGGCCGCCGACCCGGCGCAGGGCCTGCCGGTCGGACAGTTCGGACTGCTCGCCGTCCCGGTCGTGGTGCTGGGTCTGGCCCTCGCTGACGGCGGTGCCGGCCCGGGAAAGAATGCGCTCGATCGCCGCACTCCGCTCGGTCGGGCGCGCCGGAATGGCGGGCGCCTCCTCGAGATCGATCCCGATGGCTGCGTCGCCGCTGGTGCTGTGGTCCTTGATAGTCAGGACGTCCTCCATGATTCTTGGGTTCTTCTAGCCTCCCACCTCAACGGTTGGACAGGCGAGTGAGATTCCCGCGGGTCGATCATGGATCGGTTTCCGGAGCCGTCCGGGACGGGTCCGGACGGTCCGGGACGGGTTCGGGACGGGTTCGGGAGGCGACGGGCGAGGCCGTAGGGTGGTGCGGTCATGACGAGCGAGCCCAGCGAGCCACAGCCGCATTACTTCCGCACGCCGGATCCGTCGACTCCGACGCCCCGACGCGAGCTCGATCTGGTGCTGGCCGGCCATGAGGTCAGCGTGACCGTCACCGGTGGCGTGTTCAGCTCGGAACGGATCGACCTTGGCACCCGGGTGCTGCTTCGCGAGGTGCCGCCACCCCCGCCGGCCGGCGACCTGTTAGATCTGGGCTGCGGCTGGGGTCCGCTGGCGCTCACCCAGGCGCTGCTGTCCCCGGAGGCCACGGTCTGGGCGGTGGACGTGAACGCCCTCGCCCTGGAGCTGACCAGCACCAACGCTCAGCGCGCCGGAGTGACAACGATCCGCGCGGTGCCGCCGGACGAGGTGCCCGCCGACCTCCGGTTCGCGGCGATCTGGTCGAATCCGCCGATCCGGATCGGCAAGCCCCAGCTGCACGACCTGCTGCTGCGCTGGCTGCCCCGGTTGGTGCCGGGCGGGCAGGCGCACCTGGTGGTGCAGCGCCACCTCGGCGCCGACTCGCTGCACCGCTGGCTGCAGGAAGCCCTGCCGTCCGGCTGGACGGTAGAGCGAGCCGGCAGCGCCAAGGGCTACCGGGTGCTTCGGGTGACGTCAGTCAGCTAGCAAGAAGTCGCCGTCGGCAACGATGACGGCGGGGCCGGAGAGCGCGGCGACGGTGCCTTCGGTAGCCGTGCCCTGGGCGCTGACCTGCAAGGTGCCACCGAGGACGTCGATCCGCCAGTGATCCGGAGCGCTCTCGCCACCGAACGCCCGGGCGGCCAGCGCCGCCGCCACCGCGCCGGTACCGCAGGACCGGGTCTCGCCGGAGCCGCGCTCGTGCACCCGCATCCGCAGGTGGCCGAGTTCGCCGATGATCTGCTGGTTGTGCATCGGCACCACAAGTTCCACGTTCGTCCCGTTCGGCGGCACCGGCTCGACCACCGGCGGCACGCTGAGATCGATGGCCTCGAGCGTCTCGACGTCCGGGATCACCACGACGACATGCGGGTTGCCGAGCTCCACGGAGAGGCCGGGCAGCACCGGCAGCCCGGGGAACGCCACCTTGACGTCGCCACCGGCCGCCACCGCCGCCGCGCCGCCGACCACGCGCCACGGGCCGAGGTCCGCGCTGATCCGGTCGCCCTGCCGACGGATCGCCTTCACCCCGTCCCGGGTGGCGATCGCCTGCTCGCCGCCGTCCGGCAGATCCATCCAGCCGCGCCGGATCAGGTGCGTGACGAACACCCGGACCCCGTTGCCGCACATCTCGGCGGCACTGCCGTCCGAATTCCAGTAGTCCATGAACCACTCGGGGACGTCGTCGGCCGCCACTCCCGGCGGCAACGCGGCCAGAGCCGCGGTCCGGACCACCCGGATGACACCATCCGCGCCGATCCCGGCACGCCGATCCGACAGCGCCCGGATCAGGTCCGGTGTCAGGTCGGACTCGCCGTCCGGGTCGTCGAGCAGCACGAAGTCGTTCTCGGTGCCGTGGCCTTTGGTAAACGCGATGCTCACCCGCCCAAGGCTACGCGTCCCCCGCCGCACCCTCGTGGTGAGAGGTTGCTTACCGGGGAGCGGTGGCTTTGATGACGGCGAGCGCTTGGGCCAGGAGGTCGGGGGCATCGAAGGGCAGCCAGTGGATCCGGGCGTCCCGGCGGAACCAGGACTCCTGGCGACGGGCGAAGCGCCGGGTGGAGACGATGGTGTCCGCTCGGGCGGTGACGTCGTCCAGTTCGCCCTCGAACATCCGCAACACCTGGGCGTAGCCGAGCGCCCGAGGCGCAGTTCTCCCGTCCAGCAGCCCCTCGGCGACCAGGCCAAGGGTTTCGTCCACCAGGCCGCTCGCCCACATCGCCTCCACCCGGGCGGCGATCCGCTCGTCCAGGATGTCGCGGGGCGCCGTCAGCCCGATCTGCACGGCGGGCTGCTCATAGTCGGGCTTCGGCAGGGTTGCGCTGAACGGCTGGCCGGTCAGCTCGATCACCTCCAGCGCCCGGACCACCCGGCGGACATTGCCGGGCAGGATCGCGATCGCGGCGATCGGGTCGAGCTCGGCCAGCCGGGCATGCAGTGGCTCGGCCCCGAGCTTTTCCGCCTCGCGTTCCAGCCGGGCCCGGACCCCGGGATCGGTCGGCGGGATCTCCAGCCGATCCAGGACCGCGCGGACATACAGCCCGGAGCCTCCGACCAGCACCGGGACACCGCCACGCGCGGCGACATCGTCTCGGGCGGCGCGGGCATCGCGCTGGTAGGCGGCCAGGCTCGCTTCCTGGGTGACATCGAGGACGTCGAGCAGGTGGTGCGGGATCCCCCGGCGCTGATCCAGCGGGAGTTTCGCGGTGCCGACGTCCATCCCGCGGTACAGCTGCAGCGCATCGGCATTGATCACTTCACCGCCGAGCGCTTCGGCGAGCGCCAGGGCGAGGTCCGACTTCCCGGTTGCGGTCGCGCCGACAACGGCGACCAGCGAACCTGTTTCGCCGCTCATGCGAGCGGCTTCCAGTCGGCGACCAGGTACTCGACGCCGAACGGCGCGGCGTCGTAGCGCACGGTTGCATCGATTCCGGTCCAGCCCGCTGCGGCGACGGCCGAGGCCAGCACCTGCCAGACCGCCCGACCGCCCACCCCGAGCTCGGCGGCAAGATCGGTGTCCAGGCCAAGCAGCGCTGCCCGGTCACCGGTCGCGAAGGCCCGCACCACCTCGGCATCGAATCCGGCGGCCCGGGGGTCGTCGTGCCCGGGCGAGCGAGGACCGCGCCGGATGCTGCCGTCGCCGAGGGCCAGCCAGACCGAGTCCGGCCCGGTCTCGGCGGCCAGCCGAACGCCGAGCACCTCGCAGTCCTCGGCCGACGTGTCCACGGCGACCTCGTGCAACACCGTGCCGCCGGTCCAGCCGGCGCGCTCCAGCAGCCAGCGGCCGATGATCAGGGAGAGCGACAGCTGGGTCGGCTGGAGCAGCTCCGTCGTCCCGAATCCCGTCGTCCCGAGTCCGGTGCCGAACCCCGCCAGCGTGCCGGCGTCCTGCTCCGCGCGAGGGCCGGTGCGCTGCCCGGAACCGATCAGGACAACAGTCCGCGGCGACCGTTCGAGCAGCTCGGCGACCACCGCATCACAGGCCGCGAGCAAGGGCGCGACCAGGCCCGCCGCCCCCGCAGCCAGGTCGGGCACGAGCAACGGAGGATGAGGCACAACGGCAGCAGCGAGCACGACCACCGACCTTAACTCCCCCAAGGGCGTGTCTCCTTATCCCCCGCCGTCGCGAGCAGGTGCCCGGCGGGATGCACCGCAAGGCCGAGGAGGCGCTGATAGCGGAGCTATTAGCGCCGACGAGAACGCCGCGGGGCGCCCGCCGGGTGCCGCGCAGCAGGCGCGGGGATAAGGAGACACGCCCTACGCGACTCCCGGCCCTCGGATCACTCCTGCGCGCCGAGCAGGTTGTGCCGGGCGACGATGGCGACGGCCTCGGCACGGCCGGAGGCGCCCAGCTTGGCGAGCACATTCGAGACGTGGACGCTGGCCGTCTTCTCGCTGATGAACAGCCGCTCGCCGATCACTCGGTTCGTCAACCCCTCCGCCACCAGCGTCATCACGTCACGTTCACGCGGGGTGAGGACGGCGTTGGCGGGCGTCGGCTTGGCCACCTCGAACCGTCCCCGACGAGCCAGATCGTCCAGAGCGTCGATCAGTGGCCGGGCCCCGAGCCGGACGGCAGACCCGCGAGCCTGGGTCGCGGCGATCCTGGCCGCATCCCGATCACCGGCCTTCGCCAGCAGTTGCGCCCGCCGCCACCTGGCCCGCGCAGACTCGTAGACCGAGACGCCCTCAAACGCGTCCGCCACCTGGGCCCAGGCCGCTTCGTCGTCCTTGCCGTGCAGCCGGGCGATCTCCGTCTCCAGCCGAGCCAGCCAGGCCAGGCCCTCCGGTCCCATGGTGAACTTGCGCGGTCGGCCATGCTCGGCCCGCCCCCGGGCCTCGTCGATCAACGGCCCGGCCCGGTCAATCGCCTGCTGCACGGCCGCATCGTCACCGCGTTCCCGGGCCCGGGCGGCGGCGTCGGCCATGGCTGCTACCCCGGTCGTCGCGATCGAGATCCCGACCAGCGCATACGGTTCGCCGTCGGCGTCGACAAAGGCCAGAGCCTTACGCGCGGCGGCGGCCGACTCGTCCCAGCGGCCGAGCCAACCGAGCGCCTCGGCCCGCGCGGTGTTGAGCACCTGGTTGTGCCAGGCCGACTGGGTGAGCACCAAACACGCGCCGTCGTCCAGCACCTGTTGCGGGTCGCGGGCGGCCTGCACCGGAAGCGCGAACAGCTCCATGCGGCGGGCCAGCGAGGCGCTCAGTTGCCGGTCCGGGCTGACCACCGCCAGGGCAGCCGCGCCGTCCCCCATCTGCCAGTAGATGGTGATCAGCAACGAGCGGGTCTGCGCTCCGTACAGGCTGCTGGCCAGGCCGGCCGCCTCCGCGACGGCCAGCGCCTCGGTCGCCGCAGCAACGGCCGCATCCAAGTCTCCGCTGTCGATCCGGTCAACCGCGGTGTTGTAGAGCACCCGGATCAGCGCGGCCCGGTCGCCGGCGCGCTCGGCCACCGCCCGGGCCGCCTCCAGATGCTCCTCGATCCCGGGCAGCCCGACCATGCCGGACGCGGTGGACAGTGAGGTCAGCAAATCCGCCTGCAAGCTCAACAGACCCAACTGCTCCGCCTCGGCCAGCGCCGTCGGAAGCACCTCGAGCGCGGCCTCCGCATCGCTGAGCGACACGTCGACCCGGACCTCGATCGAGCGGGCCAGCACCCGGGCCGGATGCGGTGGCCCACCCTCCAGGTCGGCCACCACCTGACGGGCCTCGTCCCGGGCGGCGTCCATCTCCCCCGAGGAGTAGGTGTGCAGTGCCAGGGCCGCCCGGGCTCGCGCGGTCGCCAGCCGGTCACCGCCGGACATCGCCTCGTCGACCGCTGTCCGGGCGAGCGCCACCGCCCGCTCGGTCAGACCGGCGTCCCCGGCGACGGCGGCCGCGGCGATCGCGATCCCCACCGGGTCCGAACCTTCGGGACGTCGGCCCGCCTCCACCGCGCTCCACAACTGCAGCGCCTCTTCGTAGTGCACCAGGGCCTCGGCCGGGGCACTGCGCCGACCCGCCTCGGCCGCCGCCCGGAGCGAGGCCGACAGCGCCAGCGGCAGGTCGTGCGCCGCCAGCGCGTGCCGGGCCAGCTCGGCGGCTCGCCGGTCGGTCGGCCGCTGGTCGGTGTCCGCTCGCTGCTGGTCGGTGTCCGCCAGCCGGTGCGCCGCGGTGGCGTGCAGCCGGACCCGTTCGCCGGGCAGGAGGTCGGCGTAGACGGCCTCCTGCAGCAGCGCATGCCGGAACGCGTACCGGTCCGGGCCGTCCGGAACCAGCAGCTGATGGGTCACCGCCTCGCGCAGCCCGGCCTCAACCTCGGAGCGCTTGTCCTGGCCTCTGTCGGCTTTGCCATCGGCCTCGGCGCAGGCCCTGAGCAGGGCGTCCTCGATCCGGGCCGAACCCAGCACGGAGGCCACCCGGACCACCTGCTGACCGGCGGGACTCAGCCGTTCCAGCCGGTCGAGCAACACGTCGGACAGCCCGGCGGGCAGCTGGTCTCCGGTGTCGGCGGCGAGCAATTCCTCGGCGTAGTAAGCATTTCCAGCCGAGCGGGCGCTGATCTGCGCCAGCGTCTCGGGGTCGAGGTCGCCGCCGTGCATGGCAGTCAGGAAGTCGGCCAGCTCGGCGTCCGCAAAAGGTGCGAGCTCCATCCGCTCCACCTGCGGCAATCGCAGCAACTCGCCGAGCAGTGGGCGCAACGGGTGCCGTCGATGCAGGTCGTCCGCCCGGTAGCTGGCGACCACCAGCAGTCGATCGCCGCCCAGTCGGGCCAACAGGAACCGGACCAGATCCCGGGTCGAGGCGTCCGCCCAGTGCAGGTCCTCGATCACCAGCAACACCGGAGCGACCTCGTCGCCGATCCGACCGAGCAGATACGAGACGGCCTCGAACAACGCCAGCCGGTCCAGACCGGTGTCACCGGGGCCGCGCTCGAGCGGTGCCTCGCCGGACCCGCCGGCGATCCGGGACAGACCGGGCCGCTCCCGAGCGACGGCCCGGACGATCGCCGCTGCTCGGGTGACCGGGCCGGGATCGGCATCAGCCGCGGAGGCTTGCGCACCATTGTGCTGCGCGGGGGTCCCCGCCTCCCCCGCGCGCACCAACTGAGACAGCGCCTCCGCGAACGGCAGATACGGCAGTGATCCGGTGCCGAGGTCTACGCAGCGCCCGAACAAAACCAGCAGCCCATCCTCGGCCGCCCGCCGGGCCACCTCGGCGATCAGGCTGGTCTTGCCGACCCCGGCATCACCGGCGAGCAGCACCGCCGCGGCCTCGCCGGACGCGGCGGCGCGGCTCAGTTGCCGCAGACGCTCGAGCTCTGCGGCGCGGGCGACGAACGGTGCAGCCGTGAGACGGAGGGCAACCACGTCGTCCATCGTGACATCACCTGGCGTCCGAATCGCTCCGAGCGGACCGACCGGCCCGATTGTGCCTTCTGCTCCCGGCGACGCCGAGCCAGGTCCTGCAGGATCCGTTCCTCGCGGTAGTGCATCTCGGCCTCGGCGAACGAGCCCGGGCCCGACCCGAACTCGCCCACACCGCGAGTCAGCCCGACCCTGCTGGCGATACCCAGTTCGCTGGGGAAAGTGCTCGGCAGGTTGCTCATCACATGCTCCTCATCAAGTCTGCGGCGACACCTTTGCGGTGCTGCTTTCTGACTTGATAAGCGTCTCTCCCGACCCCCTACCGGCGGATCGGGCGATCACGTCGGCTCCGGCCGAGCACCCCTTAGATCGGCGATGCCGCCGGGGTCGGACCCCTTAGATGCGCCTGAGCCAGGCTCAGGCGCATCAGCTCAGACGCGCAGGCTCAGGCGCGGCGAACCGCGGGCACACCCAACCCCACCGGACGACGGGCGGCATCCGGGCTGCTCGTCGAGCCGGACGGGGTCGGGCCACACGACTCGGCCTGCCGCCGGTCCCACGCGTCTCCCGCCGGGCTCCGCCGGATCGCGTAGACGTTGCCCGATGTCGTATCGAGGGATGACCCGGTGGAGGGGTCAACTGGCGATATCACCTCGGCCGTCACCTGGTCGGCGACCAGGTGGTGCGGTGCGGCGTAGCTGATCCGCACGGTGGCGAAGTCTCCCGGGCGCGGGCTCGGCTGACCGGCCGGGACGGTGAAATGGACGAGGCGGTTGTCCGGGGCGCGCCCGGTGAGCCGGTGCGTGGCGCCGTCCTTGCGTCCCTCAATCTCGGTGACCAGCAGTTCCAGGACGCTGCCCGTCAGCGCCTGGTTCTCCCGCCAGGAGATCTCCTCCTGCAGCGCGACCAACCGCTCGTAACGTTCCTGGACCACCGCCTTGGGCACCTGATCGGCCAGGGTGGCGGCCGGCGTGCCAGGTCGGGGCGAGTACTGGAAGGTGAAGGCCTGAGCGAACCGGGCCTGGGCGACGACGTCCAGGGTGGCCTGGAAGTCCTCCTCGGTCTCGCCGGGGAAGCCGACGATGATGTCGGTGGAGATCGCGGCGTTCGGGATCTGCTCGCGGACCCGGTCGAGGATGCCGAGGAACTTCGCCGAGCGGTACGACCGGCGCATCGCCCGCAGCACCCGGTCCGAGCCGGACTGCAAGGGCATGTGCAGCTGCGGCATCACCGTCGGGGTAGCGGCCATCGCGTCGATCACGTCATCGGTGAAGGCGGCCGGGTGCGGGCTGGTGAACCGGACCCGCTCCAGGCCGGCGACGGTCCCGCAGGTGCGCAACAGTGCCGCGAACGCGCCGCGGTCACCGAACTCCACGCCATAGGTGTTGACGTTCTGTCCGAGCAGGGTGATCTCGACGACGCCCTCGGCGACCAGCGCCTCGATCTCGGCCAGGATCTCGCCCGGCCGGCGGTCCCGCTCGGTGCCACGCAGGCTCGGCACGATACAGAACGTGCAGGTGTTGTTGCAGCCGACGCTGATCGACACCCAGGCCGCGGCGGCGGACTCACGGCGGGTCGGCAGCGTGGACGGGAACACCTCGAGCGACTCCAGGATCTCCACCTGGGCCTCGTCGTTGTGCCGGGCGCGCTCCAGCAGGGCCGGCAGCGAGCCCAGGTTGTGGGTGCCGAAGACGACGTCCACCCAGGGCGCACGCTTCACGATGGTGTCCCGGTCCTTCTGCGCCAGGCAGCCGCCGACTGCGATCTGCATGCCCGGACGGGAGGCCTTCATCGGTGCGAGCTGGCCGAGGTTGCCATAGAGCTTGTTGTCCGCGTTCTCCCGGACTGCGCAGGTGTTGAACACCACGAGATCGGCCGGGTCACCCTTCGCCACCGGCAGATATCCGGCGGCATCCAGCATTCCGGACAATCGTTCGGAGTCGTGAACGTTCATCTGACAGCCGAAGGTGCGCACCTCGTAGGTGCGAGCGGCGGCGTCTGCGGCGGGGCCGGGGGCGGCAAGGGCTTCGGTGGGCGCGGCGGGAGCGCCGGCGTGGTCAATCGTCATGGCAGGTCAACCATACGACGTGGGTCCGCAGACCCCTGCCAGGAATGGGCAGGATCGGGCATGGTGGTGGCATGCGGCTTCGCCGGAGCGGTCCGGCCGGAGGGCGGCTGATCATCGCTGCCCTGCTGGTCTGCTCTGCGCTGGTCTGCGCTGCCTGCTCCACCGCGGCCGGGATCGCTCCGGGGGGTCAGGGGCCGGCCCGCGGCTCGGTGGTGATCACCGCCGGAAACACCAGCGGCGTGTACTACGCCTGGTCACAGCAGCTGGCCCAGCAGTTGAAGATCACGAACCCGAGGCTGCGGGTGGTGATCCATCGCTCCGACGGCAGTGTGCAGAATCTGGAACGGCTCCGGGACGGCACTGCCGACCTGGCCCTCACCACGGTTGACGCCACGGAGCGTCCGACCCGGGACGACATCAGCCCCACCGCGGCCGATGTCGAGGACGTCGTCGCGGCGAGGAGCGCGCCGCTGCGGGCGCTCGGTCGGATCTACGACGACTATGTGCACATCGTCGTCCGGGCCGACTCGCCGCTGCATACGGTCGCTGACCTGGCCGGACGCCGGGTAGCGGTGAACACCCCGGGCTCGGGCACCGCCCTGGTCGCCGGACGGGTGCTCAAGGCCGCCGGGATCTCGGTGATCGAGAGCGACCTCGGGGTGGCCGACGGGATGGCCGCCCTGGAGCAGCAGAAACTGGACGCGGTGATCTGGTCCGGCGGGATCCCGACCCCCTCGATCGCCGCCACCGCCGGCCGGACCAAGCTCCGCCTGCTGCCGCTCGGCGACCTGGCCAGCACCCTTCGGGCCACCTTCGGCTCGGTGTACCGTCCGGCCACCATCCCGCCCGGCCGCTACCCCGGCACCGAGGAGGTCGCCACCCTGGCCTCGGCGAACCTGCTGGTGGCGAGGGCGGACGCGGATTCGGCGATGGTGCGGGCGGTACTCTCGACGATCTTCGATCGGCGGGACGCGATCGGCGCCCACGTCCCGGCGGCGAACGCCACCGACCGTCGGACGGCGATCTGGACCGGCAAACTGGACCTGCATCCGGCCGCCCTCGAGTACTACCGGCGGACCAAACCCTGACGTGTCGGGGGTTCCTCGTCCGCCACATTTGTCGGGCCAACCGTTGCCGAGCCCGCGTTCGGCGAGCCCGCCGTTGTCGAGGCCATTGTTGTCGGGTCCATTGTTGTCGGGCCTGCGGTCGCCGAGCCCGCGGTTGCCGGAAGGTCGATCTGATCGGCCGAGTCCGGCGCCTCCAGCGGCACCCGGAGACTGACCCGTAGCCCTCGGTCATCGGTGGTCGCGACATCCAACCGGCCACCGTGCCGTTCCAACAGGGTCTTGGCGATCGACATGCCCAGCCCGGTGCCGGTTTCCCGGGCGGTCCCGGCGGAGCGCCAGAACCGGTCGACCACCTTGGGCAGTTCCTCGGCCGCTACCCCCGGACCGTCATCGGTGACCACCACGGCGATCGTGGACTCGCCGATCGCCACCTCAACGGTGACCGTGCTGTGCTCCGGGGAGTACTTCAGCGAGTTGTCCAGCACAGCGTCGAGGGCCCCGGACAGCGCGCCGGGCTCGTGGTGCCCCAGCACCCGGGAGACGCCGGTTCTGAGGATGGCGATCGAGCGACGCTCGGCAACCACCCGCCACGACGCCAGCCGCTCATCCACCACTGCACCGACGTCCACCGGTCCGGCCGAGGCGCCGGTGTGTTCCACCTGTGCGAGCGCGAGCATCCGGTCCAGGGTGCCGGCCAGGTGCCGGCCGTCCTCCAGCGCGCTCTCGGCGGCGGCAGGCTGCCGGGCCGGCGGCGCGAGCTGCAACCCCTCGAGCCGAATCAGCAGCGCCGCGAGCGGATTACGCAACTGGTGGCTGGCGTCCGCGACAAACGCGCGCTGCGCCTCGACCGCTTCCTGGACGTGCACCGCCATATCGTTGAACGAGTACTCGAGCCGGCGCAGTTCCGGCGGTCCGCTGCCGGTCGGCACCCGAGCCCCGAGGTCACCGGCGGAGATCTGGTGCGCCGCCTCGTCCAGCCGGGCCACCGGCCGCAGCAGCCAGCGGGCCATCCGACCGGCCAGGACGGCGGCCCCGACCAGCGCCACCAGTTCGGCGCCGATCAGGATCAGCCACCGGTCCAGGACGCGGGCCCGAGCCCGGTCCACCGGTGACACGCTGACCACCGCACCGACGACGTCGGCACCGCGAACCACCGACTGCGCGGCCACCAGCGGCCGCCGGTCCCACGGGAGGATCCGGGACGGCGCCTCAGTCAGCCGGCCGGCCAGGGCGGTCCGAAGCGACGAGCGAACCGCATCGGCCGCGCCTGGTGTCGGCGACTGGTTCCGACTCTGCAGCCGGAGCCGCCCGGCGGCGTCGTACACCGAGATCGAGATCCCGTAGAGCTCGTCATACCGGCGCAGATCGCGCTCGGCGGCGGTGGCCTCGACGTCGGTCAGCTGTGGCCCGGACGGCACCAGGCCGACGAACAGCGCCAGGTCGGCGACCCGGTCGGCGTGCATCGAGCGAGCCTCACTGGCGGCAATGCTGGCGGCCAGCGGAAATCCCAGGCTGACCAGCACAACGCCCATCAGGACCAGCAGCAGCACGGACAGCCGGTTCCTCATCCGCGCTCGCTCGGCTGGCCTGCGGCAGTGCTGCCCGGGGAACTGCCCGAGCTGCCGCCCGGGGTGCTGCCTGGACCGGCGGTGTTCAGGAGGCGGCCAATCGGTAGCCGACCCCGCGCACAGTTTCGATCAGTGCGGCGGTGCCGGTTTTCGCCCGGACGGCGGCGACGTGCACCTCCAGCGTGCGGTGGCAGCCGTCCCAGGTGGACTGCCACACCTCGCTGATGATCTGCTCGCGGCGGAAGACCACGCCGGGCTGCCGGGCCAGCAGGGCGAGCAGGTCAAACTCCTTGCGGGTCAGCTGAACTGGCGTGCCGAGCCGGGTCACGGACCGACGCTCGACGTCAATCACCACATCGCCGCAGGACACCCCCGCAGGCTTCGGGATCGTTGGGACGGCGGTGCGATCGGCAGACTCGGCCGGCTGGTCGGTGCCGGGCAGTAACGGCATCTCCGGGCGGCGACGGCGACGGCTGATGGCGTGCAATCGGGCCAGCAGCTCACGCACGTCGTACGGCTTCACCAGGTAGTCGTCGGCCCCGAGGTTCAGGCCGTGGACCCGCGCGGTGAGGTCGGAACGGGCGGTTGCGATCAGGATCGGGACGTCGTGGGTACGCCGGATTCGGCTGCACACCTCGAACCCGTCCCGATCCGGTAGTCCCAGGTCCAGCACAACGGCATCGGTCTCGGCGGTCAGGTGTTCGAGCGCGAGTCGTGCGCAGTTGACATGGTCGACTTCCATGCCGTGCACGCGAAGCACGTCGGACAAAGCTGCCCCGAGCCGATCGTCGTCTTCCACGAGCAATACCCGCATACCTCTACCATCGCGGTCCGAAGGCGCGCTGACCAGCCTGCGTGACCAGGATGTGACCTCAGAGGATGCTCAACTCCTTCGGTTACCGGCCGGGAACAGGGCTTTACTTCCGTATCACGATCATCGGCCCGGTCATCTCTTCGGATGCCTCCGGGGCCCGAAGACAACTCGGGCTCGGCTCGAGGCCACGGCGGAAGCGAGGTGGGCGATGACAGACGGATCCGGACAGGCAGCGAACGTCCCGGCAGTCGCGGGCGAACCGAAACGTGAGCTCGGTCCGGCATTGGTCACCCTGAGCGGGGTGAACAAGCACTTCGGCCCACTGCACGTGCTGCGCGACATCGATCTGACGGTGCACACCGGCGAAGTGGTCGTGGTGATCGGGCCTTCCGGCTCGGGAAAATCGACGTTGTGCCGGACCATCAACCGGCTGGAGTCGATCGACACCGGCACCATCGAGCTCGACGGCAAGCCGCTGCCCGAGGAGGGGAAGGCGCTGGCTGCGCTGCGCTCCGACGTCGGCATGGTGTTCCAGTCGTTCAACCTGTTCGCGCACAAGACCGTGCTCCAGAACGTCACGCTCGGGCCGACCCGGGTACGCAAGCTGTCCCGCGACGATGCGCATCAGCTCGGTCTGGGCCTGCTGGAAAGAGTGGGCGTAGCGAATCAAAAGGACAAGTACCCGGCTCAATTGTCAGGCGGCCAGCAGCAGCGGGTCGCGATCGCTCGCGCCTTGGCAATGAAGCCGAAGGTGATGTTGTTCGACGAGCCGACGTCGGCGCTTGACCCGGAGATGATCAATGAGGTGCTCGACGTGATGACGTCGCTGGCCGCGGACGGGATGACGATGATCGTCGTCACCCATGAGATGGGCTTCGCCCGTCGCGCCGCGGATCGCGTCGTCTTCATGGCTGACGGCCAGATCGTCGAACAGGCGCCGCCGAGCAGCTTCTTCACCAATCCCAGCAGTGACCGGGCCAAGGACTTCCTGTCCAAGATCCTCACTCACTGACCTGTCCTGCGATGAAACAGCTTTCGAGGAGACGACCGATGAACGCGATTTCCCTGACCAACCGTTCGACCGGCGGCCGGCGCCGCGCCCGGGCCACCGCCCGCGTGCTCGCCATCCTGGCCGTGGGTGCGCTCGCGCTGTCCGCCTGTGGTGGCAGCGACGGTGACACCGCCGACGTCGCCGACGCGCCGAAGTTCGACTCCGGCACCACGATGGCCAAGCTCGCCGACGCCGGCAAGGTCACCATCGGCACCAAGTTCGACCAGCCCGGGTTCGGCTTGAAGGGTCTGGACGGCAAGCCCGAGGGCTTCGACGTTGAGGTCGCCAAGAGCATCGCAGCCAAGCTGGGGATCAGCGCGGACAGCATCACCTGGAAGGAGACGCCGTCCGCGATCCGCGAAGAGGTGATCGAGAAGGGTGAGGTCGACTTCGTCGTCGCCACCTACACGATCAACGACAAGCGCAAGCAGCGGATCACGTTCGCCGGGCCGTACTACGAGGCCGGGCAGATGATCATGGTGAAGTCCGACAACAGCACGATCACCGGCCCGGACACGCTGAAGTCGCAGCCCGACGCCAAGGTCTGCTCGGTGGCCGGTTCGACGCCGGCCGAGAACATTCTCAAGTACCTGGCCAGCCCCGGCCAGCTGGTGACGTTCGACGTCTACAGCAAGTGCGCGGATGCCCTGCGCACCGGCCAGGTCGCCGCGGTAACCACCGACAACGTCATCCTGCTCGGCCTGGTCGGCAAGTCCGAGGGGGCGTTCAAGGTGGTCGGCGACACCTTCACCAAGGAGCCGTACGGCATCGGGATCAAGAAGGGCGACACGGCCTTCTGCACCTTCATCAACGACACGCTGAAAGCCTCGGCCGCCGACGGCAGCTACGAAAAGGCTTGGACGTCCACGGCCGGAACGGTGGAGGGCTCCACGGTCCCGACCCTGCCGACGGCTGACGCCTGCGCCTGACCCACCCCCCATAGCGCCCCGCCTCGTCGTCGGTCCGGCCGGCGGCGGGGCGGGCGCCAACCCGGCGTCCGCCGAGGGAGTCTGCCCGTGAGTGCGATCACCGACAACTACGGCTTGTTCGGCCACGCCTTCTTACGCTCGCTCGGGATCTGCATCTGGGCCATGATCGGCGCTCTGACCATTGGGACGGCGATCGCCGCCGCCCGGGTGTCCCCGGTGGCACCACTGCGCGGCTTCGGCACGATGTACGTCACGCTGATCCGCAACTGCCCGCTCACCGTGGTGCTGTTCTTCATCGCCTTCGGGTTGCCGGAGATCGGCATCAATGGCTCGTACTACGTTTTCGGGATCTCCGCGCTGTCCATCTACACCGCGGCCTTCGTCTGCGAGGCGCTGCGGTCCGGGATCAACTCGGTGCAGGCCGGACAGGCCGAGGCCGCGCGGGCGATCGGCCTGACCTTCAGCCAGAGCCTCGGCTCGGTGATCCTTCCGCAGGCCTTCCGGTCCTCGATCCCGCCGGTCGGCAGCGTGCTGATCGCGATGTTCAAGAATTCCGCCGTGCTAGGCGCTTTCGGCGTCGCCGGAGAGTTGTTCAGCACAGGTATCCGGCTGACCAGCGCTCAGGGCTACGCCTCGACACCGGTGTTCCTGGCGATCGGGCTGTTCTACCTGTGCATCACCATTCCCTCCGGGCTGATCCTGCAGGCCCTCGAACGCAGAGCGGTGATCATCCGATGAGCAGTCCCACGACGTCGGTGCTGTACGACATCCCCGGCCCGCGAGCACGACGACGCGCCCTGATCGGCAGTGTGATCGCCACGCTGGTGCTGCTCGCCCTGCTCTGGGTGGTGATCAGCCGGCTGAAGGATCAAGGGCAGTTCTCGATGGAGAAGTGGGGGCCGCTGATCGACCCCTCGAACGAATTCTTCCAGCAGGTCTGGAAGAACCTCGGTGTGGGGCTTCGCGGCACCCTGATCGCTGCGGCACTGGCGATCACCCTCTCCACCGTGATCGGCACCGTGATCGGCACGGTCCGGATGATGACCAGCGGACTGGCCCGGCTACCGCTGGTCACCCTGATCGAGTTGTTCCGGGGCTTGCCCGTCATCGTGACGATCTACATCGCCTACCGGGTGCTGCCCGATCTGGGCTTGAACGTCAGCCCACTTCCGGGGCCGGACGGGCTCTGGTTCCTGGTGATCGGCCTGACCGCGTACAACAGCGTGATCATCGCCGAGATCCTGCGGGCCGGCGTGGCGTCACTGCCCCGCGGCCAGCGCGAGGCCGGCTTGGCGAACGGGCTCACGAACCTGCAGGTGATGCGGATCATCCTGCTGCCACAGTCATTTCGGACCATGCTCCCGGCCCTGATCAGCCAGCTCATCGTGATCCTCAAGGACACGTCGCTCGCCGCGATCATCGGGCTCTACCTGGAGCTGCTCCGCGCCGGGCGAGACATCATCGGGGTGCTGGAGAACCCGCTGCAGACGTTCTTCGTGGTCGCGGCCATCTTCATCGCGGTGAACTATGGGCTTTCCCGACTGGCTGTGTACCTGGAGGGTCGGCTGGCCCGAGGTCGAGCCAGCGGAGCCGACGCACCACCCAGGCCGCTCGGTGCGGGACTCGACCAAGCCGCCCTCGCGCAGTGAGGCTCGCGCTGCGAGGCATTGACGGCCCCGCTCCCGCTCGTCCCCTGAGCCCGTGACCAAGATCAACCTCCGATTTGGACGGAATCCTGACCCAGCAAATGGGTTAAAAGCCCGTCCAATTCAGGCTTTCCATCGGACGCGCTCGCGGATGCGGAATACTTCGGTCGTGGCTGAAACCGTCGTCGAGATCCATGTCCCGCTCGTGTCGCCCGCCGATCTGCCGGCCGGCGCCTACCCGTTCCCCTGGATTAGGGTGGTCGACGACTTCCTGGCTGACCTGGAGGAACAGGGTGAACTGGAGGTCTTCGACGAGGGCGAGGAAGTCGGCCGGGCTTACGCCTTCTTCATCACCGGCGCCGACCTGGATCGCCTCGTCGCGGTAGCCGCCCGGGTCGCCGCCCTGCCCACCATTCCGGCTGGAGCATTTGCGGTGGTGACGGACGACGAGGCCGAAGAGATGGGACGCGGCCGCCGGGTCTCGCTCTAGCCAAGCCAACCAGCCAAGCCAGGTTGGACCAAGCCGACCAAGCCAAGCCGACCAACCGGCCCAGCGTCGGACCCGTGGCGCAGAGTTGTTTCTCTTTTGCTATCTACGATCGTGGATGGCGAAAAATGAAACCCTTGCTCCCGCGCCAAGAACCCCACAGCGCATGCTCCGCCACGGGCCTCTAACCGGCCTCTAACCGCCTCCTAACCGAGGTCTGGATCGTCATCTTCGGGGAAATCCAGCTCGGCCAGGTCGGCCAGTTCCTCGCGGATCGCCTGCATGGCCACGCCGCCGCCGTACCCCTTGCGGGCCAGCATTCCGGCAAGCCGGCGAATTTGCCGTTGCGGGTCATCGTTGCGCATCGTGGCCGCCTTGCGCCGGACGAGCTCCCGGGCAGCAGCCAGTTCGTCGTCCGGGGTGACCTTTTCCACCGCGTCCTTGAGCGTCTCCTCGGCGATGCCTCGCTGACGCAACTCGTAGGCCAGCGCTCGTGGGGCCAGACCGCGCCCGAGGTGACGGCTCTGCACCCATTGCCGGGAGAACTCCTTGTCGTCGACAAGGTTGACCTCTTCGAAGCGGTCGAGCACCGCGTTCGCGACGTCTTCAGGAATGTCCTTGCGCGCCATCGCCTGTCGCAGTTGGGCTCGGGTGCGCGCACCCATCGTCAGTTGCCGCAGGACGATGGACTTGGCGGCCGCGGTCGGATCGGCGGCCACCTCTGCTGTCGCCCGCTCCCGCCGTTGGGCCGTGCGTTGCGCCCGTTCTTCCGGACTGCGTTCCGGCCGCGGCCTTTTCGGGCGATCGGACCGGCGCCCCGAGGCGAGACCGGTCCGCTTCCCGGACCCCTGGCCAGACCCCTGACCGGAGCCCTGGCCGAAGCGCCGCTGCGAGCCAAATCCCTTGCGGCGTCCCGAATCGTGGGCGCTTAGCGGCCCCGACGGACCGGTGGCTGACCCCAAGCCCGAGTCCGAGCCCTGCTGGCCCGGGCCGGCATCGGCAAGGTCTTCGGGCTCGTACCCGGCCCATCGCTCCGGGTCATACCCGATCGGGCGCTCCGGATCGTTGCGCGACCACCGCGGTTCCGGCCGGGACCGCTGCTGGATCCCACGCTCGAAATCCAGCTGCGCCTGACCCTGTTCCTGCTCGTGCTGCGGCTCGAATCCCCGCTGTGCATCGAGCCACGCCTGCCCGCGTTCCGGCTCGGGTTCAAAACCCCGCTGCGCATCGAGCCACGCCTGCCCGCGTTCCGGTTCTTGATCAGCAGCCGATCCCGGGGTGGACCCCTCCAGGACACCCCGGGATCGTCGCCGGCTCATGGTCATCGTTCCGACCTCGCAGAGATCAGAACTCGACCGGCACTTCGGCAGCGGGCGCGTCCAACTTCGCACCCACGCCAAGCTTCTCCTTGATTTTCTTCTCCAACTCGTTGGCCAGGTCGGGGTTGTCGCGGAGGAACGACCTGGCGTTCTCCTTGCCCTGGCCGAGCTGATCGCCCTCGTACGTGTACCAGGCGCCGGACTTGCGGACGATCGAGTGCTCAACTCCCATGTCGATCAGGCCACCCTCGCGGGAGATGCCCTGGCCGTAGATGATGTCGAACTCGGCCTGCTTGAACGGCGGGCTGACCTTGTTCTTCACGACCTTGACCCGGGTCCGGTTGCCGACCGCCTCGGTGCCGTCCTTGAGGGTCTCGATCCGACGAACGTCCAGCCGGACGGAGGCGTAGAACTTCAGCGCCTTGCCACCGGTGGTGGTCTCCGGCGAGCCGAACATCACGCCGATCTTCTCCCGCAACTGGTTGATGAAGATCGCGGTGGTACCCGAGTTGTTCAGCGCTCCGGTGATCTTCCGCAGCGCCTGTGACATCAGCCGGGCCTGCAGGCCGACGTGGCTGTCGCCCATCTCACCCTCGATCTCGGCCTTCGGCACCAGGGCCGCCACCGAGTCGATCACGATGATGTCCAGCGCACCGGAACGGATCAGCATGTCGGCGATCTCCAGCGCCTGCTCACCGGTGTCGGGCTGGGAGACCAGCAGGGCATCCGTGTCGACGCCCAGCTTCTTCGCGTAGTCCGGGTCGAGCGCGTGCTCGGCGTCGATGAACGCGGCGATTCCGCCGGCCTTCTGCGCACTGGCGACGGCGTGCAGCGCGACCGTCGTCTTACCCGAGGATTCCGGGCCGTAGATCTCCACCACCCGGCCGCGGGGCAGGCCCCCGATGCCGAGGGCGATGTCGAGTGCGATCGAGCCGGTCGGGATGACCTCGATCGGCGGACGGGTGTCGTCGCCGAGACGCATCACCGAGCCCTTGCCGAACTGGCGGTCGATCTGGGCGAGCGCGGTGTCCAGCGCCTTTTCGCGGTCTGCGGGAGCGGGCATTTTTTCACCTCAGGGTCGGCCGGCCTCGGAGGCTGTGCGCCTGGACCGGTTGTCTATGTCGTCGGAGGTGACGCTAGAGCGACCCACCGACAATTTGCGCGGACCCCAGCCATCTGTGGATGACCGGGCGTTCGTGTGTTCTGTGGACTCAACGATCGCCGTTGTCGAGAGCCCGCAGGAACACGCCAGAGGTTATCCGAACATCTGTTCGACGCCGAGCGACACGCCCGGACAACTTCACTCTCTTCACCGTCACGACCATTGTTACCGTCCCGGTCACCCTCGCGTGGTCGGCGGGGCCGCGCCGACTAGAGCAGAATGAGTCATATGGTCGATGTACTCCGCGAGCACGACGAGTTCGGGCGCTCCGCGATCCACTACGCCGCTGCGAACGGCGACACCGACGAGGTGACGCGATTGCTGGCCGAAGGCGCGGATCCAGGCGAGGCCGACAACGTCGGTTTCACCCCGCTGCACTTCGCCGCCCAGGAGCAACATCCGCCCGTGATCGGGCTGCTCCTGGCGGCCGGGGCGGATGTGCAGGCGACCGATCGCTGGGGCAACACCCCGCTGTGGCGCGCGGTTTTCACCGCCCACGGCGACGTCTCCACCTCGGCCACCCTGCTCGCCGCCGGAGCGGACCCCGACACCGTGAACAGCACCGGAGTCAGCCCGCGCGCGCTGGCCGAGCGGATGGGCCTGACCGGCCTGGTTCCGCCGCAACCCACGCACTGACGCCTCCGATCACCGGCCCTGGCCTGGGTTGGCCCAGGCCGCCCAGCCGGTCAGGAGAGCAGCAGACGCTCCAGCCGCCGACCGGCGATCAGCATCCCGGCGGTGCCGAGAACCAGCAGGTAGGCGACGTGCACCAGCACGTCGAAGCCGACCGAGCCGAGCAGTAGGTCCCGCTCCAGGGCGACTCCGTGGTAGAGCGGCGTCAGCTTGACCACGATCTGGAATGCCTCGGGGTACGTCGACACCGGGTAGAAGGTCGCCGAGAACAGGAACATCGGTAGCTGGACGAGTTGGACCAGGTCGAAGTCCTGCCAGGAGCGCATGAACGTGGTCGCGGCCATCCCGGCGCCCGCGAAGGCCAGCCCGATCAGCAGCGCGGCCGGTAGCGCCAGCACCGCCCACCAGGACGAGATGTACCCGGCGACCAGCAGCACCACCAAGAACGCGGTCGCGTAACCGGCCCCCCGCAACAACGACCAGGAAACCTCGCCGACCGCAATCGATCGAGCACCGAGCGGCGTGGCCAGGACGGAGTCGTAAAGCCGCGCGTACTTGAGCTTCCAGAACACGTTGAACGTCGAATCCAGCACCGCGCCGTTCATCGCGGACGCCGCCATCAGGGCGGGCGCCACGAACTCCTGGTAGCTCACCGTCCGGCCCTCGAACTGAATGTCACCGACCAGTGCGCCGATCCCGATCCCGAGCGAGAACAGGAAGAACACCGGCTCGAAGAATCCGCTGAGGATCAGCAGCAGGTTATGCCGTGATGCCCGGGCGTTCCGCTCCACCAGCAGGCTCGCGGCCCGGAAGCCGATCGGATAGGGCACCGCCCCGAGCCCGTCCCGCAGCTTCACCGAGGCTTCGCTCATGAGGCAAGCCTCACTCGGTAGCGGTGAGTGGCCAGCGCCACGCCGCCGGCCACCCAGGCCGCCAGATACACCAGGTGACCGAGCGACGCCAGCGATCCGGCGCTGCCCAGGGCCAGGTCCCGGCACAGCGTCGTGCCGTGCCAGACCGGCGTCAGCCAGCCGAGCACCTGCAGGCCGAGCGGCAACTGGTCGAGCGGGAAAAAGGTTCCGGCGAAGAGGAACATCGGCATCATCGCGAACCGGAAGAGCAGGGAGAACCCGGTGTCGCTCTCCTGAGTCACCGCGAAGGCCATCACCGGGCCGGCATGGGCCAGACCACACAGCACCGCCACCGGCAGCGCCAGGATCACCCAGGCCGAGGAGAAGGCGCCCAGCAGGGTGCCGATGATCAGGAACGCGCTCGCACCGAGCACGATCCGGAACCCGACGAACGCCAGGTGTCCGGTGAACACATCCGTGGTGGTCAGCGGCGAGGCGAGCTGGGCGTGGTACTGCCGCTGCCAGGTCGTCGCGCCCAGCACCGGCCACGTGGACTCGCTGAACGCGGTCTGCATGGCGCTCGCCGCCAGGATGCCCGGGGCCACGAAGGCGAGGTAACTCACCCCGTCGATCCGGCCCGGCCCGTCACCGTCCACCACGCTGCCCAGGCCGAACCCGAGCGAGCCGAGATACAGCAGCGGGGACAGAAAGCCGGAGAAGATCGAAGCCCGCCAGACCCGCCGGTAGCTGTACAGCCAGAAGTCGAAGGCCGTGCGCCAGCGCATCAGTCGATCAACCTTCGGCCGGTCAGATGCAAGAAGACGTCTTCCAGCGTGCTGCGCCGGACCAGCAAGGACAGCGGCGTCAGCGGCGCGGCCTCAATCAGCCGGGCGACCGCGTCCCCGTTGTCGGTGTAGATCAGCAAGCGGTCCGGGAGCTCCTCGATCCGGTCGGCGAGCGCGCCCAGCTCCAGCTGGTCCCGGGCCTGCTCCTGGTCCGGCTCGTCGTAGCGGATCTCCACCACCTCCCGGGTCGAGTGCTGGGCGATCAGGTCGCGCGGCGACCCCTCGGCGACGATCTTTCCGCCGTCCATTACCACCAGGCGGTCGCAGAGCTGCTCTGCCTCGTCCATGTAGTGCGTGGTCAGGACCAGCGTGACGCCCTGTCTCTTGAGCCGGAACAACCGGTCCCAGAGCACGTGCCGAGCCTGCGGATCGAGCCCGGTGGTCGGCTCGTCCAGCAGCAGGATTTCCGGGGCGTTGACCAGTGCCCTGGCGATCGTCAAGCGGCGTTTCATCCCGCCGCTCAGCGGCTCGACCTGACTCCCGGCCCGGTCTGTGAGCTGGGCGAACTTCAGCAGTTCGTCCGTTCGGGAGGCGACCTCCGACCGGGAGAGGCCGAAGTACCGTCCGTAGGTGATCAGGTTCTCCCGGACGGTGAGTTCGTTGTCCAGCGAGTCCTGCTGCGGGACCACCCCGAGCCGGGCCCGGATCGCCGGGCCGTCGGCCATCGGATCGAGCCCGAACACGGTCAGCTCGCCCTCGGTCAGCGGCGAGACACAGCCAATCATCCGCATCGTTGAGGACTTGCCGGCGCCGTTCGGGCCGAGGAAACCGAACGCCTCACCCCGTCGGATCTCGATCTCGATCCCATCCACGGCGACGAAATCGCCGAAGCGTTTGGTCAGGCCCTTGGCCCTGATCAGGACGTCATCAGTGTTCGGGGTCGCCGTCATCGGGCTTTGCGCCGGGAGCTCTGTTGCTCCTGACCGAACCGACGCGATTCCGGGACGTCGAGGGCGTCGCAGAGCGCGAACCAGACCTCGCGGGCGTCCTCGCCGTCGGCCAGCGCCTGTTCCGCGGTCCGGTTCCCGAGCCGGAACAAGACGTGGTCATGGGCCAGGCTCCGGCCATGGGCTCGCCCGAACTCGTCGTCCACCAGTTCCCAGAATTCGCTGTTACGCACCGACAGAGCATGTCATCGAGAGGGGGGCCTTCGCCTCCGAGTACCTCCGGAACCCAAAATGTCGGTGGCTCGTGTGAGGATCGAAGACGTGATGGACGACGTCCTGCAGAGGTTCTCCCCGGCCACCCGAGCGTGGTTCACCGGGGCCTTCCACGCGCCCACACCCGCCCAGGTCGGAGCCTGGCGGGCGGTCAGCGACGGTCGGCACGCCCTGGTGGTGGCCCCCACCGGGTCGGGCAAGACGCTCGCGGCCTTCCTCTGGGCGCTGGACCGGCTGGCCTCCGCGCCGCCACCGCAGGACGAGGCACATCGCTGCCGGGTGCTCTACGTGTCGCCGCTGAAGGCACTGGCGGTGGACGTCGAGCGCAACCTGCGGTCCCCGCTGGCGGGCATCCGGCAGGCGGCCGGCCGACTCGACCTGCCGGTGCCCGATGTCCGGGTCAGCCTGCGCTCCGGCGATACCCCGGCGGATGAGCGCCGGGCGTTCTCCCGAACCCCGCCAGACGTGCTGATCACCACCCCCGAGTCGCTGTTCCTGCTGCTCACGTCCCGGGCCCGGGAAATGCTGGTCGGAGTCGAGACGGTGATCATCGACGAGGTGCACGCGGTGGCCGGGTCCAAGCGCGGCGCCCACCTGGCGCTCTCGCTGGAACGACTGGACGCTCTGCTGGAGAAACCCGCGCAACGGGTCGGCCTGTCGGCCACCGTCCGCCCGGTCGACGAGGTCGCCCGCTGGCTCGGCGGCGGCGCCCGGGTGGATGTCGTTCAGCCGCCGTCCACCAAGGAGTTCGACCTTCGGGTCATCGTCCCGGTGCCGGACCTGGCCGAACTCGACGCGATCGACAGCGGGGTGCCGGGCTCGTCCGTGGACCCGGACGACGACCTGACCGGGGCAGCATCGGGCGCGGCGCACCGGCCGTCGATCTGGCCGCACGTCGAGGAGCGGGTCGTCGACCTGATCGCCGAACACCGCTCCACCCTGGTTTTCACCAACTCCCGGCGGCTGGCCGAGCGACTGACCGCCCGGCTGAACGAGATCTGGGCCGAGCGCACCGCCGGGCCGGACGATCCCGAACTGCCGGATCACGGCACGCTGACCCCGGCCCAGGTGATGGCCCAGTCCGGCGCGTCCGTCGGCGCCCCGGCGGTGCTGGCCCGGGCGCACCACGGCTCGGTCAGCAAGGAGCAGCGAGCGATCATCGAGGGCGAGCTGAAGGCGGGCCGGCTGCCCGCGGTGGTGGCCACCTCCAGCCTGGAGCTCGGGATCGACATGGGCGCGGTGGATCTGGTGGTCCAGGTTGAGTCGCCGCCGAGTGTGGCCAGCGGTCTGCAGCGGGTCGGTCGGGCCGGGCACCAGGTCGGCGCGGTCTCTCGCGGGGTGCTCTTCCCCAAGTACCGGGGCGATCTGGTGCAGACCGCGGTGGTGGTGGAGCGGATGCGCTCCGGGGCGATCGAGCAGCTCGCCGTGCCGGCCAGCCCGCTGGACGTGCTGGCTCAGCAGATCGTCGCGATGGTCGCGATGGATCCCTGGGACGTGGACGACGTCGAGAAGCTGGTCCGCCGGTCGGCTCCCTTCGCCGGGCTGACGCGCGGCGTCCTCGAGTCCGTGCTCGACATGCTGGCCGGGCGCTACCCGAGCGACGAGTTCGCTGAGCTGCGGCCACGGCTGGTCTGGGACCGGCACACCGGGGTGCTGACCGGTCGGCCGGGTGCGCAGCGGTTGGCCGTCACCAGCGGCGGCACGATCCCGGATCGCGGGCTGTTCGGCGTCTTCCTGGCCGGGGCCACTGAATCCAGCCGCGGCGCCGGTCGGCGAGTCGGCGAGCTGGACGAGGAGATGGTTTACGAGTCCCGGGTGGGCGACGTGTTCACCCTCGGCTCGTCGTCCTGGCGGATCGAGGACATCACCCATGACCGGGTCCTCGTCACCCCGGCGCCCGGTCAGCCGGGGCGGCTGCCGTTCTGGAAGGGCGATGCCCAGGGTCGGCCGGCGGAGCTGGGCCGAGCACTCGGGGCATTCGTCCGCGAGGTGGGCAGGCTGGACGGCGCCAAGGCCCGCGAGCGGGTCCGGGTCGCCGGGTTGGACGAGTGGGCCACCGACAATCTGCTCGAGTACCTGTCCGAGCAGAAGGAAGCCACCGGGCACCTGCCGGACGACCGGACGATCGTGATCGAGCGGTTCCGGGACGAGCTCGGCGACTGGCGGGTGATCGTGCACTCCCCCTTCGGTGGCCAGGTGCACGCGCCGTGGGCGCTTGCCCTCGCGGCCCGGTTCCGGGAACGGTTCGGCGTTGAGGTGCAGGCCGCGCATGGTGACGACGGGATCGTCCTGCGGCTGCCGGACGTCGAGACAGACGACGGGTCGCCGCCGGACATCGGTGACCTGATCGTGCTGGAGCCGGACGACGTCGAGGAGATCGTCACCACCGAACTCGGCGGCTCGGCACTGTTCGCCTCCCGGTTCCGGGAGTGCGCCGCCCGAGCGCTGCTGCTGCCTCGCCGCAAGCCGGGCCAGCGCCAGCCGCTCTGGCAGCAACGCCAACGCGCCGCCCAGTTGCTGGAGGTGGCCAGCAAGTACGGCAGCTTCCCGATCGTGCTGGAGACGCTACGTGAATGTCTGCAGGACGTCTTTGACGTTCCCGGGCTGGCCACGCTGATGCGGGACATTCGATCGCGCTCGGTGCGGGTGGTCGAGGTCGCCACGGTGACGCCATCACCCTTCGCCAAGAGCCTGCTGTTCGGCTACGTCGCGCAGTTCCTCTACGAGGGTGACTCGCCGCTGGCCGAACGCCGAGCGGCTGCCCTGTCGCTGGACCCGCAGCTCCTGGCGGAGTTGCTCGGTCGTGGCGAAGGTGCTTCGCTGCGCGACCTGCTCGACCCTGCGGCCCTGCTCCGGACCGAACGGGAGCTGCAGCGCCTGACCCCGTTGCGGCGGGCCCGAACCCAGGAACAGGTGGCCGACCTGGTCCGGATGATCGGCCCGTTGTCCACCGCCGAGGTGATCGCCCGTACGGCCGGCGCCGACGACCCAGCCGACTCCGCCGACATCGGTGGCATCGGTGGCATCGCTGGCGTCGCCGAGGTGGCCGGTGCCGGCGAATTGGGCGGAGATCCGACCCAAGGAGCGGGTCAGATGCCCGCTCAGACCGGTGATCCAGGCTCTGAGGCAGCGGGGACCGCCGAGCCGGGCGTGGTGGCCGGATGGCTGAGTGACCTGGAGGGGCAGCGTCGGCTGATCCGGGTCCGGGTGGCCGGCGAGGACCGCTGGGCCGCGGTGGAGGATGCCGGGCGGTTGCGGGACGCGCTCGGCACCGCGCTGCCGGTGGGCGTCGCCGAGGTGTTCACCGAGCCGGTGCCGGATCCGCTCGGCGACCTGCTGGCGAGGTACGCGCGTAGCCACGGACCATTCACCCACACCGAACTGGCCCACCGATTGGGCCTCGGCACCGCCGTGGTGATCGACGGACTGCGTCGGCTAGTGAGCGCCGGGCGGCTGGTCCAGGGTGAGCTGCGTCCGCTGGAGAGCGGGGGCGGTCAGGGCCTCGATTACTGCGATGCCGAGGTGCTGCGCACGCTGCGGCGCCGCTCGCTGGCGGCCTTGCGGGCCGAGGTCGAGCCGGTACCGGCCGTCGACCTGGCTCGGTTCCTGCCCGGCTGGCAAGGCGTCGGAGGGCGGGCCCGCGGCGTCGAGGGCGTGCTGCGGGTGGTTGAGCAGTTGGCCGGTGCATGGCTGCCGGCCAGTGCGTTGGAGACCCTGGTGATCCCGAGCCGGGTGCCCGGCTACACCCCGGCCCTGCTCGACGAACTCACCACCGCCGGTGAGGTGATCTGGTCAGGGCACGGCAGCCTGCCCGGCGACGACGGCTGGATCGCCCTGCACCCGGCCGACCTCGCCCCGCTGACCTTGCCCGAACCGGCACCCGAGTTCGAGCCCGACGAGCTGCATTTGAAGATCTTGGAGGCCTTGACCGGTGGTGGCGCCTACTTCTTCCGGACACTCAGCGATGCGGTCGGCGGGCCGGAGGACAGCAAGCTCGTCGAGGCGTTGTGGGATCTGGTCTGGGCCGGGCTGATCAGCAACGACACGCTGGCGGCGCTGCGCTCCCGGCTGTCCGGCGGGAAGACCACGCATCGAGCGAAGGCCGCACCGCCGCGCGCCCGGTACGGCAGCGGTGGACGATACGGAGCTTTGCGGGCCGCCCGGGCGGCCGGTGCCGGGCGCCCGGCGATGCCGAGCCGGACCGGTCCGCCGGTTGCGGCCGGGCGCTGGTCGCTGCTGCCCGAACGCGAGTCCGACAGCACGGCCAGGGCTCATGCGCTGGCCGAGGTGCTGCTGGAGCGACACGGGGTGGTGACCAGGGGTGCGGTGATGGCCGAGCGGGTGACCGGTGGCTTCGCCGCCGCTTACCGGGTGCTGTCCGGATTCGAGGACGCCGGTCGGGTCCGCCGCGGGTACTTCGTTGAGGGGCTGGGGGCCTCGCAGTTCGCTTCGACCGGGGCGGTCGACCGACTCCGCGCTCAGGCCCGTCCACTCGGCGATGGCCCGTACCCGGGATCACCGGGCTCGGCCTCCGAGGGCGGCCTGCGAACCGTGGTGCTGGCGGCGGCAGACCCGGCCAATCCGTACGGCGCGGCCCTGTCCTGGCCGCCTCGCGAGGGTGATTCCCCTGGTCACCGGCCCGGACGCAAGGCCGGAGGAATCGTTGTTCTGGTGGACGGCGTCCTGGCCCTGTATGTCGAACGCGGTGGGCGGTCGCTGCTGTCCTGGACCGAGGAACCCGAACTGCTCCGAGCCGCAGCCGACGCACTCGCCCTCGCTGTCCGGGAAGGGGCGCTCGGCCGGCTCACCGTCGAGCGGACGGACGGCACCGGTGTCCTGGTGGGTGATGCACCGCTGGCGGCAGCACTGGAAGCGGCGGGTTTCCGGGCGACCCCGAAGGGTCTGCGGATCCGGGCCTGACCTGGGGCTGCGGTCCGGGGGGCGGCTGGTCTGTCGTTCTGACCATGCCGCCCCCAGCCACCGCCGGTAGAGACCAGGTTGGACGAGGAGACCTTCAGCGCCGGGCCGAAGCTGCGCCGGAGCCTGTCCGGCCGAAGTGCAACAGCGGCAACAGAGCCAGGTACACGACGACGTGCACCACGGCGAGGCTGAACCGGGTCTGCGTGGTTGCCCGCTCGATCCAGATCGGGACCAGCGACAAGAGGACGGCGGCCAGAGCCAGGGAGCCCCAGATCTTCCGCGGCCGGCGCGTCCACCGCTCCAGCATCGCGAGCGTGGCCCAGCCGAGCAGCCCGAAAACAGCTGTCACAATGCCGATCTCCACCGGCACGAAGGTGTGCGGGACCTTGCCCTGGCCGGGGTCGGTGATCGTGAAGTCGGCACCGGCGGCCCGGGCCACCAGGAAAACCCCGGTCGTGATGATCATGGCGCCGGCCAGGGTGGCTGCCCGGCCGAGGCGCCGACGTCCAGCATCCGCCCGACGGGCGCTCTTGGCTTCGGCGTTCTGCGTTCCGGCGTTCTGCGTTCCGGTGTTCTGCGCGACTGCGTTCTGAGCGTTTACGTTCTGCGCCGCGATCGCCTCGGCGGCCTCGGTGGCCTGGCGGTTGAGGCTGACTTCTTCTGCGCCGGTGATCGTCATCTCAGTGTCTCCTCGGTCGGGGTGAGGCTTGCTCTTACCTAGACGTCGAAGCCGCACAGCCGAAACCGACACATCCAGCGACCCGACTTTGGCTTTCTTGTCCCGCTCCTTCGTCGGAGGGCAACGACGGCGATGCGATGAGCGCGACGGCCAGGGTCTGCGCCGTGACGATCGGGACGCCGAATGCCCCTGTCGTGGCGACGTCTTCAACGTGGCCGTGGGATTCGCCTTCCGGTGGCCGGATCGAGGCCCGCAGCTGAATGCCGACCGAGACTTGGCTGAGAGGTTGCCGGGCCGGTCGCGAAGACGTGTGGCGGCGGGGGAAGATGATGAAGCACCGCGGACCCTCTCCGCGGGTACATCAGGAGGCACAGCGTGAGCAGCCCCACCGAGGGCCCCGTCGAAGGTGGCCGCCCGCTTCTGCGCGGACGGATCCTCGGATTCCCGGTCCACCTGGACATCTCCTTCGTGATCATCATGGGCCTGCTGGGCTACTACCCCGGTGTCACGCTCGTCGAGATGGGCCTGTGGCTGCTGATCACGCCGCTCGCCGTACTCACCCACGAACTGGGCCACGCCGTCCTCGCACGAGCGGCCGGTGCTCAGCCGGAGATCGCCCTGGCCGGTTTCGGCGGGGTGACCACGTACACCCCACCGAAGCCGCTGTCCCGGGCTCGGTCACTGGGGATCTCGCTGGCCGGCCCAGGGGTCGGGTTGGTGCTGGGCGGGATCCTCTACGGGATCCGGGAGGCCCTCGGCGACTCGCTGGTCAATGGCTCCTGGCAGGAACGCGGGCTCTTCATCGGCATCTTCACCTGCATTGCCTGGAGCCTGTTCAACCTGCTCCCGGTGCTCCCGCTGGACGGTGGCCAGGCGATGCGCGAACTGTTGCCCGGTTCCCCAGAGGTCCGCACCCGGCTGGCCGCCATGGTGTCGATCGTGGTCGCCGTGCTGGCCGCCTTCGTCGCCTACCGGTACTACGGACAAATCTTCGTAGCGCTGTTCATGGCGTTCTTCGTGGTCACCAACTTCTTGACGTTGCGCCAGTACGCCGATGCCCGGTCCGGATCGCGCCGGTCCGCGCCGGCCACACCGGAGAACGCCGTCGTCCAACTGCTCTGGCAGAACGAGCCGGCCCGGGCCCGGCAGGTGATGGAATCCCTGCCGCCCGACACCTCGGTCGACCTCGCGGTGCACGGCGCGGTTCTCGCGCTGACCGGCGACCCGACCCAGGGGCACGCGCTGCTCACCCAGGAACTGCAGCGCCGCCCCGGCGACCCGAACGTCGTTGCCCTGCTGATCCTCACGCTCACCCTGGAGCACGACTGGGACGGGCTGGTGGCCGTCTTGCAAGGCCCGGCCGGTCCGAGCGTGCCTCGGCAGGTGATCGACCGCGCCGTCGCGGAGGCCCGCGGTATCGGGCGGGAGGACGTCGCCGGCCGACTCACCCTGCTGGCTGACAGTCGGTGACCCGGATGCACGACAGTCGCCAATCCCTACACTGAGGCCGTGCCCGAAGGTGATGTGGTACTGCGGACCGCTCGCCGATTGCATGCCGCGCTCGCCGGAAAGCTACTGACCCGGAGTGACCTGCGGTGGCCTTCGCTGGCGACGGCGGACCTGACCGGCCGCGACGTGCTCGAGGTGGTCGCGGTCGGCAAGCACCTGCTGATCAGGGTCGCCGGCGCGGCAAACCAACCGGACGGCGGGCTCACCCTGCACAGCCATCTGCGGATGGACGGCTCCTGGCACGTGCACCGGACCGGGGAACGCTGGAGCGGCGCCCGGCCCGAGCACGGCATCCGGGTGATCCTGGCGAACCAGGACTGGACGGCGATCGGTCACCGGCTCGGCATGCTCGACCTCGTCAGCACCGCCGACGAGGACAGTATCGTCGGTCACCTGGGCCCGGACATCCTGGCGCCGGACTGGAACCCGGCCACGGCGACGGCCCGGGTCGCCGCACATCCGGACCGCAGCATCGGCGAGACCCTGCTCGATCAGCGGGCGATCGCCGGCATCGGCACGTTCTACATGAGCGAGGCCTGCTTCCTGCGCGGCGTCAATCCCTGGCTGCCGGTCCGGGAGGTGGGCGACCTGCCCGCGCTGGTCGAACTGGCGCACCGACTGATGACGGCGAACGTTGAGCGCGGAGTCCAGGTCACCACCGGCGACGCCCGGCGGGGCCAGGAACAGTGGGTGCACTCGCGCTCCGGCCGACCGTGCCGACGCTGCCGGACGACGATCCGAGTCGCCGAGCTCGGTCTGCCGCCGACCCAGCGGGCGGCGTTCTGGTGCCCGTCCTGCCAGCCCGGCGTGGTCCCGACCGATGCGGGCGCCCCGCAGCGACCGCTTGGCGCCGGGCCGCGTCGGCGACCGGTGGCCAGCGCCGCAAAGCCGTACCGCCATCCCTGAGCAGGGACGGCGGTAGGCGAGACATCGTTGGGGTTGTGGGCCCACCAAAGGGCTCAGGCCGCGCCGGCGAACTCCGCAGCCAGGGTGTCCGGCACGGTGTCCGGGACATGGACGGTTCCGGTCACCAGGTTCTCGGCGGCCGCGACCCGTTCACTCACTTCGCGCAGGACAAGGGAGAGCGGCACGGCCAGCGCACCGCAAATAGAAGCCAGCAATTCGGACGACGCTTCCTTCTGGCCGCGTTCGACCTCACTCAAATAACCGAGCGAGACCCGGGCCACCGAGGACACCTCGCGCAGGGTCCGTCCCTGCTGGCGCCTCGCATCTCGGAGCACGTCGCCGATCTCCTGCCGCAACAGCACCATGGCGCGTCCTCCTTTCACCGGTCCTGCCGTCGATTTCCCGGCCTTGTTCCCATCTTGCCCCCGAACCGTTACGACCGGATGGCCGACAGTCCGTCGTTCACCGATATCGGTGGAACGAGCGACACGCTGTAGCGCTCCGGGGTGTGAACCCGACGGAACGGGCACTGCGCGCCGTGGAACACTTACCGTACCCCCGAGCCCCGACAGCGGGCGCGCAGGTGTTCCTGCCGCGCGCGGCGCGGCGTCATCAGCGGCTCGATTCGAGACAGGCGACATGGTGACGTCAACGATCGAGGGGCGGGGTGTGTTCCGCCGCATCCGCCGTGCTGACCTCGCGTAATGCCGCCAGCAGGGCCCCGATCGCCTGCTCGGTGCTCGCCGTCCGGACCTGCGACCGGTCGCCGACCAGGTCCAGTTCCAGCACCCGGGTACTGATCGGCGGCTGAACGGCCAGGCCCGGACCGGACACCAAATCTGCTGAAAGCGGAACCAACGGACCCGCAACGGCCAGGTAAACCCGGCCCGGCGCCACACCGTCCTGCGAATCCGGGCCGGCCACGCCGGTGGTGGCCAGGCCCCAATCGGCGCCCAGCCGCTCCCGGACGCCGAGAGCCATCTGAGCAGCCACATCCGGGTCGACCGGCCCGTTCCGAGCCAGGAGGTCACCGTCAACGTCCAACAATCGGTGCTTCAACTCGGTGGCGTAGGCCACCACCCCACCCCGAACGACCGCAGATGCGCCCGGTACTTCGATCAACGCAGCGCACACCATCCCGCCGGTCAGCGACTCGGCGACGGCGACCGTCTGGGCGCGTTCGCTCAGAGCATAAATCAGATCGGCGGCCATCATCGGACCGTGTCCCGCCCCGCGGACTGGTCGTTGTCACTCGAATTACCGGTCGAATTGCCGCTCGAATTGCCGGTGGAAGGGCCCGTCGACCCGCCGTCCGGGTTCCTCAGTCGCAATCGCGCCGCGCGCTTGCGCCGGGTCCGCTCGCTGCCCTCGCGCATCCGGTATGCCTGGATCACGTAGTCGATCCCGGTGACGAGGGTGAGGACCACCGCCACCGCCATCAGTACCTTCGCGACCGGTTGCACCGGGTCGGGCAGCGGCGCGATGTAGAGCAGGATCGCCAACGACTGAGCGACGGTCTTCGCCTTGCCACCGCGTCCGGCCGGCATCACCCCGTGCCGGATCACGCTGAACCGCAGCAGGGTGATACCCAGCTCGCGGGCCAGGATCAGCACGGTGACCGCCCACCAGAGCTCACCCAGGATCGACAGCGAGACCAGCGCCGCACCGATCAGCGCCTTGTCCGCAATCGGGTCGGCGATCTTGCCGAGGTTGGTCACGAGCCCTCGGCTGCGGGCCAGCTCCCCGTCGATCTTGTCGGTGGCCACCGCCCCGGCGAACGCCAGCGTGGCGGCGATCCGCCAGTCCGTCTGCTTCCCGTCGCCGTGCAGCAACAGCGCCGCGAAGAGCGGCACCAGAGCGATCCGCAGCGCCGTCAGCCCGTTAGCGATGTTCCAGTTGCTCGGGACGGCGCTGGTGGATGGGCTGGTCGTGGCACTCACCCGGCTGAGTTGGACGCTGGGGAGTCGGGGCCCGAGGTGTCGGTCGGCACGGCGATCAGGTCGACGCCGATGGTCTCGGTCACCACAGCGGTGATCCACTGGCTCGAGACGGCGTTCACACCGGGGAGCAAGGTCATCCCGTCAACCTCGGGTCCCTGATGCGCGGCCCGGCCGACGACGGTGTCGGGCTCGTCCTCATCGGTTCCCTCGACCAACACCTGCACCACCTCGCCGATCCGCTCCTCGGCACGCTGCGCGTTCAGCTCCTCCACCAGCGAGCTCAGCTCGGCGACCCGGGCCGCCACCTCGTGCTCGGGCAGCTTGCCGGACAGCCCTTCGGCCTCGGTACCGTCCTCATCGGAGTACCCGAAAACGCCGACCACGTCGAGCCGGGCGGCCTCCAGGAACACCGCCAGCTCGGCGAACTCTTCCTCGGTCTCGCCGGGGAAGCCGACGATCAGGTTGGAACGGACGCCGGCCAGCGGGTTGCGCTGCCGCACGCGCTCCAGCAACGCGAGGAAGTCCTCGGTGCCGCCGAACCGGCGCATCCGGCGCAGCACGGTCTTGGCGGCGTGCTGGAACGACAGGTCGAAGTACGGCGCGACGCCGGGAGTCGAGGCGAGGACGTCAACCAGACCGGGCCGCAGCTCGGCCGGCTGCAGGTACGAGACCCGGACCCGGTCAATCCCGTCGACCGCGGCCAGCTCGGGCACCAGGGTCTCCAGCAACCGGATGTCGCCCAGGTCCTTGCCGTACGACGTGGAGTTCTCGCTGACCAGGAAGAGTTCCTTGACCCCGCGCTCGGCCAGCCAGCGGGCCTCGGTCAACACCTCGGCCGGGCGACGGGAAAGGAACGCGCCGCGGAACGCTGGAATCGCGCAGAACGTGCAGCGGCGGTCACAGCCGGATGCCAGCTTCAGCGGCGACCAGGGTCGCCCGTCCAACCGCCGCCGGACCACCCGCGGACCGGTCGCCGGCGCCAGCCCGTCCGGCAGATCGGCCGGCAGCTGGATCGGTTCCAGCACGGCAACCGCGGAGGTGGCGGCCTCGGCCTGCGCACCGGGCACCCCGGGGATCATCCCGCCGGGCACAAAGCCCGTGGTCGTCGTCCCCGAGGTTCCGTCCGAGGTCCGGGCAGAGGGCGACAGCGGCAGCAGAGTGCGGCGGTCGCGGGGGATGTGCGAGTCCGGCCGATCACCGTGCAGGATCGCATCGAGATGCTCGGACAGGTTCGTGTAGGAGTCGAATCCGAGGACGGCGTCCGCCTCCGGCAGTTGCTCGGCGAGCTGCTTGCCGTAACGCTCCGCCAGGCAGCCGACCGCGACCACGGCCTGGGTCCGGGCCGGACCGTCACGCAGCTGGGCGGCCTCGATCAGGACGTCGATCGAGTCCTTCTTTGCCTGCTCGACGAAGCCGCAGGTGTTGACCACCGCGACGTCCGCGTCCGCGGCGTCGTCCACCAGCTGCCAGCCGGCCGCCTCGAGACGACCGGCAAGCTCTTCGGAATCGACCTCGTTCCGAGCGCATCCCAGAGTGACAAGAGCAACGGAACGGAGGGCAGCCACGCCCCCACAGTACTGGCCGTTCCCCAACCGCACCCTCCTCGCCGCTTTCCAGCCCCCCAACAGCCCGGTTAGCCACCGAAAAGGCTGCTTTCCAAGATCCAATTGGGCCGATTCGCAGCCTTCCGGGGGGCTAACCCGCCCGGCAGACGACCAACCCTGCCGGGAGGGCTAGCCGTTCGTCTGGGCTTAGATCGACTCAGTGAGGAGGGAGCGCATCGAGCGGGTGGGCTGCAGCCAGGCGCCGCCCTCGGGCAGGTTGTCCAGCCGGACCCGCGGCAGCGGGGTGGTGAACGCGCCCGGCACGTCCTCCAGGTCGACGAACGTCAGCAGGTCCGATTCCTGGGCATACCCGGCGACCTCGACGAACGAGAGCACGCTGACGTGCACGCCGTCGCGGGCCAGTTCCTCCAGCGGCTCGGCGAAGTTCCGGCCGTCGCCGCTGGCCACCACGAGCCGGCGCAACTTGTGCGTGCGGGCCCGCTCGGCGATGTGCGCCAGCATGTCGTCGTCGACGTCGTCACTGGCATTGAGCTTGGGCCGGGCGAAAACCGCGTAGCCGAAGGACCGGATCGCCTCGACCCAGCCGCGCATGGTCGCCGCTCCCCCCGGCGGCACGTTGGCGAAGACCGCGCCCTCAACCTCGCGGTCCGCAGCGGTGGAGAGCAACCATTTGGCCACCGCGTCGAAGCGGGGCCGGGAACTGGCCGAGGGCCGGCCGCCGATCACGTTCGACAGCGTCATGTCGATATTCGGTGCATCCCAGACCAGAAGGTCCAGCTCAAGGCGTTCCCCGCCCAAGGGTGGAGCGTCCTCGCTCAAAAAATCAGTCATCGTCCATACCTGGTTCCCATAGGTCATCTACCCGGCCGGCATCATCATCGGGCGGGTCTTCGCCCCGAAGCATGGCCAACATGGCAGGTATCTCGTCCGGTTTCACCAGGACATCACGCGCCTTGCTGCCCTCGCTCGGGCCCACCACGGCCCGGGACTCGAGCAGGTCCATCAGTCGGCCTGCCTTCGCGAACCCGACTCGCAGCTTGCGCTGAAGCATAGAGGTCGAGCCGAACTGGGTGGTGACGATCAGTTCGGCCGCCTGGACCAGCAACTCGAGGTCGTCGCCGATGTCCTCGTCCACCTGCTTGCGGACCACGACCACCGCGACGTCCTCGCGGTAGCTCGGCTGCAACTGCTGCTTGACGTGCGCGACGACCCGTTCGATCTCGCTCTCGGTGACCCAGGCCGCCTGCACCCGGAGGGTCTTGGACGATCCCATCGGCAGGAACAGCCCGTCCCCCTGGCCGATCAGCTTCTCCGCGCCGGGCTGGTCCAGGACCACCCGGGAGTCGGTGACGGACGAGGTCGCGAAGGCCATCCGGGACGGCACGTTGGCCTTGATCAGGCCGGTGACGACGTCCACGGACGGGCGCTGGGTGGCCAGGATCAGGTGGATCCCGGCAGCCC
>Ga0307513_10000823_pt1 | contig 45255 bp, 52 predicted proteins | sample 15_EM_MG_FD_202174 | JGI IMG/M metagenome (GOLD analysis project Ga0307513, IMG submission 202174) | Populus trichocarpa ectomycorrhiza microbial communities from riparian zone in the Pacific Northwest, United States - 15_EM | ecosystem: Host-associated > Plants > Roots > Unclassified | place...
GGGTGTGAGTCGAACACGTGACCTTCTGAAAGAAGTCACGTGTTATTCCGACTGCGCTAGTTCGTGTGCGTCAAGGTAGGGTAACTTTGCCCTGTAAATCCTTACGGGGAGTCCGTGCGCCTAACACAATCTCAGTACCAAGGCAGACGGCTTCACCCTGTAGCTTTCCATTCTCGAAAACTAAACAGAGCTGAGAGAAATTACGTTATACATGACAAAGAACTACTCGCAATACTGGAGGCGTTTAAAGAATGGAAAAGATACCTCTGGGGTGAAGAAGAGCCAGTGACGGTATACACTGACCACCAAAATCTACAATCCTTTTTGACCAAAAAAGTCTGGAACCAGCGGCAACCTCCATGGGCACAGGAGTTGACAAATTATAACTTCAAAATAGTCTATCGACCAGGAAGCAGGGGCGGGAAACCCGACGGATTAAGTAGACGGCCGGAGTACCGTCCTGGGGAGGGAGCTCGTCATAGCGAACGGTCAATTTGAAAAAGCAAACATTTTCAAATTTCGATATTTCATCAGAAGCAAGGCGCGGAGACGGCCCTCAGCCCACAAAAATGCGAACCAACAAGCCCATGAATAATGAAGCTTTCCGACAAGGCAATAATCCCGACAAAAGAATCAAGGTTTGCGGCTGGGCATGACATCTATGCCCTGACAGACGGACTGGTACCGGCAAAAGGACAGACAATGGTTGAGACGGGTATTGCGATAGGGTTGCCGGAGGGAACCTACGGAAGGCTAGCCGCGAGAAGTGGTATGGCTAGCAAAATGGCAGTAGCAGTGGGTGATGTAATAGATGCGGATTACCCAGGAGAAGTTAAGGTCATACTTCGTAATCATGGCAAGGCAGACTGCGTATTCAAGACAGGAGATCGGATAGCGCAACTCATAATAGAAAAGGTTGCCGACGCAGACGCCATGGAGGTAGACGATCTAGAGGCAACCGAGCCAGGGAGATCGGGTTTTGGGTCAAGTGATCTAAACCCCAAGCGATCGATTACGGCTAAAGAAGAAGATGTCAAAATATGTTTCCTTCACACAGACAGAGACAGAAACGAATTCTTTAGCGCAGCGGATATAGGATATCACCCTCGGTTGACAAAGGAAAGAGACATGTTATCAAGCGCTCACGTCAATCCAGCCCTGACGGGGACAATGAACAATACATTTCTCGACAAGTTCAGAGTGGCTGGAAAGGAGGACGAGAGGTGGCAGAACCGAGGCCGTGAACTGGTTATGTTAAAAGAAGGCGGAAAAAAGATGTGGGATGAATGGAAAGAAAAGGACGGGTTACTATATTACAAAAATCATTTGTACATTCCCGACAACAAACGGCTTCAAACCGAGATTGCCCAAGGCTGTCACGACTCATTAGTAGCGGGGCACTTCGGACATGAAAAGACGATTGAGATCGTGACAAGGGACATCTACCGGAAAGGACTGGCTGATTGGATCAGAGATTATCTACGATCCTGTGACGAATGTCAGTACCGTAAATCCACGTGGCATACTAAGTACGGGTTACTTCAACCCTTAGAACTACCCTAGGTGGCCTGGTCCTCCATATCGACGGACTTCATCACCCAGCTACCGGAATTGAAGGGCAAAACCCGGATCATGGTAGTAGTAGCCTGGTTCACCAAGATGGCTCATTTTATCGGCCTCCACGAAAATGCGACCGCAAAGGAGGTTGCGGATACCTTCCTTCGCGAAGTCTGGAAACTTCACGGATTACCTACCGAGATTATATCGGATATGGACGCGAAGTTTTGTGGCCCATTTGGGGAATGATAGTGCAAAGTGCTACGAGTTACACGACGCATGTCAACGGCATACCACCCTGAAACTGACGGACAAAGGGAGAGAACCACCTAAGTGCTGGAAGGTTACTTACGGACATTTGTCAATTACGATCAAAACGACTTGTACCAACTATTGCTGTTTGTAGACCATGCCTACAACAACTCGGCCACCAACGCACACAAGATGACCCCATGCTTCGCGAACTAGGGCTTTCATCCACGGACGAAATGGATGAAAGAAAGAGAAGCACATAACCTCGGGGCGACAATGTATGCTCAAGGGATGCAGGACATACATTGACAGGCGAAACACACCCTAGAAGATACACGGGAATCGATGAAGAACTATTACAACCGGAAGGCAACGGAACAACCTATCATCGAGGTCGGCGACTTGGTAATATTGAATGGAAAGAATATACGTACCAAACAACCATCGAAGAACCTAAGTCGCAAACTGTATGGCCGTTGCTTAATCTTAGAGAAAAAAGGAAGTCGAGCATAGAAGTTGGAAATATCACAGCGGTGGAAAATTCATCCCATATTTCATGTTTCGCTGTTGGAACCTGACCGAGCTTTGGACCGACCCAATCGTGAACAACCGCCTAGAGATCCCGAAGACATCGAGGGAGATTGAGAATGGAAGGTGGAAAGAATCGTGAAGAGCGAGATTAGTTCCTACAGGCGAAAGGTTCGAGGAAGGAATAAGCCGATGAAAGAGCTTCGCTATTTTGTGAAATGGAAAGGCTGCACGGAGGATGAGAACACTTGGGAGCCACCACAAGGTATGAAGAACACGCAGGAAGAGGTGGAAAGGTTTCATAGAGAAAACCAGGGGATGCCGGACCCGGGAGAGGTCAAGTGACAGAAGAAAGGTTTTCCATCAGTGGACAAGTAAACGCTGGTGGTTTTTACCCCTACTATGTGGAGCTCGAGATGGAGAATAGATTGCATAATAGACTTAGAGTATTCGGGACGAAAGAATTCGGACAGGGGAGCTCGTGTTAGGCGCACAGACTCCCCGTAAGGCTTTACAAGGCAAAGTTACCCTACCGTGACGCACACGAACTTCGAAGGAAAAAGATAACACCCCACTCCAGCCCCGGTGTTGGGACGGCGCGTCATCACAGGCTGCCTGGGTAGTTGCGTCCCAACACCAAAGACCACTATCAATGAAACACGTCTTGTAACACCGTATACGTTGCGGCCGTCCGCACGACCGGATCCCGTTCACAGGCTATATGAGGGGAGACCTCCGGGCACCCTAGGCAAGTGGAGGCAGGTGAATCGGACCACGGCGCGTAAGGTTACAGACACTCGAAGACAAGCAGTCAGAAGATTGGATCGCAGGTAACGGGACGTTTTACGCAAAAGTTAGTCCCTTCGTACTTACTAAGTCGTGTAGAGTATGAAGGACGTAACTATACCCAGTAAGTGGATCAGGTGCATCCACAGAGGACAAGTTGGTAAAAGATGATGCTCGAGGGAAAAAACCTATAGATACAATCCCGAGGACAAGTCGTGTAATCCCGGAAGAACAGAATAAGACATGCAGTTGCATGCCGAATTCTCGACGGAACTAACCAAAGAAGATTGGCCATCGTCTGTACACCGAGTTAGACTACTTTCAACGATCACGATGGCAAGATAATTTGTAATCATCCTTGTCAACGGATAAACGGATGAGCTGACACCTGACGTGGTTTCCACACCATCAGGAATAATGAAAGCGCAGACCGATAAGTTGGCCATAGGAGCAAAAGGTGTGGTAGAGAGTTTTCAGGGTCTATGAGTGTTCGCACTGAGGTGAAATTCGCTGAGTTGCGGGTAAGGTACTTAGTTAGCATAGAGTTAGCATGTATACCGCAATTGCTTAGACGCGGAATATAAATATCGAAGCATCTTCGCTGCTATTTGACACAACAACCACGGAGAAGAGATCTTATCAATATAATAAGTTTTGATCTTATCGTTACCAATACTTCGACGATCTATCCCGAAGTATACCATTATATCTAGCCTACATTATTCGTGTCTTCTTAACGAGTTCTCCGACATAAATCGATTCAGGTCCTAGCTGCTGGAATACCTCACGCCGAAGCTACCACCTAACAGTCTTCTTAATGTGTTCTCCCATATAAGTCAATTCAGGTCCTAGCTGTCGCAATTCCTCATGCCACAGCTACCACGTAATATTATATTGATACTTCGTATTGTTACCGAGATGAATATTTGTCAGAGAAACAAATACTCACAAACCCAAGATCCTTTTTGAATCAAGACCCTTGAGGACGACCTGAAGAGCACAAGTCTACCTACCAACGTTCATCAGAGCAGTAGGGACTAAAGAACCTTGCCACGAAACCTATGCCTTCTGGACAAACCGAGAAAACACTATTACCACCAAAGACCTAGCATCCTTGTATCAGCAGTGGGAAGGTGAAGACTTCCCATTCTACGAACCTGAGGAGGAAATAGGTGTGATCTGGTACGTCGGGTACTATTGTGACGGAAGACGCTCAAGCCCAGATTTTGAGAAACCAGAGGTGTGGAGAGAAAACAAAAGATAAGTTCCCCAGAAAGAAGTCGAAAAGATGGCTTCCAACCCCCAAGCGCCTCAGGCCATGGAATGGCAACAGGGGGAAGGAGGGGACGAATTGTCCCCGGACACAGCACCGAGTGTGGAAACCAGCAGTACACCCTTAGGCAGGTCGCACTCTGGAGGTTCCGTCCCCGGTCCCGAAGCCTCTCAATAGGCTTCCTAGTTAAGCAACCCAGCAGACAGGTGAGATTGTCTAAATGCCTTCCTCCTACCCATGACCCCAGCATCACAGATTGAATCCAACCTTCAGACCAAATGCTACGACGATTCTATCCACATCTCAAAGAAAGTAGAGATCCGTGGCATCTTTCTTTCAGCTCCCGGACAAGGAATGTGCTACTTATGGCCCAGGAACCTCTCAAAGTCAAATTGATGTTGAAGTCTGGTGCCCCGATTGTGGCCCTGGAACTCAACCGAATCCATAATGAAGAGCAAATCCTAGACTTAGAATCACAAAAGGTCCAGGAAAGGTTCGCAGGTCATGTCGCCGAACAGCTAGGAGATACAGAGGTTGGACAAGCCAGACACCAGGCTGTCACTTCCCACCTCCACAAAGCCTTGCAGGGAAGTGATAAACAGTCCATGCACTGAGACTTACTGTTGGACAGGGCAATCGTTTGGCAAAACGAACAACATAAGCGGAAACTTGAAAATCATGAGCTAAGCATTAATCTCATGAGCAGGAGATGTTACAACCCCAACAAGCACAGCAGGCCCAAGATGGTGAGATCTCGGAGCTCCAAGCCATGGTGCAAACCATGATGGGACAGGTCAACAGAAAGGGGAAGGCCTCAGATCCGACACCAGAAGCCTCAGGGGCAGGAGGCTGAAACCGACGGCCACGACCACGATGAAGGGCGGCAGGGGCTGGGGGAGGAGGGCGAGACCACGATGACAAACGAGAAGGGTCTGGAAGAAAGCCAGACAAGAGTAGGAATGGAAGACAGGACGAGAGACCCACACCCCAGCCAGAAGATGACTATGACACTGAGAACAACGAGCGGTTCGCCATCCTCTCCGGAGTCATAGCCGATGCCATGGGATGATGAACTCGAGTCCCTGTGGAACCCCCTACCCTGTTCAAAATCAAAAAACACCAAGATAAAGGCATGTGGCTACTGATATGCACAGATTATTGTAGCCAAAACAATTGGCAGGCGGAAGATGAGGCACAACGAATCGGATACGCCATAAGCCGAATTGAAGGGATTGAAGTCCCACCATTTGTGCAAAGCTACCGGTGACAAATGACGAGAGAATTTGGTTACACCAAGCAAGCAGGATACCAGTTCTGGCATGTCTTTGCAGAAGGAGCCCTGCGACTATTCAGCCCTACAGACCAAGCGCAGAAAGGCTTAAGAGAAATGGGCGTTGTCAAATAGCCCGGTGATATGGCTAAGGTCTTGCTAGAAATGGAAAATCTCAACTATTAGGCCAACGGGCTCCCCGTAAGGATTTAAAGGGCCACAGTTACCCTACCTTAATGGACACGAACTTCAAAGAAAAAAGACAACACCCGCCTTCAGCACCGGCGTTGGGACGGTGCGTCGTCACTGGCCCCCTGGGTAGTTGCGTCCCAACACCAAAGATCACTATCGATGGAACACATCTTATAACACTGTATACGTCGTGGCCGTCTGTCCGACCGGATCCCGTTCAGGGGGTATATGAAGGGAGACCCAAGGGCGTCTTATGCCAGTAGAGGCAGGTGCATCGGACAACAGCGCATGATGTTACAGACATGTGAAGACAGACTGTCAGATGGGTAGGTCGAATGTAACTGGACGTTTTGCACGAAAGTTAGTCCCCTCATACCTACAAAGACGTGTAAAGTATGAAGGAGGTAACTATGCCCAGGAAGTTGATCGGGTGCATCCACAGAGGACAGGTTGGGAAAGGATGGAGTCCGAGAGAGGAAACCGATTGGTACGATATCGAGGACAAGTCATGCAATGCCGGAGACCAGAATACAACATCCAGTTACGTGTCAAATTCTCGATTGAACCAACCAAAGAAGACTGGCTATCTTCTGTCCAGCGAGTTAGACTACCCCCGGTGAACACGGGGGCAAGATAATTCGTAACCATTGTTGTCAACGGATAAATGGATGAGCTGACACCTGACATGGTGTCCACGCCATCAGGCATAATAGAAGCCCAGACCGATAAGTTGGCCATGGGAGCCAAAGGTGTGGAAGAGTGTTTTCAGGGTCTACGAGTGTTCACACTCAGGTGAAGTCGCAGAATTGGGAGCAAGATACTTAGTTAGTATAGAGTTAGCATGTATACGGCGATTACTCAGACGCGGAATATAAATATCGAAGTATCTTCGCCAATATTAGAAAGAAAAAGCACTGAGAAGAGCTCTTATCAATATAATAACTTATCTACACTTTTATATCGTTGCCAATACTTTGACCATCAATACCAAAGTGAATATTATATCTAGCCTACATTTGCTGGTGTCTTCTTAACGAGTTCTCCGATATAATTACGATTAAGTTCCTGGCTGTCAAAATACCTCACGCCGAAGCTACCATCTAACCGTATATTGATACTTCTCATCGTTACCGAGACGATTGTTGGGCAGAGACACTCTTACTACCAAACCCGAGAACCTTTTCGAACCACGACCATTGAGGACGACCTCGATAGCACAAATTTACTTCCCAACCTTCATAAGGGAACTAGGAAAACAAAAACCTTATCGCGAAACCTACGCATTCTGCACAAATCCAGAAAACATCATCACCACCAAAGACCTAGAAGCTTTATACCAGCAGTGGAATGGCGAAGGTTACCGTAATTACACACGCAAGGAGGAAATTGGACAGGTCTGGTACGTCGGGTACTATAGCGACGGATGACGCTCAAGGCCAGACTTTGAGATACCAGAAGTGTGGGGAGGAAACAAAAGATAAGTTCTCCGTCAAGAAACCAGAGAGATGGCTTCTGACCCCAAAGCGCCTGAGGCCATGGAATGGGGATCAGAAGAAACCCGTGAAGGAGAGAGACAAGATGAATTGTCCCAGGACACAGCCCTGAGTGTGGAAACTGACAGCACGCGACTTGCCCGGTCATACTCTGGTGGTCGCGCGCCCCAGTCTCCAAGCCTTGGGATAGGTTTCTTTGTCAAGCAACGAAGCAGGCGGCCAAGTGGTTCGAAGAGCCCGGCTGCCCCACGATTCCGTCAGGACAAGTCAGATCGAACGCCTGGATAGAATTCTTGGCCAGTTCGACCCACATCTGAAAGAAAGCAAAGACGCACGACATCTGCATTCAGCTCCCTCCCAGCTGAGGTATTGCTCATGACCCAGGAACTGCAAAAAGTCAAGTTGCAGTTAAAATCAGGTGCCCACATTGTCGGTTGAAAACTTGACAGAATCGATGATCAAGTACGGATTCTAGACCAAGAATCCCAGAAGGTCCAGGAAAGCTTCGCTTCCACCGTAGGTGAGAGGCTCGGAGAAACCGATGACCGAGAAGCCAGACACGAGCGTGTCACATCCCAGCTCCACGAGACACTAAAAGGAACCGAAGCCCATTTAAGACACCGGGACCTACTCCTAGACCAGGAAATCGTCCGAATAAATGAGCAACACAAGCGGGAGCTAGAAAATCATGAGATAAGTCTTCACCTTATGAAACAGGATATGTTAGAGCACCAGATGGCAGAGCGAGCACGGGATGCAGAGATCTCGGAGCTAAAGGCAATGGTGCAGACACTGATGAGACAGGTGAAAGGAAAAAGCAAGGTGTCAGATCCGACACCGGAGGCTGCCGGGGCGGGTGGAGGAAAACCACCCCCACCACGACATGGAGCGGCAGGAGCTCCAGGCGGAGGAGGGGGAGGAGGCCCCGATGATGAGGCAGAAGGATCTGGAAGGAAGCCAGATGAGAGTAGGAAAGGCAGATGGGGTGAGAGGGCCGCACCCCAGCCAGAAGAAGACGACTATGATGCCGAGAGCGATGAACAGTTTAACTTGGTCTCTCGAGTCATGGCTAATGCCTTGGGATAACGAACGAGAGTCCCAGCGGAACCCCCTGCCCGGTTCAGAAAGGAGAAACACCAGGATATCCGCATGTGGCTATTGACATGCACGGATAATTTTGGTCGAAATGGTTGGCAGTGGCAGGACGAGGCACAAAGAATCTGATACACAATAAGCCGAATGGAAGGGAAATAAGTTGCACCGTTTGCGTTGACATACCTGCGACACAGGACCGGGGAATTAGGTTATACCAGCCCAGCGGGGTACAAGCACTGGCATGTCTTTGCAGAACAGGTAGTGCTACGATTAGGCCCTACCCACGAGGCGGAAAACTCCCTTACCCATATGGGCTTTGTCAAATATCACGGTGACATCACTAAATTCTTGCCCCTAATGGAAAACGATAATATTCACACAACGGTCACCAGGATAGCCTGGAGAAAAATCATTGGGGACCAAATCCGAGAAGATGCACTACGACGACTCACGTTACGAGAGTACATGGACAATCGGGAATAGTTAGATGCAGTCAGTACCGTCACCAGAGCAGAAGAAGACTTTAGAGAACGGAAAAGTCTTCGAGGAGGCGGTCCCTCCGGCACGGCCAGGGGCGAGAAAAGGAAATTCGAGGATTCGAAGCAGAGGGTTGCCGCAAAGCGGGTAAAAAACCAGTACACTGCTAAGGAAAAGGCAGATTGTCAAAACAAGAAGGCACAGGAAAGAAAGGTGAAAAAGGAACGGTCTGTGGCACTGGCGGGGGAGGTTAGACACAAGGTGTGGGCCAAAGCACACCAGGGCGTCGATCAGAAAGTTGTCGACAAACGGAAATCTGACAACGAATGCACTCGATGCGGGATGAGAAACTACGCTTGCAAATACTGTCGAAAGCCAATACAGGTATCAGCTGTATATCGAGGCCAAGCAAAGCCCAGACGACCATCCACATTCGCGCCAAAACGAAGCCCCCGGGTAGCCACTGTGGCGGTTGATGGCCAGAGAGAAAGCTCAAGACGAGCGGCGCAAAGGCTGCCAGCATGGGCTTTTGAAGATGACGACATTTTATAAAAAGTTATCTTGGTACCGACAACAACGGTGATCAGGTAGTGAGGTTGCCGCCTCGAATCGAAAGATCTGAGGTGTATTCGGTGATGATAACCCACCAGAAGGCTAAAAGAGCAAAGGATAGCGGTTGCCATTTTAGGTCCAAAAATGTGTATTCCGAGTTCACCAGGGGAGCCACAAGAAGTCACAAGTACAGAAAGCGGTCGACGAGACTAAAAGAGAACGAGAAGACAACAATTGGTCAGAACCGGGTTTGAGTTGCACAACACGCAAAGGAGGGTCGAAATCCAGCGTAACATGACTTTCTCAACGGGTAAAACAGCCGGGGCTATAGAAGCCGGGGGCGCCACTATTGTCCACAAGGCTCATGCCCGACGAATGGTGTCGGAGAGGGTCTCGGGAGTGAGACCAACCTCGCAGGTGAATGAACTGTGGACTCATCGCAGGGGACAGCCTCATATGAGGGATAAGTCGACTATAAAGGGCGGCGCACCCTAGTCGCAAACTCGTGGGGTACCCTAATGAACCACCACTCCTTTAATATGGGAACTCCTCGGCCGGAGGTAAAGACTGCTAGTAGTGGGCTGCCCAATATGCAAATAATAGACACTGATTGTAAAGGTTTGTCTGAGGAGGCTTTAAGAGCCGAAACTGCGCAGGCGCAGTAACCAACCCCCAGGGTACTTGTAACTGCAACCATGAAAAGACTTCATCAAGATCTGAGCGGAAGCTCAAGATCCATGAAAAAACCGAAGCATTACGCCTGCCCTGAGGGAAAGGCATTTATCGAAATCAAAGAACCAAAACACGCGATAAACGTTCTCCTAGATTCTGGTTCAAACATCTTTCTCCTGAACCAGGATCCTGCATGATGGCTTGAAATCCCGACCGCCGCTAGGGATTCACCGTTAAAAATCACTACCTTCGACGGCAAAACAGCGCCCACCAGTGGAATATTCTATACACATCCTATCCTATTGGAAATCGGTGCCCACGGTCACCGAAGCATGATATCCTGTGAAATCGCGAACACAGGAAGATATGATTGAATAAGACCTTTTGGGTGGTCGCATGATGAACACCCTCTCAAAAACATCGCAGACCCAAGTAAATAGGTCTTCGAAGGAACAAAATGCCACGATCATACGGAAGGTGAGGCAGTGGCGGATTTGTTTGAGTGGGATGAAACTGTGGCTTACGACGAAGAAGAACATTATGAAGGAAGGATCGAACGAGAAGAAGAAGATGGAGTACAGTTAGAAACACTGCCAGAACCATATTGGCAGTATAAGGAGCTTTGTGAAGAGAAAGCGGCTAAGATATTGGCACCTCGAAGAACCTTCGACCACGCGATCAACCTCAAAGAAGGAGCTGAACCCCCTTGGGGTCGGCTTTACCCGATGTCGGCACACCAGTTGAATGAACAGAATAACTACCTTAAGAAAATGATGGGAGAGGGAACAATAGCGGACAGCGAATCCCCGTACGGTGCCCCAATACTTTTCGTTCCAAAACTAGATCGGAGTCTACGACTATGCGTAGACTACGGGAACATGAACAAATTAACGATCCTGATTAAATACGCCCTACTGCTCATGGATATACTCTGAGACCGCGTCGCTGCAGCAAAGGTGTTTACGAAGCTTGAGCTAAAAGATGCATATCATCCTATTTGAATAAGAAAGGGCGACGAACACAAAACAGCCTTTCATACAGGATACGGACAGTGCGAATACATGGTCATGCCTTTCGGGCTCGTTAACGCTCCCGCCACGTTTCAGACAATGATGAACAAAATCCTAAGAGAATTGTTGGACCACGGAGTAGTCGTCTACCCAGCCAATATCATAATATACTCTGATAATAAGAACGACTACATTAAACTAGTCCAAAAAGTCCTTGACCGACTCGAACAGCACGACTTAGCTGCCGCATGGAAGAAGTCCGTGTTCCACCAAGATGAGGTCGAGTTCTTGGGATACATTGTCACGACAAGCGGAGTCACCATGAGTGATAGAAAAGTGAAAAGGGATCAAATTTGGGCCCATCCGAGATTGGTTAAAGAAGTCGAGATCTTAATTGGATTCGCAAACTTCTATCGCCGATTCATCCAAGATTTCTCAAAGGTATGCAAGCCAATAACCGGGACGTTGAAAGGAAACCCAAAGGATTTTCACTGGGGGAGAGAGCAGCAAGAGGCATTTGAGGAGTTGAAAAGACGGTTTACAACGGCACCAATTTTATCGCATTTTTACCTACGAAGAAAAACGGTGGTTGAGACAGACGCAAGCCACTTTGCACTTGGATGCGTACTATCTGAGTACCAGGGACGACGGCTTCACCCAGTGGCTGTCCATTCTCGAAAACTAAACAGCGCTGAAAGAAATTACAAGATACATGACAAAGAACAACTCGCAATAATGGAGGCGTTTAAAGAATGGAAAAGATATCTCTGGGGAGAAGAAGAGCCCGTGATGGTATACACAGACCACCAAAATCTACAATCCTTTTTGACCAAAAAAGTCTGTAACCAGGGGCAAATTCGATGGGCACAGGAGTTAACGAATTATAACTTGAAAATAGTCTATCGACCAGGAAGCAGGGGCGGGAAACCTGATGCATTAAGCACACGGCTGGAGTAGGGTCCTCAAGAGGGAGCTCGTCACACTGTCAATCATGAAGACAGAACACTTTCAAATTTCTGTAATTCATCAAAAGCGAAGTGCGGAAACAGCTCTCATAGCGGAAAAACGCGAATCGACAAGTCTGACAATAATGAAACTCTCGGACAAGGCAATAATTCCAACTAGGCGATCACGATTTGCGGCAGGTCATGACATCTATGCACTAATGGACGGGCTGGTACCAGCAAAAGGACAAACAATGGTGGAAACAAGTATTGCGATAGGATTGCCGGAAGGAAGCTACGGAAGGCTAGCCGCAAGAAGTGTTATGGCTAGCCAGATGGGAATAGCAGTGGGCAGTGGTGTAATAGATGCGGATTACACCGGAGAGATACAAGTCATACTTCGAAACCATGGCGAAGCGGACTGCATGTTTAAGGCAAGAGATTGGATAGAGCAACTCATAATAGAAAGGATTGCCAACGCCGACCCCATGGAAGTGGACGAGCTTGAGACAACCGAGCGAGGAAAATTGCGTTTCGGGTCAAGCGATCTAAACCCTAAGCGATCCATCACGCTTAAAGAAGAGAAAGTCAAAATATGTCTCCTTCACGCAGACATGAGCGACAACGAATTCTCTAGCGCCCCTGATATTGGCTCTGACCCTCGGTTAATAAAAGAAAGAGAAATGTGTTCAAGCGCTCACGTCCACGCAGCCCTGACGAGAACACTGAATGATGGATTTCTGGAAAAAATTAAAGTGGCTGGAAACGAGGATGAGAGGTGGCAGGAACGAAGCCCTGAACTGGTCAGGATAAGAGAAAGTGGAAAAAAGATGCCGGACGAAGGGATCGAAAAGGATGGGTTACTATACCGGAAAAATGGATTGTAGATCCCGGAAGACGAATCCCTTCATACCGAGATAGCGCAAGCCTGTCACCACTGCCTAGTAGGGGGGCACTTTGGACAGGAAAAAACGATTGCAATAGTAAGTAGTGATTCCTACTGGAAACGACTGGCAGATTGGATCAGAGACTATTTACGATCTTGCGACGAATGCCAACACAGTAAATCCGCGCGGCATGCCAAGTATGGATTACTTCAACCTTTAGAAGTACCTTATGCTGCCTGGAGCTCCATATCGACGGACTTCATCACGCAAGTGCCGGAATCACAGGGGAAGACACATATCATGGTAGTAGTAGACCGGTTCACCAAGATGGTACACTTTATCTGCCTCCACGACAATGCGACCGCCAAAGATGTTGCAGACACCTTGCTTTGGAAGTTTGGAAACTTCACGGACTACCGACCGAAATTACATCGGACATGGAGGCCAAGTTTTCCGGCGAGTTTTGGGAATCATTGTGCAAGATGCTTGGAGTGAAACGAGGCATGTCAATGGGGTACCACCCTCAGACTGACGGACAAACCGAAAGAACTAACGATGTGCTGGAAGGTTACCTACGGACAGTTGTCAACTACAATCAGAACGACTGGTACCAACTGTTGCTGTTAGCCAAACATGCCTATAATAACTCGGCAACAAACGCGCACATAATGACTCCATTCTTCGCCAACTACAGCTTTCACTCACAAACAGACCAGACGAGAGAAAGAGAAGCTCATAACCCCTGCGCAACAATCTAGGCTCACTGGATGCGGGACATTCATCAAGAGGCGAAACAGACCTTAGAAAGAACACGGGAATCAATGAAGAAATATTACCACCAAAAGGCAACGGAACAACCTAAGAGCGAGGTCGGCGACTTTGTAAGGTTGAACGGGAAGAACCTTGGCACCAAACAACCATCGAAGAAGCTGAGCCCAAAACAGTATGGCTCTATCAAAGTGTTAGAAAGACAAGGAAGCAGGGCATACAAGTTAGAAATATCGCCTAGTGGAAATTTCATCCCCTATTTCATGTTTCTCTACAGGAAAACTACCGAGCCTCAAACTGACCAAATCGCGAACAACCCCCACGAGATCCAGAAGCCATCAATGGGGATTGACAGTGGGAGGTAGAAAGGCTCGTCAAGAGTGAGATCATTTCATACACACGAATGGTTTGAGGAAGGCATAAATCAAGGAAGGAGGTTCGGTACCATGTGAAATGGAAAGGCTGCCCTGAAGACGAAAAGACTTGGGAGCCACGCGAACGTATGAAGAATACGGAGGAAGAGGTGGAAAGGTTTGATAGGGAAAGCCCGGAGATGCTGGGCCCGTGAGAGGTCGAGTAACATGAGAAAGGTTTTCGATCGGTGGACAAGTAAACGCCTGTGGTTTTTAGCCCTACTATTTGGAGCTCGAGATGGAAGATAGATTGTATCATAGACATAGAGTATTAGGGACCAACCCATCGAAGAGGGGAGCTCGTGTTAGGTGCAGGGACTCCCCGTAAGGATTTACACGGCAAGGTTACCCTACCGTGACGCACAGGAACTTCGAAGGAAATAGATAACACCCCCCTCCAGCCCCGGCGTTGGGACGGCTCGTCATCACTGGCCGCCTGGGTAGTTGTGTCCCAACACCAAAGACCACTATCAATGGAACACATCCTATAACACTGTATACGTTGCGGCCGTCCGACCGACTGCGTCCTGTTCACTGGGTATATGAGGGGAGGCCTCCGGGCCCCATATGCAAGCTGGAGCAGGTGAATCGGACGACGGCACATAAGGTTACACACACTTGAAGACCGACGGTCGGATGAGTGGGTCGAACTTAACGGGACGTTTTGCACGAAAGTTAGTCCCCTCATACCTACAAAGACCTGTAAACTATGAAGGAGGTATGTATGCCCAGTAAGTGGATCGGGTGCATCCACAGAGGACAGGTTCTTAAAGGATCTAGTCCGAGAAAGGAAACCTATTGGTATGATCTCGAAGACAAGTCATGTAATGCCGGAAGTCCAGAATACAACATGCAGTTACGTGTCAAATTCTGGACTGAACCAACCAAACAAGACTTGCTATCTTCTGTCCAGCGAGTTAGACTACCCCCAGTGAACATTGGGGCAATATAATTTGTAACCATTGTTGTCAACGGATAAACGGATGGGCTGACACCTGACATGGTCTTCAGGCCATCAGGGATAATCGAAGCGCAGACCGATAAGTTGGCCATGGGAGCAAAAGGTCTGGTAGAGAGATTTCAGGGTCTACAAGTGTTCGCACTCAGGTGAAGTCACAGAATTGGGAGCAAGATACTCAGTTATTATAAAGTTATCATATATACCGCGATTACTCAGACGCGGAATATAAATATTGATAACTCTTCGCTCCTATTAGAAAGAAAAAGCACGGAGAAGAGATCTTATCAATATAATAAGTTATCTACACTTTTATATCGTTACCAATACTTCCACCATCAATACTGAAGTGAATATTATGTCTAGCCTACCTTGCTCGTCTCTTCTTAATGAGTTCTCCGATATAGTTACGATTAAGGTCCTCACTGTCGGAATACCTCACGCCAAAGCTACCACCTAACATCAACATTCATGCAAGAGTTACAGGGATAGCCTGGAGGGAAATGAATGAAGACTAAATCCCCGAAGATGCATTACTATGACTCTCATTAAAAGACTAGGTCGATGCTGGGGGATTGCTAGAAGCAGTCAGGACAGTTACCCGTGCAGAGAAAGACTTCAAAGAACGGAAAGGGCTTCAAGTGCGTGGTCCCTCTAGTGTGGCAACCAGCGAAAAAAGGAAGTTCGAGAATTCGAAGCCACCCGTAACTGCAACACGCGTAAAGAAGCTGTACTCGGCCAGACAAAGGGCGGACTATAAGGGTCGGAAGGCTGGGCACAGGAATGTGAAAAAGGAAGTGTCGGTGCTACCGTAGAGGGAGGTGAAACACGCAGTGTGGGCCGAAGCCCACAAGGGCGTCGATCACAAGGTTGTCCACACACGAAAGAACAACCACCAATGCACACTGTGCGGGATGAAAAACCACACTTGCATATTCTGTCGAAAGCTGCTACAAGTATCACCTGTAAATTGACGCCAGGCCAAGCCCTAAGACAGGCCTCATTCACACTGAGGAGACGCCCCCAGGTAGGCACTGTGGCTGTATATGGCCAGGCAGAAAGCTCAAAACGAGCGGCTCAAAGGCTCACAACATGGGCCTTTGCAGATGACGAAACTTTGTAAAAATGTCATCTAGCTACAAACAACGACGGTGATTCGGTAGTGAGGTTGCCGCCTCGAGTCAACAACCTGCAGCCTAGTCGCTGATGGCATCCCACCAGAAGACTAAAAAACGAAAAACGATCCTGGTTTCCATTTTACTAGAAAATGGGTAGTCCGTGCTGACCACAGGACCCCTAAAAAGTCACATGCGAAGGAAGCGGTTGACGGGACTATATTGAAAGTGAAGAGAACCATATGTCAGAACCAGGCTTTAGTTGCTGGACACGCAAAGGGGGGTCGAAATCCAGCCAAACCTGACTTTGTCTCCAGGTACACCAGCCAGGCAAATAGAAGACAGGGGCGCCTCTATGGTGCACAAGGTACCTGTTTTGAGGAATGGTGTTAGAGGAGGCCACTCCGGGGGTAGAGGCCAGAACCGAATGCGAAGGTACCCTGCATTCCTCGCAGGGGACAGACTTACAGGAGCACTAAGTTGACAGTAAAGGATGGTGCATTCTAGTTGCTAACTCGAGGGGTACTCTACTGAACCACCACTCCTGTAATATGGGAACTGCTTGGCAGGAGATAAAGACCGCTTGTATTGGGCTGCCCGATATTCTAAACTTGGACACTTATTGTAAAAGGTTTGTCTGAGGTGGCTTCAAGAGCCGAAACTGGGCAGGCGGGGTAACAAACCCCCATGTTACTTAAAGCCATCATGATGAAAAGATTTGATCAAGACCTTAGCGAAAGCTCAAGACGCATTAAAAAACCTAGAGACTATGCCTGCCCTGAGTGGAAGGCATTTATTGAAATCATGGGACAAAAACACATGATAAATGTCCTCCTAGATTCTGGTTCAAACATTTTTCTCGTGAACCAGAATACCGCACAATGGTTAAAACTTCCAACTAAAGCTAGGGACTCACGGTTAAACATCTGAACCTTCGATTGCGAGAGAGCCCCCATGCGAGGAACCTTTTACACACACCCCATCCTGTTAGAAATCGGTACCAATGGTCAGCGGAGAATGGTGTCCTATGAAATCATGAAAGCAGGAAAATACAATTTAATTATGCTGTTCTGGTGGTGCCATGACAAACACCCCATAAAACATATCGCAGAGCCAACGAAATGAATTTTTGACCGAGCAAAATGCCATGCTCATACAGAAGATTAGGCAGTGGCGGGTTAGTTCGAGTCGGATGAAACTGTGGCTTACAACAAAGAAGCACACTATGTAGGATGGATTGGACAGGAAGCGGAAGGGGGCGTGCAATTGGAGGCCCTGCAAAAACCTTAATAGCAGTATAAGGAGCTTTTTGAAGAGAAAAAAGTGGAGATGTTGGCACCTCGAAGGACCTTCGATCACGGCATCAATCTTCAAGAAGGGCCAGAACCTCGTGGAGGCCAATTTACCCAATATCGCCACACCAGCTGAACGAGCCCGACAAATACATTAAGAAAATGCTACCACAGCGTAAAATAGTGGATAGTGAATCCCCCTATCAAGCCCCAATCCACTTTGTTTCAAAACTCGATAGAAGTCTACTACTATGCGTAGACTACGGGAACCTCAACAAACTAATAATCTGGAATAAATATCCTCTACCGCTCCTGGAGGAACTCCGAGACCATATTGCCAGAGCAGAAGTGTTTACAAAGCTCTACCCAAAAGATCGGTAGTATCTTATTCGAATGAGGAAAGGCGATGAACATAAAACAGCCTTTCATACAAGATACGGACAGGAAGAATATAAGGTTATGCCTTTCGAGCTCGTAAATGCTCCGGAAACCTTCCAGATAATCATGAACAAATATTAAGTGAGTTCTTGCACCACGGAGTAGTTGTCTACCTAGCCGATATCTTGATATACTCTGAAAATAGGGACGCCCACACCAAACGGGTCCGACAGGTCCTTGACCGGCTCTAACAGCACGATTTGGCAGTCTCTAAAAAAGGTCCGTGTTCCACCAGGAAGAAGTTGAATTCCTGGGATACATCGTCAAGACCAGCGGAGTCACTATGAATGATAGAAAACTAAGAACCGTTCAAAATTGGGCCCACCTGAGATCGGTTAAAGAAGTCAAAATCTTCATTGGATTCGCAAACCTCTATCGACGATTCATCAAAGATTTCTTCAAAGTTGGCAAGCCAATAACCATGACATTAAAGGAGAACCCACAAGAGTTTCATTGGGGAAGAGAACAGGAGGAGATGTTGGAGGAGTTGCAAAGGATGTTTAAGACGGTACCAATTTTATCGCATTTTTACCCAGGAAGACAAACAGTAGTGGTGACAGACGACATCAATTGTGCTCTCCGATGCATATTGTCTCAATACCAACGAAGACGGCTCCACCTGGTGGGTTTCCGTTCTCGGAAATTAAACCCCGCCGAAAGAAATTCTGAGATACACGATAGGGAGTTACTTGCAACAATGGGAGCATTGAGAGAATGGAGGCGATACCTGTTAGGTGGTAATGTCGACGTGAGATATTCCGACCGTTAAGACCTGAATCGTTTTTATATCGGAGAACTCGTGAAGAAGAAACGAGCAATGTAACCTAGATATAATGGTATACTTCGGTATAGATACTTGAAGTATTGGTAACGATAAAAGGTAGAATCTTATTATATTGATATGATCTCTTCTCCTTGCTTGTTGTATCTAATAGCTGTGAACTTTGTTTTGTTTGCTTTTTTTGTTTAACTCATATATTGGCTGTTACCGTACAGGAACTTGCTTGAAGGGCTAGCTATGGCATAAACGCAAGGTGAATTCCAAACAAACAATACAAATGAAGTGACCGGGCAAATATCTCCTGAGTGGAAACCTTTTGCCCACGCACCACAAGTGGTGACTTCTCAACCAAGGAACGAAATACAAGCTAATCTAGAATAGAAAAATTTATAACAAGTACCAAAACATCTTAAATCGACAGGTAGGAACGTAAACAAATCGCGAAATAGTGCGGTAGAGTGCGAGGGGTGAGTAGTCCCAGGAAGTATTGATTGAGGGAAGCCCGTGTACGCGGCTCGGATGTAGCTAGCTAGGCCTAAGATAGAGGCTTTGCTTGTCCAGACTAGTGATCCTGGCCAACCGAAGCAACAGCAGGGAGAGGACGGACTCTTTGTTGGGTTTTGCATTTGTAGTGTAGAATAGCCTGTTCGAAGGTTTCCTCTCCCTGTTCGCACACTGGGCATGTCTTGTCGGTGTCGGTGTCTCCCCAGTCTGTGTGGGCGGTGAAGGACGATTTACCCGCTCCCATCTGGTGTATCCTTCCCACTGTCAACCGGTCCAGACCCATGAAGGGGTGTGGTATCAGCGTGGGTAGATATGGATTGTATCGGGGGTGTGGGGATTGAAGCATCCACTCTTGTAAGAGTTGTCTTTTCAGGGCGGATTTCAATGCCGAGTATGTCCTGCCTGGGGGGAGGTCAGGTGGGGGTCTCTGGTCCACTGGGAGTAGGTGAGGATGTATAAGGGGAAGGAATCTGGCTGTCTCTGCTACTGGGCACAGAAGGTAGCACATCGTATAGATGGGTAAGTGAGATCTTACCGCAGGGACCTGTCTATATTGGTCCCATCATAGCGGTATGTACTTCTATTTGAGCCCTGCGAGCAGGGGTCGGAGGGAGTCGCAGCCCTATTCTGGCGGTGTCCTGGGAAGGTAGATGGCATTCTAGCCGTAGCTGGGGTCATCAGGGGGGACTAGCAAGCCATTCGAAAAGCTGGCATCCTTCTTTTGTACGGGAGCAGGGAGTCAAGTCGGGGCAGGCATGCCTCGCAAGGGAGAATGCTCACGGCAGTTGAGTAGAAGCAGTTGGTGACCCATCTTAGAACCTTATTCCACAGGACAGTCATCTTGCCAAGCGAGGATGCATTGGGAGTGAAAAGATCTGCACAGTAACTGAGAATGGGGAAGATCAGTCCAGTTGCAAGCCTGCGGTTCATGTGTGGCGCAAGACCCATTCCTGGGGGGGAGAGTTGTTTAATAATACCGAAGTCACCTTGGGCCAGGGCAGCTGCTTTTGGAAATGGCTTGACGTTTCGATGGAGGGGGTGAACCAGTACCCAAGCTATCGAACACAGGAGGAGGGGTAAACTAGCGTCCTATGAAGCGAGATGGTTGAGTGCGAGGAAGTGTCCCTATCTCTTAGTATGCGCCAATGACAAAGGTCTGTCTTTACTATTGAAAAGGAAACGCCAATCCTGGCTCCGTTACTCTTCATTACAGAATATAAATATTGAAACATTTGACAGTTCCTCCGGTACGACAATAAACTAACAGTCACAGGAAAATCATCAATATATGAAAAGATAATCCCACGTGGGATGGGCATATGCAGTACAGAAACAGACATCACAAACCGTAAAGGAGAAACACGAGACCCCTGTGGGGTGCCAACTTGGACGGGCAGAAAAATATTCGGAGAGCCTTGAAAAATCAAGCGGCACTTGCGATCAGCCAAAAAAGAGCGAACCCAAGAAACCAGATCTTGTGGAATTCCTTTGCAGCGCATCAACGATATTAGTATGGTGGAAGAAATATTATCGAAGCACCCTTTAATATCTAAGAAAAGAGTGGAAGCCTCCAAGCGTGGGCATTGAAGGGTCCGAATCTCATGTGTGAGGGCTGCACATGCATCAAATGTGCTAAGACCTGGGAGCGAGCCACATTGATTGCAGCTTAGTAGTCGAGCCGAGCGTGCGAGGGGAGAGAGTCGGGATGCCACAATTATCTCCCAATATTTTTGAAACTGTCTGGAGAAGAACTATGACACGGAAGGAGGAGGGGGATGAGTAGTCCGGCTTCCCTGGTCTTGCGAGGACTATACCATTGGGCTTTTTCAATCAGGCGGGATGAAACGCGTATTCGAATATGGGACCGAGGAGCGATAGCAAAATAGAGGCGTTTGGTTTCCTAATTGTTTTCCATATCCCATATGGGATCTGATCGGGCCCAGTGGCCGAGGAATTGGACGATTTAGAGAGCATTGCATATTTCCTCAGGAGAGAGTGGGGAGACCTCCTTAAACGGGCGTAGGATGCTGGGGGTGGGAGTGGGGTCCTTGTTGGCGAAGAAGTGAGAAAGCAAAGCATAATTTATCTCTGTTGTTGTTGTGGCATCCGGGAAAGAGGCAAAGCGGTCTGCCTGGCGACCTGCCAAGAGGGGTTTGGCAGGCCAGACATCTTGGGCTCCTACTTTGGGGAGGAACTCCTTCCAGTGGTCCTTTTTTGCCTTCTTGAGTGCTTTGAAGTAGGTGAGGCGACGGACCTTAGCTTCCGACATTGAGTGGGGCGAGTGTTCTCTTCGATGGAATCTAAGGGATTCGTGGAGGTCACAGCGGATAGCCAACAATTTGTCATTCCGCCATGGTTTGGAGCGTATGGATGGGCGTTTGAGACGTAGGTGTAGGGCAAGTAGGGACGTAACAGCAGCCAGATAGCGGTCAAACCAGGCTGTGAGAGAGTTCTTGGTGTGTAGGGGAGGTGGATTCGGCAGGTTGAGCTGTTGCAGGGCCAGAGTAAGGGAGGTCCACTCTGTTTAATTCCAGTTTGGGGATCGGGGGGTAGGGCGTAGCAGGGGGGCCGATAGTGAAATGATTATGGGAACATGGTTAGAACCTGTGCTTGGTAGGCTGGTCGACCATGACGAAAAGAAAGGTGCCAATGCACTGTTAGCAAAGGAAAGCTCAAGAACAGCAGGCCTATCTTCGGCGACAAAAGGAAATCGGGTAAAGACACCTGCTGTGTTGAGGAGGGAAATGCCCAAGTCAGCAGCTCTCTCAAAGTAGGGAGTAGAGATTGCCACTTCACATGCGGAGTATTCCCTAAGAGGGTCAGATAGCGTGTTGTGAACATTAAAGTCACCCGCCACGAGGCAAGCAAAGTCACGGTCCTGAAACATCCTCCCAGGTGTGACAGTGCGGGCATATGAAGATGTACCATTGGTCGAATAACCCTTGTACAACCTTATAACATGATGGTTGGAATCAAACAGGCCTGACGTGGTATGCACATCGAGCGCCATCCAATCGGGGCTTTGAAACAATACCGGAAGAATGGAATAGGTTTGTAGTAACCCGTGGTAAATATAGCATGCCACCTTTAGGGGCATGCCATTGCGTATTTGAGGGGCAAAAGCCTTAAAACCTCCAAAGGAGGGTCAGCAATTGCGAAAAACGGGGATCTTGCAGCAAAACAAATGAATGTATTGGGGTGACAGTTTTCAAGCTGTTAAAGAGGGATAAAAACACATTCTAGCTTCCCAAGCAGTTGTGTTGAACAATGGATAGCTTTAGTAATACAGGGGGAGGGGGCCGGCCCATTCCCACGAAAAGTATTACTATTGTAATCAATCATTAATCTAAGGTTGAGGGGGAGAAGGAGGAGCCTTCCACCCAGCCGGGAAGCTGGGCCTTGGACCTGGGTAGTGAGGCCGCAATGGCCTTGCCTTGTGGAGCAGCTCAGGGTGTGGTTGGGTCAGGCAAGGGAGCCTTTCCAACCGCAGTAGTGGGTCTAGAACCGGAGTCTGCCGACACATCCATGGTGTCTTCTGTAGGGGGGGGTTGTGGCAGTAGTGGGTTTTCCCGTGCAGGAACAGGCTGAGGCCTTGAGGGGCATGTGGGGTCAGTGGCGACATGCTCAGCTTGGTAGTTAGTGCATTTGGGGGGGGAGGCTGGCCAGCACCCTGGTACTACTTTGGTGTTTCCGTCCCTGGGGCTGGTTGGGTTTGTCCACCTGTGCTCAGAGCGACGGTGGGACAGGGAGCATATGGGGCAGACGGGATGGTCCACCTTGCATTGTTGGGCTTGGTGCCCATAGGCGAAACAGTACTTGCACTGTGTCATTAGGTTCGCAGAGTAGGCGCGCTCGACTTGTCTTGAGTGCAAGAAAAGTCAGATTGAAGAACCAAAGGCAGCCACATGAGCAGCCGACCGAAACCACCACCGAGCCTGAGCCTTTCAGGGGCCTCTTGGCTGTGTCTGACTGTAGGAATCTAACTGAGAATATTGATACTCCACTGGCATTTCGTATCGAGTCTGCTAATGCAGAGAGGAGGTCCTTGGGAGTTGGGGGCATCAATCCGTACGGCAAGCCGTGGATACCTATCGGAACCTCGTTGGTGGGACGATGGAAAGATAAGAAACGATTATCTCCTACTGGGAAAGATTGGTTGAGCTTGGTTGTGAGAACTTCATAGTACAGTGAGAATGCTGTAGCGACACTTTTACCCTTGGATTTCTTGGTTTTGCCCGGAGTTGGAGCTGCAGCATTGGCATAGGTCCGTCTGGATGAGGGCCCTGGTTGTGCAGGGAGCAATGGTTGGGGGGGGGTAACAAACTCCGTTATAGCGGGATATTCACCGTCTCTCCCTTGCTGGGCTTTATATGAACAGGAATGTTTGGCGGCGTAGGCGACAGGGTTGCCATGCCACGCGCGTGTGACTGACTCGTCGAATGGACAATCGCTAGCGAAATGAGTAGCAGTGGGTGTGAATGGCCTATCCGGGACAAGCTGGTTCTGTGGGGGTCGTTTAGCAAATCTGTCTACATTCCCCTAAAGGGCAGGTAGTGGAGGCGCTGAAGCCGGAGTGGCGCGGACCCTGGCCCTGGCAGTTACCCTTTGGGATAGGTCCCGCACCGATGCCCCGAGCGCTGCAATTGCAGAAGAGTCTGTAGGAGGAGAAGTTTGCAGAGCCTCAATGTCTAGGGCCATTGTGTCAACTTTCGCGTTTGTTTCGCCTATCGCAGCCAGGGCTGCGCAGACGAGGGGGATAAGTTCAGCAGAACTGGCAGACAGCTCACGGAGTCCGCTGTCGGTAGGGATAGCAAACACCTCTTGGTCGGGCTCGTGGGAGGCGGCAACCTCTGTGAGGAGGCTGCGTATGAAGGTTAGGTTCCCAGGGTCTGGTCCTGCTGAACTCGAATGCGAGCTGTACGGTGAGGCCCGGTGACCCCAGAGTACTGAGGCAGACCTGACTGGGCCTGCACGGGAGGAGGTTGGCTGTTCCATTATGGAACTCTCAAGGTGAAATCTTAAAATTTACTTATAGAAGTGAAGCCCAAGCCAGAAGCAAGTTTTGGTGTGTCGTGATCGTTGTCAAGTCAAACCCTGGGGTTTGACCTGTCCCAATGCGGTAAGAATTTGAAGCGAGAGGAAAGAAGAGGGCGCGGAGCGTGAGAAGAGGGCCTGAAGCGTGTCACTAAAGCTCAGGAAGCAGTTCGATGTTTATATCCCGTGTCAATAGAGTGCGAGGCCTACAAGTCTCTATCATAGTAACTAATTACATGCTAACCATTTCAAACATTTCCTCATAGTGCAAACACCTTTTGACCCTGAATATAATCGCCCCTCCATTGACATCCGGACTAGAGAGCTCTTTATTTCTCTCGTGTTGTACCACATCCCAGTTAGAGTGCACAATCCTTCTTCTGTCTGGAGCAACTGAATTGTCTGCATGCTTAGACAGTGTCCTCATCGTTGTATGAACGAAGTGGCCAATTTCGTAATAGGACCTATCGCAGTAGCAGATATCGCTCTGGCTCCCAGGGTATAGGCTTCGGTCAGACTAGGAATCGGGATCGTACCAGTGGCACAATCCTCTCTTAGTGCTTCCTTACCGAATAGTCCTACATGGTAATATACCATTGGTGTGGGTGCTGTCATACTCTCATTTCATTCAAGAGTAGAAACGACGCAAACGCCCCCTTGCTTTGGTGACCTAGTCTCCAGTGCCGTACCGCTATGTCTGTAACTTTAAGCGATGTCGACCCCCTTCCCACGGGCAACCTGCATCAGGTCGCGAAGGGTCCCCTCACAGCTATGATGCGAAGAGCATCCGGTCGGATGGACGGCCGGGACGTATACCGTATTATGAGATAGGTTTCACGGATAGTGTTCTTTGCTGTTGGGACCCAGCTCAGACGCCGTGTGGTGTTGTCACCCCATCCCTAAGTCGGGCCCAGAGGGAGGTGTTAGCTTCACAGGGTGAAGGTACGGTAACCCCACAGCACACAAAACTAGGTGGAAAAGCTACACCTTTCCGATATGCTTAACATATGTTTTATGATTCATGTGCTCATGAGTAGGCCTGCGACTGGTACAGACCCCATTGGATGATGACTGGCCATGGATTTTTCGTTTCTTGGTTTTTTTGCTCTTTTGGCGTTGTTTTCGCCATAGCTAGCACTCGATGTGGTTTCTTGTACCTTAACAACGATATAAGACTGAACAAAAAACTGAATAAAACTGAATAAAACTGAAAAAAAGCTTACTAGTTCCTTCTCATACAAGGTGTCAGCTCCACCACCAGGAATTGAAATCTCAACCCCATGAGAGATCATTGTGAGAGTGTCCTTCGCATCTGGTCTCCCTTGATAGCTTTCCCCTAGGGGTTTCATGCTCCTGTCTCTCCCTCGTCTGCTGTGGGGCCTCAGCCCTCCCCTCTCAGGGGTTATGTCCTTCCTGGTGCTATGCTTATTTGGTTTAAGCATGCTTGCGTTGATGTTCATACCAGTTATCACGCACTTAGCAACCCGCCTCGCTTAGTGATTGGCACAGTCGGCAACCAACCCTCCCTCATCAACACAAGGTGCCTAGATTTGGGCGATCGGTGAAGTAGTTGCCCTGGGGGCCCTGCTCTCTGGTATTGAACTCTCGCCTGAGTTGGTCGGTCGGTACAGTTAGTGTTGGACAGATTGTAACCCTGTCGCAGTACTCGCTGTTTGTACTGCTTGGTTTCTGGCAAGTCTTCCTCCTTCCGCTTCCCATGTTTGTATCTACTTGCACCATACTACTACATCCTCTTTAGCTAGCACCTTTACTGCCCCACGAGCTGGCACGTGATCAGCCCCTTCCATGTCGCAGGCACCTTCACTGCTCAGTGGCTCTCATCACCGTTTAGCTCCACTCACCCGCCACACGGTTGGCTCCATTGTCGCAACCCGCAGGTCGGTTATGTTGTGTCATGGTATAGCATTACTCCTTCATCTGGACTAAAATCTGGTTCCCGCCGGCTTCAGGGCAACCAGGCCATCTCACTTCTTCCCCCTAAGCTGTTAGGTTCAGTGAATTCCCTGAGGCAACCGGCAATGGTAGTTTATCCTTGCCGCTCAGTTGGCCTTGAGCCTTAACAATCCCTCGTTTTGTTTTAGGGGGGCCTGCAGAAGGGTTTTGTTTACTTTCTCCTGTATGTTTCTATGATTTCTTTCATTATGTGTATGAAGGAGTGTATTGCTTTGTCTTGCGCATAGGTGCTATTAGGGGGGGGTTCTCTGGTTTCAAGGGGTTTGGTTTTTCCCATGACGGGGTTGTTAGGCGCACGGACTCCGCGTAAGGATTTACAGAGGAAAGTTACCATACCTCGACGCAAACGAACTAGCACAGTCGGAATAACATGTGACTTCTTTCAGAAGGTCACGTGTTCGACTCACACCCACGTCATAGTGATTCCACCTACTCAACGGATCGTTATCAGTCTGTACCCAAGCGCACGAGCAATGCGACCGAGGGGTTTTCGCCGAGTACTATAGAAGGAATATTCCTCTATTAGGATGAAGACAAACGGCGAAGTGCCAACGGTTGGATAAGAAGTTATGGCCCTTCACAGTTAAGCCGACCGAAATAGGTAGTCTGATATGTAAGACGTAAGCATATGATGACCCTAATGAGAAATGTTGATCACAACATGACCGGAGGGAACGACTGGTATGATAGCCAGCCAGGCTGCATATACAGACCAAGTTCATATGGCATAAGAATCGAGAACGAGTAATTGGACGCAATTACTTGGGCAATGATTAAAGCTGAAGTGGTATGTGAGAACTCAGGGTCAAACGGTGTTCGCACATTCATGGAAACTAGGAGAAGTTGGAAAAGGTACTTCTCTAGTATGATAGTTAGATGTAGCCTGGGAAAGGGTATAAGAAGCGGGCAAGAGCCCGGAGTATAGAGAGATCAACAAGCGCGGAGAAGAGATCTTATCAATATAATAAGTTATCTACACTTTTATATCGTTACCAATACTTCGACCATATACACCGAAGTAAACATTATATCTAGCCTATATTACTCGTGTCTTCTTAACGAGTTCTCTGATATAATCACGATTAAGGTCCTAGCTGTCGGAATACCTAACGCTGAAGCTACCACCTAACTGTATATTGAGACTTCTCATCGTTATCGAGTCGAATGTTTGGCAGAGACACTCATACTCTCAAACCCAAAAAATCTTTCGAACCAAGACCATTGAGGACTATCTTGATAGACGAAGTCCTTACCCCTATACCTGAATTAGGGACACAAGAGCCCTACCAGGAAACCTATTTCTGGTGGATAAACCCAGAAAATACCGTTACCCTCGAAGGCATAGCTGCACTATACCAATACCAGTACGGTGAAAAGTTCACCTATCACACCCCCTCGGAGAAATCAAACTCCATCTGGTACACTCAGTACCCAGACACCGACCAGCGCTCAAGTCAGCGTTTTGAAATACCAGACGTGTGGGGAGGAAACAAAAGATAAGTTTCCCGTTAAAGAAGCCATAAGAGATGACTTCTAACCCAAAAGAACCTGAAGTTATGGAATGGCGACAGGAAGAAGGAGACGAGAGAGGTGATGAACTTTCCTCCGTGCAGGCCCCTAGTGTGGAAACCACCGGAACCCACCTAATCCGGTCACACTCAGCCGACCGAACACCTCGCTCTCCTGTCGGATTAGGCTTCATAGACATATATGGGAAGTGATGACCAGGAGGCAGGCGCGGAAGGCGCGAACCCACCGAATCCATCATGGCCGTTCGAATCTGAAGATTAGATCAGATCCTGGGCCGATTCGACCCAAAACTTACCGTTAGTCAAGATAGACAACATCTTGCATTCAGCTCCCTCCCGACCAATATCTTATTAATGGCCCAAGAACTGGTAAACGACAAAAATCAGTAGAAGCTGGGGTCCAGATCGTCGGTCGGGAACTCACCCCAATAGACGAACAAGTACAACTTTTGGACGTGGAGTCTCAAAAAATCCAGGAAAACCTCGCAACCCAGGTCGCAGAACGACTGGGGGAGACAAACGAGAGACAGACCAGACACGAGGCGGTTACCTCCCATCTCCACGAAGCCGTGCAAGGGACAGGCGAGCAGTCCATGCAGCGGGACCTACTCCTAGACCAGGAGATCGTTCGGATAAACGAGGAGCACAAACGGGAGCTGGCACACGAGATAAGTATTAATCTTGTGAGAGATGAGCTACGACACCACCAGGAGGCCCGAGAAGCCCAAGATGGTGAGATCCCGGTGCTTAAGGCTCTGGTGGAACAGTTGATGGGCCAGGTGAAAGGGAAAGGCAAGGTCTCAGATCCGACGACAGAGGCCTCAGCGGCAGGTGAAGGAAGACCACCACCACCACCACGACACGGAGCGACAGGAGCTCCAGGCGGAGGAGGGGGAGGAGACCCCGATGATGAGGGAGAAGGATCTGGAAGGAAGCCAGATGAGAGTAGGAAAGGAAGACGGGACAAGCGACCCGCACCACAGCCAGAGGAAGAGGACTATGACACCGAAAACCATGATCAGTTTAACCAGTTCTCACGGGTCATGACCAACGCCTTGGGACAACGAACGAGAGTCCCAGCGGAACCCCCTGCCATGTTTCGAAACGAGAAACACCAAGATATACGCATGTGGCTATTGACATGCACAGAATACTTTGGTTGAAACAGTTGGCAGTGGGAGAACGAGGCACAAGGAATCCGATACGCCATAAGCCGAATGGACGGGAAGGAAGTCGCACCAATTGTGTTAACCTACCGAGGATAAATGACCGGAGAAATAGGTTATACGAGACAAGAAGGATACGAGTTCTGGCACGTCTTTGCAGAACAAGCCCTGCCACGGTTCGGACCCACCCATGAAGCGGAAAAATCCTTACGAGAAATTGGATCGGTCAAATATCGCGGTGATGTCGCCAAATTCTTGATGGATATGGAAAATTTAAATATCCATGCAAGAGTCACCGGGATAGCCTGGAGGAAAATGGTTGAAGACGAACTGCCGGTCGAAGCATTACGACGACTCTCACACAGAGAATATGTCGACGATGGGGAATGGTTGGCAGAAGTCAGGACCATAACCCGAGCAGAAGAACACCTCAAAGAAAGAAAGGATCTTTGAGGCAGCGCTCCCTCCGGCGCGACACGAGGCGAGAAGAGAAAGTTTGAGGATTCAAAGCCAACGGTACCCGCAAAGTGTGTAAAAAAGCAATACACGGCTAAGGCAAAGGCGGACTACCAGAAGAGAAAGGCTGGGGAAAGAAAGGTGAAGAAAGAAGGGTCGGTGGCAGCGGCAGAGGAGATTAGACAGAAGGTATGTGCAGAAGCCCACCAGGGCGTCGATCAGAAAGTTGTCGACCAACGGAAATCCGAAAACGAATGCACATGATGCGGAATGAAAAATCACACTTGAAAATACTGTGGAAAGCCGATACAAGTATCGGGGTTATATCGAGGGCAATCGATGGCCAAACGATAGTCCGCATTCGCGCCAAAACGACGCCCCCAGGTAGCCACTGTGGCCTTTGGTGGCCAGTGAGACAGCTCAGGACGAGCCTCGCAAAGGCACCCAGCGTGGGCTTTTGAAGATGACGAGATTTTATAAATAGTCATCCATGTACTCACAACACCGGTGATCGGGTGGTGAGGTTGCCGCCCCGAATCGAAAGACCTGAGGCGTAGTCGGTCACGATATCCCACCGGAAGGCTAAAAGACCAAGGGATAGCGGTTGCCATTTTACGTCCAAAAACACTGGGTAGTCCGTGCTCACCACCGGAGCCATAAAAAATTAGAAGTGAAGAAAGCGGTCGACGAGACTACAAGCGAAAAAGTAGATTACCGTTCGTTGTGAACGGAACTTGAGTTGCACGACAAGCGAAGGACGGTCGCAATCCAGGGCAACATGACTTTCTCTCTGGGTAAAACAACCGGGCAAATAGAAGCTGGGGGCACCTCTATTCGGCACAAGGTTCATGCCCGACGAATGGTGTCAGAGGGGGTCTTGGGAGTGAGACCAAACTCGAAGGCGGAGGTACGGTGGACTTGTCGCACGGGACAGTCTCATAGGAGGGATAAGTCGACGATAAAGGACCCCGCCTCCTAGTCGCGAACTCGAGAGGTTCCCTCGTAAACCACCACTCCTGTGATATAGCAACGCCTCGGCAGGTGATACAGGCCGCTAGTAGTGGGCTGCCCGATATCAAAATATTAGACACTTATTGTAAAAGTTTGTCTGAGGAGGCTTTAAGAGCCGAAAGTGCGCAGGCGCGGTAATAAACCCCCACGCTACTTGTAACCGCGACGATGAAAAGATTTCAGCATGAATCGAGTGAAAGCTCTAGACCCATGAAAAGACCAAAGCATTACGCCTGCCCTGAGGGGAAGGCATTTAGTGAAATCAAAGGACGAAGACACGCACTAAACGTCCTCCTAGATTCTGGTTCAAACATCTTTCTCATGAACCGGGAAACCGCACGACGGCCTGAAATCCCGACCCAAGCTAGGGACTCACTGTTAAAAATTACCACATTGGATGGCGAAACCGCCCCAACCGGAGGAATATTCTATACCCATCCTATCCTAATGGAAATTAGTGCCAACGGGCACGGACGCATGATATCTGCCAAATTGCGAACGCAGGAAGATATGATCTAATTATACCCTTTGGGTGGTGGCATAACGAACACCCCCTTAACAATATCGCCGACCCGAGTAAATGGGTTTTTGAGGAAGCAAAGTGCCACGCCCATATACAAGATGAGGCGGTGGCGGACTTGTTTGAGTGAGATGAAACTGTGGCTTACGATGAGGAAGCACAGTATGTAGGAAGAATAGAACGAGAGGAAGAAGGAGGTGGACAGTTGGAAGCGCTGCCGAAACCATATTGGCAGTATAAGGAGCGTTTTGAAGAGAAAAAAGCTAAAATGCAGGCAGCTCGAAGAACCTTCGACCACGCCATCAACCTTAAGGAAGGAGCCGAACCCCCGTGGGGTCCAATTTACCCTATGTTGGCACTCCAGTTGAACGAACTGGATAAATACCGCAAGAAAATGATGGCAGAGGGTATAATAGCGGACACCGAATCCCCTTATGGTGCCCCAATCCTTTTCGTTCCCAAACCAGATGGAAGTCTGCAACTATGCGTAGACTATAAAAACCTCAACAAATTGACAATCCTGAATAAGTACCCCCTACCGCTCATGGATGAACTAAGAGACCGCGTTGCTGGAGCAAAGGTGTTTACCAAACTCGCCCTAAACGATGGATATCATGTTATTCGAATGAGGAAGGGCGACGAACAGAAAAGAGCCTTTCGTACACGATACGGACAGTACGAATACAAGGTCATGCCTTTTGGGGTTGTTAACGCTCCCGCAACGTTTCAGACAATGATCAACAAAATCTAGAGGGGATTCTTGGATCACGGAGTAGTCGTCAACCTAGACGATATCTTGACATACTATGAAAATAAGGACGACCATATCCAACTGGTCCAAAAAGTCCTTGACCGACTCGATCAACCCGACTTGGCAGTTTCGTTAAGAAAGTCGGTGTTCCACCAAGAGCAAGTTGAGTTCCTAGGATACATGGTCAAGACAAGCGGCCTCACCATGAGTGATAGAAAAGTGAAAAGGGTTCAAAATTGGGCACACCCAAGAGCGGTTAAAGAAGTACCAATTTTCATAGGATTTGCCAACTTTTATCGACGATGCATCAAAGATTTCACAAAGGTATGCAAGGCAATAACGGAGGCGTTGAAAGGAAACCCAAAGGATTTTCACTTGAGAAGAGACCAGGAAGAGGTGTTTGCGGAGTTGAAAAAGAGGTTTACAACGGCACCAATTTTATGGCATTTCTACCCGGGAAGAACAAAGGTGGTCGAGACAGACGCAAGGGACTTTGCGCTCAGATGCATACTATCTCAGTACCGGGGCAGATGGCTTCACCCAGTGGCTTTTCATTGTCGAAAGTTGAACAGCCTGGAATGAAATTACGAGATACATAACAAGGAATTAGTCGCAATAATGGAAGCGTTCAAGGAATGGGAAAGATACCTCTGGGGGGAAGAAGAACCCGTAACCGTATACACAGACCACCAAAACCTACAGTCCTTCTTGACCAAAAAAGTCTGGAACCAACAGCAAATTCGGTGGCCACAGGAGTTGACCAACTATAACTTCAAAATAGTCTACCGTCCGGAAAGCTGAGGTGGGAAGCCCGACGTGTTAAGCAGAGGGCCGGAGTACCGTCCTGAGGAGGGAGCTCGTCACAGTGAACAGTCAATTCTGAAATCTGAACATTGTCAAATTTCTATAGTTCTTCAAAGACGAAGGGCGGAAACAGCTCTCATCCGAGAAACACGCGAATCTGGAAATCTCAGAATTATGAAGCTCTCGGACAAGGCTATAATCCCCACGAAAGGATCACGGTTTGCAGCCGGTCCTGACATCTACGCCCTGACAGAGGCCTGGTACCAGGCCATAGACAGACAATGGTGGAGACGGGTATTGCGATAGGATTGCCGGAAAGAACCTACGGAAGGCTAGCCGCAAGAAGTGGTATGGCTAGCCAGATGGGAATACCAGTGGGCGGTGGTGTAATAGATGCGGATTACACCGGAGAAGGCAATGTCATACTTCGAAATCATGTGGAAGCGGACTGCGTATTTAAGGCAGGAGATCGGATAGTGCAACTCATAGTTGAGAAAGTTGCCAACACCCACAACATGGAGGTAGACGATCTGGGAATAACCGAGCGAGGAACAATCCGCTTGGATCAAATGATATGAACCCTAATCGATCCATCACGGCCAATGAAGAAGAAATCACAATATGTTTCCTTCACAAGGACAAAAGCAAAAACAAATTCTTCAGCGCAGCCCTGATATTGGCTATCAGCCTCGGTTAATGAAGGAAAGAGAAATGTTATCAAGCCTTCACGTCAATGCAGCCCTGACGCGAACCATGCACGATTCATTTCTGGACAAAATTAGAGTGGCTTGCAAGGAGGATGAGAAGTGGCAGAACCAAGGCCGTGAACTTGTTTGGTAAAGAGAAATAGGGAAAAAGATGCGGGGCGAATGGATAGAAAAGGACCGGTTACTATAGAACAAAAATCGGTTAGACATTCCAGAAAAAGAAGCCATTCAGACCGAGATAGCTCAAGGCTGTCAGGACTCGCTAGTAGCAGGGCATTTCGGACAGGAAACAACGATTGAGATAGTAACAAGGGATTTCTACAGGAAAGGGGTTGAAGATTGGATCAGACACTATGTACGATCCTGCGACAAATCTTAACACAGTAAATCCCCACGGCATGCTAAGTATGGATTACTTCAAGCCTTAGAAGTACCCTATGCCGCCTGGTCCTCCATATCGACGGAGTTCATCACCAAACTACCGGAATCGCAGGGTAAGACCCAGATCATGGTAGTAGTAGACGGGTTCACGAAAATGGCCAACTGCATCGGCCTCCATGAAAAGGCGACCGCAAAATACTTTCCGGACCCTTTCATTCGGGAAGTCTGGAAACTTCATGGATTGCCGACCGAGATCATATCGAACAGGGACGCAAAGCTTTCTGGGGAATTCTGGGAATCATGGTGCAAAATGGTAGGAGATAAACGACGCATGTCGACGGCATACCACCCTCAAACTGACGGAGAGACGGAAAGAACCAACCAAGTGCTGGAAGGTTATTTACGAACATTTGTCAATTACGATCAGGACGACGGGTATCAACTACTCCTGTTAGCCGAACATGCCTACAATAACTCGGCAACCAACGGACACAAGATGACCCCATTCTTCGCCAACTACGGCTTTCATCCATACACCGAATGGATAAAAGAGAGAGAAGCTCATAACCCTAGGGCGACAATGTATGCCCAGTGGATGCAGGACATACATCAGCAAGCAAAACAAACTTTAGAGAATACGCGAGAAGCGATGAAGAAATATTACGACCGCAAAGAGACAGAACAACCCAGCATCAAAGTTGGCAAGTTGGTAATGTTAAAGGCAAACAACATACGCACCAAACGACTGTCGAAGAATGTGAGTCCGAAACTGTATGGCCCATTCAAAATCCTGGGGAAGAAAGGAAGTCAGGCATACAAGTTAGAAATATCACCACGGTGGAAGATTCATCCGGGGTTTCATGTTTCGCTGTTGGAAACCTATCACGCGTCAAACCGACCGAATCGCGAACAACCCCCACGAGATCCCAAAGACATCCAGGGACATTTAGAATGGGAGGCAGAAAGGATCATGAAGAGTGACATCATTTCGTAGACGCGGAAGGTTCGAGGAAGGAATAAACAGATCAAAGAGCTTCGCTATTTTGTGAAATGGAAAGGCTGCGCGGAGGATGAGAATACCTGGGAGCCACCCGAAGGTATGAAGAACGCGGATGAAGAGGTGGAAAGGGTTCATAGAGAAAACCCGGAGATGCCGGGGCAGAAAGAGGTCGAGTAACATCAGAAAGGTCTTCCTTCAGTGGACAAGTAAACGCTGGTGGTTTTTACAACTACTATGTGGAGCTCGAGATGGAAGATAGATTGTATAATAGACATAGAGTATTCGGGACAAACACTTGCAAGAGGGGAGCTCGTGTTAGGCGCACGGACTCCCCGTCAGGATTTACAGGGCCAAGGTATCCTACCTTGACGCACACGAACTAGCACAGTCGGAATAACACGTGACTTCTTTCAGAAGGTCAGGTGTTCGACTCACACCCCCGTCATAGTTATTACAACTACACAACGGCTGGTTATCAGTCTCTACGCAAGCGCACGAGCAATGCGACCGAGGGGTTTTCGCCGAGTACTATGGAAGGAATATTCCCCTTTTAGTATGAAGACAAACTGCGAAGTGCGAAGAGTTGGATGAGAAGTTGTGGCGCTTCAAAGTTAAGCCGACCGACATATGTAGTGTTAGGTGGTAGCTTCGGCGTGAGGTATTCCGAAAGCTAGGACCTTACTCGTGATTATATCGGAGAACTCAGTAAGGAGAAACGAGTAATGTAGTCCAGATATAATGGTTCACTTCGATATAGATCGTCGAAGTAGTGGTAACGATATAAAAGTGTAGATAACTTATGATATTGATAAGGTCTCTTCTCCGTGCTTGTTGTGTCTAATAGCAGCGAAGATGCTTCCCTATTTATATTCCGCGTCTGAGCAATCGCGGTATACATGCTAACTCTATACTAATTAAGTACCCTGTCCGCAACTCTCCGAACTTCACCTGACTGCGAACACTCCTAGACCTTGAAAACTCTCTACCGCACTTTTTTGCTCCCATGGTCCACCTATCGGGCTGCGCTTCTGTGAGCATTGATTGTGTGGAGACCACATCAGGTGTCAGCTGATCCGTTTATCCATTGAAAACAATGGTTACGAATTATCTTGCCCCCGTGCTTGTCGAGGGTAGTCTCACTCGCTGGACAGAAGATGGCTATTCTTCTTTGGTTGGTTCCGTCAAGAATTTCGACAAGCGACTGCATGTCGTATTCTGGTCTTCCGGCATTACACGACTGGCCCTCGGGATCGTACCAATAGGCATTTTCCCTCAGACTCCATCTTTTACCAAATTGTCCTCTATGGATGCTCCCGATCCAATTACTGGGCATAGTTACCTCCTTAAATCCTCTACACGACTTTGTAGGTAAGAGAAGACGCACTTGGGTACGAAACGTCCGCTTACCTTCGACCCACTCTTCCGACTACCGGTCTTCACGTGTCTGTAACCTTATACACCGTCGCCTGATTCACCTGCCCCCACCTGCACAAGGTGCGCGGAGGTCTCCCCTCATATATGCTGAGAACAGGGTTCGGTCGGACGGACGGCCGTGACGTATAAGGTGTTATAAGATGTGTTCCATTGATAGTGGTCTTTGGTGTTGGGACCTAACTACATAGGCAGCCAGAGATGACGCGCCGTCCCAACGCCGGGGCTGCAGGGGGGTGTTATCTTGTTCCTTCAAAGTTCGTGTGCTTCCAGGTCGGGTAACATTGCCCGGTTAATCCTTATGGGGAGTCCATGCGCCTAACACGAGCTCTCCTCTTCGAAGTGTTCGTCCCCAATACTCTATCCCTATTATACTATCTAGTCTTCCATCTCGAGCTCCACATAGTAGGGGTAAAAACCACCAGCGTTTACTTGTCCACTGAAGGAAAACCTTTCTGATGTTACTCGAGCTCTTTCTGGCCCGATATCTCCGGGTTTTCTCTATGAAACCTTTCCACCTCTTCCTGCCCCTTCTTCATACCTTCGGGTGGCTCCCAAGTATTCTCATCCTCCGCGGAGCCTTTCTATTTCACAAAATAGCGAAGCTCTTTGAACTGTTTATTCCTTCGTCGAACCTTTCGCGTCTACCAAATGATCTCACTCTTGATGATCCTTTCTGCCTCCCATTCTAAATCTCCCTCGATGTCTTCGGGATCTCGTGGGGGTTGTTTGCGATTCGGTCGGTTCGAGGCTCCATAGGGTTCCAACAGGCAAACATGAAACACGGGATGAATCTTCCACCGTGGCGATATTTCTAACTTGTATGCCCGACTTTCTTTCTTCTCCAGGATTTTGAACGGCCTATACAGTTTTGGATTCAGCTTCTTCGAAGGTCGTTTGGTACGTATATTCTTCGCATTCAACATTACCAAGTCTCCGACTTTGATGCTGGGTTGTTCGGTCCCTTTGTTGTCGTAATCTTTCATCATCGATTCCCGCGTATTCTCTAAAGTTTGTTTTGCTTGCTGATGTAGGTCCTGCATCCTGTTAGGCGCAGGGACTCCCCGTAAAGATTTCCCGGGCAAAGTTACCCTACCTCGAAGCACACGAACTTCGAAGAAAAAAGATAACAGCCCCCTTCAGCCCCGGTGTTGGGACGGCGCGTCGTCACTGGCCGCCTGGGTAGTTGCGTCCCCACACCAAAGACAATTATGAATGGAACACACGTTATAACACCTTATACGTCGCGGCCGTCCGTCCGACCGGGTCCGGTTCATGGGATATATGAGGGGAGACATCCGGGCACCTTATGCAAGTAGAGGCAGGTGAATCGGACTGCGGCGCATAAAGCTACAGACACTTGAAGACAGGCAGTCGGAAGAGTGGCTCGAATGTAACAGGACGTTTTGCACGAAAGTTAGTCCACTCATACCTACAAAGTCGTGTAGAGTATGAAGTAGGTAACTTTGCCCAGTAAGTGGATCGGGTGAATTCACAGAGGACAAGTTGGTAAAAGATGGAGTCCGAGGGAAAATGCATATCGCTACGAGCCCGAGGACAAGTCATGTAATGCCGGAAGAGCAGAATAGGAGATGCAGTTGTATACCAAATTCTCGACAGAACCAACCAAAGAAGAATGGCCATCTTCTGTCCAGCGAGCTAGACTACCCTCGACAAGCACGAGGGCAAGATAATTCGTAACCATTGTTGTCAACGGATCAACGGCTGAGCTGACACCTCACGTGGTTCCCACACCATCAGGAATAATGAAAGCGCAGACCGATCAGTTGCCCATGTGAGCTCAAGGTGTGGTAGAGAGTTGTCAGGGTCTACGAGTGTTCGTACTCAGGTGAAGTTTGCAGAGTTGCGGGCAAGGTATTTCGTTAGTATAGAGTTAGCATGCTTACCGCGATTTCTCAGACGCAGAATATCAATATCGAAGCATGTTCGCTGCGATTAGACACAAAACCACGGAGAATAGGTCTTATCAATATAATAAGTTACCTACACTTGTATATTGTTACCAATACTTCAACTATCTATACCGAAGTGAATATTATATCTAGCCTACATTACTCGTGTCTTGTTAACGAGTTCTCCGATATAATCACCATCAAGGTCCTAGCTGTCGGAATACCTCACGCCGAAGCTACCACCTAACAGTATCTTGATACTTCTCATTGTTACAGAGACGAATGTTTCGCAGAGACACACATAGTCCCAAACCCAAAAAACCCTTTGAACCAAGACCAATCAGGACTCTCTCAATAGACGAAGTCCTCACTCCTATCCCCGAATTAGAGACTCAAGAGCCCTACCACGAATCTTATTTCTGGTGGATCAACCCAGAAAACACCGTTACCTTGGAACATATCACCCACTATACCAATACCAGCACTGTGAAAACTTTGCCTACCACACACCCGCAGAGAAATCAAACCCCATTTGGTACACCCGGTACCCACAAGACAATCAACACTCAAGTCAGTGTTTTGAGATACCCATAGTCTGGGGAGGAAACCAAAGATAAGTTTTCCTTATAGAAACCACAGTGCTGGCTTCTGACCCCAAAGCGCCTGAAGTCATGGAATGGCGACAGGAAGACGGAGAGGGAGGAAGCGAAGGAGGAGATGAGCTCTGGTCTGTCCAAGCTCCAAGCGTGGAAACCACTGTCACCCACCTCGCCAGGTCTCACTGTGGGGACCGGACCCCTCAATCCCCCGTCGGACGAGGCTTCCTGGCGAAGAATGGAAAACCCCCTGGACACGGTCGCCGAACCCCCGAACCTACCAGCGAATCCCTCATGGCCAGTCGGATCAAAAGATGAGATCAAATCCTAGGTCGATTTGACCCAAAGCTCACCGTAAGCCCAGATTGAGAACATCTGGCATTCAGTTCCCTCACGACCGACATATTGTAAATGGCCCAAGAACTGGTAACCGTCAAGAACCAGTTAAAATCTGGAGTCCAGATAGTAGGCCAAGAGCTCGCTCGAGTAGACGAACAGGTTCGACCGTTGGACGCGGACTCTCAGAAGGTCCAAGAGCGCTTCGCCACTCAAGTCGCTGAGCGACTTGGTGAAACAGACGAATGGCAGGCCAGACATGAGGCTGTCACATCCCAGCTCCACGTCGCAGTGCAAGGAACAGGCGAACAGTCCATGCACCGAGAGCTGCTCTTGGACCAGGAGATCGCTTGGATCAACGAGCAACATCAACGAGAACTTGAAAACCATGAGACAAGCATTAATCTCATGAAAGACGAGCTTAGGCTAAACCAGGAGTCACGACAAGCCCAAGATGGTGAGATCGCGGGGCTTAAGGCCCTGGTGGAACAGTTGATGGGCCAGGTCAAGGGAAAAGACAAGGTGTCCGATCCGACACCAGAGGCTTCAGTGGCGGGTGGAGGAAGACCACCACCACCACCACCACCACCACGAGACGGAGCGGCAGGAGCTCCACGCGGCGGCGGGGGAGGAGACCCCGATGATGAAGGAGAAGGATCTGGAAGGAAGCCAGATCAGAGTAGGAAAGGAAGACGGGACGAGAGACCCGCACCCCAGCCTGAAGAAGACGACTATGAGGTCGAAAACGATGAACAGTTTAACCTGTTCTCACGGGTAATGGCCAACCCCTTGGGACAACGAACGAGAGTCCCAGCGGAACCCCCTCCCATGTTTAGGAACGAGAAACACCAAGATATCCGCATGTGGTTAATGACATGCGCGGATTATTTTGGCTGAAACATTGGGCAATGGGAGGACGAGGCACAGCGAATCCCATACGCCATAAGCCGAACAGACGGGAAAGAAGTCACACCGTTTGCGTTAACCTACCGACGACAAATGACCGGAGAAATAGGTTATACAAGACAACAAGGGTACGAGTTCTGGCAGGTTTTTGCAGAACAAGCCCTGCGACGCTTCGGACCCACCCATGAAGCGGGAAAATCCCTACAAGAAATGGGATCGGTCAAATATCGCGGTGATGTCGGCAAATTCTTGATGGAGATGGAAAATTTAAATATCCATGCAAGAGTCCCCGGGATAGCCTGGAGAAAAATCATTGAGGACGAACTTGCCGTTGAAGCATTGCGACGGCTCTCACATCGAGAATATGTTGGCGATGGGAAATGGTCAGAAGCAGTCAGGACCGTAACCCGAGCGGAAGAAGATTTCAAGGAAAGAAAAGATCTTCGAGGGGGCGGTCCATCCGGCGCCACACGAGGCGAGAAAAGAAGGTTCAAGGATTCGCAGTCGACGGGGGGCGCCCAGCGTGTAAAGAAACAATACACGGCTACTGAAAAGGCGGCCTACCAGAAGAAAAAGGCTGGGGAGAGAAAGGTGAAGAAAGAAGGGTCGGTGGCACCGACTGGGGAGGTTAGACATACAGTGTAGTCGGAAGCACACCAGGGCGTCGATCAGAAGGTTGTCGATAAACGGAAATCTGACAACGAATGCACGCGATGCGGGATGAGGAACGACGTCTGAAAACACGGTCGAAAACTGATACAAGTATCGGCGGTGTATCGAGGGCAATCGAAGCCCAAACGACCATCCGCATTTGCGCCAAAATGACGCCCCCAGGTAGCCAGTGTTGCCGTTGATGGCAAGGGAGAAAGCTCGAAGCGAGCGGTGCAAAGGCCCCCAGCATGCGCCTTTGACCATGACGACATTTTATAAAAAGTCATCCAGCTACCGACCACCACGGTGATCGGCTAGTGAGGTTGCCACCTCGACTCGAAAGACCTGCCGCGTAGTCGGTGACGATATCCCACCGCAAGGCAAAAGACCAAAGGATACCGGTTGCCAATTTACGTCCAAAATTGGGTAGTCCGTGCTCACCACGGGAGCAATAAAAAACTACAAGTGAAGAAAGCGGTCTACGAGACTAAAACAGAAAAAGATGATTACAATTCGTCGGAACGGAACTCGAGTTGCACGACACCCGTGAGGAGGGTCAACATCCAGGGCAACGTGACTTTCTCTCCGTGTAAAAAAGCTGGGCAAATAGAAGCTGGGGGCGCCTCTATTGGGCACAAGGTTCATTCCCGACGAATGGTGTCCGAGGGGGTCTCGGGAGTGAGACCAAACTTGAAGGTGGAGGTATGGTGGACTTGTCGCAGGGGACAGTCTCATATGAGGGCCAAGTCGATGATAAAGGCCGGCGCATCCTAGTCACGAACTCGAGAGGTACTCTAGTGAACCACCACTCCGGTGATATGGGAACTACTCGGCAGGAGGTAAAGACCGCTAGTAGTGGACTGCCCGATATAAAAATATTAGACGCTTATTGTAAAAGATTGTCTGAGGAGGCTTTACGAGCCGAAACTGCGCAGGCGCGGTAACAAACCCCTACACTACTTGTTACCGCAACGATGAAAACATTTCATCAAAACCCGTGCGAAAGCTCAAGACCCATTAAAAAACCAAAGTACTACGCCTACCGTGAGGGGAAGGCATTTATTGAATTAAAAGGACGAAAACATCCGATAAGCGTACTTTTAGATTCCAGTTCAAATATCTTTCTCATGCACGAAAACACCGCACGACGGCGCGAAATCCCGACCGAAGCTAGGGATTCACGTTTAAAAATCACAACCTTTGATGGCGAAACCGCGCCTACCAGAGGAATATGCTATACCCATCCTATTCTCATAGAAATTGGTGCCAACAGCCACCGAAGTATGATATCCTGTGAAATTGTGAATGCAGGAAGGTATGACTTAATCATACCCTTTGGGTGGTGGCATGATGCGCACCCTCTTAAAAATATCGCGGACCCACGTACATGGGCCTTTGAAGAAGCAAAGTGCCACGCTCATATAGAAGATAAGGGGGTCGCGGATATGTTTGAATGGGATGAAACTGTGGCTTACGATGAGGAAGCACAGTACGTGGGAAGGATAGGATGAGAAGAAGAAGGAGGAGTACAATTGGAGACGCTGCCAAAACCACATTTGCAGTATAAGGAGCTTTTTGAAGAGAAAAAAGCTAAAATGTTGGCACCTCGAAGGACTTTCGATCACGCCATCAACCTTAAAGAAGGGGCCGAGCCTCCATCGGGTCCAATTTACCCAATGTCGGCCCACCAGCTGAACGAGCTGGATAAGTACCTCAAGAAAATGATGACTGAGGGAAAAATAGGCGACAGTGAATCCCCTTACGGTGATCCAATCCTCTTCGTCCCGAAACCAGATGGAAGTCTACGACTATGCGTAGACTATAGGAACCTCAACAAATTCACAATCCTGAATAAGTACCTCCTACCACTCATGGATGAACTACGAGACCGCGTTGCGGGAGCAAACGTGTTTACCAAGCTCGACCTAAAAGATGGATATTATCTTATTCGAATGAGGAAAGGCGACGAACACAAAACCGCCGTTCGTACAGGATGCGGACAGTGCGAATACAAGGTCATGCCTTTCGGGCTCGTTAACCCTGCCGCAACCTTTGAGACAATCATGAACAAAATCCCGAGGGAATTCTTGCACCACGGGGTAGTTGTCTACCTAGACGATATCCTAATATACTCCGTAATTATGGACGAAAAAATTAAACTAGTCCACAAAGTCCTTGACCGACTCGAATAGCACGACTTAGCTGCCTCATGGAAGAAGTAGGTGTTCCACCAAGATAAGGGCGAATTCTTAGGATACGTTGTCAAGATAAGCGGAGTCACCATGAGTGATAGAAAAGTGAAAAGCGTTGAAAATTGGGCACACCCAAAATCGGTTAAAGAAGTACAAATATTCATTGGATTTGCAAACCGTTATCGACGATTCAGCAAAGATTTCTCAAAGGTATGCAAGCCAATAACGGAGACAGTGAAAGGAAACCCAAAGGACATTCACTGGGGAAGAGAGCAGGAAGAGGCGTTTGACGAGTAGAAAAAGAGGTTTACAACGGCACCAATTTTATCGCATTTCTACCTGTGAAGAAGAACGGTGGGTGAGACAGACGCAAGTGACTTTCCACTTGGATGCCTACTATCTCAGTACCAGGGCAGAGGGCTTCACCCAGTGGCTTTTCATTCTCGAAAGTTGAACATCGGGGAAAGAAATTACGAGATACAGGACAAGGAATTAGTCGCAATAATGGAAGCGTTCAAGCAATGGAAAAGATACCTCGGGGGGGAAGAAGAGCCCGTAACGGTATACACAGACCACCAAAAGCTACAGTCCTTCTTGACCAAAAAAGTCTGGAACGAACAGTAAATTCGATGGGCATAGGGGTTGACCAACTATAACTTCAAAATAGTCTACCGTGCGGGAAGCCGAGGCAGGAAGCCCGACGAGTTAAGCAGGCGGCCGGAGTACCGTCCTGAGGAGGGAGCTCGTCACAGTGAACAGTCAATTCTGAAATCTGAACATTTTCAAATTTCGGGAATTCATCAAGGACGAAGCCCGGAAACAGCTCTCATCCCAGAAACACGCGAATCTGGAAATCTCAGAATTATGAAACTCTCGGAGAAGGCTATAATCCCGACCAAAGGATCACGGTTTGCGGCCGGTCATGACATCTACGCTCTGAGAGACGGCCTAGTACCAGCAAAAGGACAGATAATGGTAGAGACGGGTATTGCGATAGGATTGCCGGAAGGAACCTGAGGAAGGCTAGCCGCAAGAAGTGGTATGGCTAGCCAGATAGCAATAGCAGTGGGCGGTGGTGTAATAGATCCGGATTACACAGGAGAAGTCACGGTCATACTTGGAAATCATGGGGAAGCGGACCGCCTATTTAAGAAAGGAGATCGGATAGCACAACTCATAATTGAGAAAGTTGCCAACGCCGACGCCATGGAAGTAGACGAGCTGGGAATAACTGAGCGAGGAAAAATGGGCTTAGGATCAAGTGATATGAACCCAAAGTGATCCATCACGGCTAAACAAGAAGACATCACGATTTGTTTCGTTCACACGGACACAAGCAAAAACGAATTCTTTAGTGCAGCTGATATCGGCTATCACCCTCAGTTAAAAAAAGAAAGAAAAATGTTATCAAGCACTCAGGTCAATGCAGCCCTGACGCGAACAATGAATGATTCATTACTGGACAAAATTGGAGTGGGTGGCAAGGAGGATGAGAAGTGGCAGGCCCAAGGCCGTGAACTTGTTAGGTTAAGAGAAAGAGGGAAAAAGATGCCGGGCGAATGGATAGAAAAGGACGGGTTACTATACTACAAAAATTGGTTATAGATTCCAGAAAACGAAGCGCTTCAGACACAGATAGCCCAAGGCTGTCACGACTCGCTAGTAGCAGGGCACTTCGGACAGGAAAAAACAATTGACATAGTAACAAGGGATTTGTACTGGAAAGGGCTCGCAGGTTGGATCAGAGACTATGTACGATCCTGCGACGAATGTCAACACAGTAAATCCCCCCGGCATGCTAAGTACGGATTACTTCAACGCTTAGAAGTACCTTATGCGGCATGGGCCTCAATATCGACGGACTTCATCACCCAACTACCGGAATCGCAGGGTAAGACTCAAATCATGGTAGTAGTAGACCGGTTCACCAAGATGGCCCACTTCATCGGCCTCTGGGACAACATGACCACAAAACACTTTACGGACACCTTCCTTCGGGAAGTCTGGAAACTTCATGGATTGCCGACCGATATCATATCGGACATGGACGTGAAGTTTTGTGGCGAGTTCTGGGAATCATTGTTCAAAATGCCAGAAGTTAAACGACGCATGTCGACGGCGGACCACCCTCAAACTGACGGACAGACGGAAAGAACCAACCAACTGCTGCAAGGTTATTTACGAACATTTGTCAATTACGATCAGGACGACTGGTATCAACTACTGCCGTTAGCCCAACATGCCTACAATAACTCGGCAACCAACGCACACAAAATGACACCATTCTTTGCCAACTACGGCTTTCATCCACAGACTGAATGGATGAAAGAAAGAGAAGCTCATAACCCTGGGGCGACAATGTATGCCCACTGGATGCAGGACATACATCATCAAGCGAAACAAACTTTAGAAAATGCGCGGGAATCAATGAAGAAATATTACGACCGCAAGGCCACAGAACAACCCAGAATCGAAGTCGGCGAGTTGGTAATGGTGAATGCGAAGAACATACATACCAAGCGACGGTCGAAGAAGCTGAGTCCGAATCTGTATGGCACGTTGAAAATCCTGGAGAAGGCAGGAAGTCGGGCATACAAGTTAGACATATCGCCACGGTGGAAGATTCATCCCGTGTTTCAC